>ENA-UOXV01006330-UOXV01006330.1-marine-metagenome-genome-assembly--contig:-NODE-6330-length-12505-cov-5.892209_pt1 | contig 12505 bp, 23 predicted proteins | sample MGYA00238165_ERZ766961 | MGnify/ENA primary metagenome ERZ766961 (study PRJEB28924, sample SAMN03173240) | marine metagenome | biome: Marine; feature: Water; material: Subsurface seawater | place: North... | reverse complement strand
CTCACAAACCAGTCGGCCGGGCGAGCTTCAAAAGGATCCCGCGGCTCGGCAATTCGATGGATGGAACGAAGCAGTTACCGCGTTGGCTAAGGTCAACGAAAATCTAGGCGCTGGACGTGGGTGGTGGCACTTGAAGTTGCCGTTACCTGGTCCTCTCCAGTAGCGGCCGCGCCGTCTCCCGCCATCACGGTGGAAACAAAGCGTGAAACACTTGACGGGACAAGTTGACAGAGAACCCCTGGCACTCGCGCTTGTGGCTTCAGGCAGGGTAAGGCGCGCCAAGGAAGTGAGCAGACGGGGCTGACTAAAGGATGGTTTCACTCGGGTCAACCAGTCCTCGGCGCAAGCTGTCGTTCTGCCTCGGCATGACGCTTACCCTGGCCCTTGTCTGGTCGGGATCCACAGACATACCTGCGTTGCCGCGCTCTGGCAAGCGCAGCGCACTAGCGGGCCTTACCTTCAACGCACATCAGCTTCGCTTGCGGGGCGGTGAAGCAAGAGACATGCGTAGTCACGGCGGTGGACCTGGTGGGAGCTCGCATTGGGGGGGGGGGCGGGGGAGAAGGAAGTACGAGAGACGAAAGGGCTCTCTGTACCAGATCGAGGTTCCTCAGAGGCCCCCCTTTGCAGCAGGATCGCTTTTTACGCTCGCGATAGTCCAGCTCCCGTGCTACTGCTCGCTCTCAGGGATGTCAAGTGATGGATGCCCACAGTGCTTGAGGGATGCACGGGGGTGACAGGTGCCTCAGTACGTGAATCGTGCTGAGCGAGCAGACCAGATGAACGTGACGAAGCTGCGAGTGGAGGCCGCGGCGTGCGTTCTGCAGCAGGATTTCGAGCAGGCTCTCGATAATGTGCTTGATGCGCTCGCTGCGGAACCGCGTAATGAGGAGCTACACCTCGTTGCCGGCCAGCTCCATGACAGCCTCGACCAGTCCGATGCGGCAGAGCGGCACTTTCGCGAGGCACTTTCAATCAACGGCTCGAGCATTTCAGCACTGTGTCGTCTTGCAACCTTCCGTGCAGCCCAGCCATTCCTCTTGCTGCAAACTGCGCGCCCGCCGTCCCGAATGTCTCAGCAACCCGCTGACTGCCGCTGAGCGCCCCGGCGCAGAGTTTTCGAGGCGTCGAGACGTCACTTCTGCGCGCATTCTGGTGCAGAAAGCGATCGAGACCGACCCGAGCGACATTGATGTGATTATGTGCGACGCGCTCGTCCGGCACTACGCGCCACACCCTGACCGTGACGTTGAGCTCGCTGAGCGCCGCTACCGGTCAACCCGGCAGCCCGATTGCAGCACCATGCCCCGGCGGCTGCGCTGAGGGATTTGGATCGTGCGCAGACAAGTTCTTGCAGAGAAACCCAACCACGTCGCGGCGCTGTGCCACCTCGGAGCCCTTCTGTTTCGCGACCGCGGTACGCAGCCACCTGCAGCAGCGGACAATCACTCGCCCTGAGCGCTTGGCGCCGTGCAGGAAACACGCGTGGAGCCGAGCAATGCCTTCGGCGGGCACTCGCAGTGAACCCCGACCACGTGCTGTCTCTCATTCGCTACGCCCAAGTTCTCATCGGCGCGCGCCGCGGCCTTCAAGAGGCAGAGCGCATGCTCCGTCGTGCCCTTATGGTCAGCCAGCCCACGCGCTTGCAGCCCTGTGCGCGCGTCTCTGACGCTCTCTGCTGACGAATGGCGCGATGGCGGTGAGCAGCTTGAATTCGCAAACATCGAAGCGATGCTTGCACTCGCGGAGTTTGAGGCGGAGGTGAGATCAGACGGTGAGGCAGCGAACGCGCTGTTTGTGCGTGCGCTTCGCATCGCGGTTATGCATGCACCGGAGCCAGAGGAACGCGAGCGCCACGAATGGGCATGCCGTGCGCAACAGAAATTGGATGAGATTCGCTGCGCCGCGCGAGAGAATGCGAACGGGACCGCCTTGCCTCGACCGCAGCTGCGAGCGACCGAGCGGCCTCTCTTTGTGCCGGGGGAGACTGGCGACTTCTCTCCGCTGCTGCCTGAGGCGCTAGAGCGCTACGCGCGATTCTGCCACATGGTGAAGGGCGTGCCGGGGGAGGCCGAGTTCCTGTACCAGTGCGCCCTCTCGCTGTCCCCGGAGAGCCCCTCACTCCTGCGCTGCTACGCCTCACTCCAATGGGGGTCGCTCCCGAACCCTCCGCTCCAGTGCCCAGCTTCCGCGGCGCCGTGGCCAAGGGCAGATGGATAAGAGTGGGGTGTTGCAGGGTGTATGGCAACTTTTCGGAGGCCTCACTGCTCCTCTCGCGTGCCGAGCGCGCGTCGCAGGACGACAAGGCAGAGCTTTCACTTGTGCTGTCGACGCATGGAGTGCTCAAGGAGGACCAAGCAGAGCAAGAAAAGTCCCGCAATTGGTTTCATGCCCGTATTTTCCACGAAAAGGTGACAACTTCTAACCCTTGGCGTGCTCCGTGCCAGCGGTCTCGTCTAGAGTGCTTGGCTGGCAGGCCCACTGCAGGGGCTGTCTGGATTACTTAAGGGTACTCCAGCCCGCTCTGTGCTTGCACTCACAATCCCCATCCCCAGGCGGTGGAGGCTGACCCAACCAACCGCGCGGCGCGCTACAAGCTCGCATGCTTCCTCTGGACCCGCGAGAAGGACAAGGAGCGCGCCGGAGAGATCCTGCAGCAGCTGGTTTGCGCCGCGTTCTCCGCCGTGCGCGCTCGCACGTGTACCGATGCACAGCAGCGCTTCGTGACGAATTGAGCGCACGCAGGTTGAAGAGGAGCCGCATGACGTGCGCGCGCTGCTGCGTTTTGCCGAGGTGCAGCACCGCGGGCTGCGGAAAAGCGAGGAAGCTGAGGGTTTCCTGCGGCGTGCACTTGCGACCTACGCTCCAACCGATGCTGCGAGACTCGCGGCGCTCTGCCCACTCGCAAATCTTCTCGCCACGATTCCGCAGAACGAAAGGTGCGCTGCAGCGAGAGCGTCGAAGCCCGCCACGCACTTGGTATATGCTCTGTGTGACGCGATGACACGTGCGAGCTGAGCCCTCGACAATTGCTGCGTCAGATACGCTGAGGCCGCAGAGCTGTTGGCGGAGGCGGAGGATTTTGCTCCGGAGGATGATGCTGTCGTGAAGGAAGTCAGGTACCTTGAAATGATGGCGCCAGGGAGTATGGATGCCGCCCGGGCCGCTTTGAGCGCGCGGAGGGCGCGCGACATCGATGCAGAAGCGCACGCGCTGGTTGCTGGATTCCTCGCAGCTGTGCGCCCCGCCGAAGAAGCTGTGACGCCAGACGAGGTCTGGCTGAAGCGGCTAGACAAGGAGACGGAGCTTGCAGCAAGCAACGTTCGCATTGGACCCCTCGCCCTTGCCGTTCTCCGGTCGATTATCCGAACCCGCATGGCTGGTTACCCACGCCCTGCTCTGGCCCTCATCTTTTCCCGCCCTGTCTCAGTGTCTCACGCTGCAGCGGATGGCGCAGGCTTGCCATCCTCGGGGCAATGGGGGCAAGTAAGTCTGACGGGGAAAAGGAACGCGCGTGGTGGGTAGCTGACGCGTTTGGATCTCTGTTAGGAAAATGCCTCCGCACTCGTGTGCTCGGTGGCAGCGCAGTAGGCATAGCATTCGCTGCGGTCCTTGACGAAACGGTCCCGGACGTCCAAGAGGAGTTCCCTGACGCATTGGAAGCGCTGGCGCGGGTGCTTGGCGGCGCCCTCGTGGTAGGGATGCGCGACGCGGCGGGCGGATGGGAGCCTGTGGACTTCGAGGCGTTGCGCGTTGTGCTCGATGGTGTGCAGGAGGAGGGGCGCGAGGAGTGGATCGAGGCTGTCCGCGGCTCTGTCGCAGAGCGCTGGGGGCACTGCTGCGGCCCAGGGTCGGTCCCCCCCGTTGTCAAGGCCTCGCCGTGCGTCCGGACCCCGTGGCGCGCAGCCTACCGCGAGCTGACGCGACGCGCGGCGCGCTAGATTTGAGACGGTGGAGGCTTCCGAGCGGGCGATGGAGCGGGCGCTGGTGCGCGTGCGGCAGGGGCTTCGCGCCCCCGTCTTTTCAAAGATTGGCAGGCCGCACGGAGATCCGCAGGGGCACTGGCCCGATTGGTCGGGCCACCCCATCCTGCGGGGGCGCGCGGCTCTCTGGCAGGCTCACAGAGCCGTCGTGACGCTGGTGCGCGGCGCGCGGCAGGTCGGACGTGGAGGGGGAGGAGAACTGGGAGTACACTCCGACGAGCGGGTGGGTGTTTCGGGAGGGCGAAGAGGTGTCGGAGGACTCGGGGAGCCCTGAGCGCGCTCAGAATGCGCAAGGAACGGCCGTGCTGCAGGGGGAAACGGCTGGAGCATCCGAACCACCCACAGGCGGCGCGGATTCAGCGCATCCATCACGCGAAGGCCAAGGCGCGTTGAGCCACGGGGGAGAGCGCAATGATGGCAGGGATCAGAACTGTGGGAACGCGCGAGGAGCGCAGCAAGTCGTGAGCGGCGCCGCCGTCGATTCTCGCGCTTCAGCGCCTGGCGGTGTGGATCCGAGCGCGGAGGTCGCCGAGGCCGTGGATGAGGCTGGAGTCTTGTCGCCGGCCACCAGCAAGGTGCAGCGCTTAGTTTCCGCGCCCGCGCGGATTCAGCGTCAGCATTGCTGGCGTTGTTTGATAGAAGCGTTGTGGGCGTCGGGAATAGTGGCCTCCTACCCACACCCGGATGTTGGCAAGTTTATACCATGCGGTACGCGTTTGCTGGGACGGTGTGCCACGTTTTTCACTGCGGTGGGACGGTGTGCCACGTTTTGCACTGCGGCGGAAGACACTAACAGTTCTCGGCTGCGAGCAGGAGGGAGCGAGAAAGGAGAAAGGCCCTCCTGATGACGTCGAGTGTCCGTGAGATCTCTTGCGGCGCATTCGTACGGGGCTAGTATCGCCAGTCCTGTAGATCGGTGTGAAGTAAATATTTGTGGCGGAAAGATTGGGTGATGAGAAGCGCCGAATTTGATCAGCGTGTTTCTGCGACGTCCCCGCTCTAGTACTTACTCGAGGCTTCCTCAGGGTTGCCGATGGTCGTCTCTGCAATCCGATTTGAAGTATCCAAATCGAGCAGGTCAACTTGTTCAGCTGAGGGGTATTGCGGTGAAGCAGCATTCTGCGAGTTGTCGGACGGGGATGAAGTAGAGGCGATGGATGAATGGGATGAGTTTGGTTGAGATTCCTCATCTGCGCTACCGCAAAATCCAGAAAGAGCACAGGTCTGATGGATTACATCCACGACCAATCCTGTGAGTCCTTGGCGCAGGCGCGTATAGACTAGACTGCTGCAGAGTTCAGGATCGTGCATGGCGTCGCAGATCGCCAGAAGAGCGTGCCGAGCAGCTGTAAAGGCTTCATTGGATTGGTCATGCAGGAGAAGAATTGCATTCGCCTTGCAGTACATGCACCTCTCCTGTGGATCTTTCGGTGCCTGCTGAATCGGAACGTCGACGGGCGGTGGATACGGGGGTGCGGGGATGCTTATCGACGGAAACACGTTCCCGGGGGTGTCACGGGAGACATCTGGACCCTGTTCTGACGGCCAAACAAAGTTCTCCGTGCTGTGCAAAGAGCCGGGGTGGACAGCTGTTGGGTGCTGGTCGTTCTGAAAGAGGATTCCTTCTGACATGGACTGGCCATCTGCGCGGCAGATGAGATCAATGGGGAGGCTAAGTACCATCAGCAAGGCCAGGAGGTTCTGCATCGGCCGCTCTCGCGAATTGTACGAAACGTTCGGATGTCAAACCCAGGTCAAAGTCAGTTAAAAAAGAAGCCGCAGCGAGCCAAGGGTTCAAGTGTGCGAGTGTGATCATGGGGCTGCGGCTTCCAGCGCCTTGCAGCCGATAGCCTAAGGTGTGTATTTCTGCCTGACATTTACATCTTGCGCTCAGCCCCTAGCCCCTCAGCCTCACCCCCCGCGTACGAGATCCAGTAGCTGTCGGCTTCTGAGATTTCGCGCGGGAGCGCGACAATCACGCCCGCCCCAGAGCGCCCTGCGCGCGCACTGCCCCCCGGGATGCCGTGCCGCGGGGCGCGGCGCGCAGCAAGCCGGCGCACGAAGGCCCGGTTGTCGATGCCGCCCCAGGTGTCGCGGAAGCCGAGGAGCACGGACGGCAGCTCAACGAGCAGCGCCTCGAACGGCGCGCGCGCCTCGGCGGGCGCCTCGGCGAGCGACCACATGGCCACAAAGAGCCCTTCCGGCCCCGAACCGGCGTTGGAGCCATTTGCCTCGCCCTCCAACCCCCGGCTCTCGAGCAGGGCAAGCAGCGCGGGCGCGTCGTTGCACGTGTAGACGCCCGGCGCGCGCGCGACAAAGTCGTCGGCGTGCTCGGAGAGGCTCATGACCTTCCATCCGTGCGACGCGAGGTAGTAGCGCTGCACGAGCGAAAACACCGGGAGGTCGAAGATGACGTACTGCCCCGCGAAGCTGCCGGCGGTGAGAGGCGGGCGCACTCGGGTCAGCGGGCGCGCAGGCCGCGGGGCAGCGGAGGAGCGACAGTCCGGGCCTGGCTCCAAGGCGCAGGGCGGCGCGCGCGGGGCGCGCGCGCGCACCCTGCAGTGTGGAAGAGGTTGGCGAGGCACGCGTATCCGCCGCCGAACTCGACGACGAGCCCGCCTGCGGCGTGCCACGGGAAGCGCCCCGCGGCCTGCCCGAAGAGGAAGGCGTGGAATGCCTGGCCCCCATGGCCGGGTGAGGGTCAAGCACGGCCTGGAGCAGCGGGCGCAGGTGTGGGCAAACCTGGTGCACCAGGTTCGTCGACGTCCGCGACGGCAGCGACCCGGGATCTGTCCCGCCCCGTCGCCCGCGCTCTCTCAGCGTCGCCCGCCCGCCCGCGGCACGGCGCGGCGCCTGCCCGCGGCACGGCGCGGCGCGGGGCTCCCAGACGGTCCGCGCCGCGCGCGACGGGAGCGGCAACTGCTCAAAGGGCAGCGCCCGCGGCGTACCTGAGGCGCTCGCGAGGTCGCAGAGTGGCGGGTTGCCCACTGGGGATTCCTCGGTCAGCCCGCGCCAGAGCGCCTCCCACTCTGCACGCGCCGCCCTCCCCGCGCTCAGCGCGCTGGTGGCCGCAGCTGCGGCTGCGTCCCGTCCGTTGGTGGCAGCAACGGACAAGACTTTTCGCCAAAACCCTAAAGTCTTTAGGGTTTTGGCGCTCGTTGCCCGCGCGTGGCGGGAGGGAAATGGTTGCACCCGGCGACTCGCGGAGGGTGGCCAGTTGGATCGCAAAGGAGAAGGGCCAGGCGGACCACATGCCCTGGTGCACCCAGCGCGTGCCGGGGACCGCGGGGGCGAGGAAGTTCTCGGGGGGCGAGTTCAGGAAGAACTCGGCCGCCGCGCGCGAAAAGCCAGCCCAGAGGTCCGTCGACTCCCGTGCCTCTGCTGAGACGTCCTCGAGCCCGTCGAGCGCCCGCCCGCTCGACCACACTTCCTCCATGCCGCGCAGTAGCTCCACATCTGGACCATCCGCCTGTTGCACAACTCGATCACTCCACGCGAGCGTGTCCTCGCCCAACTTCTCGCGGAGCGATTCAAGGTGATCGTTGTCACGCTGCGCCGCATGGCAGTCCCGAAGTGCCTGCGGGTTTGGCAAACACTGGGAGTGAGGAACGCGAGAGTATGGCGTTTCTGGTGCCTGCTCACCTCTCTAGAGGTTTGGAACGCTGGGGTCCTGGGATAGGTCAGCATCACACCATTCGGAAGTCATGCACCATCCATGGAGGAGGCTGTCGTGACACATTGTACATGTGAAGCTCCCTCGCGGCAAAGGCCTTCTCACCAGCCGACCCCGCCTCGCAGACGACACCCACACACTCACGACGGGGTTCGTCCGTGGAACCCCCCGCCATCCCAAGGAGAGCGAGAGTGCACAGTCCCAACGGAACCAAAGGGCATCGGATCTTCCTGATGTACCTGCTGGACATCAGGGATGCATCTCATCCGCTCCGAAGGTGCACTCCTCGCGTGTGTTCGCTTGGCAAGAGGGCTGATCCGGTTCAGCCTGATCCTCCGCAAGAGCCCGCCGCTGGACTGAAAAAGTGGCCAACACGCCACTTTTAGCGAGGCCTTCGCAAGGGAGGAAATGTCGAAGGGACAGCACGTTGCCCTCGTGTGTGTGGGCTTGGTCGCCGTAGGGACCATACTCGCAAGTTTCCAGGGAACTGTATCTGTCGCAGAGCAGACTTATAGCTACACGACCACGATGCCAGCGGTACGGCTGCCGTCCGGGTCGTGGGCTGCCAGTTCGCTGGCCGTGTACAACGTGCTGCTCTGCCCTGACCCTAAATTCTGAACCGCAGGAACAGGGAGGCAACACCGAGCGTACCTACACGTACAGCACTACAGTGCCTCAGGAGGTGAGGGAACTCTTGGGCCCGTCCGCGGCACTGCCCTTGAGGCATCATGAACTCGGCGGGTTGCTCCAAATGACGACCGGCTGACCCGGAAGTCCTATCGCAGGGCCCTGCAGAGTATACGTACACCGCAATGCAGCAGCCGCAGCAGCAGCAGACTTACACGTACTCGACACTTGTCCCGGTGCTTGCCTGCCTAGTTTCTCAGAAGCTTCTGAACCATGGCAGCCTCCCACTCTTTCTGAAGGGAGCACCGGCTGAGCAGGAGACGGGCTCGCCAGAGTACACGTATTCCACTGTACAGGGGAGCGACGCAGACCTGACCACCTACAATGCCCAGCCTGTAGCGGGCGGGGGGATGACGACCATCACGGGGTACGCGGCGGAGCCCAAGGAGAAGTGGTGGAACGTTCCGATCGGGACGATGCACCCGCTCGACACCGCGGGCGCGTGGAACGGCGGCAGCGTCGACTCGGTGAACCAGGACCGCACCGTACGCATGGGTGCGCCGCTCACTCTCTCGGGCGAGAGGGAGGACGGCACGGTCGCGAGCAACGACGTCCCGCACGGCGAGCAGTACGACTACGCGCGCGCGCGCCGCCGGGGGCTGCGGCCGGCGCAGCTCAAGGGGGGCAGGCTCACGAGCCTCGCGGGCGTCGACGGTGCTGCGTCGCACGCGACGCTGGCGGCCGAGGTGCAGTCGCTGTCGCCTGCGGAGCAGAAGAAGTGGGCGCGGCATGTGCTGAAGGCGGCAGGCCTGCACCGCGTCCTGCGGGACCTGCCGCTTTCGCAGGTCAAGGCGCTTCCTCCCCACTACCGCCGCGAGTGGGCGCGCCTCACCGAGCAGGCCGCGGGCTTGGCGGCGCGGCCGGCCAGGCTGTCGGCCGTGGCGAAGCTCGAGCTCTCGCGCGCGCAGAAGCTCTCGCGGGAGCAGGAGCGCATGCGCGCGGCCATCGCGCGCATGCCGCGCTTCAAGGCGCCGCGCCGCCCTGCATTCAAGGCTCCAAGCATTTGGGACTCGAGCCCGGCCCGGACGCCGCGCGTGGACGAATTTGGCATGCCGGAGCTCCGGGGGGCGTTCTCGCGGGGGGTGGCGGGAGGAAGCGCGAACCTGCGGGAAATGGCCATGGGGTTGCGGACCGACACGCCGTGTGGTGCGCTCTGCAAGCAGCGAGCGCTCGAGGCTGCATCGGACGCGATCCCGGTTTGAGGGCAGCTGGAGGTGCCATGCCGCCGGACGTGGGGTCATGTGTGGTGATTGAACACGGGCATCCTGTGCACGCTGCAGACACCCTGACACAACAGTTTCACCAAGGTGCTTATTGCCCTCACGAGCTTCTCCCGCGGAGTCTTTCAGCACGTCCGTCGCGTCATCAGCTGTAGGGTACGCCAGTGGGCGCCTCGCCGCCAAAGAAGGCGTACTCGACAAACTCTGTGAGTTTGGCAGCCATCATGGCACCTTCCACCCGCAGCTTGATCTTGCCTGGCCCGCGCCGCGCCGCGTCGGCAGACGCAGCGCGCAAGCGGAACTGCCCACGGTTCGGTCGGGGACACGCACCATCCTGAATGAAGGCGACTGTTGGTAGCGCGTAGACCTGGAGAGTCGATGCCAGCTGCTCGTTCTCGTCGGTGTCGACTTTGACAAACCGCACCCTGCGTGACCCAGACTCAGATCCAGGGCCACCGGGCTCGCAATGGCGATGGGCACGGCACGCCAGGCAAGCGGAGGGGCCGATCGCACTTGTCCTTGTAGTCGAGGGCCACCATCTTGAGCTGAGGTTCAATCAGCTTGCAAGGGCCACACCAAGTCGTCGAGAAGTCCACCACGACCGGCGTGTCTGAATCCTGCGTTCGAAGAGCGGCGCTCGCGGGTAAGGGTCAAGCACAAATTACGCAGTAGGGGGGTAGGCATCATCTTAAGCTCAGGTTTCTTCTGCGATACGTGCTCCGCTCAGGCGTTGGCACGTGTGTTGTCACGAGGAAATGGGCCCGCAACCTGGAGGAGAACCTCAAAGGCCTCTGCGTCGATCTTCTCGAGCAGCCCGTCATCACCCGCAGCACGCAGCTGCACCGCCCCACGTGCTAACCCACGTGCGTGGCGCACTGGAGAGCGCAGTGCCGACACGCCGGAATTCCGTGCCAACGGAGGTGCAAAGCGGCCTGGGGTGACGAGAGGGAGGAAGGCGGAGGCTGCGGGGAACGCCGCAAGAAGCAGCATCACGGCCGCACGCACCATGTTCAGTGGCAGTACGCTTTTGCTCGACGAGTAGCACCAAAGATTCTTTCCGTCCCAATGGCGGGTCGGAGTTTCGAGACGCGCGGCGGCGACAAACGGGGGGGGGGCCCGGTCGCTCCGGGATCCTTTACACATGTCCACATTTGGTGGAGTCAAAGTTGACATAATCCATCATGACTCACCTCGCTGACTCACCTCGAAGGTTCTTCGCCAGGGGTCTGCTCGCCTCTCAGTTCAACCCGCACCGCCCGGTGGGCGAGAGTTGTGTGGTCGTTGCTCAGTTGCAGCGTCCGTGGAACTGCCGGGGCGGGTGGAGGTCGAACCAGCGTGAGTCGGGGGCTGGGCCCGGCTGCGGTGCGCTTGAAAGCGGGATCCGTGGGTGAGGGTTTGGGGAGCGGGGCGCGCAAAGATGGGGCTGTCTGGGTCCAAACCGGACTTCTCCAACAAGATTGGTACTGGTATGATGCCACCTGGTGACATGGAGCTTGAGATCGATGCAGATATGACGATGCTCGATCTGAGGCAAGTCCCTGCCGCCCTCCTGCGGGTGACCGAGCTTGCGAGAGCGCCAGTCCGCCCGTTCGCCGTGAGCCTCCTTGGGCTCCATGCTAGCGGAGTAATCGATTTTCATACTCTCGTGGTTGCGCGCGGCCGGTAGTTCTCTACTCTGTTCCGAACGAGCGTGTCAGGTCCTGAACCTTGCTCGACCTGCGACCAGGCTGAAGCGGTTGGACAAGCTGCCGTGGGACCTGTCGGTGCTGACAAATCTGCAGGAGCTGGACCTGTCGATGAATCTTTACACGATGGTGCCGGATCAGTGCATCTGGAAAGGGGGTCATCTCGCAACATCACTTACGAAGCTTTCGATGAACCAGAACCGCATCGGGCAGCTCCCGAACGAAATCTGCGAAATGAAAAAGCTGCACACGCTGTGCTGTTACGACAACTCCCTGACAGCGCTTCCGCGGACGCTTCACGAGATTGACAATCTCACGCAGCTCTCCATCTACAACAACTTCATCACCGAACTCCCCGCAGAGTTCGCGCGGTGCCTCCCGTGCCCGCGCCCGCGCCCCTCTCGGTCCCGCGGAGCCCGGGCGGCGCGCGCGCGCGTGCAACGCACCCGCAATCCCTTGACGTAGTGATGCCTCTTTCTGCCCGTCCCTCCTGCCTGCCCACCCACACCACATCGAGAGCACTTCGGCCCTCTCCCCCTGGCTGAGTCTAGAGCGCCGTCGCAGCATGCCCAAGATCGAGATGGCTTTCTTCTCCAACAACCGCATCGAGCGGCTTCCGGAGGGCATGGACCAGCTGACAACGCTCAAGGGCCTCTTCCTCGACGGCAACGTCATTAAAGGCGCCGTCCCACGCACCGCGCCCACGCACGGAAGCGCTGACTCGCCCCGGGGGGCGGCTGCGTGAGGGGCGCGCCGGGCTGACTGCAGGGTGCGCGGGCGGGGCGGGGCGCAGATCTCCCTGAGGGGTTCACGGGGATGCGGAACCTCCGGGAGCTGACCCTCGCCAACAACCAGCTCAAGGTCGGGCGCAGCGGGCCCACGCGGACCGCGCCCCCAGCGCGCACGCGCCGCGCGGCGCCGCGCGCTGACGCGCGGCCCGCGACGCAGGCCGTCCCCGCGGAGTTCGCGTCGCTCACGTCTCTCACCGAGCTGTACCTCAACGGCGCGTGCGGCGCGCGGCCGACTGTCGTGCCGGACGAGCTCAGACAGTCCTCGCCCGCCCGCGCCCGGTGCCTCTGCTGCCGGCAGCGTGCCGACTGCGCGGGGCGCGGCGCCGCGCTGCTGACAGCCGGCCGCGTGGTAGGATGGGATGCCTCAAGGACTGCTACGAGGGGCAGATCTGAGCGGGGAGCGCGGGAGCGGGGGAGGCGGAGGCGGGCGGGCGGGCGGGCGGGCGGGCGGGCGGGCGTAGGCTCG
>ENA-UOXV01006321-UOXV01006321.1-marine-metagenome-genome-assembly--contig:-NODE-6321-length-12513-cov-4.378391_pt1 | contig 12513 bp, 4 predicted proteins | sample MGYA00238165_ERZ766961 | MGnify/ENA primary metagenome ERZ766961 (study PRJEB28924, sample SAMN03173240) | marine metagenome | biome: Marine; feature: Water; material: Subsurface seawater | place: North... | reverse complement strand
TCGCGCGCGTGCGCAAACCACTCACCATGCCGAAATAGACATCCATGCCGTGCGGCTTGGTCATTTTTTCTTCAGGATGCTGTTTTTCCGGCCAAGTGCCGAGTCCTTGTCAGCGATCCGCGGCATTGCGACGTGCACGTGCGAGCCTGAGCGCGGCGAGCCATCCACCTCTGCCCCAGGACCGCCGTGATCGGCGGCGCCTTTCTCTTCATGCTCGTCGAGCAACGCGGAGGGCGCGGCAGTTTCCAGGACCGCGAGCTCGGCAGGGAACTCGGCGGCGTCAACGGCCGCGGCGAGGTTGAAGACGCCCGCACGCTCCAGGTCTGCGAGGAGCGTGTCGAGCATGTGCTCGTCATGGTGCGATCGCATCTCCATGTCCGTGCGGCGCCGCAGCAGCACCGAGCACAGCAGCCAGCGCCAGAGCGGCGGCGCCTCGAAGCGCGTGAAGGACACGGAGAGGAGGAAGCCGAGCTGCAGGTCGGCCTTGAGGATCACCCGCGGCACCGGCCCGCGCCACTTGAAGAGCAGCCCGTGGTGCGGCGTGAACTCCGCGCGTCGCAGCGTGTTGCGGCTCGACACGTCTGTCAGGACTGTCGCCTGGAACTGCGCGAGGTACGCCTCAAACGCGCGTGGGTTGATTTTCCGGTCGAGCGTCGCGTTCACGGTGCGCAAGCCGCCGGCCTTGCGCGAGTGCTGCAGCAAGCGCAGGACGTAGACGAGGATACTCATCGCCAGGAGGTGCGCGAGAAGGTTGAAGAGCGCCACGCTGTCCAGCGCCAGCGCCCACTGGAGCGGGAAGTAGCCCCCGCCGGCTTGGAGCGGATTTCCGACTCCAGCCGCCGACGAGAGCTCTGACAGGCCTACCACGGACTCGATGTCCCCCAGGCCCCCTTCTGTAGCGTTGCCCGTGGCGCGGGCCGCGAGCACGCGGAAGTACCGCGCGCGCCCCGAAGCGAAGGCGTCGATCATCAAGAGGATGAAGGACGCGGCGAGGGTGGCCTGGCCCATGTCGAGCAGCGAGAGCATGCGCGTCTTGGCGTCCGCCAGGCCCATCATCCGCATGGTGTCGCTCTCGATGTCTAGCCCGAGGCGCACCTCGCGCTTCACCTGCAGCGACTTGATGTCGCGCCCAAGCGCCTGCACGCTCATTCGGCAGCCGTGCAGTAGCTTTGCGATGTCTCTGGTCTGCTCCTCGATAAGGCGCACGCGGCGCGCGAGGTCCAGCGCTGCGAAAAATCTTCTCCCGCCTTCATCGGCTGGCACATTGGGCACGTGAACTTTCTCGATCGCGGTCGTGAGGTGGGCAAGAAGCTCCTCCTGCACGCCCACGTCCTTGCTGGTGGTGTTTCGGAGCTTGGTGACAGCGTCGAAGTGCGAGGGGTCTTCGTCTCCCTCCGTGATAAACTGCTTGAGCTTAGCGATCTCGCCCTGCGTCATCATCACGCGCGAAAAGAGCGCCGAGATGAAAATGAGCATCGACATCGCCTCCGACATGACAAGCGTGAGGCGGTCGTACTTGCGCAGCTTGGCGCCCACCGCGAGGAGTCCGCGGCTGCCAACGATGAGCACGTCGCCCCCGCCCTCCTCGCCGATGTCGTACGCGCCCCACACCTCGCCCACCACCTGCCGCAGCTCGTTTTCGAAGTCGCCCTGGTCGAGGTACTCCGCGGCCGGCATCGGGGGGTCAAGCTTGTCAGCAAAGAGCACCAGGTACTTGGGGCGCGCTGCCGCGCTCCCGCGGAAGGCGATGTCGACCATGCGGCGTTGGTTCTCGGTCAGCACGTCGTTGAGGATCGCCGAGGAGTCCTGCGCGAGGTCGACGAGCATTCGTGAGAGAAGGTCGAGCGAGATGTCGTCCGCCAGCCGGTCCCCGATCGCCTCCACCCGCACCCCGTACACACATCTCCCGTACACACCCACGTGCACCCCCACGTGCTCGATCTGTGTGATGCCCGGCGCCTCGGGAAAGAGGATCTCTGCCTCGCAATTTACGCCCACCGCGGCGTCGAAGTCAAGCAGCGCGAGAGACGTGAGCCCCGCTGCCGTGCGCACTGTGCCGGCGTTGGGGTTGCTGTCGATACGAGAGGTGAAGCGGCCGCCCGCGAGGCGCGTGCGGGCGCCGAGGCGGTCGAGAAGGGAGGCGAACTCGCAGGCGGCGTAGGGGACCCACTCCTCGATGAGAAGCTGCACCTGCGAGAGGATGATGTTCTCCGTCAGCTCGTCCTTGACCTGCGACAGCCCCTGCCCTGACTCCCACGCCCGCTCCGCGTTGTCCGCCATCGGCTGCTCCCCTCGCCGTAGTAGCCACGGAATGAAGGGCGACGTCACGTACGACACGTCTTCCACCTCGGTCACGCCCGACCGTTCCTCGTGGCCGTTGAGCGTGACGATCAGAAAGCCCTCCTCGTCCGAGATCACGTTTTTGAGGTCCCGCCGCAGGTGCGGCGGGTCGAAACCCTTGCGGATAAAGAGGAACTCGTCAACCTCCAGGCGAAGCAGCGGCGGCATGGCCTGCAGGAGATCGAGCCCCTTGCCCGAGACCTGCACGCCGTTAGTTGTGAGCATGTCCGCGCACTCCATCTTGAGGCTGTGCAGGAAGCGCTGGTCCCGCAGGTCGTCAACGGCTGAGCGGCCCTCCTGCGATATATTCAGGTACTGCCGCCGAGAGCGCGCTTTGCCCTCGAAGGTGTAAGCGTACAACATCGCACACGGCGCGTAGTCGAAATCCAGCTTCCCGGCCACAATGCCCTCTGTCCCCCAGGCACCGTCAGTCAGCAGCATCGCTCACGGATGTTCGCGAAAGCGACCAGAGCAAGTCACACTGAGCGCAGGGCAAGAAGTTTACCGTAGATGAGAACGTTGAGCGGGAGCTCGCGCAGCCACGTCTCAGGCTGCTCCTCGCTCTTGGATGCACGGCCGAAGTGCGAAATGAGGTAGAGCAGCTTGACATGTTCGAACGACAGCTTGTATTCCTTCCCGTCAGACTGGACCGGATAGACTGCTGTAAGTACTGCGAAACTGGGGGCGCCGGCCAAGCACTGGATGCGAATATGACGTGCTCAATGCGCACAAGACAACGATCGGGGGGAGGGTGCTTTCACCTTGTCGAGCCAGAGCATGACTTCCGCATCTTTGGCAGCCTTGCGCTCCTCTCTCTCCTTCGCTCGTTCAGCTTCCTTCTCCATTGTTGCGAGCCGATCCCGGCGGCGCCTTTCCCCGAGGCGTCGCGGAGCTCACACTGGCCGATCGCGCTGCGCAGCCGGAGGAGGGCGCGTCTCAGTCCACAGTTCTAATCATGGTCAACCAGGACGACGGCGCTCTTTGCCGCTAAACAAGACACAGCTCAGAATGGGGCCCACCAATCAGTAAGACGGTGACGGGTGTCAGCAACTGCTCCCTAGCCCTTCTCCCGCTTCGAGTGCCATGGCACGAAACTCAGGCAATACGAATCAGTTGGACGGTCCCGTAGTGCTACGGGAGAAGAGGGGGAAAAGGCCCGCCTCAGGTTTTTCCCCTTGCGCGCTCAAGAACTCAATCATTGTTCGCGTTGAGCGAGGCGATGACTTTCACGTCACCTCGCTCACGATCGCCGAGCGCGAGGTGACTTGAAAGCGCACGAATACGGACCGCGGGGTAACCCTCGCAATTTTCGTGAGCCAGGTCGAAAGGCAAGGGAGATGTTTCAATGTGGAGATAATCAAAAGCTTTGAGAAACTCAACAGCCGACTTGTCCTTTGCACAGGCCTACGGTAAACGCTACTTTCCCCTTCACTGTCTGTACCAACTTCGGACGCTACTGGCCACGGGCGCAGTGACCTCCCAACCCGATGGTAGGGAGGTCACGCGTGGCGGCAACTACTTTACGTAGCGCTGGACAAAGGGCATGGCTGGCTGTTGCGGAGAGAGGCCCTCATAGCATGTCATGCCTGAAGAATTCTTAATTGATGTGGAAGCTCCCTTTTTCACAAGCCATTTGCCCAACTCCGTGTAGCCTGCAGACCGCGCCGCCGGAGTCAGCTGGGGTCTGCAAATCAGGGAACGCAGCTTCGTGTCCTGGGAGTATGCGGGGCGGGACAGAACCGAAGGCGAAGGCAAAGTGCAGCGCGGTCTGCCCGAGACGGTTCTGAGAGTTGAGGTCCGCGCCGCGGTTGTGCAGGTCCTTGACAACGGACTTCTGATTATTCTGCGCTGCAACGATGAGCAGCGTGTTGCCTGCCTCGTTCTGCCCGTTAACATGCACGCTGTCCAGCAATCCCGCGAGCTCCTCTGCGCGCCCGTGACGCGCGGCGGTGAAGGCCGCCTGCTCCGTCGGCGAGAGCTCCACCTTCTTGAGGCCCGGGGTAGGCGCGATGCCCGCCGGGCCCTCGGCGCGCGACTCCCGTGCGGCCTTGGCCTCGCGCAGCGCCTCCATTTCGAGGAGGGTGGCCGCAAGCTGCTCCTCAACCTTGGCGCGCTGCGCCGCTGCCTCCTCCGCGGCCTGCGCGAGCGCCTTGTCCTTCTTGTCACGGTCCATCTGCTCCTTCTTGAGCCGCCCGATGATGCTCTGCTGCGTCCCCTCGCGCCGCTTCACCTCATCCATCTCCCGCCGCATCGCCTCCATATCCCTCTCGCGCTCCGCTTGCGCCTTCGCAGCCGCAGCGGCCTCGGCCTGCAGCTGCTGAATCTCGCGCCCCGACTCCTCTGCAGACCCGCCCACGCGCTCTTTCTCCGCGCGGAGGCGCTCCACCTCCGCAGCCATCTGCCGCGTCCGCTCCTCCTTCACGTCGATCTCGCCCGCCAGCCGCCGAACCTCCTCTGCCTGAGCACGCTCCGCCTCCTCCCGCTCCCGCTGCTCTGCCTGCAGCCGCTCCACCTCCCTCGCCACCTCCTCCGCCCGCGCCTGCGCGGCGCGCTCACTCGCCTGCAGCGCCTCGGCTTCCGCCGTCGCGCGTGCCGCCGCCTCCTCCTGCGCCCGCTGCTGCGCGGCGAGCTCGGCCTGCAGCCGCTCGATGCTCTCCGCGGTCTCCGCCTCCCCGCGCAGCCGCGCCTCCCGCACCTCCCGCTCCCGCACCGCCCCCTCTTCTTCCAGCCGCGCCGCCTTCTCCTCCAGCGTCCTGATCCGCGCCTCAGCCTCCGCGGCAGACGCCGCGCGCGCCGCCCGCTCCTCTGCGAGCGCCGCCGCCGCGCGCTGCTCGGCGCCAGCGGCATCCTCCGCCGCGCGCGCGCCCTCGATCAGGCTGTCGAGCTCCGCGCGCCGCGCGGCTTCACGTGTCGCGCGCGTGTCTCGCTCCGCGAGCAGCGCCTCCAGCTCCGCCGCACGGTCGCGCGCGAGCGCCTCCGCGCGGCGCTGCTCCGCGCGCGCCTCCTCGAGCTCCGCGCGCTGCTCGGCCTCGGCCGCCTCCTGCGCCTCGGCCTCGCGCTTCAGCCGCCGGACCTCCTCCAGTGTCTCCCTCTCCTGCGCCTCGCGAGACTGCTTCTCCGCCAGCAGGCGCGCCGCCGCCGCCTCCTGGTCCTGCACTTCCCGCGACGACTCGGCCGTCACGCTCCGCAGCTTCTCCAGCTCTGCCTGCCGCGACTTGTCGCGGTTCTTGAGAAACTCCCGGTCCTTCTTGAGCCGCTCCAGGCGGGACTTGGCCTCCGCCTGCCGCTTCTCCTGCTCCGCCTTGTCCTTTTTGAGCGCCTTGATCTCGTCCTGGCGCCATTTGCCGCCTCTTGTCAGCGACCGCGCAGCGGACCGGGGCGGGCGGACCAGGGGGCATCGGGGGAGGTGCGGGTGGGGCAATCGCCATCATCTCGCGCTCCTTGCGCTCCCGCTCTTTCTTCTCGCGCTCGAGGCGCTGCACCTCCTCGCGGTACTGCTCCGTCTGCGCGTCCCGCGACCCCTTCTCCTCGCGCAGCCGCGCCAGCGCCTCCTCCTGCGACCGCTGCTTGTCGTCCACCGCCTTGCGCTCCGCCTGCAGCGCCTTCATCTGCTTGCTCACGCTCGCGTGCTCCGCCACGGCCGCCTCCTCCGCGCGCTTCAGCTCCGCCTTGCTCTTGTGCGCCGCCTGCGACTGCGCCCGGAACGCCTCCCGCTCCCGCGCCTCCTCCGCGCGCATCTCAGCGAGCTCCGCGCGCGCCCGCTCGACCGCAGCGGCCATCGCCGCCGCTTCCTCCTCCGACTGCGCTACCTCCGCCGCCTGCTCCTTGCGGCGCCGGTCGCGCACCTCTTTCTCCTCCCACAGCGTCTGCTTCAGCCGCTCGTTTTCGCGCTCCAGCTCCACCACCGCCTCCATCTCTGCGCGCAGCGCCTCCGCCTCGCGCTGCTTCTCCTCCGCTGCGTCGCGCGCCCCGGCAACCTGCGCGCGCGCAGTCTCCACAATGCGCGCGCGCTCGAGGTCCTCGGCGGAGAGCGTCGCGTGCTCCGCCCGCAGCCCCTCGAGCTCCTTCTCGGCGGCGATCTCTGCGCGCGCGATCTCCACCGTCGCCCTGTGCAGCCGCTCGGCCTCCGCCTTCTGCTCCACCTGTTTGGCCTCGAACCCCGCGAGCGCGGCGCGCACGCGCGCCAACTCCTCCTCCTGTGCCCGTTCCTTGCGCTCTTGCGCCTCGCGCTGCTTCTTGAGCTTGGCCAGCGCCTCGGCGCGCTCCTGCTCGCCCGCAGCCCGCTCCGCCTGCTGCTCGCGCAGCTTCGCCAGCTGTCTGAGCTGCTTCTTCTCGGCCTTGCTCTGCGCGTCCCTCTCCGCCGCCAGACGCGCCAGCTCCTCTGCCGTCGCTGCTGCCGCGCGCCCCAGGCTGTCGAGGTCGGCCTGCGCCGCCTCGCGCTGCGCACGGGACTCGTCCAGCGCACGCCGCTGCGCCGCCACCGCGCGCTCGCGATCGCCGGCCTGCGCCGCGATCTCTGCTCGCAGCTCCTCCAGCTCCGCGCCCGCGCCCTCCGCCTCCGCCGCGCGCTGTGCCAACTCGTCCCTCAGCTGCTGCAGCTCGCGCTGCTTCTTGAGCCCCGGCTGCGCCTGCAGCGCGCGCAGCTTCTCGATCTCCGCCAGCGCCGCCTGCTCCGCCCGCTTGCGCTCGGCCTCCTCCGCACGGAGCCGCGCCACTAGCGCAGCGTGCTCCTCTGCCCGCCTGCGCGCTTCCTCGTTCTGCGCCCGGAGCGTTCGCAGCTCGTCTGCACGGTCGCGAACCAAGTCCGTTTTGGACTCCAGCTCCGTTCGCATCTCCTCCCGCTCGCGCTCCTGCTCCTCCAGCCGCCGCTCCTCCCGCGCTGACGCCGCCACCAGCTCCTCGATCGCGCGCCGCTGCATCGCGTCCCTCCGCACCTGCTTCTCCCGCTCCTTCTGCAGCCGCTCCACCTCCGCCACGTGATCGCGGTCCCGCTCGCGCTGCGCCTCCTGCTCCGCCACAAGCGCCACGCGCTCGCGCGCCGCGTCCTGCTCGAGCGTGCGCAGGGCCTCGCGCGCCGCCCGCAGCGTCTTGAGCTCCTCCACCTGCGCGGCCTTGGAGCGGTCGTCCTCTGCCAGCTGCGCCCGCACCTGCTGCAGCTGCGTCTCCAACGCCTCCAGCTCCGGCCGCAGCGCCGCGATCTCGTGCTGCACGTGCTCCACCTGCGCCGACAGCTTGTCCGCGCGCAGCCGCGCGGCCACGAGCTCGCGGCTCTTGTCGTCCAGCGCCCAGCGTTGCTCCTCGACGCGCGTGTCGAGCCGCTCCTGCTCCGCCGCGATGGTATGGAGCTCCTCGCCCTGCTTCTTGATCGTCCGTGTCTGCCGCTCCTTGTTGCCCTGCAGGATCCGCAGCTCCTCCTGCTGCTCCAGCGCCCGCCGCTCGCGCGCGGCCGTTTCCTTGCGGAGCGCCTCCAGCTCGAGCCGCTTCTGCACAGCCTCCGCCTCCGCCTCGCCGGCCTTGCGGCTTAGCGCCGCGATCTGCTTTTGGTGGTCCAGCGCCAGCATCTGCTTGGCCTCCTCCTCCTTCCACAGCCGCTCAACCTCGGCCTGCGCCTCCAGCTCCTTCTTGGCGTGCCGCTTCCGCTCGCGCTTCAAGCGGTCCAGCACGGTCTTGTTCTCCGCCTCGCGCCGCTTGACCTCCTCCTTCTCCCGCTGCACCTGCTCCACCATCTCCAGCGTCTCCCGCTCCCGCTCCGTGAGATCCGACTTGCGCGCCAGCAGCTTCTCCAGCAGCCGCTTCTCCTCCTCCAGCAGCGACCCGTTCTCCTCGCCGGTGCGTGCGCGCGCGGCCTGCCGCGACCGCTCGAGGTCGGGCTTCAGCAGGCCCTGCGGCGAACTCCCCTCCGCGCCCCCGTCGCTCCCATCGCTCCCTGCGCGCGACGCGTGGCGGCTCGCGCGCCGCGAGCCTTCGCGACTTGTGTGCGCGCTGTCGCGCCGCGCTGCGCTGCCCTTGCCTGCGCCCTCCTTGCCCCGTTTCCCGCGCCGCCCTGCATCGCTCCCGCTCTGCTCCGACTCTGACAGCGGCACCTCCTCCAGCTCCCCTGCTGCATGCGTCGCGCCCGCCTCCTCGCCCCACCCGATGCGCCGCCCGCGATCCGCAACAGCACCCTTGCCCCGGCCCTGGCCGTCGCGGGCCTCCTGGCCACGGCGGCGCGCGAGCGGCAGCGTGCCGTGCTCGATCGACTGGTGCACGGTGCCGAGAAAGGCGTCGAAGTCGCTTGCGGCGCCCAGAAAGCCGCCCGCGGCCGCGGCGGTGGCGGAGACCCCGGCCTCGGACGCGTCTGAGTCTGTGTAGGCGGCGGAGCCCGACTCGGACTGAGAGCGAGAGGAGCGCGAGCCCTCCCCCCCGCGCTGGCCCCGATGCCCCTTCCGCGGCTGCTCGCCTCGCTCCAGCTGCCGCAGCGCCTCCAGCTTCACCCGCCGCCCGGCCGCCTGCGCCGCCGCCTGCGTCGCCCCCGCGAATCCGTGCGGCCCCGGCGCGGGCCGCAGCGGCGAGAGCCCCCCGGCGCGGGCGCCCGCGCCGGACGAGGCGCGCGAGGCGCCGCCGTCCGAGGCCTCCGAGGACCCAGACGCCGCCCGCAGCGGCTCCAGCGCCCCCACGCCCCCGCGCCGCTCCCCCGCGCCGCCCGCCCCGCTCCCCCGCGCGCCGCGCGGCAGCTGTGCCAGAGCCTCGGGGCTGCGCGGCGCGGCGCCCGCGCGACGCGACGCCTCTGGCGAGACGCTCGGACGCGCGCGCATCGGGGCCAGCGCCGACGGCGGCCGCCGCGACAGCGGGCTGCCGCCAGAGCTCGGCAGCGCCGCTCGGGCGGCGCGCGCGGGCGGGGCGCCGCCCGAGTGGTCGGTCAGCACGTCCGAGTCCGACTCCTCTGCGCTTCCGCCCGCGCCTCCGACCGCGCGCACACCCGATCTCAAGGTGTTGGGCCGCAGGGGCGTCGCAGCGGCGCGCTCGACGCCGCCGCCGCCCTGCGCGCCGCCGCCGGCGCTCTCGCGGCGCTCGCGGTGCTTGTCGGCCGCGCCCCGTGCGCGCGCCACCGCGTTGTTCCCGGCTGCCATCACCTCTGCCCGCGCCCCATACACCCCTGCGCCCCGTGCCCGCCCCAGTGGCGTGTCCCCGCCCCCCGCGCTGCCCCCGCGCCCGCTCCCTCCACCCGCGCCCCTGCGCACTGCAAAGGACGCCTGTGCGCGGGGGGATACGCGCCGCACTCAGCACTCCCCACTGGTGTGGTGCCACACCAGCGGGGAGGCGGGAGGGCAAGATGTGGGACTGGAGGCCGCGGGGACGCGACCTGCGACGGTTTAGCTTTGGCTGCGCTGTCGCTGTCGCTCGATGAGCCAAACGAGGACCCCTCGCTGCCGTCCGGCGCCGCCCTCCACCCCCCGCCCACCTCGCCGCGCCGCGCGCCGCCGGCGGAGGGCGCCCTGCCGCCCGATGGCTCCCGCCCGCCCCAGCTGCCGCGGCCCGACGGCGACGCTCCGACGCGCGCGCCGCGCGACGATGACGGCTTGGGGGCGCGCGCGGGCGGCTGCGCGTCGTCCTCGTCGGTGTCGGAGGAGATGTCGTCCCTCGGCAGCGCCCTGCGCACGGGTGCCGCGCCCCCGCGAGGAGGGCGCTGCATCACGATCGCTCGCTGCACGCGCCGGCGGTGCTGCGACCGCCGGCGCGCCCTGCCCCCGCCGGGTGCGAACCCCTCGAGGGGGCGCGCAACCTCCCTGTAGGGACGCCGCCCTAGTACGCGGCGGCACACGAGGAGCGCCGCTCTTGCATTTTTCCCGCCAAGCTAGGCACGCAGTGCCTCAAGGCTCCAAGGTTTCGGGTCCGTGCAGGGCATGGCGTCCACAACGGCTCTACCTGCTTCAAGACAGGACCGGGTGATGGTCAGTGCGGCTGCGTGCGGCGCCTCTTCCTCACCAAGACTGCCAGCGAGCCCTCGCCATCGGCAGGAACTAGCAGGATTCTAGGGCGCGGAATCCCATCGGAACACGTAACCCAGGTCGCACGGCTGCTCTTCCCATGATCCGGCTGGCAAACAAATGGCTGATCCAGTGTGCCGTACACCAGCGGTGCAAGAAATTCTGGGCTTCGGCGCACCTTATCTCATCAGCGCGCCTCCTCCGCTGGCAGGACTGTCCCCTTTCGCCTCATCCAACCCTTGCTTCTGCAGCTCTCCCTCGCGGACAAGCAGACTCACCGGATAGGGCTCCGTTGGGCGGGAGGCAAGGAAGTCCGGGGCGGAAATTTTGACGAAACGCAAGAAACTTGCGGTACGGTAGGGTACCCAGTAGGTTAAAAGCAGAGTTGTAAAGTCACTCGCCTGCTCGTTCACATCCCCGCTTTTCCTCCAGACTGGTCGAGCTCGCGACAGGACGCTGGGGTGCACTGCCCCGCCCTTTCGACGGAGCCAGCAATCCCATGGGTTCTCTTGCCTTACAATCACCCTGGAATAGTATGCCTGGCCTCTTCCGACTCCTTGTCTAGCTCGACCGTGGGTCTTGACAACTTCGCAGACAGTGGTTCGGGGATGGGGCGTGCACGCATGGCGAGCCCCAGCGCCGCCCGTATGAAGGCATGGGACACTCAGAGGCACAACTCACCTGCAGCCCTGACCAGATGCTGCAGACAAGCGAAAAATGACACGTGTGCTCCCCTTGCAGCGCAGTCAGCCGCGGCAGGGTTGCCCTTTTTCTCTCCGCAGGCGCGGCAGTTCTCCTCTACCTCCGGTGGCTGAGGAAGCAAATTCGCGGCCCAGACGAGACAAGGATGGGGGAGCTCGATATTGACACTCTGCTGGCGAGCTGCCTCCCCTGCTTGTTCCCCCAGGCGGAGCCACCGATTTTCAAGGCGTGTGAGCGCCCAGACGCGCTCGAGGAAGTGCGGAGGTGCGTCAAGAGGGACGCGAGCGCAGTGTGCGCGCGGCGCAAGGAGGACAGATCGACACCACTGCACCTCGCGGTGATGCTTGTTGACTCGGACCTGGTTCGTTTTTTCCTGTCGAACGGGGCGGATGTGACGGCTGTGGACGAGGAGGGGCGCACAGCGGTGCACGTCGCGGCGCTGAGCGGAAACCAGGAGATCTGCCTGGCGGTGCTCGACGCCGCCGTGGCCGCGGGGCTTAGCGTGGATCACGCGACGGACAAGGGCTACACGCCGCTCTTTCTCGCGTGCTGGCGAGGGCATCTCGAGCTGGCGCAGGCTCTGCGCGCGCGCGGCGCCAGCGAGAACCGCGCGGACTCGCAGGGGAAGTCGATGCTGGTGCGGGCGCGCGAGTGGAACCAGGCCAAGGTGGTCGCGTGGCTGGAGGGGCTGCGCGCAGGGACGTTCAAGGAGGGTGCGGCGGCAGGGGACGAGCAGACGCGCGCGCTGCTGGACGGGATGGCGGGCGGGAGCGACAGCGGCCGCGAGGACGGCCTGGCCAGCGGCGTGCCGGGCGCCGGGGCGGTCACAGACCTCCAGGCTGGAGCCGAGGGCCCCTCCCTCGGGTGATGCCCCGGCGCGGTCGTGCCCAGGCCGCGGCCGGGGCCTAGTCGAGCGCGCGCGCGCTCTCGGGAGGCGACGAAAGTAAACTCCAGTGCGAAAGTGGACCACCCTGGGCGCGTCTGCATCCTCTCCCTCTGGCACGCGCGGTGGCGCGCGAGCGCGCTTGCGCGGTGGGGCTGCCCGAGCGCCCGGGCTTGGGCGCGAAATTGTTAATTGATGCCTTTCTCACTCTCTCTCTCTCTCTCATATCACTGGTGCCCTGGCGGCGCAGGCGGCCTGCGCATCCAATGCCGCGGGGGCGCGCGCCTGGGTCAGCGCCGCACGGGGGCCGAGAAGGGGCGGGAGTGCTGGGGCCGGGGCCCGCGGTGCCCCGCCGGCGGCTGGAAGGGCGCCGGGTTCTGCCAGAGGTGCATGGAGCTGCCCTGCGGGTGCGACTGCGTGGGCGCGAGCTGCACGGCGTTCGCCGCCGCGGGCCTCGGCTCGGGGCGCGCGGCCGACGAGGCGTCGGAGCGCGCGGTCGCGTCGCCGGCGCGGTGCGCTGCCGGCACGGCCGCGGCCGCGGCGCGCTGGCTGCGGGCGAGGACGGCGGGGAGCGGGAAGGCGTGGGCCGCGGGCGGCGAGGCGCCGCCAAAGTCGGGGAAG
>ENA-UOXV01006319-UOXV01006319.1-marine-metagenome-genome-assembly--contig:-NODE-6319-length-12516-cov-5.738304_pt1 | contig 12516 bp, 8 predicted proteins | sample MGYA00238165_ERZ766961 | MGnify/ENA primary metagenome ERZ766961 (study PRJEB28924, sample SAMN03173240) | marine metagenome | biome: Marine; feature: Water; material: Subsurface seawater | place: North... | reverse complement strand
GGCGCGGGGGCAAGCGGCCGGTGGGTCTCTGAGAGAGTCAAGTCAAGGCCCTCGGAAAAGTGGAAAATTGGAACAGGTCGAGTCACCGCCGAGCGAGCAGCTCACGTCAGCGCTGGTGGAAGCTATTCGACAAGGCCGTCTGCCATGCAGAATCTGGAAGATGAATCAGCGATAGCACAGGCAGAGGGAAGCCGAGTGCATATTTTTACACGGAACAAATTTGGAAAATCAATTTTGCTCGAAGTTTTACACACACTACTCAGGCACACTCAGGCACAAACTGAAGCTTTCCCGGGGCTCCAAGGAGGTGCGTGGACCCATCCACCATGGTCAGGGTGATGCAGACCCTCATCAGCACATCAACCCACATGAATTGTGCTATGCTCAAGGCTCGAGCCGTATGCGTTGCTCGATAGAATACCCGACGCGGTCTGTAGAGTGCTTCGGTCGTGCACTATCCGCATGCAGGGCCCTCTCTGCAGCGCGTTGATGGTGGCCATGCATGGGGAAAAACCTGGGCGGATTTTGTGACCATACTCAGAAGGGCAGTGCATAATTCCCAGGTTCGAAGAAAGGCGATTTGCATTGCCTTTGCGTGGCACGCGGGAGTGTGCGAGCCGTGTGAACTCTCGTTCCTGGAGCAGGTCTGGAATCATGGCGGCAGTCGAGAGAAAATCGGGGGAGCTTGTAGGAAAAGGGAGTGTTGGCGAGGAGGGCCTCTTTGGGGTGCTGAGTGGCATCGCCTACGGTGTGACAGCCCCTCTCGTGGGAGCACCATTTGATCTCGTCAAAACCAAGGCAAAGTCCATCAGCTCGCCAGAAATCGAGTTCCAAGGCTTGCACAGTTGCATCAGAGCGGTGCAGCAAATCAAATGCCTCGACCAGCCTATGACTGGGAGTCGTGGCCGGCTTGTAGATGCAAGCGGAGAAGCAGCACCGCAACAGGGGGGCCCTCGACGTGGCCAAGCACGTTTGGCGCGAGCAGGTCCCTTGACAGGCCTCTGTCTCATGCTCACCCGAAACTTTTGAGGGCTTACCTGTCGCGGTGTGTGTTTTGCACGCGGGCGTGCAGGGTGCGCGTGGATTCTTCCGGGGGCTTCTTCCGCCGCTGCTCGGGAGCGCCGCGTACCGCGGCATCCTCTTTGGCGCCTATTCAGCCACCTTCACGGCGTGTGAGGGCACTGCGCTGGGGCAGCCCATTCCGGGTACAGCGGGTCTACGACCGTCTGTGCTGCTCGGCGCGGCAGCGGGGGCGGCTGCACGCACGGCGATCGAGACGCCGCTGGAGGTGATGAAGGTTCGGCGGCACCTCGGGGAGACATGGCAGACGGGCACCAACGTGCGAAGCATCTTCACACCGACCCAGATCCTCGAGCTGTACAAAGGCACCACTCCGACATTCCTTCGTACAGCGTCTTGCCCCACCTCACACCTTCTCCCTCGCTGTTCTGTTCGCCAGCGCACGGGACTCAGCGAGCGGGCTCGCAGGGGGATGCTGGGGACCTTTTTCGTCCTCGTCGACTACTCCGCCCGCTTCTTTCCGGAGGCGGTCCGCCCCTGCCCAGCACCCATCACCCGTCTGTGCGCGGGGCAGCGCAGGCGTCCGACCTTGCTCCTTCCGCAGGTCAACACGCCGCTGGTCGGGCCCTTTTTCAAGGGCGGCATCTGCACCACCGCGGGCTGGTTCATCGCCTGGCCCTTCGAGACGGTCAAATCGCGCGTGCAGGGGGACACCACCGGAAAGCTCAAGGGGCAGTCGACGATGAAGATTCTGCGCACGATTCTGGCCGAGGACGGCGTGCGGCGCGGGCTGTACCGCGGCTTCCTGCCGGGCGCACTTCGCTCCTTTGTGTCCAACGGCGCGTCCATGGTCATGTTCCAGGCCGTGCAGAGCATGCGTCCAGCCCCGAAATCGGGCAAATGAGACGCATCAAGATGCCTTGCTGCGGTTTCGGTTTCGGCACTTTGAGACTGTCGGGCCGGACTCTGCCAGACATGTCCACTTGCAAAGCATCCTTGCGCCAGTTTCGGGGCGCAGCCACGATCGCCCTCGGCAGCACGGGTGTCGGAACTGATCGCTCTGGTGTACACATATCGCTCGCTCACTCCCTCGATGGAAGCATCTATGCGTTGGGTTGAGTGGGGTTGTGAAGCGCATAGAACGGCGGAGGTGGTGCACCCCTGTATTCAACAAACGCGCCGCAGCGCTGCACGTGTCCGAGATCATTGGCAGTTTGACTCCCAGAACGTGCATCGCGGGCGATATATCCCAATCTGCTGGAACAACCGGTCGTCACAATTCACTGGCGCTACCCGACTTGGCCCTCCGCGCGTGGTCGGCAGCACTGGTGCTGTGCACCTGACGCCGCTTGTGCGGCCTTGGAGCCACCATTCGCTTGATCGGGATACCCCGACTAGGTCGCCTTGAATAGGCATCCCGGCGGCGCCTGACAGTGATCTCGTCCACCCTCCCGCTGCCCGAGCGGTCTCCGCCCCTCCCTCGCACATGCCTCTCGGTGGAGCTTTGTTCCTTCGACGACCCTGTCCCTGCCCCCTTGCGCCTGCTTTCAAGCGCCCCTGCCTCCTCAAGCCTGTTCTCACTTGCCCGCGCTTGATTTCGCCCACCTTCATCTGGAAAATCGGACCGAGAAGAGCCGCGGCGAGTCTCCGTCTCCGACCCCACGCCGTCCTCGTCACCCGCTTCAACCGCCGCAGCAACCTTTTCAGACTTGCCGACACCAATATTGTACAACTCACGTCCCTCCTCATTCCCACCAGCGATCATGCCATTCCTACTTTCTTCTCCCCGATCCAAGTTGCCCCCTCGACGTTCAGGGTTTTCACCGGCTGGTTCTGGCAATGCCTCGGCTTTTTGCTCGGCCGGAGATCCTTTGTCCGCTTCAGCCCGCGGTAATTGAACCGCACTTTCACCTGGACGGTCTGATTTATGATGTTGCTGGACCGACGGGAGGACGAAATGCTTCACCGATACGTCCAAATCAGACTTAGCATTAGCTTGCAGCTTCGCTGGTGTGGCGGATGGAGTTCGTGAAGAATGTTCCCGCGCCGCTCGTTCCATGCTCGCGCCTTCTCGCTGCGTTGGTGGTCTGTTGTGACGGAGTGATGCAAGGTATGCGGTCACCCCCACAAGAAGTAGAAGCAGACAAACTACACGGATGAGAAGTGCATGCCGACTGAGGCACTGTTCTGACCAAGCAGATATCTCATCCGGCGCCTCTAGACAAGGATGCTTGATGCATCCCGCAAGTTCTCCAGCCGTTGAACGCAAACGATCGGGCGACCTTTCTCTGTTGTTGCCATGCGTGTCATCCGCAAATCGCGGATCGCTGTTGCCGCCTGGGTTAGGGGTTAGGGGTTTAGACGCGGGCCGCAACAGCCATCGGTGCACGGCCGGATTCATACCCAGGTCTGCAGGGACAAAGTCGTTCACGAGCACAGAGGATCGGCAGTGCCCGAGGAGAAGACCGTTCTCAAGCTTCTCTTCAAGACCTGGAACCCCGTCGCTCATTATCCACAACGGCGCAGGGCCGGTGTGGATAAGGACCAGGGCCCGCTCCGAGGAAGGGGGCGGCAGTCCATAATTAAAAATCCGCGAAAATAAATAGTTTCCTTCGAGCACCCGCGCAATCACGATGGAATCGATCAGGGGCGCGTGGAGCGGCCACTACGCCTCCTCCGATCAGCGGCTTGCCTACGATGGCGCCGAGACATCATTTTACGGGGCATACAACACGCTGGCCTCGCTGTCACTAGCAACGCCAACTCAGGCGTGCGGAAGCGGTTCGGGAATGGAGCGGAGGCTGCGCGGGATCGTCGGGGGAAGCCTGGAGCAGCTGTCAGAATCTCTGCACTACCTACCCGCGTCGCGCACGAACGCCCTACCGTCCACAGAAGCACACGCGCTTCTTTCCTCGGTTGGATTCAATGACAGGCCGCCCCCCGATATCTCAGCGCTACTGCGTCAGCCAGACTACGGCGACAGCGGCGCGAACAGGACTGTCGCAGCGGACGCAGGGCCCGCACCACGTGGGCAGGAGGGGCAAGTAGAACCCGAAGCAGAAGATATGGGCGAACCGGCGTCCTACGAAGACATGACTGGCAAGGTCGGTGGCCTCTCGCAGGCCCGCCGCTGTCAGCAAAGCTTTTGGCCCCGGACGCGTGGGGCTGGCACTCTGGCCCGGGACTTCCGCCAGGCGACTCAGGGAAAGCCATCCCCGCTCTCTGCGGCAAACAACTGATCAAGGACGCGGTTGTTGCAGGTGGTAGAGCGGCTGAAGCGGCAGGCGTGGCTGCACACGGACAACTTTCTTCGCTGCGAAGCCGAGGAAGACTGGGAGGAGGAGCGGGCGACGCTGCTGCAGCGTGGCGCAGGGGGCGACACTCAGAGCATACACGCTCGCATGCGGGCCGGCTCTTCGCGCGACAGCGCGGCCGGAACCGCGGGCGCACCAGTCGCGGGTTTCACGGAGCGGGAGCTGGCGGCGTGGCACCGCGACGGGAGCGCGGGCGCGGTGCACCTCGAGCAGCGGTGGCGCGCGCGCGGGCGCTTTATGCACCTGGCAGGTGTCGTGGAGGACATCAACCGCGAGCGCTGGGGGGCCGCAGCGCGGGGGGAGCCCCCGGCCGGCGACCGCGCGCCCCTCCAGGCGCTGGCCGCGGTCGACGCGGCGGCGTACGCCTACCCCGAGCCGCGCTCGTCGCTCGTCGCGGGCACCCCCGCGCGCGGGAGCACGCGGGCCCTGCGCGCGTCCAGTGCGGAGGGCACGGGCTCGGGTGCGGAGCACGGCGATGCGAGCGGCGCGGCGCTCTCCGGGACCGCGCTGTACCTCCGGAAGCTGAACCTCATGCTGCACGAGATGATCGTGCACGCGGGGCAGCCCGCGTCGCAGCTCAGCCGCCTCACGGGCGACAGGGAGCGCGCTGCGTGGCTCCTGCGTGGTGCGCTGCGGCACCTCCACGTGGAGTTCCGCGCAGTGCTTACGGAGGCGGTGGCGGGGCCGACCTCGCTGGCCAAGACGGCCGTCAAACTTGACTTTGACGGCCGCTCCCCGAGCCTGGAGCGCCAGGCCCGGGACGACCGCGCCCTTGTCCGCGCCCACCTCGCGCGCTACCTTCCGCGCGAGTGGCAGGTGTCGGCAGGGGGCGATGAGCGCGAGCCGCCAGTGCCGCGCTGGGCCGAAACGCTCTTCCTGCTGCGCGTCGGCTCCGCGCACGCGCCGCGCGTGTTCGAGGGCAGCGCGCAGGGCGAGGGTGGGCAGCATGACGCGCTGATGAGCAAGGCGCTCCGGGTGTGGGTTGAGAGCGAGGCGGACGGCGGCCGGGAGCTGCACCGCGTGTTTGAGGGCAACGCGTCAGAGGGCGAGGGATTCGCGAAGGCGGTGAACCCTGCGGCGGTGAAGGGCAGCTTCCGCAAGGCGACCGGGCAGGACATTTGGTTCAAGGCCGTGGTGTCGCTGCTCAACGACACCGCGGACCCTATCGGCGACATGCCCCGCCGCAAGCCAAACACGCCAAAGACGCCATCCGAGGGCGCCGGGCGCGCCCAAGGCGGCGTGGGCCAGGTCAGCACGCCCGGGCAGCGCGCGGCGGCGGCCAAGGCGGTCGACACGTCCTACTGGGCGAAGCGGGCGATCAACGACCTCCCGCCGCTGCTCGGCGACCCCATGGAGCAGCTGTGCCATCTCCTTGGGCGCGACCCCGCGTGCGACAAGCTCCTGCTCCCCGAGTTCCTGGAGCCATCCACGCTGAGCCACCTCGGCGGGCTCAACTCCGCCGCCGTGATGCAGCGCGCACTCTGGCGCCTCGTGCAGGACCACCTCTGGCGGCAGCTCGCGGCAGTGCGCCCGGACTCGGCCTTCCCGGTGCTCTCGCTCGAGCATTGCCAGGTCGCGGGCATCAAGGCGGTGGTGGACGCGCTGGGCCGCACGCTGCCCTCCTTCAAGGCGGTGGTGCGGCACCTCACGTCGTCGACGCCGATGCCCGAGGCGGTGCCGCCCGCAACGCAGACGATCGTGACCTACAACATCGTGCAGATCCTCTTCCTCTCTCTGCAGATCGGCAAGGGCGTGCGCGAGCTCGCGCGCCTCGGCGGCGTCCACCTCGCCGAGGCCGCGCACACCGCCATCGCGCTGCACTACCACTCTGCGCTCGCGGGCGGCGGCCCCGGCGACAACTGGGACGACCCGCGCGGCGATGCGCTCGTGTCGGCGCTCACGGCGCAGCTGCTGCACTCGTACGTGCTCCCCACGCACTCAGGCATCGCGGGCGAGGGGTGGGAGCACATGTCGCTCCACGCGCAGGCGCAGCGCGCGCTGCACTACTGCCTCGTGCTGCAGCCCCCGCCGGACCATGCGCCGGGCGGCGCGGACGCCGAGGCGGCGATGCCCGGCGAGGACGCGCTGGCGCCCGCGGCGGTGGAGTTAGTGGCTCAGGTGGCGCTCGCGGTGCCCGCGCGCGCGCTGCACGAGGCCTTTGGCGCGCTGCTCGCAGAGCTGGTGCCCGACGGGCCGCACGCGGCGCGCGCGCGGCGCGTGCTCGCGCTGCTGATGCGCAAGGGGCGGCGGCGGGCGGCGGAGGTGTGCTGTGCGCGGGGGGAGCCGCTGCTGCACAAGGATGCGGCGGTGCTCTACTATTGGGCGGAGAAGGATGCGGCGCTCGCGGCGGCGGGCGCGGCGGGCGGCGCTGAGGTGCTGGAGCTCGGGCGGTATCTGCAGACGGTGACGGCGCTGGTGGACCTCTACGCGTCGCCCGGGCGGACGCCGGACAAGGAGGGCAAGGCGGCGCGCGCGCGGGTGATGGACTTTGCGAGCCGGCTGGTGCGGGAGATGGACGAGGAGAGCGGCGACCGCGCGCCGGCGCCGGAGCGGCTCGCGCGGGGCAGCCGGCTGTCGCGGAGCCTGAGCGGCCGCGGGAGCTTCGTCGACGAGGAGGGCGAGGGGGGCGTGGCGGCGCAGGCTCGCGACGCGATGCGGTGGCTGCGGCGCGCCGATGCGGCGGGGGCGGGGGCGGGCGCGGGCGCGCGGACGCGGCTGGCGGCGCTGCTGCACACATGGCAGATGGCGCGGGCGCAGGACGTGCTGGCTTCAGGGATGCCGCTGGAGGCGCTGCGGGAGCTGCTCGACCTCCCCAGCCCCTCCAAAGGCGCCCGCAAAATGCAGATCGCCCCGCTTGTCCACAGCGTGATGGCCAAGGCATTTGCGGAGGGGCGCGGCGGCGCGGCGGGCGTGGCGCCGCGCGCGGGGAACATGAGCTTCCTGCCGTCGCTGCATCACGGCGTCAAGACAGAGCAGGCGGTGGCGGCGGTGGAGGCGATGGTGGCGCTCGCGCAGCACGGCGCGGGCGAGCGCGCGGGCGCAGCGCTTGCGGCCTCGCGCTTCCTCGTCCCAGACGCGCTCATCCTCGCGCTCCAGTGCTTCCTCGCCCTCCAGCGCGGCGGCACCCGCGCCGAGCCGGGCCGCGCGCGCGGCGACGCCTCCGTGTCCATGCGCGACGTTTCGGAAATGCTCTCGCCGCCCAAGCGGCACCGCCCGGCGGACCCCCCCGGGGGGGCCGCGCCGCAGCACCCGCCGCGCGCGGAGGCGGCTGGCGACGGGGCGGACGTGAGCGGGGACGTGACCAAGCACGTGGCGTGGCACGTGGAGGAGATCCAGCGCCTCGTCGACACCCTCGTCGCCCGCAACCTCGTGCCCCACGACCTCCAGGTCCACGTCCGCGCCCTCCGCGACGCCCAGTCCGCGCACTAGCGCCCTCGCGCGGCAAGCCGCGCGCCGCGCGCGGCGGCTCGCCATGCTCGCGTGTCCAGTACACACACTCCGGCACGGGCCTGGGCGCTCTCCGCCCTGGGCGCGTGGGGCTGCCCGCACGCGCGCGTACGGCACGCGTCGCAGCCCCGTGGTGCAGTCTTGAGGCGATCACGGCTCGCAGCGACCCGCGCGCGGGGTCGCTGGCTCGCCAATCAGCGGCACACCGGGCAGTCTCCGCCCGCGCTGGCCGCGCCTGCGCGGCCAAGAGAGTGCGCCCACGCGCCCACGCGCCCACGCCGGCCGCGCCTGCGCCCACGCCGGCCAGCATGGCACACACGACACTCTCTTTTACTGCAGCAGCCCTGATCGCGCTCGGGGCTGGCGTCCTCTTCTCGCTCGCGCGAGGGGGTGGGGGCCCAGCTGCGCCCCTGCCCCCCGGCCTCTCCCGCGCTTCACGCGGCGGCGGCGGCGGCGGCGGCGGGCGAGCAGTGCCCCTGGGCGGAGAGCCAGCGCTCGGCGTCGAGCGCGGCCATGGAGCCGGTGCCGGCGGACGTGATCGCCTGGCGGTACACGTGGTCCGCCACGTCGCCCGCCGCAAAGACGCCGTCGACAGACGTGCGCGTGGAGCCCGCGGCGGTGATGAGGAAGCCGCCGGCGTCCATGTCTACCTGCTTGGCAAGCATCTTGGTGTTTGGGTCGTGCCCGATCGCCACGAACGCGCCCTGCGCCTCCAGCACGCGCTCCTCTTTGCTCTTCACGTCCCGGATGCGCACGCGCGTCAGCGCCTGCCGCTCCTCGACCACCCCGCCCGCGTCGTCGTCGGAGGGCGCCACCGCGTCGGCGATGCTCTGGCGCAGCAGCGCCACCAGATTCTCCTTGTCGGAGATCCCCGCGTACGGCACGCCCGCCTGCTCGAGCCGCGCGCGGAGCTCCTTGACGCGCAGCCGCGAGAGGTCCTCGTCGACCACCGAGCCGTCCTCGTTGAGCTCGAGCGTGAGCCCGCTCGGGAGCACGCGCACCTTGCGCCCCTCGAACGCCACCACCTCCGCGTTCCAGACCACCTTGATGCTCGGGTGGCCGAGCACCCGCTCGGCGAGCACCTTGGAGGCGCGGAAGGCGTCGCGGCGGTGCACGACCGTGACGGACCGCGACGTGCGCGCCAGCACCATCGCGTCCTCCATCGCCGAGTCGCCGCCGCCGATCACCACCACGTCGCGCTCCGCGAACAAAAAGCCGTCACACGTCGCGCACGACGACACCCCTCCCCCGCGGTGCTCCCACTCGCCGGGCACGCCAAGCCAACGGGAGTCGGCGCCCGTGGCGAGGATAAGCGCGTGCGTCTGGATCGTGCTCTCGTTGGTGCGGACCGTGAAGGGCCGCTGCGAGACGTCGACGGCCTCGACGAGCTCCTGCTCGAACACGGTGCCGTACTGCGCCGCCTGCAGCTGCATTGCCTGCACCAGCGCGGGGCCCGTCGAGCCGTTTACGCCCGGGTAGTTCTCGACGCCGACCCCCTTGCCTTGCAGCTGCCCGCCCATGGGCGGCGCCACCACCACCGGGTTGAGCCCCGCGCGCGCCGCATACACCGCCGCGGCGAGCCCCGCGGGCCCTGCCCCGATGATGGCAACCGACTCGACGGCGGGGCGCATCTTGGCGTCCCAGATCGGGAGCCGCGGTGCATCGTCCTCGTCGGTCGACTCCTCCTCTCGCTTCGCCTCCTCGGCCTCGCGCCGCCTCTCGAGCTCCGCCTCGAGCTCGCCCGTGCTCGCCAGGTTCAGGTTCGGCTTCGGCTTCGGCGCCCCCCCACCGTCTTTCTTCGCACCAGAGGTGCCTGGCGGGGCTGTCGGTGCTCCACGCTCGGGGGCCTTGTCACTCCCTCCTGCGGCCGTTTGGCTGCTCGGAATCGCGCGAGGGACAGTCTTGGGGGCCTTCCCGTACTTCTTCTGCAGCGCTTTCACGAGCGCGTGGTGCCCCGGCCCGCCGGTCGGCCCCGCCTGGTGATTCACCACCACTTAGAACTCACGATAGCTTTACCGCGCGACTTGTCAGCACCGCGTAGAGGAGGGCATGTGCGTTGTACCTTGTCAAGAATGGACTGGAGCTTGGCGTCGTCCATTTCCATCATTTTCTCCGGTGCGTGCTCCTGGTAGAAGGCTTTGAGTGCTTCATGCGTCACCTGCAGGTCACGAAAAAATGATTAGCGGAGCGCAAAGCCAATACTGGAAGAATAAAGTCATTCGCGATGCACGGGCACACCAGGCCAACCTGCACATTTTTCATCTTGCTCTCCTGCACAAGCGCGGATACCATGTTGGCGAGGCGCTGGGTGTCCGCGCCCGCGAACTGGTCCCGTTTCTTCCCGAAAAGGTACAGCTGAAAGGTCGGCATGGACTGAATCATCTGGGCCGACGCGGTTTCTCGGTTGAAGTTGATGTCCACCTGACCAAACGGTTTTCTGATCAACTGCACTGTGACATCACCTTATTCTGTCGCCAACGCAGGGTTAATCAGGACCGCCGTAAACGACACAATGTCGTGAAAAAACAGAGGTACCGTACCTTTGCAAAGACGGCTTTGTCTTTATACTGCTCCGCCATCTTCTTGAAATGCGGTGCAACCTGCCCGGAAAGGCGAAGCTTAGTTGTCGTTTTTTGCTTGTTACTCCTCGCCCGCATGCTCAACTCGCTGCTGAAACTCTGCATGCTGACAAGAGTATCAAGTCCTGCGAAAAACGAGAAATGGAACGGGGGTGAAAGTCAGGTAACGATACCATCCGGCACGGCCCACAGCCATCGGAGTAGAAGTCGACCACGACCGGCAAACCAGTGACCTCCGCGTGATGTTTCAGCAGTTTTTTGAACTCGGCATTCGTTTTCACATTGCGCACGAGAGGGCGTGCATCAACACCAGTCAGAAAGACCAGAGCTGCCAGCGCGGCGGCAAGCCAGAAGGCACAGCCACTCCACCGATCACGGTGCATGCGCCAGGAGCTGCTCGCCATCTGCAGCCGCGCTAGCTGTCAAAACGACAGAGCAGTGTGGGACCTACAACCCAGGTAACATCTGACAGGTGTTGACAATTGGACAGCTAGCGGCGATGCGGATGCAGGCGAGCACGAGAAGCTTCGGCACCTGTAGAACGTGACGGCTTGGTGCTTCTATCGATCGAGAACACGCAATCTCACGAGTCAATTCAAGTTGGGGACCTCATAATTGACTTTTCAGTGTAAAGTGTCCAACCGACCTCGGTTTTCAGTGAACTCACCAACTCCTTTCAAACGCTCGCGTTCCCGCGAGAGTAGTGTTCCGGTCCACCGCAACCATGTATTGCCCCGCACGTCACCCCATGGCGTCCGTGTCACTCTCCCCCTGCCCTGAGCTCAATAGCTTCTCCCTGCCGACGAAATTGCACCGCGCACGTCCCGCCCGATGCTTCCCAGGGTTCGCTCTCGGGCCAGCGTGGAGCGCCCCTTGCGAGCGACTTGCATGCCCCCTCCCCCGCGTGCCTGCCCTGTCTGCGCTGCTTGGGCGTTGTTTCGTTCGGTGAACGGAGGCTGTTTGGCAGGCCAACCATGCAAGATCTCCAAACAGAAACCCGGCTCGGGGCGCTCGAGGGCGCGATGGCAGCAGCCGTGAGGGATTACAAGGCCGAGATATTGGCTGGCGAGGAGAAGGATGCCGCGGCACAGCGTGCCGCAAATGAGGAGGAAATCGACCTTTTGGAGGACGAAGAACTCGATATCATCCACAAGCAACGCCTTGAGGAAATGAAGCGTGAGGCAGCGCGCCGGCAGGAGGAGAGTAAAAAGGAGGGGCACGGGCATTACTCTTTGGTTGAGGAGAAAAAGTTTCTTGATGAGGTTACCACATCAAAGGCGGTGGTTGCGCACTTCTTCCATGAGGACTTTGTTCGCTGCAAAATCGTGGATAAGCACATGAATGAGGTTGCTCGCAAGTACCCTGCAACGAAGTTTATTCGAGTCGATGCGACCAAGGCTCCCTTCTTTGTCCAAAAGCTCAAGATCCAGATGCTCCCGTGTATTGTAATGTTCAAGGATGGCATTGCGTGTGATCGAATCATCGGTTTCGACGAATTGGGGGGAGTGGACGACTTCCAGCAGACGCGCTTGGAGAAGCGACTTGCTGACAAAGGTATGATTGAGTACCGCAACGATGCATATGATTCGGACGAAGAGGAGGAGCTCGTGCAGCGCAGCAAAATTCGTGGCGGTGCTCTTTACCAAGGGTCGAAGGCATCGCGGAACCGCGGTAATCTTGACGACGACGATTGGTGAGGTTTCTTGCAGGAAACGTCTTGCGGAAGAGCTATTTTTGCTGCGAAAAGCACCTGTTGGAAATGTTCGCCCAGGACACAGCACGGCATTTCGAACATTTGATTTGAGAGTTCTTCCATGCATCTTTTCGTGTACAGTGAATCTTTCTTGGGGGAGAAGCTATCGCAGGTCCCGTGGCCCAAATCTTCAGGGTATGAGTGCACTCACAACCTGGTGAAACTTTCAGTCCATATCAAAGTAGGTGATGCCATCATGTCGACTGAAATTTGGTTCAGCTCGAGGGAGCTCTTCCGCAGGAGCACACACGGGGGAGGGAGGGAGGGTCTACTCTGCCCGGTGTAGTGGACACTGTCCAGCTTGCGAGCAGTCGTACACCGTTTTGCTCTTCTCGCTCGCCTGACGCGCAGGTCTCTCTCTCTCTCTCTCTCTCTCTCTCTCTCTCTCTCTCTCTCTCTCTCT
>ENA-UOXV01006316-UOXV01006316.1-marine-metagenome-genome-assembly--contig:-NODE-6316-length-12525-cov-6.304651_pt1 | contig 12525 bp, 18 predicted proteins | sample MGYA00238165_ERZ766961 | MGnify/ENA primary metagenome ERZ766961 (study PRJEB28924, sample SAMN03173240) | marine metagenome | biome: Marine; feature: Water; material: Subsurface seawater | place: North... | reverse complement strand
GGGGGGGGGGGGGGGGGGGGGGGAGGCCCATGACAGAACCCGGAATCAGGTCCGTCTTGTCTCACTGGTGCAACCCAGGATTGCGAACGCGCATGCTCCCACGGCTGCACAGCGCGCGCCATGCAGCCACGGCCGGCCGTGAGGACAGGGCTGTACTTTCTGGCCCCAGATAATGAGCATCGCCGTCGTAATGGCGACGAGGACCAGCAGCAGCAAGGCGCCGAGCACAGTCATCACGAGCACGAGACGCGAGATGCGCTCGTGACCTGCACACGCGGAGGGACGGGGCGTGATGAGTTGGTGTGTGCCGCTTGGCGCGCATTTGCAGCACATAGCTGTCCGGGTGGGGGGTGCGATACCCGAACGGCAATTCTGGACGATTGTGCGCAGCTCCTGCACTTGCTGCATCGACATGTTCCGTAGACGCTTAACCTGCGAGTGCAGCGCCCCAGCGTCTCAGCCGTCTCGGCCAACGGTGCGGCGCCTCACGCCCGCGCCACGTGGGCAAGACGGCCATCAGCCTCTGCGATGAGCAGAGCCTCAACGATTCGGATCATGCAAAGCTGAATCGGGCGCACCATGTGCATGATGTGGTCCTGCGCCGACATCTGCTCCAGCTTTTCCTTGCGGCGCTGGAGGCGCGCCTCCTTGCGCTTGCGGATTGTAGTGAGCCAGCGACGCCCGAACCTGTAACCGAAAAATCAGAGCGAGCCACATTGGAGATGCGTCAAAACTGAAACAGCGACTCGCAAACACACCACACACAGGAGATAGGGAAAAGGTTGACAGGCAGCGGGCGCACTTGAGTGCAAGTTCTTCTCTCTTGCCGGCTGCTGCACCGGCTAGCGCCCCGCCTTTGCTTCCTCCCCCTTCGCCAACAATGCTCTGTGAAGGTGGCGGTGGCGCTTCGCGGTGAGCCCGCGCGGCACCGTCGGCACAGCAGCGACCGCGGCAGCGCGGCCTATACTTGCATAGTTGTTTCACTCAGCCGAAGGCTGAGGAACTGACGGCATGCTGGCGGCATGTCAGCATGGGAATTACCTTCATCATGTGCTTCAGCACACGATCAGATGTGGACTTCTTCCGATACCAGCTCATGCCCTTCACAACAACAGTGTAGAAGAAGACAATGAAAACCGTCGCGATAATGTACGGAAGCTTGTACTTCGACTCAGGCACGCAACCCTCCGACTCGCGTTCGGGCTCCTCGAGCACGAGCGTCTCGGCATAGTCGTCGGACGTCCCGTCTTTGAAAAGCTCGTGCGCAGTCTTGCTCACGCCCTCGGCGATGTACTTCGCGGCATATACCGACTGCGAGTAGGAGCAGAGCTTCACCGTGTGCTTTGTCCACTTTTCGACCTCCGTCGGCGCGAACGGCTTGCCAACAATCATCATGGGGTTCCCGCACTTCTCCTCGTTCGCGCCTGTCCTCTTGAAGTAGGCGATGGCGTCCGAGTGCGGCAGGATCATAGCCGAAATCGACCTCTCATCAAGCAGCTTCTTCCGGCAGTCCTCCACGTCGTCGCACAGGACCTGATCAAAATTGTACGAGTTGCCCAGGTTCATCCCAGCGACGATCGGCTCTGCGAGCCTCCGCAGCACACCCACCTCGAAGCCACCGAGGTCTTCAGGTCCCTTGATCGCGTTCTCCGCCGCGGACGTCGAGATCTGATCCGAGACCTGCCCAGAGAACACACCAAAGCACAAGATCCCGAAGAACATCCACAGAATCGTGACGGACTTGCCGAGCCCGGTCACGGGGACCTTGTCGCCATACCCGACAGTGGTGACGGTCACCATGGAAAACCACAAGCCATCTGAGGCGCCGACCGTGTAGGACGGGTCGAAGATTTGCGGATTAGAGGCGCGCTCGATGAGCCAGAAGATGTGCCCAGTGAGAAGCACCGAGAAGTAGCAGAAGACCACAAAGTTGATGAACGAAGGGCCAATCACCATCTTGAGGATCGCAAACTCGATCATCGTCTCGGCCTCTACTGTGCGCTTGACAACGACCAGTCCGTCTTCTTTCCACAGTGACTCAGAGCACCAGAAGTCATCCGGTTTGTAAGCGGGAGGCCGCCACGGAATCTGGTACGATGTAAACAGTCCGATACGGAACACCGCAGCACTCGCACCGACTTCGACAACCGTGGGTGGCGGGAGATTCTTGACGGAAAGCACACCACCCTCAACAACCAGAGGGCGAAAAACCCACTTCAGACGGTTCGCAATGTCGTAGAAGGACTTGAAAGCGAAGCCCGTGAAACAATTATTGGTTGGCTGGTCAGCATCCGCTGGGTAGCAAATCCAACCTGCCTTCTCCTTCGCAATGCGGTCTGATTCCTCCATGTATTGGTGAATTTCGATGAATGGCGGCTGGTGCTCAACCTGAAATGAAGCGACCCACCATCAATAAGCGGCCGTATCAGCAGAAACCCAACATCGAGGTGTCAGAAACATCGGCATGCCGGCGGAGGAATGGTCGTTGGGTGCGAGGGCGAGGCATTTGGCACCTGCACAAGCATCTTGCAGGACGGCGACCACGGGTACCTGGAAATCGGCGTGTTGTACGCGATCATGCCGCGCGAGGCACAATTGTGGAAGGAGAGGTAGTATCTGTAGCGTTCGACATCCAGTGTGCACGCGAGGTCGCCCTTCAGACAATGTCCCTGGAACGGTCCATACTTCTCCGGGAAATCTCCGACCCGCCACTCATTCTCGTCAATAAGACGGTCGCGGTTCGTGTCAGCCGCAACGAATTTGCGCTCCATGAAGGTAACCTGGTTGAATCACGTTCCCAGCCACTCAGCAGTTTCACCTGGCGTTCTAACAGTGGCGCAGGCGCGGGGACAACGCGCAGCCCATGTCACTCAGATCATGGCACAGCGCTGGCCAGGTCATCTCGGTGCAGTGCGACCGGCGGCTGCTGAGCGGGGCGGCGGGGGCCCGCGCAGGTTCCGCGTGTCTGCGCGCAACGATGCGGGAGCAGGATCAAGAGAAACTTGAGAGTGCCCAACCTTGCCATCTTGGTCTAGATCGTGGAGGGCGAAATTGGCCTTCTTGTCCGCACCATCCTCCAAGACTGACGGTGCAGCACGGCGCGCGGTACTGGGGCAGTCTGCTTTGACAACGCCGCTTGCAGGACACTCGCGGCAGCGGCAGTCGGAAATCGGGCAGTGCGGCTTGCAGTCCGTCTTGTACAGCGTCTGATAGAACTCATTCTCGTCGAGCGCACGGTCGCCGTTCTTGTCTGCGAACTTGAGGAAGTACATCTCCTCGTTCGAGATGCGCTCCGAGCCGTCGATGTCGAGCGTGCCCGTGATGGCATTCTTCTCAGATTTGACCTACCCGACCACACAGGTTACACGGCAATGACTCGAGGCAAGCGGCAGCCCAGAAAGCCGCCTTGCTGCGCAAGACCGTCATGCCCAACGCGCCATGCGGGTGGGGCAGCTGACCGGTGGCCGCACGTCGTACGACTGGAACGAGGTGTCACGAGGCGGAGTCGTGTAGTACTCGAGCATCATGTTGACCTGGCGCACCAGACCCGTGCCACGTCAGCGTCTCGGAGAAGCAAATTTTAAAGTCGGCCTGTAAGTGATCGAAACGGGCCAGCGCTCTGTTCCCCCAGGCGCTGCGTGCTCTGGTACCACACACCTGGTTCGTTTGCCAAATGTCGAGGAACGATTCGTCGAAAAATAGCCCGCCGAGCGGGCCATCCGCAAGAGGCCGGCCATCGCTCGGTACCTTTGTCGGACCAGTTTTCGACACATACACCGGAGACCTTCATACCAAAACCACGTCAGAAAGCAGCATGCGAGTGGTTCGGCGTACGGGTCGGGCGGGCACCAGAAGTGACGGAACACGTTGTACTCCGCGAGGGAAATGAGGCGATTCTTGTCAAGATCAAGAAGATCGAGGGCAACCTGCGGTTCACAGCAGCTCAGCATGAGGGGCGCTAGACACTCTTGGGGAGCTATCCCGGGCTAGCTGTTGACTCCGGAGGGGGACTGACAGTCGGGTCCAGGCGAGATAGCACTGGATCGTACGCGAGGCCACCGCCCGTGTAGAGCTTGAAGTTTTGAGATGGCGCAACAAAGTAGTCGTCAAAGTACGGGTTGAACTCCGTCGAGTTGAGGTAGCCGTTCGAATCAGCGTCAAGCTGCGAGAAGTCACCGGGCCACTTGGTGCAGTCGAGGAAGCACAGCGAAAACCCGGCAGTCGTTCCCGCACAGAAATCCTGGTTTGGCGAGATCACCATGACCTGCTGCAGGCCAAGCGGGTATCCAAGCGACCATGCGCAGTGTTTGCAGCAAGGACGCAGCTGATCCAAGTACTCAAGCGGTGTCAGCTCACTTGCTGACTTGTTCACCCACCACTTGGGCGGGTACGTTGTAATGTGATTCTGCCAATCAGCTGCATCGCATACGAAGCGCTCAGCGTTGTTCCAAGATACACACGCGCCACCGGGGTTGGTCCGTGCGCACGTTACGGCGGAGCAGCTCCCAGCGACGCCCGCAACCCCAGCCATCGACCAGGCCACCAGCGTCGCAGCCCATATCCGCGGCAAAGTCCGCCGCGTGCGCCTCGCAGCCCCCATCACGCGCCCAATGCCCACCCCTATCTGGCGGGTTTATTCACTGCAGAGCGAGCTGCCGTGCTGGGCGCCGCCCCCGAACAATGTCCTGTCAGCCGACAACCAAGCGCCTGGGGCGGGTTCGGTGGTTAACTAGACGATGAAAACCTGTCTCTAACCACAACTCCTCACCAAAAACATGTGCTGGGCACGCCGATTTGTCATCGTTGTGTACCGGGGCGGACGTGACAAGCTTCGTACCTGACCACCGAGCTTCGTGCCAAAAGCGAGCTTCGTACCCCACCCCATCAACGATAAAGTTCGGTGAGGCTGCGCAAACAGCTCCGCGCGCCTGTGTGGGGGTTGGCGCGGCAGCCATAGGGAGGGATAAAGCCGGAAAACGCCACCATGGCAGCAGGTAGAAGGCAGAAACGCGTGCCTGTGGAATATGTAGACAAGGATGACGAGGACGGGAAGCAGGCTCCAGGAACGACGTTGGACGAGTTCAACACGTTCATCCAGCAGGGGAGCCTCGGACACAACCGCCATGCGATGGTCAGCGCCTGTGACCATATCTCAATCATGCAGTGCTTGCCACAACAATAAACGCTGTCGGTGGCTGCTGGGCTCGTCCAGGGTAGAAATCAAGCAGCCGCACGAGGAGCGCTGGCGGTGTGCGCTAACCCCTGAACTGCATCGCAGGTCGACGACCCGGGGCGTGTGGAGGACTTGGCGATCGAATTCTACAAGGAGAATGAGGATCCACGGAATAGCCCGAACCTAGAATCGGAGGATGGCGACGACATGTCATTTCTGATGGATTGCCTCGACGATGCGAAGGCGCAGTGCGATCCGGACATGGCAATTGCTCTTCTCCGTGTCCTGAAGGTTCTTTCACGAAAGGAAGTCAATCGCGAGGCGGTAGAGGGGCACGAGATTAAGTTGCTGCTAGGCTTCCTCACGCGCACGGACTCGCTTTCAGTTCCGGGCGAGGCGTGCTCAGTGCTGCTCAATTTGTGCTACAGCAAGGACAACGTTCTTGCCGTAATTGATCACGGCGGCGTTCCGCTTCTGATCCAGCTGTTGGACTCAAACAGCGAGGTCTCTCACCCCTCAGCCCACGATAGGGTAAGCTCCTGTGAACAGCACCGGCAGACTGCTCACCGTGTGCAAGGCGCTTGCATCGCAGGATGTTCAGATCAACGTCACTGGTGCGATCCAGAGCCTGTCGTTTCAGGCGGAGGGGCGTATAGAGCTGCGCGAGGCAGACCTTCTTCCACGCCTTTTGCCACTGGCAGATCATGCAAGCGCCAAGGTGCACGACCGGCGCCCTTTGTGACGAGCTTGGTGCTCCAGGCCAACACCCCTGCTGACGGGACGCCTACGATTGTCACGCACGCCTGAGCTCCAGTCGGCACGGGGCAGGTCCGCTCGCGAGTTGTCGGCGTGGTGCACAACATGAGCAACGACATCGGCTCGATCGCAATCATCCGCGAAGAGCTCTTCATCCCGCAGCTTATCCGCATGCTCTCCGATCCGCAGGAGCGTCCTCGCGTGCCGGCGCCCGCACGCGCTCCTGTCACGCAGCTCCTTACACGGTGCGGAGGAACAGGTTTCCATCTGCGGGAGTGCAGCCGGGGCGATCCAAAACCTTTCCCGGGAGCCCGCATCAAAAGAGGTGCGAGCCGCCCTGCCCTCATCCCCCACCCCGCCACCCCCCTGCCCCGTCTGAGCGACTGACGCTCGTGTTCGCCAGGCCATTGTCGCGGGCGGCGGTGTATCTCCGCTGACCGACCTGCTTTTTGGCTCGGACGTTCAGACCCAGGTGTGTGCAGTGGGCCTATGTTGAGCTGCCCCGATTCTTGCTGCCGCGAGAAGATGCCTGGTGCTATTGTCAGTCACGCTGGTGACCAAGCACCCTGTTCGCCGTTGACTGACGTTGGGGCCGTGGGGGGGCGCAGACGTGTGCGGGCGGCGCGTTGCTGAACCTTCTTGGACCAGGGCTGGAGTCTGACCCCAACACGGGTCTGCAGGCATGCCTTGTGCCCAGACCTGCCGTGGTCGCCCAGAATGCACCGTTCCTTTTCCATGCCCTGCTGTGTGGAGTTGTGACAGAGCGGGGGCGCTTTGTGGTTCAGACGGACCGTCACCGCGCAAACCGTGCTGCGCTGAGCAAAATCGTCATGCTCTCGCTCGTCACAGGAATGGCCTTCGACGGGATGTATGGTGACGACGACGACTGACGCGGACCACGAAGCGTCGGGGGCGAACAGTTCCCTGCTGGTGAGGGGGGTGAACGTCGATTGTCGTCGTGCCGCGCGGGTTGAGGGAGCTGGGCTCGCAGTGCGGTGCGCTGGAGTGCAGGGATGAAGGAAATCATTTGAAGGCGCTAGAGCGCGAGGAGAAAGCGGCAGGTGCTCACGTCATGCTGGTGTCTGTAACCGCGACAGGAAGCAGAGTATGTGACGCCAGCCGCACAAGGTGAGGTGCAATGGAAGCTTTTCCACCGTCGAGACGAAGGCGGGGTGTGTGGCAACGACGCTTGGAGCGTTGAGGGAGGTGAGACCATTCGGATTCGCCTCTCGAGCTCCCCGCACCAGGATTCTGTGCACTCCCTCTTTTCTGGCCTGGTTCACGCAAGTACCGACACCTGAGTGTCTGTTATGCGCTGTTGCACATTGGCTAGCGGATGTGCTACTTTGCGATGACGCGGCAGGCACGCTCTCACGCGAGTGGATGTAAATGAACTGTATCGACAAGGCAATCGAACCCGTGACAACTCATACCGACGGTGTGCTTCTCCTATTTCAGCCCTCTTTTCTGTTCTCAAGGCCTTCAGGCTCCACGGGTGGACTCCAATCGAGTCATGAGTGCTGGGCACGGCTCACGAGGAGAGGTTTCGTTGCGGCATGATTTCGATCGAGTCTGTCATCCACCCGGTGTCTTGACGAGAAAGCTGAGACCCGACCCCGCGAATGTCAGATAGTGTCGCCAGAAGTCGGGAAAGGGCGGACGGCGCACCTGCCAGCGGAGACGGCACGTCGCCGACCAACCGCGTGATGCTCCCTGCCACCCACCGTGCTCCGTCAGAGTGCTGGACGTCACTGCTTCTGCAAGCGTGTGCGAGGCCGCACATGGCACCATCTGCGTGTGCAAAGAGGGGTGGGGCGTGCACCATCATCGCCGCGAGGAAGCCGGGGACCTCGAGACGCACCTCCTGCGCGTGGAAAGCCCAGTGGCCACAGCGCTGTCAGAGACGCGCACAGGCCGTCATTGAACCGGCAGCGGGTGCGCGCCAGGCCCTCAGGCAGGTTTTCCGCGCACCTGCACTGCTATTTGGCGCCCGACCACCGCGTCCTTCTCGCCGACGCGCGGCTCGCCCTCGATGACTGACTCGAAGGTGGGGAGCGGGAACGAGAAGGAGCGGAAGTTGCCGAGGAGCACCTGTAGAGATGCATGGGTTCAATGCCAACGGAAGGGGAGAAGAAAGATCGACTCCCATCACTCAGGACCGAAAAACGATCTGAGCGCCAAATCGCACCTGTGTCTGCCCACCCTCACGCAGCACTTCCTCAAAGCGTGAGGGTGAAAGGAGGTGGTGCTCGTAGTGTTCTGATGCGAAGCGCAGGAAGACTCTGCAGCAGCTCACGACATGAGCCGGGGAGAGACGAGAGCTCGCACACGTGGCAGGGCGGGGAACTGTGGATCGGGGCCTTGCCTGCAACCAAGCTTCGGAGAGGCCTTCATGGCGTGTAGCACCGACGAAATCGCCTGCTGTGCCGTCAGATCTTCATTTGGAACAAGTGAGTCCTCTGCCTGCGTCGAACCTGATACTGCCAGCATCTCCCGGAGCTCCTGATAAAGCAATGGTGATGTGACATCTGTGACCTTCTCTGCACTATCATCCTTATTGCTCATCCTCAACCGGCTCAGACCAGTAGTGTCAGAGCGTAACCGTTCTTTCCATCCGACTGACGTAAGTTTTCGCGCTCTACTGGCCGATTCATGTTGGATGCCTGTGCTGCTACTGCGTCTTTGTAGCAGAGAGCAGGGAGTTGCGAAGGCCGGTTCCCAGGAGCTGCCAAGTTCCCAGGTGGCCGCAAGGGGCGCAAGGGATAGGAGAAGGGCAGCGGCGCCTGCACCGCGACATCGCAAACAAAGGATAATGTGCCGCCGTGGAATTGAGGCGACTGCTCCCCGCGTCGCTCCTCGCATTGCGTCCGGAGGCAGCGCAGGGCGTAAGAGCAACTTTTGATTATTAATGTTACTTCGTCTAAAGATGACAACATGGTCGCTGTCGTCAACGTCATCCCCGCATCCCGGCGTGACCGGCGAAATAGTCTGAATGGTGCGGGCGCCGACGCGGTAGCGGCGCGCGCGCTGCTCGACGTCAACGGGGCAGTTGTCGAGGCTGTGGCGGTCACGGAGCTGCACGACAAGAGAGATGCGGTGCGCGCTGAGCTGCCCAGTCTGGTCCCCTGCGCGGCGGGCACAGGGAGTCCTCTCCGAATTTAGCATCACAAACGTGTGGGGCCAAATCCGCAGAGACCAGTTTCAGGGCGACACACTTCATTGAAATATCAGCAATACAGCCCCTCAGCTTCACATCTATCCTCATCGTACGAAGCCACGCCACTGCGCCGCTCGCACAGAGCGTCCACGTACTCAGCCTCTTTCCACCCTGCGGTATAAGTGAGAGAGAAATCGTCTGAAGAGTCAGTTGTTGGCAGACGGAGCAGCACGAGCACCGCGGGCTGATACGCACAGATGCCTCAGGTATACGGGAGGGTTTGTAATCACTGGTTCTCTCAGGAACTTACCAGGTACTCTAGATCGTCATGGGCAGTGCGCAGGACCCGATACTACAGCCATTTTGAGCAAGGAGCGCATGGGAGCGGGACAGCTCCCGGCGAGGAAGAGGCTCGGACGGACCTGGCGAGAGGCTTCTACCATCCGCACTCCGGTGTGCGACGAGGTCGGAAGCTAGTGGGGGCCTTTGCACTGGCGCAGGTCAACCCAGGCTGGTATATTCACCGCACTGCCACACACAGCGTACTGTCCACACGGTAGGCCACCGACAGGCAGCAGCGCTTCGCAACGTGACCTCTCGACTGGCTCGGGTCTCGAGCAGCTCGGCACGGGTTACACAAAATTTGTGCTCTAGAAATTGTTGTTTTAGCGGAGAGAGGTCTCCAAGGGCCAACATCTCACCATGTTCACTCGCCTCATCGCCGACCGTGCGACCATGAACTACCTCAACCCGACTCGCGGCCACGCCGTGCATGACGACATGGACCCGACTCAGCCCCGTGATGGTGCTCCCCAGCCCGAATGGTGTGCCTTTTTTCGCTACTGCGCCCCTTGTGCACCACTCCGGTGGTGCGCGTCACCCTGCGGGCCGGAGTGCCCCCCGCCCTCGACCGTTTTCTCCATGCCCTTGATAACGTTGCTTCGGACTTCATTCGCTGTGTTCATAGCTCGCGATGCTCTGTCCCTGATGTCCTGGCGTCTCGCTCCAACCCCTTCGAGAGACGCGAGAGAGCCGACGAAGTGAAAATCGTCTAGTGTGGTTCGCGGCTGACCACAGTCGCAATTCTGCAGATACTGGTTCCTTCCGTTTTGCTGTGGGCTGGGATGGCAAGCCGCGCTCCAAGATGGCGAGCCTCAACTACCTCAAGTTTTGAGCACGCAGTGAGCGCGTAAGCGATTCTGCCAATCTGAACGACACATCGTTCAGTGAATAGACGGAGTCGCACTATCGGTGGCGAGGTCAGCAAGCCAGACACTCAGGTGTGGAATTGTTAGCTGCGGTGGTCAAGTCGGAAATGCTGCACTCCGGCAGCATAGAGGTCAGCGGAGCGAATTTGAGGGGCCGCGACTCGGAAGTGTATTGTTTTGTTTTGGATACGCCTTGCGACGCACAGGCATGCTATGTGGTTTCTTTTGTGCGATGTGCGCTGTTTCAAGCGTCAGTGACGTTCAGATAAGCACAGCAGATCATATACATTCACGTCCACGTTCCAAAGTGTCCCCGGTTTGCCTCCCCAGGCATGACTGCATCCACCACAGCGCTGCCACTCCACGCACGCGTTTCGCGCTTACCGGAACCACCCCTCCTCCTGCTCCCGCGATCGCTGCCGCGATCCGCGCATCATATCACATCGGATCCTATTCCCGGGATAGGCCGCCAGGAATGCTGCAAGCGACTCGGCGACGCGGGTGAGCGAGAAGCCAGCCTCGAGCCAGAGCTCGCCCGAGCGCTCCGCACACAGGTACCTGCCAGGTCGCGGCGGCCAAACCAGATTCAGCCGCGCGGCACGGGATACTGTGGCATGGCGCTGGCACAAGGGCGTGACCGCTGGTAGCCGCCGTCGTCCTCAGAAATAACAAAGCCCGGGAGGTCCGCCAGGAGATGCGGTGCAGTGTCCGCATGGAGGGCGCGAAATTCAGTGTCCCTTTGCCGGGCGTTAGCGCTGCTGCGGGCGGCGACGAAGTCGGCAGCAACCTCCGCCAGTGGAAGGAGCCGCTTTCCGTGCAGAGCCTATGGTGGGTGCTGCAGAGGTGACTACGATAACAAGGGCGATGCAGTGCAGGCAGAGGCGGGCCAAGATGCGCGCATCAACTCCGAGCATCACCTCCACAGGGTCAAATACAAGAAGCGAGCGAGCAGGAGCAGAAGATCCGTCCCCTAAACCCCATTGAAGAGACCCGAGCCAGGAAGCGGGTGTGTCACCCCCTCTAGACAGAGTCGGTCCTGGCCGTCAAACTCGCGGTAGAGGGCGCGCAGCGCCGGAGGGAGTCGCAAGCACGAGGCGCGTTCGATCGCAGCGATCTCTGAGTTGCTCAGCCCCGGATTCAGCCTGCACGACAGCGCGCAGGGCGGGTGCGTCAAGGTTCCCATGAGGCGCCGCGGCTTCGGAGAGGAGACTTGATGGGAGGAGAGGGGGGGGGCATACGCAAACAGCGCGCCACCGAACGCACGGAGAAGCTCAGCCGCATGCCGCACTCGCCCCTGCTGCGTTTCACCGCGCGCGAAGGCCGCAGCCCAGCGTGAGACCCTCGTTCCGCCCCGCGAAGTGCCAGTGGTCAGCCTTAGATTGGCGCGCGTCAATTTGCCGTCACCTTTGTCGCTGGCAGACTCGTCCCACCACAGAAACTCCCCCCAACCGTGCGAATGCTGTGAAAAAGATGAGTCATCTTCATCTAGGGCCTCTGCTCCCATCACTTCCCTCTCCAATGGGGGGAAACCCTCATCCACGCACAGCAAGCGCCAGATGCTCTCTGAACCCAGCACACGACTTCGCAGGGCTGGCGAGACCGCCACGACCTTTCGCAGCGCGCGCACTCCACGGGTCTGCGCCACTGCTTCTAGAACCACGTCAAGAAGCTGTACATGAAGGCCTTCCACTTGCTCGATGAAGGTACTCGGACCCGAAGAATGGTCTTCGCAATCTGCAGAGAGCTCTCCAAAAGCGTTGTCGGCATCACTTGCTTTCTTGACGCGGCAGTCTGCTAGCACGAGTCGCGCGCAGCTGACCGAATCACCTCTAAGGCACTCCTCATTGCGGACGAGACGAGGCAAGGACAGCAAACGGAGTGTATGGCGTCTTGAGACAGGTCTGTTGGAAATATTTCCCCTGGCACAACATGCGAGCACGCAGAGCACTACTGCCCAATATTTGATCGCCCTCATCGACCGTGATCCCAAGGTTTTCCCGTCTCGACATGCAGCTGAATCATCGTACTCCCGATGAGGTCGGCCGTGAGGGCGACTGGCCCTCACGGCCTGTGAGTTTGTGGGTTTAGGGTTTAGGACTCATGTTTTAGCCAACTCTCCAAAGTCTGAAGTCATCAAATGTTTCCTAAAGTCGACGTTCCAGAGCGAAAAGGTGCGCGAGGGCCTTCGAGCCTGGGGCTGCGGAAACCGCCTCTGTTCAACAGCGCCAACA
>ENA-UOXV01006308-UOXV01006308.1-marine-metagenome-genome-assembly--contig:-NODE-6308-length-12537-cov-5.033809_pt1 | contig 12537 bp, 7 predicted proteins | sample MGYA00238165_ERZ766961 | MGnify/ENA primary metagenome ERZ766961 (study PRJEB28924, sample SAMN03173240) | marine metagenome | biome: Marine; feature: Water; material: Subsurface seawater | place: North... | reverse complement strand
GGGGGGGGGGGGGCGAGCAGGGTCGCGGGCGTCCGTGGAAGAGGTGCGGTCGCCGTCGGTCGGGGCAAGAAAGAAGCGACCCGCCTCCTCGTCGTTGAGCGCGAGGTCGAGCGCGAGAAGTCCGGCTGCCGGGAGTGCGAGCCGCGTCACGCCGCAGCCTCGCAGCAGCTTTCGTACCGCGTGGTCGCCCGTTGCGAGCAGGGCCACAGCGAGCGCGAGTGTTGCGTCCATGCGCAGCGCGCCAGAGACGCTGCCGGACGGAGCAAGTGCAGCGTCGGCGCCCGAGAGCGCACGGCAGAGGCGAACCACAAGATCGTAGGCTTTTTTTAGCGATGCCTCCGTCCTGGCGTGGAAAGATAGGGGGAAAGAGCAGTCACTGCATCGATGCGCCAGGACTGTGGCGGGTCGGTGCAGCGGCGAAACAGGGGTCACGCCGGTTGCCGGTTCCCACCTGGTTTTGTCCTGGCCGCGCTGCCTTCCCAGCATGTTTTCCTTCCCAGCCGCGTGCAGCTGACACTGTGGCCCGAGGAACAAGGTGACCATCTGCCATATCACTCTGTCTCTGGGCGGATGCGCTGTCCCGAACGCTGCTGACAGGGGTAAGTTGGGCTCACCTCTTGAAAGGTGCCAACAGCACAGAGCATCCAGGCGCCGCGCTGAATAACGCCGTCAACCAGACTGCCGCCGCCGCCGCCAAACGGCACCCACGTCAGTTGCAGGGTGCGCATACTCTCGCAAAAGACTCTCGCAAAAGACTTTTGAATCTCTTGGCTCCTTGGCCCCACGCTCTGCAAACGCTTCCACAAGGGCAGCGGGGTACGGGGCGGGGCTGGACAGTGTCTGGACGGAGCGGCTCTTGGCAGCGAGGTTCCGCTCTTCGGCACTGGCAAACGTCACACCCAGCGCCACGGGCCCGCCGCTGAGACTGGGGGAGCCGCGGTTCCAGAGCTCCAGGAGCTGGTCAAAGTGCCCCGACAAGAGCCGATGAGCAACACCACTCAGATCCACGGAAAGGTCGACCGCTGCGGTCTCGCCCTCGCTAGACGCGGGTATTCCCTCACGTCCTGCCGCTTCCATGGCTTTGTCAACGACCGCATCGAGTTCTTCTTTCATTCGGAGGAGCTCTCTGAGATCGGTCGGCTGTTCCGCAGGATCGCTCTTCTCGAGATCTTCCACCTGCTTCTTCCACACATCGGTCCATTTCCTGAGCGAATGACGATCCGGCTTGAGATGCCGCTCTTTCATGCGTTCGCCGCCAAACCACTGCCTACACCTGTTCGCGGAGATGGCATCACGGAAAAGGCGAAAGGACTTGGACAGAGCGACCCGCCTCAACAGTCGTCGGCAACGGGCTTCTCGGGACTCACATGTAACAGTAATACTTGTGCACGCCGCAATGCTTCGCCTCAAACTTCACCATGCATGTCAGTTGCGCCCCGTCGTCCAATATCTTTGTCCCAGGAAATCGGCCCGACTTGTCCGGGTGCCCAGCGCCGCAAACAGGGACTCCTCCTTCCCTGCAACCACACTGGCTCATAGCCAGATTCGCTTCTGAATCCCTCTGGGAAAGCTGTTCCTTCTTGACCAAGCTGCTCATTGCGGCGGGCCTTCCTGCATCCAGACACGCACCCTCAGACCTGGGCGGCGAACGGCAGGCGGCGGGCAGCGAACAGCGAAGGGGAAACGCGCGACTCATCCAGATGGCCACAGAGCTATGCGGGACGTGCGAAGCAGGTCAGCACTCGCAGTCACACCAGGGTAGGGGAGGACCCGGGTTTTTCGCTGAAAGTGTGTTGGTGCGCCGCGCAAGAGCGCCCCGAACGACTTCCCGCCTAGAGCGCCTCGTTCGCCTTCGTCGAGTTGACTTTTGATGACGGCGAACGAGGTCACTCAGAATCGAGGCGGGCCGAACAAAGCGGCGCATCGCGCACGTTCCGGCAGTGAGGACGCCCGGCGCGAGGTTGGGGGCGCGCGCGTGTGGGCGCAGTCCCGCAAGTTCGAATCCCGGTCAGACCCCGACCAAGCTCTAGACTCAACGCGTCTCGAGTGACATCCCTTGACGGCGTTTCCAACGCAGCAGCAGAGCATGTCAGCCCATTGTGGGGCCAAGTTTTGGGGGCCGGCGGCGCTGGGGGTTCTCCTGGCTCTGCTTGTGCCCGTATGTCCTGCCGCAGCTTTCACCGGGCCATTCTGCACATCACCTGTTCCAAGTTGGCTTCTTGTGGGCAACGGGGTGGCCTCGCGCCACTCCAACTTGTGCGCTCGGCTCCTTCCTGGCTTCAGCGCCAGGCAGCGCAACTCGCCGTTAATGATGAGGGCTAGGGGCGGAAGCGCGCAGCAGCTGCCCCCGGAAGTGGTCACGCGGAACGAACAGCGCAACCAAGAGCGGAAGGAAAAGAATCTTGAGATTGCGCGGCGGGTCGCGTCCGGGGAGTTGCGGCCGGTGGTTGTCTCCTTCTCGCCGCGCATCCGCAACACGCTGCGCCTCCCGAAGCGCTACAAGCACACGCGCGTCTTCGTGGACCAGGAGGACCTATCTTCGCTCGAAAAGCTGCAGCTGGCGCTGGAGCGCGACATTCCGCACCCGCTCGCAAAGCTCCCGCGCGACGCCTACCAGATTGCCGCTCGCCCGCCCTCGGGCGAGGACTCTGAGAGCGAGCCGGCGAGCGAGTCCGAGGAGGCAGGCGCGGCGGAGGCGTCGAGCAGCGGGGAGGAGTCGAGGCTAGGCGAGGAGGTGGTGGTGCTTGGCGATGACGCGGCGCTGCGGGAGGCGTACGCGCGCGCGCAGGAGGCGCGCTCGTCGGGCATCGGCAAGCTGCGGCTGGTGCTCGCCGACACCGCGGGCTTCGATCGCTTCCTCGAGGCACAGCGCGGGTACCGCGTGGAGACTGACGGCGCGCTACCTGGCGGGGTGTCGCCCGAGCAGTCGGACTCGTGGGTGATGGTCTCCTTCTACAAGCTGACGAGCTTCCCGGACCCGGAGGAGATGTGCACGCGCCTCCGCGAGGCGTGGGCGCCGCTCGGCGTGCTCGGGCGCGTGTACGTGGCCAAGGAGGGGGTGAACGCGCAGGTGTCCGTGCCAAGCGCGGTGCTACCGCTGTTCGAGCAGACGGTGCTGGGGAACGCGGACCTGGCGGGCGTATACCTGAATCGGGACGAGCCGGTGGCGTTTGAGACGCAGCCCTTCAACAAGCTGCAGGTGAAGCCACGACGGCAGGTGCTCGCCGACGGGCTCGACGGCCCGCTCGAGTGGGAGAAGAATGGCAAGCACCTCTCGCCCGCCGAGTGGCACGCGCGGCTCGACGTGCCCGCGGAGAAGGCGCCGGTGCTGCTCGACGTGCGCAACGCGTACGAGAGCCAGGTCGGGATCTTCAAGCACGCCAAGGCGCTCGATACCACCACCTTCCGCGACACCTGGGTCGCGCTCGAGAAGGCGCTGGACGGCGTCGACCGCGACACGCCCATCATGTCCTACTGCACGGGCGGGATCCGCTGCGAGAAGGCCAACGCCTACATCATCCAGCAGATGGGCTTCAAGGACGTGTCGGCGCTCAAGGGCGGCATCGTCAACTACGGGCGCTACGTCGCTGAGAACAACCTGACCTCGATGTTCGCGGGGGTGAACCACGTTTTCGACCAGCGCCTCGGGCAGCGTATGTCGGACGAGGTGCTCGCGACCTGCATCACCTGCGGCTGCGCCTCGGACGTGCAGACAGACTGCGCTTCGACGCACTGCCCCCGCCCGTTCGCCAAGCGCCGCTTCGTGCAGTGCCCGGAGTGCGCAGTGACGCTCGAGGGCTGCTGTGCGCCTGAGTGCCGCGAGGAGCATCGCTGCCGGCTGCGGCGCGACGCGCTGGCGGAGGAGGTGCAGCAGCTCGGCGTGCGGCTGCGGCGCGCGCGCAAGGAGGAGCGGGGGCGCGCGGACGGCCCGGAGCGACTCGCAGAGGCGCGCGCGGAGGCGGCGCGCGCGGAGGCGCTGCTGGAGAGAGAGGAGGAGCAGGTCAAGGTGCTGCACGCGCGGGCGGTGGTGGCGGTGGCGGAGAACGTGCAGGCGGAGGAGGCGGCGCAGAAGGGGGAGCAGGCGGCTGTGGCCTCGATGGAGGAGCGGTACGCGCGCATGGACTCGCGGAACCACCTCGGGGAGGAGGCCGCGCTGCATGCCATGTACGCCGAGCAGCTCTCCTCGCCCGAGCCCCCGCACCTTGCCGCCGTGCGCGCGCGCACGGCGGCGGCGCTGCCCGGGCGCGCGCACATGCTGTCGAGCGCGGTGCAGGGGGAGATGCTCGCGATGCTCGTGGCGCTCGGCGGCGCGCGGCGCGTGCTTGAGGTAGGCTGCTTCACCGGGTACGCGGCGCTCGCCATGGCGGCGGCGCTGCAGGAGGGGGGCGAGGTGCTCACGATCGAGCGCGACGCGGAGGTGGCAGCGCTCGCGCGCGACAACTTCGCGGCGAGCGAGGCGGGGCGGCGGGTGCGGCTGGTGGAGGGCGAGGCGATCGAGGAGCTGGCGGCGCTGGCGGCGCAAGGCGCGGCGTTCGACCTGGTGTTCCTGGACGCCAACAAGAAGCAGTACGCCAACTACCTCGCCGCGCTGCTCGACCAGGGGCTGCTCCGCGTCGGCGGCGTGCTGGTCGTCGACAACGTCCTCTGGAAGGGCATGGTCCCCCAGCTCTACACCTCCCTTCCAGAGGAGCGCGTGGAGCGCAACCGCCAGCGCCAGCGCGCCGGCGTGATGTCACTCGTTGAGGCCGACAAGTATGCCGAGGCGATGCACAGCTTCAACTGCGCGGCGCGCGACGACCCGCGCACGCAGGTCGTGCTTCTGCCGGTTCGCGACGGCCTCTCCCTCATCCGCCGCGTCGCCTGAGCGCGGACCGGGCGCGGGGCGAGAAGTATGCCGCGCCGCCTGGCGGGCCGGGCCCGGCCCGGCTCTCGTGCAGAGACTAGGCAACGTGTCGCAATTGGCGGCGCAACCATGAAACATTTTACATAATACAGCTTTTGGCTCTGTGCAACTAGATCTACATGGGGCGGTGCGCAGCGCGCGGCGGTGATGGCTATCGGGCAGCAGGGCCCTGAGCAGAGAGGGCGCCGAGGAAGGCGACGCCGAGGCAGGAGACGACGGCGCCGAGCGCGCCGAGGGGCGGGACGGACTCGCGCTTGAGGAGGATGACGAGCGGGATGGAGGAGATGGGCGCGGTGGCGGCGAGGGTGGAGAAAGTGGCCACATCGAGCTGGAACACCGCGTAGGTCGACAGCGCAGGGCAGATGAAGGTGCACAGCACTGACCCGCACGCCACCAGCGCCCACGCCCGCCGCCCCAGCGCCGGCATCCGCGCCCACTCCGGCACCCCGTCGCCTCCCGCCGACGCGCCCGCAGCCCCTGGGGCGCCTTCACCCCGCTCCCCTGCTGCCCCTCCGCCCGCCTCCCCCGCGACCGCTTCGGCGACCGCAGGCCCCCCCGCGCCGCCGTGCTGCTCCGCGCCCAGCCCGGGCGCGGGCGCGAGCAGCGCCGGTGTATCGGCGTGCGGATCGGAGCCCGCTGCGCCGAGGCCTGCGCTGCCCGCGGGGCCTGCGCCTCGGGCGGCGCTTCGGCGGCGCGCAAAGGCAGCGAGGCGGGCGGCGAGGATGGCAAATAGCATGACGAGCGCGGCAAAGCCGAAGCGCACGAGTGAGATCTCCCACGCACCGAGCCCCCGCCCGTGCTGCTTGGTCAGGATCAGCGCGTACACGTCGATCGCCACGTTGCACGACGCCAGCGCGAACCCTCTCCCCAGCTCCCCCGTACGCGCCTGCCCCGCGTCATTCCCCGGGCCCGCGCCTGCTCCGCGGCCGCCGCCGTCCGTCTTCGCATCCTGGGGGCTTCGCCCAGCCTCGAGCCCTGCCACGACCTTGTTGCTGCTGCCCGCATGCCCCAGGTCGTCCATCTCGACGTCGCGGATATCGTCCGACAGCGATCCAGCCGAGTTAGAGTGCTTTGATTCCGCTTGGTTTCGCGGCGAACCCTCCCGCGATACAAGTAGGATGCCTGCCATGGTTACCGCCATAGCTCCGCCCGCCTCCAGCCTCAAAGTCTCGCCAAGGATGAAGAAACTGAGGATGGCTGAGACAAAAGGCTTGACGCAGTCGACCAGCACGATCTGGAGCAGTAGAAGGGTGGGGTGAGGCCACGGCCACAGCAAGGGAACCGGGCAGGGGCGGCGGCGGCGGCACCTTGCGGGTTCCAAGAATGCGAAGCGCGGCTAGCCACATGTTGTCCGAAATTGCGATTCCCAGCACGCTGGAAAGCACAAGCATGTCCATCCGCGCCACGTCCTCACGGCTGTCTCCTTCACTGAGGTCTAGGCCAAGGCCACGTCTCCATGTGTCCAGCCGGAACGGCACAATCGCTAAGAAGAGCAGCGACGCGATGCAGTTCTTGACCGCGTTCAGCATCATGGCGGAACCGGGCCATGCGCCCTCCCACATTATGAGCCCCAGTGACATCACGACAGGCCCGCCCAGCGCTGCCACGACGCCAAGCACGGGATCCGGCATGACGAGCTGGGTCCGGCGAGACGAGATGCTTCAAGAGTTTGTGAACCGCGGCCTACCTAAAAGCTTGGTTGTTTGGTACCCGGTCTGTAGGAGGTTATTTGCGGATACCACCCAAATTGACACCCTCTCTCTCATGTTGGCACGGCCCCCCGCCCAGAGCCGTGAAGTGCGGAAGCGGAACGCTTCTCAGGGAAAAGCGGAACGCTTCTCTGTGAACGCCTCCAGGCAGATGGATGTTGAACTTGCGCGCGGACTCTCTGCCGTGCCCCTCCTTTATTCTCTAGCACACGTGAGCCCATTATCTCTCAATCCCTGCAGAGCAGCCCGTGCCGCGGCTGCCCCAGCCTCAACCCCCCGCCGCGTGCCCTCGCCAAGGCCGCGATCACGCGCGGAGCTTGACGCCGCCGGTAGCGGAGCCGAAGCCGCGGGCCATGTCGAGGAGGGGGTTGCTGCCGACCATGAAGTCGTCCTTGTCGGGGCCGTCGCCCTTGTCCGCGCACACCATCGCCACCTGGTGCCCCATCTGCAGCAGCCGCGGGTCCTGATCCCCGCCCGCAGCGGCCCCGTCAGCGGCGCGGCGGCGCGGCGGGCGGGCGCGGGGCTGTCCATGACGGGGGTTCAGGGTTTAGGCCGCGCGGGGCTGACCGGGAGCATCGGGGCGGCCGCGTCGGACATCACAAAGGGTTCCCGGTGGCTGTGAACCCACGCCAGCTCCATCTGCGCCCCGCGCCCGCCCCTCAGTCGCGGCGGCCGCGGGACGGGCAGGCGGCTCGGACAGGGCGAGGCTGGGGGCGAGGCTGGGGGTGAGGTGTGCGCAGGCGGGGGCGGCACCTCGCCGACCGGCACGCCAGTGAGCGCCGAAACGCGGCGCTTGGCGGACGCGACGGTCTCCCTCTCGTAGATGGTGATGAGCATGGGGTCGCCGTGCGGCTGCCACAGCACCTCCTCGCCCGCCTCCTCGCCCGCCTCGTGCCCCCCGCCCTTGCCGTCGCCCGCCGCGCCGCCCCCGGCGCCGCCTGGGGGCGCCTCTGCGGGAGCGGCGGGGACGCGGGCGATGCGCATGAGGCCGACCGGGTGGGCGCCCGGCTGGCGGTCGACCCACTCGGCGCGGAGGAGGAACATCTGCTCCACCTCGCCCACCGCGGCCCGCGGCGAGTAGGTCTGGAAGATGCGGTGGTTGAACGCCGCCGTCAGGCACAGCCCCACGTCCACCGCCCCCGCGCTCGCCCCCGCCCCGCTGCCCCCGCCCTCGCCGCCCGTCCCCTCCTCCGCCGCGAACTCTGGCGCGCCGCCAAAGGCTTCAAAGCCGGGGCGCGGGCGCAGGTGCATCCCGCGCCGCGCGGCCTCGTCGAGCACGGACGCCGTCAGGTCGTCCACGCTCGCGTCCCCCGGAAGCGATACCTCCACCCGCGTCCCGCGCAGCTGCACCCGCTCCACCGCCGCCTCGTCCGGCGCTGGCACCGCGCCCGCCTCGTCCACGGGCGCGAGCGTCTCCGGGAGGCGCACGCCGAGCGTGACGGGGGGCGAGAAGGCGTTGGGCGCGGAGGCCTCGCGCACGTGCGCGGGCACATCCGCGTCAATGTCCGTCACATTCATCACCGCCGCCTCGCAGTCTGCGCGCACGTAGCAGAGCATGTAGGCGCTCTTCATCTTGGCCAGCGCGCTCCGGCTCATCGGGAGCTCCCGGGCGCCCGACGCGCCCGGGGCGTCGTCGCTCCCAAAGTTGCCCTCGACGGCCTCGCGCGCGGGCACGCGCCCCACGTGGTCGTCGTCCAGCAGGAACCACTCGTCCCCCGCGCCGGCGGCCGCCCCCGGCCGGCAGTACGCCACGTAGTGCCCCATGTTGGCTGTCCCCGCGTGCACGATCACGCTCTGCAGCGCGTACTCCGCCGGGGGCGCGCGCCCGTCCGCGTCCGGAGCGGTGAAGCGGGCGAGGTCGAGGCGCTCGGGGAACTCGAAGCGGTCGTTGAGCTTGACGGCCTCCATCCGCTCGGGGCAAAAGTCCATGCGGTTGATGTTGAGCAGCAGCACCGGTGGGAGCGAGCGGAAGCGCTGCGAACGCTGCACCGTCTGCTTGCCGTGCACCTCCGTGTCGTAGTCCTCGATCGTCTCCGGGCGCCCCTGCAGCTCCAACGCCTCCACCACGTCCTTGGCCTCGCGGATGCCGTGGATCAGCGTGACCATGCTCGTGTCCTCGCGCTCCTTCTTCCACCCGACGGCCTCGGCCGCGTCCGTGTAGAGCACCTTGACGCCGCAGAGGCGCTCGAGGTCGCCGTCGCGCGTGGTGTTCTTCATGCCGACCTCGATGAGGTCGAGGAAGAGGTGGCAGAAGTCAGAGATATCCTGCTGCTGCAGCGCGTCGACCGTGTCCCATCCGAAGCTCGCCTGCAGCTCCGCCGTCGACTGCGGCTCCTGCCCACACTGCAGGTGCCAGAACAGCCGCTGCACCGCGAGCACCACCGACGGCGGCGCCGCTTCTTTGACCTCCACCGTCGGGATGCCGAAGATAGCGCGCCGCAGCCCGGGGATGTGGAACAGCAGCTGCAGCACTGCGTTCAGGTAGCACGTCGCCCCCTCGTTCCGCAGCCCCACGATCCGCCGCCGCCCCGCGCCCTCCCCGCCCTCCCCGCCGCTGCTCTCCGAGTCCAGCTCCGGGGTCCCCACGCCCCGCGCCCCCGCCTCCTCGCCCGCCTCTGCGTCGCCCGGGCGCATCGAGATCGTGGGCGCCGGGCGCGACACCAGCTCCGCCATCTTCTCCCGCATCGCCTGCGCGCACCCCGCCGCCGCCCCTCAGCGCCGCCAAGGCCAACGCCCCCAAAACAGCGCGGAAAGAAGACAACCGGGGCAGCGGGCAGGGCAGCGGGCAGGGCGGTACGGCGAGGAGTTTGGCGGCCTCGTTGTGGTCCGGGTGCGCCGCGACCGCGCGCTCGAGCGCCTGCAGGTCCTCGCGGAGGTACTCGGGCAGCTCCGCCTTCTGCTCACCCCGCCCCGTCAGCCCCTCTCCCCCGCCACACGCCGCGCACACAAGTGTCAGCGCGCGGGCTGCGGGCTGAGTTGCGTCGGGGGGCGGGGGCGGGCCTGGAAGGCGATGTAGGCGGCGAGGAGCGTCGCCTCCATGTCGCCCGGCGAGGCCTCCAGCACCTCCTGCACCGTCGCGTATGCCTGCCGCCCCGCCCGACTCGCCCCGTCGGCTCCTGCCCGCCCGTGGCGCCCAAGCAGACGGCGCAGGGCGGCTCCGACATCGGCGGGCACGCCGGCAGGTGGGCGGGCAGGCACCTCGGTGGCGTGTCCTAGCTGGTAGAAAATGCGCGCCCGGTCCAGCTGGCAGCGCCCGATGAAGTCTGTCGCGCGCGCCTCCTCCTCGGCGCTGCCTTGACCTGCTGCCTCTTCTGCGCGCGCCCCGACGGTTGAGGACCCCTCCGACGTTCGGCTAGGACAGGGGCTTTGCAGCGCCGGGGCAGAGGTCGCGCACCAGCTTTCTCAATCGCATGCCAGAAGGCGGGCAGCGCAGTCTGGTACTGTCCGGTCGTCATGCTCGTGTACGCGTTCTCGCGAAGCTTCTCCGCCTCGGCAAAGACGGGTTCGAAACCACCTGCCCCACCCTGCGAAGCAAAAGAATTCAACAGCCTGCTATTCTACCGCTTTCAGCTGGGCCGAGGTGCACCTGCTCTTTCGCCCCTGTCGTGGCTTGGAGCTCCCCATCGTTTCCGCCGCGCAGCCGGTGCTGCAGTCCAAGTTTCGCATGATTGCTGGGGCGGAGTGCAGGGCGGCTTGGAATGGCCGAGGCGCCATCAAAGAATGGACCCTGCGCTGGGTGTTGGAGGCGGTGCGCGAATCCGGACTGCAGCTGGCCTCCCTGTCCCAAGAGCAGGTGCTTCAGCCTGCCGCGGACGACTTGATCGGCATCCACAATCCCAGCTGTGGCTGCTAAAGCCACAGCGATGCACAGCACGGTGCCCACGGCGCTAGGGCCGCCCATGCTGCCCCGGCCCCGGAAAAATCGAGGTCGATTTTTCAGCGCTGAAAATCCACGTGCAACGAAGCGGGCCTATCTCAGGCGAAATTCAGGAAAATCATCGGAAAAGAAACTGAGCGAAATGCAGTCAGCGTCAGTGCGTTACGCCCCGTGTAAACGCTGACTGACGAGCATTCATATGAATCCATGTGAGAGTAGCCCGGGTCGTTCAAGATTGCTCGACTGCATCGCCTTGTATTGTGTGAGGAACGGGCTGCTGAAGCTAGCCACTCTTCTCAAATTTTTTCGGACAATTTTGTGGCCTGGCAGTCTAGGAAGAGAATTTGCACTGACGTGCCATGGTTGAAAAAAAAATCAGGGCGAGCAGGGCATATCGGTCAGTGGCAAATCGATGATCGGTCACTATCCACGTCAGGACCCTCGGGGAGCACGAGGTGACACGCGTGGAGTCTTCAAAAAAAGTCCTACGTTTTCATTTTACATACATTTTCTCATTTTCTCTCCTACACAGCCTAGTTGAATGTGAAGCCCTCGGCGCCGTAGTGGAGGGCGGCGAAGAGGCGGTCCTCGAAGACCTCCTTACTCGAGTAGTCCGGCACCTGAGACAGACCAAATCAAACCAAACCCACCCCACAACGCCTGTCGCTCACCGACAAGAGGACGGGCGCGCGCCTCTCAGTGACTTTACATCGGAAGGGAGGCTGCACGAGAAGAGGGCGCAGGCGGGCACCTTGAGGAGGTTGAAGCAGGTGGAGGCGGTGGGGAGGCGCTCGTCGCCGCCGCCGACGCAGGAGAGCGTGAAGCAACACTCCGACCCGAGCCCAGGGAGGTGTGCGAACCCGCTCGGCGGCACCCGCGTCGACCCTGCACGCCCCCCGCGCCCCCGCCTCAGCCGCGCGGGCGCGCGGCTGCTGGCGGGCGCGGGCGCGCACCGGTAGCGAACTTGAGGAGGAGCGCGCGCTGGCCCTGGTCAAGCGCCTCCACGATCTCCCAGAACCTGCGCGCCGCCCTGCCGCCTCAGCCGAGGCCTGCGCCCTCCCGGTCGCGCGCGCGCCGTGGGCGGGGCCGCACCACTCGGCGAGCTGGGAGGCAGCGGAGAGCGGGGCGTCGAGGGAGGCCCCAGAGTAGCGGGCGTGGCGGCGCCACTCGCGCGCGTCGATTTCGGGAAGACCTGCGACCAGCAGCTCCGCCTCGTCCTCGAGAAAGAGCCCCAGCGCGTCCGCCCCCACCGCCTCCGCTAGCCCCTTGCGGAACGCCAGCATCTGTCCGCGCACGCTCCCCACCAGCTTGTAGGTTGCGTACGCGTCCACGTACTCGCGCACGTTGGCGGACGTGACCTGCTTCTGCGCCCCGCCCTTCACCAGCTCCACCTCCCGCACGCCCCCTTGCGCCTTCGTGCCCGCGCCCGCGCCCGCGCCCGGAGAGCACTGGCTCGCCGCGGGCGGATCCTGCCCGCCCTCTTGGCCCTTGTCCTCCGCCCGCCCCCCCACCTCCGCGCCCTCCGCGCCCTCGTCGTCCGAATCCGCAATCACCATGGCGTCCTGGGCGCCGCCGCCCGCGGGCGGCGCGGGCGGCGGCGCGGGACAGTCCTCAGAAATGGCGAAGACGGTGGCCCCCAGCATCTCCAGCGCGCCCTCCTCCTCCAGCAGCCACGTCAGGCTGCCCGCCGCCCCCGCCTCAGCCGCAGCGTGCCGGCGCGCGGGGGCTGGGGCGCGCGGGGGGGCTTGCCTCTTGTGAAGGGCGGGGTCGAGGTCTTGGAGGCGGGCGAGCTTGGCGTCGAGGGCAGCGACGCGTGGAAGCCCCTCGAAAGGGTCCTTGACGCTCCGCGCGAGCAGCAGCCAGAGGAAGGTCGACGAGAACCGCACATCTACAAGGTAGTCGTGCCGCAGCCCCAGCCCCACCTGCCCCCGCCCCGCTCAGCCCCGACCCCCGCCGCGCGCCCGCGGCACCGGCGCGCGCGTGCGCGGGCGGGGCGCGGCACCAGGCGGCCGAAGGCGGTCATGTTAGCGCGGTGGACGGCCTGGGCA
>ENA-UOXV01006304-UOXV01006304.1-marine-metagenome-genome-assembly--contig:-NODE-6304-length-12545-cov-5.678783_pt1 | contig 12545 bp, 9 predicted proteins | sample MGYA00238165_ERZ766961 | MGnify/ENA primary metagenome ERZ766961 (study PRJEB28924, sample SAMN03173240) | marine metagenome | biome: Marine; feature: Water; material: Subsurface seawater | place: North... | reverse complement strand
GCAGCAGCAGCTTGTGTGGAGCGAGGTGCAGCTCCGCCGGGCGCTTCTTGAGGGCAAGTTCCGTGAGGTGATGCGCCACCCGGCGGGCGCGGGCGCACGCTAACGCTCAGCATCGCAGCGTCGACGGAGTAGTTTCGCGCACAATTATCTGTGACTGCGGGCCCTGTTCAGTGCCTTAGTTTTTTGAGCGATTATGCATGCGGTAGGTGAAGTGGTCGATGACTGTGGCCATGGCGCTGCTGGGGGTGGGGGAGCACGTCGTCTTGGCGCAAGGTCTTGAGTAGACTGAGGCGCCTCTGTGTGACGACAAAGCCTCTGCGGCATGACCGGGAAATTTCTTGAATTTACTATTAGAACCACACTCCGTGCCTTGCTTGTAGATGCCCACTCGCACAAACGCGTACACTCACTCAGCACCTTCCCCACCCAGACAGCTTGTCGAGCACACCTGCCTTGTCGCTCTCGTCAACACGACGCACTCACATCTTATCTTGGGGCATTGATCGCATCCCCAGCCCCACTATAACATCATCATAATTCCAACATCCTGCCATTCCCGATGGCCCTTCACGACTAACCAGTTCACGGTGCCTGTTCAGATCTCCCCGTCCGTTTCAGCCATCTCCTCATGCTCGACCTCGCAGTCGTCATCGCTTGGTCCATGCACTCCTAGCGGGGCATTCGATGTATATGAGTTGCTGCGCTTGCGCGATTCGCCCGGCTTGAGTGACAACAAAAACTTCGCGATGTTCGGCGAGAGATGCTCCTCGATGGCACCGTTCGGGCACAGTGTTCCGTGCATCATGTTCAAGGTCTCGCGATCGTCGTGCAATTTGAACGGATTGGTGCAGGTAAACTCAGCCGAACACTTGTTTTCAGAGATCACCAAATCGATCCAGTTGTCCTTGTCCGTGTTCACCACCACGAAGGGGAGGAGAATTTTGTGCTTGGCCACAGTCTGTGCCTGCTCTGGCTGGGCATTGCGCGCGAGGAGCTGCTTGAGACACACAAATTGCGTGGCAAGTTCGCGCAGGTGATGTTCCTTGTCCTGGAGCTCGCGCTGCTTTTGCTCGATCTTCCACCGCAACCGCTTTTTCTCGCGGTGCACATGGCTTGCCGCCGACGGTGCCCCGTCGTCCCCCATCATCGGCGGCCAGCCCTTCCATCTGATGTCCTTTTTGTCTTTTGCGATGATATCCATGGCAGTAAGCACATTGAGAGCATCGTACGCCCTCCTCCTGATGTTTTTCTCATCACAAACGTCCGTCTCCTCGTCTTTAAACTCTTTTACGAGCTCGTCAGCAACCTCATTGTAGGTTGTCGTCATCTTGTGTTCCACTTGTCTGCACACCCGCAACGAAAACTGCCGAAGTCCCTGATTCTTCTTGTCTTTCTCAACTAGGACCGTTGTCGTGTTGCGAGAGTGTCTGTCTCCAGGCGCTGACCCCTTCTTCGCCGTCGGAGCTGCGCTGCGCGGCGACCCGTCCTCTGACTCGGGGGTTCGTGGTGCATCTGCAGGCTCTGCAGTTGCACGGCCAACCCGCCGCACCTTAGCGACGCCAACCCCGTGTAACACGTGTACTCCCGGACCCCCTGGCGTTGCGTCTTTTTCCGGGCTGCAACCCGCGCTGTGATCGGCATGGGACGACGGGGAGGCTGATGAAGACGAGAGGTGCGTCTGCGCGCCCGTTGGAGACTCGAATCGAACCGCGTTGCTCAGCCCGTTGTACTTCTCAGGAGAGTCGTCCACGCTCACCCGCCGTCGCACGGGTGTCTCGCCCATGTGAAGAGTCCCCTTTCCCGGCGAGTGATGCGAAGCCGGATGCACGAACCCGTCACTGAGACGAGGCCGCTTCGAAGGCATCTCGATCATCCGCGGGCTGCTGCCGAGCTCCAGCAGTGAAGAGGCTGCGTTTGCTGGAAAGGACGGCCACCACGATCAGCAGCGAGGGGGCGAGGTGTGGGTATTTCGCGCCCGCTTCTTTGTCTCACTCACGGGCCTGCGGGTGGTCAGGTGAAATGCACCTTGCGTTGCCTGGGATAGGTGCCGCATGGTAGGGTGCGCGCGATCGAGTTCCAGATTGCTCACAATGGGATCGAGTCCCAGATCCTATCGGGAAAAGGGTGGCTTCTTCAGAACTCAATGCCCGTTTTTGAGTGCACAGGTGGCGCGTTTGTTCTGCACTGTTCGAGCGTTACTACGCCGAAATGTGTGCTATCCGGGCGCACGCTGAAAGGCAACCCGCACCTGGTACAGGCCCTGAAATTGACTCCCTAAAGCTGTGTCCTGTCCGCTGAGCTCCAGTCCGGCCTCATATCCGCCGTAGTACTCATGGTCGTGATATCCCTCGTCTTTCACCATCGTCATGCCAAGTGAGGTCATTCCACACGCTTCTGTAGGCCCGCAAGCAGCATAAGGACCGGTCAAAGGCAATGGGGAATCAACTGTTACAGTGACACCAGTCTCGGGACCCTGAAATGCAGGTGAAGGGGGATCGTAATCCCCGACAAGTGGCATCCTACCCGACAGGCTCGACTGGGGTCTGGGCATGGAACTGGTCAGGGCCCCCCGCAGCTGTGAAGGCAACCAAGGGGCCTGAAGATCGAAAACAAAGGCAAGCCTACATCTTCTCGGCGTCAAATGCACTAGGATCGTCTGAAAGGCCCCTGATCCGCGCGAACCCCCGGCCTGGAGGGGGCCGAATCCAACCTGCCTGTGGAAGACCGAGAAGCAGCTAGTGTGCCGCGCCTGTGGCGCAAATTTCCGCTCCTTCGCCGGTCTTGGAGTCCAATGTGCCTCTTTCCTACTCGCTTCCGTACTGAAAGTCGGCGCTGTAGCCCCGCTCCAGCCTTCCGCGCGCCAGGACGGTCGGGGCCCGGGGGGTGTGCACTTTCCTTATCGGGACGGGCCACGCAAAGCCTCGGGCCAGTTTCTTTCCCGCCAATTCGCCGCGTAGGCGTAACGTAGGCGCATACTGCTAACGCCCGTTGCCAGTTGCGTAATTCATAAAACCCGGGACTGGCTCTTGTAGTCGGGGGAATTTACAATGAGATATAAACCGCTACACCGTGTTGCGGTTCAAGAACGCGGGCAACACATGCGGAGCGCCTCTGCGCCCGCCGCGGCGACGGCCTACAGGCCGGACGGCGCGTGTGGTGCGCGTTCGAGAGACAACCTACATGCATCCGCGGGGTGTGGGGACACCGCTGGCGGTGCGGAGCGTGATGGATGTTGGTTTCAAGCTCGGCGAGCTCGACGCGTCCGAGTTCCGGGGGCCGTGTCGTTGTTTGTGGCCGTCTTGTGGGGGGGCGGGGGACTGACATCTCGAGATGGCGTTGAGTCTTCACGGATAGACTCTGGCTGGTCGCTCTTCCCAGCAGCGACCCCCGCTTTGGGGCGCCGCGAGGGCATGCTCCCAGCGGTGGCCTTCTTGCCCGGCCAAGCTCTTCGCCCCGCGCCGTTACCTTGGTCAATAGAAAGCTTCTCGCGGCACCCTATGCTCCGCAAAAGTACCATGTGCTGCACAAGTCGCGCGCGGCGGGGCGTCATCGGGGCCAGAATGTGCACTGGCAAAGGAAGCGAAAGCAGCCAAGGAGGCATAGCAGGCGCTCCGGAAGCGGATGAGGAATGGGCAGCTGGCACAGACGGGGCGAATCAAGAGGACAAAGCACCCAGCACAAATGACAAGAGCAACTCATCGTTCTGGGGGGGACTCGTTGCGCAGATGGGTGGCGCGTCCGCGCGGGTGGTCGAGTCCGGACGGGCGTTCCGCGTGAGAGTGGGCGAAGTCGCCGGCCCTCCGGGCTCCAAGCTCACCTCGAGCTGGACCGGATTGGTCAACAGCACGGCAGTTGCTGTGTCGGGAGGTGGCGCCGCATCAGTGCGCACGCTCAGCGCGGCCCGATCGCGTGTAGGGCCCGTGCTCAAGTACGCAGCAAACGTGACGTCGCTAGCCGCGGCTGCGTCGGCGGGGACGCTGCTGAACCTGACGCGGGGCGGCGGGCGCAACAAGCGGTATGCCGTTAAGAACCAGGAAGAAATGGAGGCGTACCTGCGAGACGGGGTCTCGGTGCACTCGTTGGACATCCGCGGCCGTTCACAGCCGTGGCGCCAGAGCGAGAACGGCACGCTCGTGTCCGATGCGCTCAGCGTTGAGCGGCCGGCCCTGCGCGGTGACGGCCGCGACACGCAGCTGGACCACCCGGTTTTGCGTGTCATCTCGCAGCGTCTTCGAGAGGGCTCGAAGCCTGGGCAACGCACTGACAACTACAAGATTGCACTTGCGATCGAGGGTGGCGGGCTGCGCGGGAGCGTGACCGCGGGGATGGCGAGCGCGATCATGCACCTGGGGATGGCAGACGCGTTCGACATGGTTCTCGGCTCTTCGGCGGGCTCTATCATCGGAACGTACCTGGTCGCGCGCGCGCAGCCGGTGATGACGTACCAGTTCTTCTGCAACCACCTGACGACGTCGCGCGAGAAGCTCAACGGCACCTCGTGGCTCGACCTCGGCCGGCTGGTCGACCTCTTCACGCCGGGGCGCCCGCTCTCCCGCCCGGGAGGACAGGCTGTGATGGTGCTCGACTACCCCATGAAGACGCTCATGCAGGAGCTGCTGCCCGTCGACTGGAAGACGTTCGAGGAAAATGACAAGGCCGGGCAGTCGATGAAGGTGGTTGCCACGGGGCTTTTCTCAGAGGGACCTGTGGTGCTCGGGTCCGAGGAGGGGTCGTTCACGGACCTTGCGTCGCTGTGCGAGTGTGTAAAGGCGTCGTGCATGCTCCCCGGCGTTGCGGGGGTGCAGCCGCCGTGGCTGAAGGGCTCGTCGGCGTTCGAGCCTGAGAAGTTGCGCAGAGGCCAGCGGCGCTGGCTGGATCAAGAGCTGTCGGCGACGGTGTGGGTGAAAGCGCGGGAGGCGTTCGTCCAGCAGCTCCAGCGGCGGCGCGCGGCGCGCGGTGGCATGCTCAACCAGGCGGTGTCGCGTATCAAGGTGGCGGACCCGGTGGCGGACAACGTGGACGACGCGATCGACAAGGGCGAGCTGCGCGCCGCGCTGGAGGGGATCAACGTGCGAGTGAGCGAGGAGGAGCTCGACGTGCTCTTTGAGCGCGGGGACCTCGACCAGAACGGGGTCATCGACATCGATGAGTTCAAGCAGATGGTATTCACGATCGTCGCGGAGCGCAGCGACCCGCAGCGCTACATCCCCGAGCAGGCGCGCGAGTGGCGCGTGACGCACGCGGCAGACGACGAGATCCAGGTCGAGCCGATGGTCGACGCGCTTGTCTACGAGCCGATCCCGTATCGCTCGGCGATCGAGTACGGCGCGACGCATGTGCTCGTCCTGCGCTCGTTCCCCGACGGGCGGAAGCTCCCGAAGAGCCTGCTCGGGCTCTTTGAGCGGCTCGTCGCGCCCAAGTGCCTCGCGCCTTTCCCAAAGGTGCGCGAGCACCTGCTCAAAGAGGGTCACTCGATCGCGTACGCCGAGGACGTCCTGCGCCTGAACGCGGCCGTGGTCGACATTGGGGACGACACGGAGGAGATCGAAATGGACGACGCGCGCGACGTCGGGCGCTCGATCGCTCGCATGAACCTGGAGTGGGTCCAGGGCAACCAGGATCGGCGGCAGGGCTTCACAAGGGGGAGCAAGACGCTCGAGCTGCCGCAGTCGCGGGATCCGTATCTGCTCTCAATCGCGCCGCTGGACACCGATGGCGAGGTTTCGCAGCTCTCCTTGAAGCGTGACGTGCTCTTGCATGGCATCATGCAGGTCCTCTCATGACCCCATCTGTAGCCCCAGTGCAGTGAATCGTTCCGCCCCTCTGCAGGCCCTGTCGTCTCTGGAACTGAATCGTGCGGCGCTCCTTCGTGGAATCATGCAGGGCTTCGCCCGGGCCTACGATCTGCTCGCCCCCGACGGTCCTTCCGGCGAGCGCATCAAGACGGGCAACCAGGCAAGCGCCTGGCGTCTCACGTCCCGCCTTGCACACGGACGCCTGGGTCTCTGGCGGCTTCGGCCGTGCTGACGGCGTTGCGCGGGGCGCAGGTTGCGTCCGAAGTGTACCTGCCTATCCACTACGACTTCCTCCAGCAGCTCGCGGAGCAGGACCGGAAGAAGGCGGCGCGCGGCGCGGCGTTTACCAAGTCGGGCGCCAAGGCTGGCACACAGTTCTACACGGCGCTCTCGGCGGCGCGCCTCAAGATGCAGCGTGACGGCGACTGGCGCGCGGGGAGCCTGGTCCCGGACGGCTGGTCGGAAGGGCTGCACTTCACCTTCGACGAGGCCAACGACTTCTCGCCCGAGGAGGTGGTTGTGGTGCGGCGCTCGGACGCGACGCTGCGGCTCGCGGTGGTGGAGGCGTTCTCGGAGGGGCAGATTGTGCTGCGCGTCGATGACGGTTCCGCGGACGGGGACGCGCGCGGGGGCGGGCGCGGGCAGCCGTTCCGGGTCGAGTACGCCGACAAGGTGGGCAAGATATGCCGCTCGATCGTCGCGATCGACCCGCTGAACGTCGTGGCGCCGCCCGCCGCGAGGGCGACACGCGCGTCGGTGTTCGGGCAGGGGATCCTGAAGGGCTGGGGCGGCGATGGCAAGGGCGACGCGAAGGAGGGTGGGGAGGGGCCAGGGGGGTCCGCGGCGGGCGGCAGGGAGAAAGGCTGGGCGGGGTGGCAAGGCGGCAAGCCAGAGGCTAGCGAGGGGGGCAAGGTGGAGGAGCATGTCTCGTAGCATGCGCCAGGCGCGAGCATGCGCCAGGTGCGCGGCATGCTAGTCGGGGCGCGGATCTCTCTGGCGTCGGTTCGCCATGGGAGTCTCGGCGCACGTCCCCGACCAAGGTGCGAGGGGTCGAGTAGAGTTGTCTCGGTAGGTGGGACATGTAGAAAGGTATATTTAATGTAACTGGCAGTCTCAAAACAGGGCACGGTAAACACAAGGGCTCTGAATGAAGCGGCTGTCTCTAGGTTCCTGCTTGCGTTCCGCTCCCTGGCAGAGGTGCGCGACCGACCCTAAGGATTGCAACGCTGTGTCCTCCTTCACGCGGAGGACTGCCCAAGATCACCGGCGTTCGCGGAGGTGTGAGTGGCTGCCATATCCGTCATTTCCTCCTCCTCGTGCTTGAAGATGTGCCCAATGTTGCAGAAGTCATCCATGTGCACCTTCCTCCCGCTGGTCCAGCCGTCGCCCTGCTTCATCCAGCGAGAGTAGGCGCCCCATGCCCACATACCGAACGCCACCTGCCCGAGCGAGAAAATGCCGATGGAGAAAAACCCGACGGAGAAGATGCCGACGGAGAAGATGCCGATTGATCCCACGAGGCCAAACGAGACCATTCCGATCGAGAAAAAGCCGATGCCAAGCGCGCTGGAGCAGTTGACAATACCAGCAGACACCGACCCCGCAGAGAAGTACCCACGGGATGCTGGGCTCGCTGACACTAGCCACGGCTGCGACGGCGCAGCAGCGCCTCCGGAGATGACCATGAGAATGAGAAGCACAACGAGGAAGGCCAGCATTCCCTTTGCCCAATTTGGCAGCGCGCTGGAAAAGCGTAACTGGGAGTCAGCCAATTGTTGCGGGAGAGCAGCTGCTGAAGGAGGGGAGGGGAGCGGGGTGCGGGCGGGGTGGGGGCAAGGCGCTCACTGGACTGAGTCTGGGTGCGGAGGCTCCTTCACCACTGCGCAGACATGAACCAAGCAGTTTAGCAAACATGTCAGCATACGGCGTGATGAATCGCTAGGACAGAAACAGCGTGACTAGTCCACGCCGCACACTGCCTGGTGCGTTCTGGGTGAGTGGGCGCCGACCTGTCTCCTCCTGCGCCTCATCCTCGGTGGCCCCTCCTTCAGCCTCGACTTCGACCTTACTGCAACGCCGAGTGTTTGGCCCCATGTTAGTGCTGGCGAGGAGCGGGATCGGGATCTGGGAACGCATGCACGACGCTGGCGTGCCCTGGGGGCCCTCGAAGTCCACAACAAGAGGCGTGGTGCCGTCCTTGGGCTGGGGAACGTACACATCGGTCTTCGCGTCCGCTCCCTTGTTGGCTCCCTCAGCCGTAGCGCCTTCTACTTTGTGTTCGTCGTCGGACATTGTGCTGCTGCGCAACCAATGGCCAGTTCCGCCTCTCGGTGCACGCAAGTGGACCCGTACTTGGCGCGGTGGGGCCTTTTCGAACCTTTTCGAACATTGAAAAAATCTAGTCAACCCATGGAGTCAACTTGGTTCCAAGCTCACCCTCAGGAATGTCTCGAGTGAAAGTCACCGGTGGAGTACGAGGAGCTGGATAAATGCGAAGTGTGCGGGATAGAAGTTCGTGAGTATAGTCAGGGCCACGCACGCTGGTCCTAAAAAAAGTGCACGATCGAAACTCGTGCACGATCGAACCTTCGCCGTGCACGATCGAACCTTCGCCGTGCACTTTTTCTAGGACGGGCGCGCGGGCGCGTTGCTGAGGCGCAGCGCGAAGCTGGGGCGATTAGCAGAGCAGAAACCCATTTGTATGGGTTTCTGGCCGTGCTCATTGAACGTATCTTCCTCACCTGTCACACAGATGAAGCTAATTCGAGTGCCGCCAGAACGCTGGTATGCGGGCAGCATTTACTTGCGCAATCTACCCACTGGCGCTCGCCCCACCTCCCTGGCCCGGGAGAGTCGCCGCCCTCTTCGCACTCGCGGTGACTCCTAGTCTCGCGCTCCGGCAAGCGGGGCTGCGCCCTGGATCTAGCCTACGTAGAACAACACGCCGTCGAGCGTGGCCATTCCCGAGAGCACGATGAGGCCCCACATGGGCCCACGCGTCATGAAGACGAAGAGGGACACGCCCGACGTGAGCACGGGCCCGAGCACAATGAAGCCAATCCACGATCCCACATTCCAGTCCTTGATCAAGCCCGGGCCGGCGTGGTGCCCGGTGGTCCAATGGCGCGCAGTCGGGTCGCTGTTATACTCTCCGTACTCGTCTTCCGCCGCTTCGCGGCGAAGCGTGTCCGTCTCGTCGTCCACGCCGCCGCCGTCGCCATCCCACCCTGCTTTCTGGTACTCCCGGATTTCTTGTGGGTCCGCAGTTGGGTCAGACGGAATGCCGCGCCCAAAGACCGCGTGTCCCTGCGTAGCTGGCACCCTTTCGTCCTTCACCGACGCCCACTTGGGCAGCTCCGGCATCTCCCACCCCTTGCACTGCGGCCCGACGCAGTGCTTGAACTCCGCGCCCGTGTGCGGGTCCACGTGCCGGTCGAGCTCCCAGCTCTCGTCCTCACCGCTGGCAGTCGCTGAGGCCGACAGCGATTCTCCCCCCGGACCGACACCCTTGTAGACGGCCTCGCCGGTGTCGAGGTCGATCACCTCGTCGCCCACGCCCGCGTTGCCCCACACCTCGTCGCAGTTTTTCCCCGAGCAGTAGAGCGTGCCTGTGCCGTTCATGTGCTTGACATACGCTTCGCGCCGCGCCTCGACCTTGTCCGATTCCTTCTGCATCGCCTCCAGCTGCTTGTCCCGGATGTCCTCGTAGTCGACGTCGCGCACAGGCAGCGGGCGGTCGCGGAAGCCGAGTCCCTCGCCGAATTTCCCAAAGCGCCCGTGCGAGGCGTTCACGCCCTCCCCAATCGCGTCTTCGCGGAATACGCCCCACATTGGCCCCGAATGGTATGATGTTTTTCCATCTGCACCAACATGCTTGTCCTGCATCCCCTTGAACTTGATCTTGACCTCCTTCGGGACGACGGCTTCCCCGTCAGGGTAGATGTACTGCGAGGGAATGTGCGCGTCGCTGAAAAGGCTGGCAATCCCGTCCATGTCCTCCTGTTCCTTCGCCTCCTCCCTCATATCTGCGATCTTCATCCAGCGGATGTCTGATTCAGACATGTTCAATGGCTGGCCCGTCCGCGCGTCGATCACCTTGTCGTGAAACTCCTTCGCGAAACCCCGATGCCTCACAAAGTTGCGAAACTGCTGTTTCTTCAGGGCTTCCGCATCTAGACCCCCCTCGACTGCCGCCATGGGCATTCCCCCACCCCCCACACCGCTGCCCTGCCCTGGGTTCTCCATCGAGCGGACTACCCAGCCCCGCCCCATCTCTTTCCGAAGCTCCGCCTCGTCAGGGTCCTCTTCATCTTCTTCCAGGCTCACTAATCTCGCGCCACGCGTCCAACCAGCTCGAGCCAGCATTTGCGATTGGGCTGCAAGCCGTGCCTGGCGTCCATGTGCGGCCGACCCGACACCGCTCACGAGCAGCGCCACCCCTGGGTGAGGCATTGCCACGAACGCCGACTTCGCGCAGAGAGCAGCTAGGCAAACTGGAATCAAGAAACCAGCTGCTGAGGGCGGTTCACGAGCGCCACCCAGCAGCGGCTGGGTGTCCCGCGCCATGTTGGCCGCCTCTGGGATCCTCCGCGTGTCCCGGAGACCCCTGAAGGACAGCGCCCCCCGCTCCTGTCCTTTCGACGAGACGGGGTTGGCTGAAACAGGCGTCCAGTTTCGAGGAAAAGTCAATGTTTGTGATTGTCCACCGGCCCGCCTCAGGGCTGGTCAGTTCGCCGGGTGCTGGGCGAAGCTGCCGCGTGGTGGTTGGCCTTGGCGCGCGATCGTCTCCGCGCCGCTGCACCTGCCATGGCGGCTCGTCACATGCTGCCATTTAGTTTGGTGCGGTGCCGCTTTCCTAGCTCCTGAGTGACGCGACTGCAGGTGCGCCAGAGATCGAGGAGACCCAGCCGGCGCCCTATCGAGGAGATCGAGGAGACCCAGCGGGCGGGCTGCCCCAAGCAGCCACTCAGGAGACCAGCTCGGCAAGTAGGCACACTCCGCCATTCATCAACTGCTCATATCTTGTCCTTTCGAGGACTAGAAGCTTGGGATGGAGCAGCACGTGGAGGACTCGGGCGACATTCACGAGACAATATGGGGGCGATGGTCGCGGGCGGATGTGCGCGTCGACGAGGCGTGCGCGCGCGTTACATCGACGAAGGGCGAGTATCTGGTGCTATCGCGAGTTCCACGGCGGCGCGGGAAGCACACCTGGGAGGTAGTTGTGCGGAAGAAGACTCCCGGATGCCTGATGAGTGTTGGCATCTGCGTGGACATCCAGGACAGCGAGCTCACTCGTGGGGCGCAAGACACACATTTCAAAGACCGAGTGTGGCACTACTGCAACACCGACGGGTCATTCCGCAACGGCGGGATCATGGTCCCAGCCAAGGATCAGAAGACAAAGCTAGCGTACTCGACTGGCGACGTAATCACAGTGCAGCTGAACTGCGAGGCCGGCGAGCTGACGTTTCTCCACAATGGGCTCGAGATCGAAGGCAGCATCATCCGCGGCGTGCGGCACGCGTCGTTCCTGGAGCGGCAGGCCGCCGCCAAGGATGCCCGCGAGCCGGTGCCTGAAGGCGTGGGCGAGTTCTATCTGATGCTCTCCATGTCGCGGGGCGACATGGCGGAGGCGGAGGAGTCCGTAGCGGAGCTGCGCTACACCACGCACGAAGGGAACTACCCGTGGCACCAGCCGATCGCGCCAAACTACCCGTCCATAGAGACTGGCACCCCGCCGTTCGCCTTTGCGCTGAGCCGCCCGCTGCCCCCGGGCATCGAGCTAGACCCGGATACCGGCATCATCTCGGGCGCGCCCGAGGGGCGGAACTCGATGGACATGGCGGCGTGGCGCGAGTTCTGCTTCCAGATGTACAAGGGGCGCGTGGGGGACCTGGCGTGGAAGAAGTCGCGCACAGCTCTGCTCAAGGAGCTGGGCACGGGGCTGGACGCGCAGGGCATCGCAGAGCGCGCGCGGGCACTGTTTGCGGAGTTCGACGCCGACGGCTCGGGCGAGATCGACCTGAAGGAGCTCGGGGCGGCGATGGCGCGGCTGAACGTGCTGCTGACGACGGAGGAGCTGATGCACATGGCGGCGGACGTGGACATCGACGGGAGCGCGGAGATCGGGGTCGAGGAGTTCTCGGAGATGCTCCAGCAGATGTACAGCGCCAAGGACAAGCAAAGCTCGTGGAAGAAGGCGTCGCTCGCCATCTGCAAGCGCCTCGGGACCGGGCTCGACGTCGAGTTCGAGCTCCCGCTGCGCACGCGCGAGGTCTTCAACGAGTTCGACGACGACCGCTCCGGGAAGATCGACATGGTCGAGCTGTTCCACGCGCTCACCGCCATGGGCGTCGAGGTCACGGAGGAGGAGGTCGAGCTGATGATTGACGAGGCCGGGATTGACCAGGGCGCGGGCGACGACCCCGGCATCGACTTTCCGGCATTCCAGGAGCTGGTGAAGCAGATGTATACCGCGCAGGACGAGGACGTCTGGGACCGCGCCCGCGCCGGCATCATCGCAATGCTCGGGTGCGAATGCGCCCGCGCCCGCGCCCGCGACGCGCGCTGAGAACTCCCTCCTTCTCCTTCCTCGCGGGGTGTCTCGTAGACCTGCCGCCCTGCTGTGCGCGGGGATGGGTTGCGCGCGGCCGGTGCTGACGCGGCGGGCGGGCGGGCGGGCGGGCGGGCGGGCGGGCGGGGCCTCCCTCCCTGCCGGAGTCTGAAAAGTCACTGAGGCCTCGCGGC
>ENA-UOXV01006302-UOXV01006302.1-marine-metagenome-genome-assembly--contig:-NODE-6302-length-12547-cov-6.293708_pt1 | contig 12547 bp, 14 predicted proteins | sample MGYA00238165_ERZ766961 | MGnify/ENA primary metagenome ERZ766961 (study PRJEB28924, sample SAMN03173240) | marine metagenome | biome: Marine; feature: Water; material: Subsurface seawater | place: North... | reverse complement strand
GTATACTTCTTGGCCATGTTTTGGCTCAAAAGTTCCTTCACCCCACAAAATACCGATCAAAATACCCTGAGCTATTAGCATGGATGCAAAAATATGCGGACCATCCTCAAGCTAAACGTATCTATGCTTTGGCGCTACGCCGTCGCCCCATAAGTTGGAAATTACCGCCTAAGCCCATTGGTAAGTATTTGCGGGGAAATGGCCCAATTCCTATAAGCCAAAGCCAAAATAAGCCACCGTTGAAGCGCTCTAAGGCGAAACATCTTCAAGCTCGTCAATTTAAGAAACATATCACTAAGTTGATAAGAAATGGTTGGCCAACGGGTGCATATCGTAAATTGGTGTCTCCAAGCTTTCAAAAAGCTCTGCATCCAGCGGAAATAGCTAAGTCAAGAGCAGAAATAGCACACGGGTATTTTATTTTTGGCAAAGATGACTTGGCGATTAAATTAGCGAAGAAAAGTATTTTGGAATATCCCAAGGAATCAGTGGTGGGCGCATGGGCCGCAGGTTTAGCCGCTTGGCGTTCAAATAAAATAAATGAAGCGCAAAAGTTTTTTGAGCATGTTGCTGTAAACTCCGCAGCAACGAATGATTTAGCCGCGGCAGGTTCTTTTTGGGCGTCCCGTTGCCATTTATCGAGCCGACGCCCACGAAAAGCAAATGAGTGGTTAAGAGCAGCAGCCGTTCATGAGGGAACATTTTATGGAGTTATTGCCGCTAGGGCTCTAGGTGTAGATTCGAATTTGGACTTTAAAAATCCCAAAGTATCGGATAATCTTTTTTCAAATATAAGGGAATTTCCTCATATGAGGAGGTTTCTGGCTTTATTACAATTGAAAAAGAGTAAAGAAGCAGAAAAAGAGATACGGTCATTATTTTATGTCGTTCCAGATCAATTAAGATCTTCGTTGACTGCTGTTGCTGCTGTAAATGGTATGCCTGGTTTTGCAATGCGATCGGCCGGTGTACTAAAACAAGAGGGTCATCCGACATATTTCATAGCACTCTACCCTTTTCCATCATGGACGATTCCAGAAAAGGTTTTGCTTGATCCGGCTTTGGTTTTTGCAATTGTGAGACAAGAGAGTCAATTTTATCCCAGAGCAAAGAGTAGACGCGGTGCGAGAGGCTTGATGCAGCTGATGCCTCGAACAGCAGCGGCTATAGGCAGGAACAAGCAGCTTAAAAGAGGAAAAGGACGTGATAATTTATTTAATCCTAATCTGAACTTGATTTTGGGCAGTCAATATATTTCCCATTTAATGGAAGATGAGCGCGTCTCTAATAATTTATTTAAAGCACTAGTCGCTTATAATGCTGGTCCTGGGACGCTTCGAAAATGGGAAAGAAAGGTAAAATATAAAAATGACCCCTTATTATTTATAGAATCCGCCCCTTCCCGCGAAACTAGGCACTTTATCAAAAAGGTCGCACTTGGTCTCTGGCTTTATAGATTTAGGCTTAATGAACCTACGCCAACTTTAGATCAAGTAGCAGGTGGCTATTGGCCAAAATATATATCAGTAGGAGTAAAAAACTCTAAGAGGAAACAACATGCCAAAAATTGATGATTCTAGAGAATTTATTCCTGTAAACATTGCTATTCTAACTGTATCGGATACCCGATCGTCTGCCGATGACCGCTCTGGGGATGCTTTAAGTGCAAGAGCCATAGGTGATGGACATGTGGTGATAGACCGTTCAATTGTTAAAGATGAGGTAAGCCTAATATTGAAAAAACTGGATTACTGGATAAATAATCCAGCTATTGATGTCATAATTTCTACTGGTGGAACAGGGTTCACAGGGCGGGACGTGACCCCAGAGGCATTTAAGGCGGTTTTTGAAAAGGAAATAGAGGGTTTTGGAGAGCTATTTCGTTGGATAAGTTATCAAAAAATTGGAACTTCTACTATACAGTCAAGGGCAGTTGCAGGTGTTGCAAAAGGAACTTATCTTTTTGCACTGCCTGGGTCTACAGGTGCATGTACCGATGCTTGGGATGGAATATTACATAATCAGCTAGATATTCGACACAGGCCATGTAATTTTGTTGAAATAATGCCGCGTTTAAGAGAGCATGAATTATCGGGTAGACGGCCTTGAATAATATCGTTCAAAATCTTGGCCGTTATCGATGTCATTCATGGTGGTGATATAACCAATCGTTGTCCTTTGGCCAAAACACTTAATCGTATCCACTAGAGCATGTTCTGACGACCAGCGCACGTTTTGCATTCCTGGCGCTTTTTGGTATCTCGCCATTCCTATTAGCCAATAACCGCCATCACGTGCTGGACCAAAAACAGTTTTTGTTTTTGTAAGCTCCTTTAAAGCAGATTTTATGTGTTTGTTGTTAATGCCAGGGATATCGCTCCCAATCAGTATTCGTGGTCCTTCGCCCGTATTGTTTAATGCGTCTTTCATTCTTTTACCAAGTTCACCGTTGCTTTGATAACGAACCTCCCATCCCTTGGGAGTGTAATACATAAAACTTCTTTTTGAGTTATTCGGTGATATAAATAGATACTTTTTTTTAAAAGGCGATTTATCCGTTAATTCCTTTATTAAGGTGGCGAGTTGCTGTCTATACCAAAAGGTTGCATTGACGTACCCAATATCTCTTGCCAACCTAGTTTTTACATTTCCTACTCTGGGCTCTTTTGCAAAAACTATCAGGCTACCATGTTTTCTCATTTCTCTTTTTTTTCATATATTTTGGAAATCCAATTTGGTGAAAAACCCAAAAAATATAACAGTAAGCAGCATAAGTTTTTTACTATGCGCTTAACGAAACCATCATGGATGTAACGTTTTGCGGATGTTATAGCCGCTATATCGAACAGTATGATTCTCGACATTCCAATTCTACGCACCAAGTCCACATCTTCCATGATAGGCCAATCTCTGTAGCCCCCTATTCGTCTATAGAATCTGCGGTTTATCAAAAGTCCTTGGTCTCCGTACGGTAATCCCAACCATCTATTTCTAAGTTGGACCATTCTTGTGAGAAACTGTGCTTTTTTACTAGTGTTATTCAAAGCATATGTAAAAACTGCGGCTCGGTCTACGGTATTCCCCTGCGCAGTAAAGACCACTACTGATGCATCCCAACCAGCGCTTAGTATAGTGTCTGCATGCAAAAAAAGAAGCCAATCACTCTGAGCTACTTTTGCCCCTCTAATTAACTGTGGCCCGCGCCCTCTTTCGCAATATATTACTTTTGCGCCCAACGAATTAGCAAGGTTGGCTGTTTCATCGTCGGAATACGCATCAACAATAATTAATTCAAGTGAGATACCAGTTCTCTGTGTCCTGCGTAACGCAGTAATTGTAGCGCCCAGTGTCTCAGCCGCGTTGTATGTTGGGATTATAACCGAAAGCTCCACTACACCGGCTTGTTTTCTACTTTGTCTAGAATGGTTTTCTTGGGGTTTCTTCAAGGAGCTTTCCAATTTTGCAGGTGTCTTTATTATTAAACTATAACGGGGATCAATGTTTTTGTTATAAAACATCATTAATAATATAACGTTAACTTTTTCAGGTTTTGGTATCAGGATGAATGGTCAAACACAATTAAAGCATCTTCATGGCATTCTCTCTGGTCGTGCAATGTTTTCTAACTTAAAGCAAGAAGATCTAAAATTCTTACCTTCAAAAGGACTTGTTCATGACCATATTCAAATAGCAGGAAATCGGTCGGGTTGCCCACCGATGTTAATTAGACTGCCAAGACTAAGCCAGTTTGAACTAAACCCAAATAAGAATCTCGAATATCAGGCAGCATGTTTTTCCAAAGCTTCACTTAGTAATCATACGCCAAAATTAATAGTGGTTTTGGAACCATCCAAGTTTTTGCCAATGGGTGCGTTAGTTGTGGAAGAAATAAAAGGCAAATCCATTAATTTACCCCAAGATCTAACTGAAATGGCTAAGTGCTTCGCCCAAGTCCATTCTTTAAAGGTTCCTGATAATTATGAACAGTACCCGTTAATATGTCATTCGGATCCAATAGCTGGGGTGATTAAAGTTATAAATGACCAATCAAAATTTATTAATGCCGTGACAGACAATTCACAGGTTCAAAAAGTATTAAGTGAAGAAATTGCTTGGGCTAGAAACTTTGCAAGCCGACATGTTAATCATCATCCGCCACCTCGTCTCTGTCTTACAGATACTCACCCCGGTAATTTCATGATCGATACCAGTGGAAAAGTTTATTTTGTTGATTTAGAAAAAGCACTTTATGGGTCACCAGCAATTGACCTCGGCCATGCAACAATACTCACTTCTACATTGTGGGATTTCGATGTGCAGGCCAAGCTATCTAGAGTAGATATCATTAACTTCTATCAAGCCTATTTGAAGTTTTTGCCTGTTAATCTTCAAGATGAAATTAGACCTTGGTTATTACCGATGAGGCGGCTTGCTTGGCTACGTTCAGTAACATGGAGCTGTAAATGGTCTGCTGGACAACATAATTCAAAAAGAATTGAAACGGGCGTGCGAGCTCAAATTCAAACACATATATCTAACAGATTAGCAGCCTTTGTTGACCTAGAAACAATACTTTCAATTCGATCGGAATGGGTTGGGCCTAATCAACTGGTGTTAACCTAAGGTGAACAAAAATATCTTGAATTTGCACAAAGAGAAGAAACGCCGAAAATATATTGAGGAAGACGCTAAGAAATTGATTAACAGGGTAAAATTTGGACGAACCAAAACTCAAAAATTCATAGAAAACAGTACTCAGCGAACACTAAATAAATCTCTCTCTGGTCATAAAATAGAAAAAATTGACCGTGATAAAATTGTGGATAATGAGGATCAAAAACTTTGCCTACGTTCAATATAGAAGACGGTTTATTGTTACCCGATGATGCTTTAATAGCGGGTGTGGATGAGGTTGGGCGAGGATCTCTAGCTGGCCCAGTAATGGCCGCAGCTATTATCTTAGATCGCTCTAAATGTTTGGATAATCAATTACGCCAGGTTGATGACTCAAAGCGCTTATCTAAAAAAAATCGCGAGACTATATCATCTTGGATTTATAAGGTATCAACTATTGGCATTGGTTTAGTTGATCGAGAGGAAATTGATCAGTTAAATATACTATGGGCGTCTTTGCTGGCAATGGAAAGAGCGATCGATGACGTCCAGAAAAATCTAAGCAGACCATTAGATGCTGTATTAATCGATGGTAATCGGTTGCCAACTTTGAATTGTCGTGGTTATGCAATCGTACAGGGAGATAAAAAATCTTTCTCAATAGCAGCGGCATCAATTGTCGCTAAAATCGCGAGGGATAAATTTATGTTTAAAATGGCCAAGACGCATCCGCGGTATGGTTGGGAAAAAAATATGGGCTATGGGACGCAGTATCATATGGAGGCTTTAAAAAAATATGGTGTAACGGATCAGCACCGTCGAAGTTTTAGACCTGTAGCAGAGACATTGGAATCTTGGTCCTAATTTTGACTAATCAAGGTGTTGCGTAAAATTAAACTATGGCACTATATATTGTATAAAAATGCCTAACCTATTGACTCTAAACAATTATTTGTCAAAAACCGTTGACCTTAACCATGTCTTCAGTGACTATACCGCTAATTTTTTAACATCGGCGAGTTTAGTGTTGGAGATCAAAAATTGTTGGAAGGCAAAATTATAGTTGGTGAATGCGTTGATACGTTAAATGGCTTGCCACCAGAGTCAGTCGACCTGATATTTGCAGATCCACCTTATAATTTACAATTATCGGGTGAACTACTTCGCCCTAATAACTCAAAAGTGGATGGCGTGGACCATGATTGGGATAGATTTGAAAATTTTGCAGCCTATGACTCCTTCACAAAAGGATGGCTAGAGGCCTGTCATAGAGTTTTAAAGCCGACTGGATCATTATGGGTTATTGGCTCATATCATAATATATTTAGGGTTGGTGCCACTCTACAGGATATAGGCTTCTGGATCCTGAATGATGTAATTTGGCGAAAAACAAACCCAATGCCGAACTTTAGAGGCCGGAGATTCACCAATGCGCATGAAACCATGATTTGGTGTGCTAAAGGATCGGATTCCAAAAAGTATACTTTCAATTATGATGCTATGAAATCCTTAAATGAGGGTCTTCAAATGCGAAGTGATTGGTTACTGCCGCTGTGTACTGGGTCTGAAAGATTAAAAATTGAAGGACAAAAAGCACACCCGACCCAAAAACCCGAAAGTCTTTTGTCTCGAGTGATCCTAGCGACGTCGAAACCTGGGGATATAGTATTAGACCCTTTTTCGGGTTCTGGAACTACAGCAGCGGTTGCAAAACGTTTTGGCCGAAAATTTATTGGGATAGAGCAAGATGAAACTTACGCCAAATTATCTATGATGCGGCTGAAAGGTGTTAATACTCTAACGGACCCCGAAGTGTTACAAATTGATAGTAAGAGAAATGAACCTCGTATTCCGTTTGGTAGCCTGTTAGACCGAGGTTTAGTTGAGCCCGGAGAGTTAATGTTTGATGCCCGGCGGCGATGGCATGCCAAAGTTCGCGCAGATGGCATGGTCATCTCAGATGAAACAAAGGGTTCTATCCACTCTGTCGGTGCTGCTGTCCAAGGTGCTCAGGCATGCAATGGATGGACTTTTTGGCATGTAGACCGAAAAGGTGCTTCGGTATCGATAGATTTATTCAGGAAGATGGTCCGAGCTGAGCTGGCTGCCTGATCAATATTTTGAGCTTTACAGTAAATACATTATTTGTGAAAAAGATTGGATTTTAGCGATATTCGCTATGCCATTGTTGTAAAATGGATCTAATCACTGATATAAATGCCATAGGTTGATCTAACAATAAATGATGGTGGGCTTGAGGAATGCCGATTATGGGGGACCCATGTCGCATAAGGCTAGCCATGTACTGGATGGTATTTGTATCCAAAAGGGAACTTTCATCTCCATAAATCAAAGCTGTTTTACAGGATACTTCTTCTAAATAAGTATGATATGGTTCGGTAAATCGACGATTATGCATAGCGTTTCCGTCAAATTTCCAGGTCCAACCGTCTTTCTCCTCTATGACGGAATGATGTGCTATATGGCGTACTAAAAATTCATTATCACAATGCTGTTCAGGCATTAATCTGAAACGGTTTACTGCTGTCGTGTAATCTGGATAATGTTTTTTATTGCCCATCCGACGTACTTTCCTTTTAGAGCTAATTGCTGGAGGCCGGATTGGTGAGTCAGCTAAAATTAGTCCGTGGATTGATTGTCCGTGTTCTTGCGCAAACTTGGTAGCTGTAAGGCCTCCAAAGCTATGTCCAATTACAAATGTATTATCCCCAAGCTTTGCCTCTTGGATTACGCGAAGTAGTTCGGCGGAACGAACCTCTGCACTATACTCCTCCCGTCTTCCACTGTTTCCCATACCGGATAGATCAAGCGCCGCGACGCGATAGTCTTTAGTGAAAAACGGGGCTAGAAAACTCCACCAATGCGCATGGCCACCTCCTCCATGCACGAATAGCAAGCCACCTTTTTTGGGCTCAGTGGAAGAACCTTCCCAAAGATAATAATGTATCCCACAATCATCTACATCAACAATATGGGATTTCGGTTTCTGAGACATGGCCCATTTAAACCAAAGAGGTGTTTGTGCATCACCCATTCGAATATTTTCCACTTTCTTTTCTATTTTGCAACCACTAACGTTAGATTGTGGTGATATACTTTTTATACTGGTTTTTCACTAGATTCTTACAAATAGTTTCCTAGTTGGGTCAACTTTAGTTTTGTGACTTTGCATCTAGGATTAAGGAGACCTCAATTGGTTAATATAAAAGTCGGTGTTTTTGAAATGGTAGAACAAGCGCGTGCCGAGATCGAAGAAGTTGAAACAAACGATGCTATAGAACAATCCAAAGACCAAGATTGTCTTGTTATTGATATCCGTGATGTAAGGGAGCGAAAAAGAAATGGTTATATTCCAGGCAGTTTTCATTGTCCTCGAGGTATGATTGAATTCTGGGTAGATCCGGAGAGTCCATACTTTAAAGATGTTTTCAATGAAAAAAAACGTTTTCTTTTTCATTGTGCGGCTGACTGGCGGTCCGCTTTAACTGTTCAAACGGTAACTAAAATGGGATTGGAGAATGCGGCACATATTAAGGGAGGTCTCAACGCATGGTGCGAAGCAGGCGGACCCTTTACTAAGGAAGAGAGGTGATATTTTGGCAACCGCGTCAGTTGATCGTGATAAAACAGAAATTCCTAAATTCCAAAAATGGCTTGAAAAAATAAAATCAATCACTCCAATAATAAAGGCTGCTCATGCTGATATTGACGACCAACGTTGCCTGACTGATAACCTTTTAAATAAATTACATGAACTTGGCGTATTTCGTTTTTCATTGCCCCAAGAACTGAATGGAGGACAATTCAGTCCTTATCAACTATCGCAAGTGGCGGAAGTTTTAGCCAACGCAGATGCAAGTGTTGGGTGGTGTTTTGGCCAGGGCTCTGGTTGTGCAATGTCTGCTGCCTTTTTGGATCCAAAGACAGCAAAAACAATCTTTGGGCCAAAGAACTCGGTTTTAGCCTGGGGCGCTGGGATCGCTGGAAAAGCGATTAAATGTGACGGTGGCTACATGGTTAGTGGGACCTGGCAATTTGCAAGTGGCAGTGGTCATGCTACTTGGTTAGGCGGTCATAGTAAGATTTTTAATTCCAATGGTGAACCCCTCTTGAATACTAATGGTGTACAAGCTGATCGGACTGCGTTATTCCAAAAAGTAGCAGCTACAATTCATGATGACTGGCATGTTATCGGTCTCAAAGGAACAAGGAGTGAAAGCTATACTGTCACTAATCTTTTTGTGCCAGAAGAACTGACATTAGATAGAGAAAATCAAGATGAATGTAGAAGTCAAGCTCCCCTTTATATTTTTCCAACAACGCTAGTATACGCATCTTGTTTCTCTGGTGTTGGATTAGGAATTGCAAGGGGGGCGGTTGATGACCTTATCGATGTAGCAAAGACAAAAACACAACGATCTGCGCGTTCTTCTATGCGAGAAAGCCCGGTTTTCCAAACAAAAGTAGCAGAGTTAGAAGCCCAGTTAAGTTCAGCTCGCGCATATCAACAGAGTGTGCTCTCTCGAGTATCTTGCTCGGTTTTCCGAACGAATGAACTACTGCAAAATGATAGAGCGGAGATACGTTTAGCCACGACCTATGCGATTAACCAAGCTACCGATGTGGTAGAGAAAGTTTATAAGTTAGCTGGGTCTACCGCTATATTTGAGAGCCGCCCATTTGAAAGACGCTTTAGAGATATGCACGCTGTATCGCAACAAATGCAAGCAAGGCAAAGCCACTACGAAACGGTTGGGCGATATATAATGGATTTGGATAGTGAAAGTGTTCACATGTAGCTCATGAGGCAATATAATGTTAATTTAATTGAGAATAGTATTTTTGAATATTAGTTTGGCGCAGTGTGCCATAAAATTTTTTTTCTGATTTAATTTAAAACCTACTATGGAGTTACGCGATGTCTATTGTGCATGTTTTAGCGGTTATAACGGCTAAGCCGGGTAAAAGATCTGAAGTGTTAACTAATTTTAATTCAAACGTTCCGGCGGTGCATGCAGAAGATGGGTGTATTGAATATGGTGCAGTAGTAGACTGCGCTGATGCTGCATCATTTGCTGCAGCTTATGGTCCTGACACATTTGTGGTTATTGAGAAGTGGGCCAGTTTAGATCATTTAAAGGCTCACGCTGCGGCTCCGCACATGAAAGCATATGCGGAAAAAAATAAAGATTTATTGGCAGACCGCAAAGTACACATAATGTCACCTGCATAAATATTTTTGAAAAAAAATAGCAACTTAGGTTTTTGATATTTATGAATGAATACTCTGCGTGTTGATTTGTCTTGCTCAATGCAAATATATCTGTCTCACATATCTAAAATTTCTTCTAAAACAGGATAGATATATGATTTGAAAAGTTCGGGGTTTTCAGACATTGGGAAATGCCCCATACCGCTCATAATTGTTGCTTTCGCCCCAGATATTCTACCTGCTGTTTCCATAGTGCGTTCGGGGGTGCAGGAAGAATCGTATTCGCCCGACAATAAATAGACCGGACACTGCTTTGTGTCGATTTTTGGTGACCTGTCGTCGAAGTCTCCATCATGCCAGTAAAAATAAAGGTCCCCTTTAAATACACCTGGCCCGCCTTGCATATAATGCCATAAAGTTTCCCAGCGATATTCATCGGGACTTTGAGGTGCAACTTGCGCCGATACGAAAGCTGCGCAGACTTCACCACCATGGATATCTGGGCGATGAAGCCAGCTAAGATCATAATAGGGTTCAAGCTTATCTGCGCCTTCTAGGGCTATGACACTCCGAAAGTAGTTTGCTTGTTCGAGTGCAAGATGTAACGTTAATCGTCCTCCCATAGAACATCCCATTATAACTGGGTTTATCAAATCGTAAGAATGACAAAATGCCATGACGATGTCTTTATACAAATTGGTCGTAAGTTTATATTCTTTACTTCGAAATCCAGGTGGGGGATTAGACTTCCCATGCCAGGGCATATCAAAAGCAATGACACGAAAATTTTTTGTGATGGTCTCATCACATAATAAATGACGATATTGACGTGCGTCCGATCCAGCGGTGTGAAGGCAGACTAGTGGTATACCACTACCAGATTCCTCAACGTAAATTCTGTATGATTGGCCATTAACATCCATGGTGAAGTATTGGCCAATGATGGGTTCAAAAAGTGGCATATTAAGTTTGCTCTTCTCTGAGGCTTGCGATTAAGTCTTTAAAAAACTGTAGATTTTGAATTAAAGGTATCAAATTTCCATCAAGTGTTATTAATTTTTTTGGTAACATGCTCCAGATGTCATGGTAATCTCGTTTTGGCATATGTTGCCAATGTTCTTGCCATGTATTTTTTGTTGCACGAATAGAGAATTCTCCACATTCAGTGGGCAATGTGCGTTTTCGCACCTCTACAATCTTGCCCTTAGCAACGTTTATGAGATAATCATCATCACCAATACCAAAAATGAAGCTTAAATTTACCCATTTTCCTCTTCGAGTGAGCGCTGCGTTTCTGTTAACCAGCCCCTTAAGCTCGTTTATAATCTCTGCCTCCAAACTTTTTCCTTTCTTATTTCATTTTAATTGGTTCTCGTAAAACCGATTAAACCGTCGCTATTTAATTTAAGTAGCTAGTCTTAAAAAATAAGATTTTTACCAGCAGTTTTCTCCAAGCTACTTAATCAACGGCTACTTCCTTTAATTCTGATTTCGTTCAACTAAGTGGCCGGCATCTGATAGCTGGGGGTCGAATTTGAAAGTTCAGTTTCTTCTTCAGACATATTTTCTTCGATTTCATCGAACAAAGGAGATGAAAGGTAGCGTTCCCCAGTATCAGGCAACATGCAAAGAATGGTTGACCCTGGCTTGGCGTTCTCCGCGACTTTTATCGCTACAGCAAATGAGGAGCCACCGGATATTCCCGTAAATATGCCTTCAGATTGTGCAAGTTTTTTTGACCATTCTATACCAAGAGTGCCGGAAACTGGTATCAATTCATCATAAAATTGTTTATCGATTGTTTCTTGAAGCACTAAAGGAATAAAATCAGGCGTCCACCCTTGTATTAGATGTGGCGACCATGCTGGATGGCTACTGAGGGGCATCCCGTGATCGTTTCTATTTTGAACGCTGCCGCTCCCAATAATTTCCGCATCCTCAGGCTCTGTCAAAATTATTTTGGTATCAGGTTTTTGGGTGCGAAGAACTCGAGCAATGCCTGTTATTGTTCCTCCTGTTCCGTAGCCACTCACAAAATAATCAAGTTTGGTTTGTTCGAAGTCCGAAAGAATTTCTTGGGCTGTCGTGTTTTCATGTATTTTTGCATTATCCGGTGTCTCAAATTGGCTAGCTAAAAACCAATCATTGGCATCTGCTAACTCTTTGGCCTTGTTGTACATTCCTAAACCTTTTTCTGCTCTGGGGGTTAATACAACTTTTGCCCCGAGAAATCGCATTAACTTTCTCCGTTCAATAGAAAAACTATCGGCCATTGTTACAACCAAGGGATATCCTTTCGCAGCGCAAACCATAGCGAGCCCAATTCCAGTGTTTCCGCTAGTCGCCTCAACGATGGTTTGTCCAGGTCGTAATGTCCCACGTTTTTCGGCTTCTTCAACAATGCTGATCGCCAACCTGTCTTTGACGGAACCAGCCGGGTTAAAAAATTCTGCTTTAACGTATATATTTATCTCTGCTGGACCTAATCGATTAATTCTGACGCACGGAGTGTCCCCGATGGTATCAACTATGGAATTATAAAGGACTTTTCGTCCCTTAGTTGTCCTGATGCTTTCTTGACCCATTTTGATCTTCCCATTTACATTATTTAAAATTTCATATTGTCTAAGGTTTAACAGTCCGGAATTATAAAAATATGAAAAATACATTAATAGATTTTTGAGATAGGACTAGTGATAT
>ENA-UOXV01006301-UOXV01006301.1-marine-metagenome-genome-assembly--contig:-NODE-6301-length-12549-cov-5.373939_pt1 | contig 12549 bp, 7 predicted proteins | sample MGYA00238165_ERZ766961 | MGnify/ENA primary metagenome ERZ766961 (study PRJEB28924, sample SAMN03173240) | marine metagenome | biome: Marine; feature: Water; material: Subsurface seawater | place: North... | reverse complement strand
CGTTCGGTCGTCTCTTAGATGACACCAAAGAGACTTTAAGGGGAATTCGGCGTCTTCCGAGGAGGAGCGCCGCGCGTTTTGGGCGGGACGCGGAGCGCATAACCCACACGTGTATAAAGTGCGGCTACCGGGGCTGGCTGAAGCGCGCTACGCGCCATAAGGGTTGCAACAAATATTTCCATCCTTCGCAATCGCCCCGCGCATAGGAAGAGGGCGCCGGTCAGGGGACGGGGGGACGGCGTGAACCGTACACGACATGTCGGATCTCGCCGCCGCCAAGGCGCAGCTCGCGTTCGCTGAGCTCACCGGCGGCGTCAGGTTCAGCGGCAGGAAGCACGGCCGCGACATGGCCGTCTTCAATCGCGGGGGCAAGAAATCGCAGCAGAGCGGCGTCGGCGGCGGCGGCGCGGTCGGGACGCGCGACGACGACGACGCTCGCGTCCGAGCCGCCGGCGCGTCCGGAAGCGGCCGCGCGCGTGCAGCCTCGACCACATCCAAATCGAAGAGATCCAAAAACGCAAAGGCGTCCGACGGAAAGGACGCCGCCGACTGGAACGAACTCGGCGGCGGCCAAGAATCATCCGACGGCGAGGGCGACATCGACGTCTTCGGCGGCTCCGCCCGTAAGAAGAGCGACGACGCGACGGGGGAGAAGGGGGAGAAACGAAGGCGCAAGTCCGCGCTTCAGGAAGCCGCCGACGACGCGACGGGCGATAAGGGCCCGAGGAGCGCGCTGGAGGAAGCCGCGAACGTCCTTCGCAAACGGCACAAGATTCGAGTCGCGGGCGCCGTCAACTCGTGCCCGCCGCCGCTCGAATCCTTCGACGACCTTCGCACCAAACACGGCCTGGGGCGCAAGATGCTCGAACGGCTCGTGGAGGCTGGGTTCGAGACACCCACGCCGATCCAGCGGCAGGCGATACCCATCTTACTGGAAGGGAGCGAGTTGCTGGCGGTGGCGCCGACGGGGTCGGGCAAGACGCTCGCTTTTTTACTCCCGATGGTCACGAGGCTTCGCGGCAAGGACGACGCCGCGGGTGGCCCACGGGCGCTGCTGCTGTCGCCCACGAAGGAGCTCGCGCAGCAGTCGTTCAGGATTCTCAAGCTGCTATGCCGCGGGACCAACTCACTCAGGTGCGTTCAGGGTATTTGCTCACACGCGAGCCCGACTTCGTTTGTATTTCTCGGCGCTAGTTTACGTTTGCGGTGCGCGATTGGAGGTGATGCAACTTTTGGGTGGTGGCGGGATTAAGCCCCCGCTTTCGATGTCGTAGGCACTTGGGGGTCGGAGCGGTCAAATCTCCTCCCCCGGGCTATTACACAGCCGATGAACGCGCCACCCGACCAAAGCTGATCCATCGCGTGTGTCCCCGACTTATTTACCGTGAATCATTGCGCTTTCAATCCAAACGCTCAAGCTCCTTCCTTTCCCCTCCCCACTCACCTCACCACCAGGCCGTGTCTGCTGACGAAGGCGACGCAGAACAACGAGTTCGACAAGGTGGACGTCCTCGTCGCCACCCCGCTCCGTCTCAAATCTCTGATCGAGAAGAACAAGATCAACCTGAGCGCGGTTCAGTACCTGGTGCTGGACGAGGCTGATAAGCTGTTCGAGATGGGCTTCGTCGAGCAAGTCGACGCCGTCGTGGCTGCGTGCGACGGACCGCAAATCACGCGCGCGTTGTTCTCCGCGACGCTTCCAGAAACCGTCGAGAACCTCGCGAGAAGCGTCATGACCCAACCCATCCGGCTCACCGTCGGCGAGCGTAACAGCGCCAGCGGGTCCATCGCGCAGCGGCTGGTTTTTTGCGGGTACGAACGCGGAAAGTTACTCGCGCTTCGACAGCTCATCGCCGACGGCATCAAACCCCCGATCATCGTCTTCGTCCAGTCCAAAGACCGCGCCAAGCAGCTCGCGAAGGAACTCGCGGGACACGGGTTACACCTCGGGCTGATACACGCGGCGATGTCGGATACCAAGCGCAGAGCGCAGGTGGACAGGTTCAGAGCCGGCGACACCTGGGTTTTAGTCGCCACCGACCTCATGGCGCGCGGGATGGACTTTGTCGGCGTCAGTACCGTGGTCAACTACGATTTCCCGGGGTCGCCGCACTCGTACATTCACCGCATCGGGCGGAGCGGGCGCGCGGGGCGGCCGGGAAGCGCGGTGACGCTGTTCACCGAGGAAGACGCCGACCGCGGGGATCTAAGAGCGATCGCCAACGTGATGAAGAACAGCGGGTGCGACGTTCCCGATTGGATGCTCGCGTCCGGGTCGCGCGATCCCAAGGATCGGCGACGGAAGCGCAAGGACGGGCGGGAGGATAACCCACGGCGCGAGCCCATCGACACGACGCGCGCGATGCGGCAGATTCAGGCGCAGAACGCGAAGAAGCGCGAGCGGCAGCGAACTCGGAACAAGTCGAACAAGGAAAAGCGAAAGTTGCCGCCGAGGGACGACGGGCCGGCGGGGAAGCGCGTGAAGAAGTGAGCGATCGCGTGTGGGGGCGGGGGGGAGCACGATTTCCTATTTGGGGTATAGTTAGTTCACGATTGGAATCGTACGGTAGTCGTAAAACCAAATGCGTTGGGCACCCGGGCGCGTTCACGGCTACTTGTGTGACGGCGCCGATGCGTTGGTTGTTTGTTTTTGTGCCCACAGTGTGGTTTTGGGATCCTCGGCACAGCCGGGGGCGCGAGCGTCGTGACCGAGGTTTCGTCGTCATGGGCTGCTGTCTTTCGAAGCAGACCGCGGGCGGGGTGTCTCAGAATGTCAACCGGAACGCGTCGCAGCGGGAGAACGCGTGGAGAACCACCGGCATCGTCGGTTTACGTGACGCGCGCCTGACATCGTTGCCCGCCAGGATCTTCTCGTCTGACGTGGCGCCCAAGTGCCGCAACGTGGACGCCTCGAACAACAAGATCGCGTCCCTGCCGCCGTCCATCGGCACGCTCGTGAACCTGCAGAGGCTCACGCTCACCTCAAACGCGTTGGTGACGCTGCCGGACGAGCTGGCGCGGTGCGTCAACCTGCGGACGCTCGTGCTGGACCGCAACGCCATCTCACACATCCCCGACTCGGTCCTCGCCGCGCTGACCAAGCTGCAGACGCTCTCCCTGGCGCACAACAAACTCACGACGATGCCGTCCGTATCGTCGCTCGTCAAGCTGGAGAAACTCAGCGTCGCGGGCAACGCCCTCGCGTCGCTGCCCCACGGAGTTTCCCAATGCGCGTCGCTGGAAGAGCTGGACGCGAGCGATAACCCGATTCGCGCCGTCGATCCATCCCTCGGCGCACTCACCCGGCTCAGGGTGCTCAACGTGGACGGCACGTTGGTCAGCGGCGTGCCCCCCGAGGTGTTCATCGGGTGCGCCTCGTTGGTCACGATGTCCCTGCACGGGTGTCCGGTGCGAGCGGATGCTATCGAGGAGACTGAGGTGAGTTTATTTTAATGCTTGTATGTGTATGGGCAATTAGTTTGACGTCGTGTTTTGTTTGCAGGGTTTCGCGGAGTACGCCGCTCGGGTGCGGGATAAACACGGTAAGAAGATCCAAGGCGGCGCGATGGTGGGGAGCAGGGGGCTGGACGACGGCGTGGACAGGGCGACGGCGGGGCAGAACATAGCGCCGCACAGGTGATCGTGGTGTACCGTGTACTCGTGTAATAATACTTGTAATAGCGGCGGCGTTTGATGTCGGCGCGGCTGGACTCAAACGCGGCAGCCCCGTGCCTCTCTATAGTGCCTCGATTAGCGGCGATGCAATAGGTCCTTAAGGGATTTCCCCGGCTCACCCCGTTTCCAAGGCCACTCGTGGCCTCTATGGACAGTCACGGTCGTTCCCTCCGGTTTCGGCTCGTCTGCTTTGAAGCTCATTTCAACAAGCGGCGTAACGTCCAGGACCCCGTCGACGGCGAATGAATCCTGGTCAATCAACGTGCTGAAACTGCACGCTCTGAGGGACATGGATCCACCCTGCAACTCGAATCGCGTCGACATCTCGCTCACGATTGCTGATACATCCACGGCATCACCGGGCTTGACGCCGCGAAGCATGCATACAACCTCCGGCCCATCGAGTCTTCTTCGCTTTGCATATTTCTCATCGAGCTCTGCGCAATAATCGGAGCAAGGCGCGAGGACGCACTTGTACACTCCCTCCTCCACCCAATCATCGTCCGTGACGGTATTTCTTTTCGGCTTGTAATAACACGGACCCTGAAGGAACATCGGCGAATGAAACGTCACCGCCGGGGCGTCCGCGGGATTCGTGCCCTCTGGGACGGTTGCGGTTATGTTCACAAAGCCGCCGCCTTGATGTGTAAATCGCCCCGACGAGCGAAACCTGCCCGGCTCCATCCCCGGTGGGTACATATCGGGGGGGAGGTCACAAACGGCCGTATTTCCACCCTTACACTCGGGCGGCACTTGCAAACGGAGATGCTGAATGCCAGGGTCACTAAAGGTGCAATTGAACGAGCACGCGGTGTCCGGGTGAACGTCGCCCGCGCCCTCCAAAACAATCCAATCCATCCTGCCGTCGCGACTTCTGTTCAGTCCCATGGGTAAGCCACCGTACGAATCGTCCCATCTGGTAAACTCACGGTCGGTGACCCTGTCTATCCCATCACCCGCGACGGACCCACCAAACACCCCACCGAACGCCCCTCCAGCAGCGCCGACATCTGGAACCGCGGGCGAAGGCACCGGAAGACCCGCTCGAGCCGCGAACTGCGCTTGCAAATCCCCAAACGCTCTCATCGCCGCCTCCGCCATCGCCCGTCTCTGCGGGTCATCCGACCCCCCGGTGCCTGCCGCCATCGGCCCGGACGCGATCTGCTGCTTCAACCTGTCAAGCATGGCGAGCGCCGCGGTGGACGGGTCCGCGTCCGCAGCCTTGGACGCCGCCGCGAGTGCCCTCGCGTCGTACGACGCGTGGTTCACGTCACATTTCTTCTCACCCGCTACTGACGCCACCAAGGACCGCACAGCCGTGAGCAACGGCGCTCGCGCGGTGATACTCCGCGAGGATCCGTCGGTCGGGATGTTCTCCACGCAGACGGGGTGGGTGCCGTCGGCGTGGTGGCCCATGCGTTTGAGGAGCTGACGGAGCGTCAGCGGCGCGGATTCCATGAACTCGTCGAGATCGATGTCGTCGGCGGTGAGCTCGCCGGCTCTGGTGAAGACGGCCATGGAGTGACGCATGACGCCCTCGCCCAGGCGCTGCACGAGCCGTTCCAGCGCGACGGCTTCCTCCTGTGTGAATCTCGTCGCCGCGGATAGCACTAAAACCAGCGCGTGCAGCCCCTCGCCGCCCGCGTCCGCCTCGTCGTCCTCGTCATCATCATCATCGGGTTTTTCCTCGCCCCGCAGAAAGGCGCTTATGTGCTTGAGGTTGTCCTCGAGCAACGCGCCGCTGTCGCATGTTCCCGGGGTGTCCACGACCCTGAGCACGGTGGACGGTCTGCGCATCGCGCCCGCGTCGTCGTCGATGGCGACCGGGTCGCCCGGAACGATGGGTTCATCGTCGGCGTCCAAGGTGGCGCATCGCACCCTGCATCTCTCGGTGACCGATTTTAAGGAGCGGCGGGCGACGAAGGCGTCCCTGCCGAGGAGCGAGTTGCCCGTCGCGCTCTTCCCGTTACCGGTCTGGCCCACGAGGACGACCGTGAGCCTCGTCGGCGCCATCGTGTGTGGGACGGCGCGTCAGTCGCTCGAGGGCGCGTGCGAGACTGAGGGTGCGGGGCGGCCGGAAACTTGACTTCACGTGAGGAACCTTCGGAACCAGCAGAGCGCGCTGCCCGTCAACAGACGACAGATACCGCGTATCCTTCCTCCGTCGCCGCCGTCGCGACACACTGAGACGCGCGAGGCCGTTCGCACACACCGGATCCGCTTCGCGGATCGATCGCCCGCCGAAGGGGCGCGAGATCCGCGCGCGCGGCGTGAGATCACCGCACACGACGGGCGCGTCTACAGGGGTGACGTCTTACGAGTGTTGAATCACGATATATTCTTTTGAACGATGGTGGCCCCAAGCAAGCCGCCCTCGTTCATGAAGGGCCTCTTCGACAGCGCCCTCGGCGACGTCATGAGCAACATCATCTCCGACCTCGGGCACGAGCTCTCAGACGACGTCCTCAACACCAGGGCGACGCGCGCCTTCCGCGCGTTCGACACCGACGGCAGCGGACGCCTCGAGTTTCACGAGCTCCTCCGCGCGATGGACACACTCCCGCACAGCTGTCGCCCCGCGCGCGAAGCCGACGCCAGGGCGCTCTTCCGCCGCTTCGACACCGACGCCAGCGGCGCCTTGGACGCCGACGAGTTCACCCGGCTGGTGCGATGCCTGCGGTCCAGGGCGAGACTCGACCGCATGCCCGGAGTCATCTTCTGCGGCGGGGAACTCATGAACCCCGGGCGGAACCCCGAACTCGCCGCGCGGTTACTCTACTCCAAGCCGTACGAGCCGTGGTCAGCGTTGGCGCGAGCCATCGCCAAGCCCACACGGTCCGCGAACGACGGAAATACCGGGGGGAACGAAGGAATGAGCTCTAAGGACGGCGCGTCCGCCGCGAATGAGATGTATTCAGAATCTTCAGACGACGATTCGGACCGCGACGACGACTCGGCGCTGGAGGATCCGATGCACACCCGCGGCGGTACGCACATCGTCCGTGGCAAGCGCCAGACCCTTCCCCACGGATCCACGCACTCGTCATCCACATCCTCCCGCTCGAACACAGGTGTCGAACGAAATGCGCTCGCGAGGCGGAGGCGGGCGTACTTTGTTTTACTTTTAGTTCGACTGGTCGCGTGCGCCGCTCCCGGGTACGTGCACCCGGATGAATACCACCAGTCTGTGGAGGTGGCCGCCGCGGACGTGCTGGGATACGAGGTGACACACCCGTGGGAGTTTACGGGTAAGTCACCGGCGAGGTCGGCCATCGCGCCGCACCTCGCGGCGGGGTGGACCTACGCTGCTTGGGGGCTCGTTTTCAAAATTCTTCGAGTGGCCAAAATTCAACTCGACGAAGAAAAAATCGCCCCCGCCGTCGTCTTCCTCGCGCCGAGGCTCGGCATGTTCCTCGGATCGCTCTTGCTGGACGATGCCGTGGAGCTGTGCGCCAGGGCGTGCGTGGTTGGTAAAAAAACGGTTCGGAAAACGGCTGGCATGGATGCCAAACTGGCGTGCGCTTCGTCGTGGCCGGTTCTGGTGCTCGCGATTCGACCGTTCAGTAACTCGCTCGAGGCGGTTCTCTTCGCCGTCGCCGCCGTGGTGACCCTCGCGAAGCCGCGTTGGTACCGGTGGAGGGTCTCCGGGACCTTGGGGTTCATAGCGGCGATCGGGATATGGACCCGGTTCACGTCCGCGCTCCTTTTCGCGCCGCTGGCGTTGAGAACCCTGACGTCGGCGCTGAACTTTCGGGTCTATCCGCTGGCTTCTTCCATCTTGGTCACATGCGTCGGAGTCTCCACGTTCGTCGCCACCGCTTTAGCGCTCGTGGCGCTCGACACGGTGTACTACGAAGGCGGCGGCGCGCTCGTGGAGGTGCTGATGGACCCGTTGAACGCGTACGGGCAGTTAGTGGCGGCGCCGTATAATTCGCTCCGGTACAACGCCGACGTCACAAACTTGGCTTCGCACGGGTTACACCCGCGCGGTACCCACGTCGCATTGAACGCGCCGATGATGTTCGGGCCCTTAGTGTTCTTCGCGTACACAGCTGTGTTCGGCACCTTGTTCGCGTTCGCCTTTGGGAAGCCAAAGGCGGGACACGAAAAGGGCGAAAAGGGCGAAAAGGACACTGAAGCCGGCGCCGACCACCCCGGGCGGATCTCGTTGTCGTCGTTGTCGCCGCACCCGACGCAACGCCCGCAACCCCGGACGTCGCAGTCTTCCCGCTCGGGTAAATCCGCGCGCGCCGCGCGGCGCACGCTGTGGCTCGTCACTGTCCTTTACGTCAGCGGGCTGTCCCTCGCGCCGCATCAGGAGCCGCGGTTCTTGCTACCGCTGATCGTCCCGCTCTGTTCCTTGTTCGGTAAACAAGCTTTGAAGACGCGGACGCGGCGATTGATTTGGGTCGTCTTCAACCTCGTCGGTTTCGCCGTGTTTGGCATCGCGCACCAGGGCGGTGTGACGCGTGCGACCGCCGCGATCCCCACGATCGCCGCGAACGAGTGGCATCGAACCTTCGCGATATCCAACGGGGGAACGATGGGCGGTCCGGACGCCGCGGATGACCTACTCGGAAGTCTCGAGACGGACGCCAGGTCCACGCCGCCCAAGGTTCACGCCGCGTTTTGGCGAACGTACACGCCGCCGTTATCGCTCTTGGCGCGTGAATCACCCGCGGAGCACAGGTGGTCGCCCGGCGCGAGCATCGGCGCGACTAAACCGCTCGCAGCGTGGCGCCGACGTAACAAACTCGCGACGACTTCGTCCGGATCCTCAAACGACGACGACGATTTTAGCGTCGGCATCGACGAGACGGTTCCCGCTTTCGATCCAAAGACTCTTCCCAGGGTACACACCGCGGATCTATCGGGCCTACCCGCGGATGGAGTGCGGTACGCCCTGCGCCACGGGCGGTGCGAGGGATCGGGTGAGCGCGGGGAGGCGTGCGTCACGCTCTTGATCGCGCCAGTCGCCGCCGTGAAGTCGGATTCACATCTCGAGAATGTCGTCGAGGAAATCGCGGCGTTCGGGCCGCACTTCTCGGGCGAGGAGATGGAGTCGTACGTCGCTGCGTATAAACGCGAGGGTGTTCGCGAGGTGTGGGAGGGCATGCGGCTCGGTGTGTATCGGCTCAAGGAGTCGGCTTAGGCGCGAGGAGGAGATCGGGTTGCGACTCAATTTATTCACTCATTTATTTTTTTCTCATCAGCTTCACCGGAATGCGAAACGGCCGAGCTTCTTGTTCTTCTCGTTGAGACGTCGTCGTCGACGCCGCGCGCCTTGTCACTCCCACGCGCGCGGCGGCCACACACCGACCGCGTCACACGTAATATGGGCTGCGGCGCATCCACCGCCAAGCACGGCGCCAAGAGCGTCCTCATGACCTCCGTTCCCTCCGTCGACGCGAAGACCATGCGTCGCATCAGACGCAGATCCTGCGCGGTGGGTTTACAAGCGTCGCCGACCAAGTCCACGCGTCAGGTGACCAAATTCGTCCCAATGAATGACGTCGAGCTCATCAAGGAAGACTGACGAGACGCGAGATCCTCATCGATTGCAATCGACGAAGACGCGCACGTCGGCCCGATCTCATAGCGATAGCCGCCGCCGTGGATGTCTCCGCGGCGGGCGCGGCGCACGCGTAGCTCCCACCCCCGACCCAACGATGTAATATCGAAAGAGCCGAACCGTCTCCAATCCAGTCCAATCCAGCAGTCCAAGTCAGCAGCAGCTTCTCGCTTCAGATCGAAAAGGAAGACAACGACGAGTCGCATCTCAGACTCGCGGGCGCGACGACGCGACCATGGTTCGCAGGCGCATTTTCGAAGGCGCGTCCATCTTCACATCTTCCGACGATGGCGAATCCACCGGCTCCAGCGGCGACGAATCAGCGGACGTCACGCTCCCGAATGGCAGGCGCAAGGGTCCCGGACGCTGCGCGGGAAAAAGCTGGTGCGTGCTAAAAAGCGACCTTCAAACCACCGTCACGCTGCCGCTGGGAAACCCCTCCCGCCGCGCCGTCAAGACCAAGGCTGACAAGCGCGAGATGGAGCCTAAGCACCGCATCATCGACCGCAGGGGAGACGACGGCCGCGGCGAGATCCTCGTCGAGCTCCACCTCGTCGGCCTGCGAAGCTTGGCGGAACTCGTGGATTGCAAAGCTTCTCCGGAGATCTCGAACCAGTCCTTCAAGTTCGCGCACGAGTTCGGGCTCATCGACGTGACGCAGTCCACCTTCCACCTGCGCGTGCCCGGACGATGGAGGGCGAACGTGGCGCTCCCGGCGAAGGTGTGCGAGCGGATGACGAGCGTGCGCGTCAGCCTCGGGGACACCAGCGGGAAGATGGTCTTCACGCTGCCGGTGTGAGAGATTCTACCGGAGGGAAACGAAGCGACATCCACGAATCAAAACGAACGAGTTGAAGAATGCACAGAGCGGGGCCCCACCTCCACTTCCCCCGCGCGGTGTCGACCATGGACAGATACGTCAAGGTCGACGCGCCGTCGCCGTCCCTTCCCGCGGATGCCGATGAGGTCAGGGTGACGACCGGCGGTAAGATCCGGGACTACGTCGAGTTCAGCCTGGCGCGACTCTCGGTGCGTGCCCGCCACCCGCTCTCGTGTGCCCTAAACGACAAAACCGAATCCGCCCACACCCACGGCTCGACACTGACTCCGCCTTTCCCTCCATCGGTAACCCGCAGGATACGAACGGCGGTCGCATCACGCTCGCGGGCGTGGGCAAGGCCATCACGAAGGCGGTGACCGTCGCGGAGATCCTCAAGCATCGCGTCGCGGGTCTCCATCAACACACCGAATTTCACACGCTAGCGATGGACGAAACCTTCGAACCCAAGGAACAAGGTCTGAACACTGTCCACAGACGGCGGCACGTGAGCGCGGTGACCGTGACGCTATGTAACGACGTCTCACGGATGGACACCGCCGCGGTGGGGTACGCGGAGCCCGTGCCGGAGGACTCGGTGAGGGCGCCGCTGACGAAGGCCGAGTTGAAAAAAGTCGGACTCCGGGAAGTTCGGGACGAGGGACAAGACGACGAGGATGAGAAACGGATACGATCGAAACGGGGGAAACAATTCGGCAGGAACCTGCGCGGACGCGACAGGAAGAAACACCTGGAGACGCCGCCTCCCGTCACGTGACTCCCGGCGAACACAGTAAGATTAGGCCCTTAGCAGTAGCGATACGTAACGATACGTGACGACGATAAAAAGTTTTAGCTCTTCTTTTATTCGTCTCGTGGCTCCTCTCGATGACACCGTTCATCAGTGCTGGCTCCACTGGATGGACTTGAGGTCGACACCCTCCTGGACCATCTCCCACAGCGGCGACATCTCCCGCAGCTTCTCCACGTGCTCCGCGGTCAGCTCGATCGCCTTGTCCACCTCCTCAATCGTCGTGAACCGACCCAATCCGTACCTGATGCTCGTGTGCGCCATCTCCTCGTCGACGCCCAACGCCCGGAGAACGTACGACGGCTCGAGCGACGCGCTGGTGCACGCGCTCCCGCTGCTCACCGCGATCTCCTTCAAACCCATCAACAGCGACTCGCCCTCGACGTAGGCGAAGGACATGTTGACGTTGCCGGGGTAACGAGCGTCCGCGTCGCCGTTCAGCTGGATGTGCTCGCACTTGGCGCGGATCCCGTCGATGAGGCGCTTGGAAAGCATCTCGACGTGCACGCGGTCGTGTTCCATCTCCTCACCGGCGACCGCGCACGCCTTCCCGAGGCCGACGCAGAGCGCGGGCGCGAGGGTACCCGAGCGCAAACCGCGCTCCTGGCCCCCGCCGGAGATGAGCGGCTCCATCCGAACCCTCGGGCGGCGGCGAATGTAGATGGCGCCGACGCCCTTGGGGCCGTAGATCTTGTGCCCGGAGATGGAGAGCAGGTCGATCTTCATGTCCTCGACGTCGATCGGGATCTTACCCACCGCCTGCGCGGCGTCGGTGTGGAAGAACACCTTGTTGGCGCGGCACATCTCGCCAATCTCTTTCAGCGGCTGGATGACTCCGATTTCGTTGTTGACCGCCATCACGGACACCACCGCGGTTTCCGGTCGGATCGCGGCTTTGAGTTCGTCGAGGTCGATCAGACCGTTGGACTTGACCGGGAGGTACGTCACGTCCCACCCTTGCTGCTCGAGGTAGCGGCACGAGTCTAAAACGCACTTGTGATCCGTCTGCGTGGTGATGACGTGCGACTTTCGTCCTTTGTAAAAGTTAGCCACGCCCTTGATGGCCATGTTGTTGGACTCGGTGGCTCCCGACGTGAAGATGATCTCCTTGGGGTTGGCGCCGATGATGGACGCGACGTCCGCGCGTGCCTCCTCGATGGAGTCCTCGGCTTCCCAGCCGTACATGTGCGTGCGGCTGTGCGGGTTTCCGTACTGCTCCACGAAGTGGGGCATCATGGCGTCGAGAACCCGCGGGTCGATCGGTGTGGTCGCCTGCATGTCGAGGTAGAGCGGGCGGCCCTTGAGTGTGATGCCCTTCATCTCGACCTCCGAGCTATCGGCGACCTCGGGCGATGCCTCGGCGGCGAACCCGCGCGTGTTGAACGCGCGCGTGGACGCGGGGAGCGCCCGGTTGAGCATCGAGGCACGCGTCGAGGCCACGGGGGCACACGTCATCGCGAAGGACGGGGCGACGGGCGCGGCGCCGGCGAGCGCGCCGGCGCGGGAGGCGATCGCGCGGCCGGATCGGCGCGCGAGGGTACACATCGCGCACATGACGCTCCGTGAATCTTCGACTCGGAAGAGTAGCGCGCGCGGGGGAGTTGTGGCTGTCGCAGGGTGGGCAACCCCATTTACGTTAGGTTTACACACTGGGACTGCATACAAAAGGAATAG
>ENA-UOXV01006300-UOXV01006300.1-marine-metagenome-genome-assembly--contig:-NODE-6300-length-12550-cov-4.624970_pt1 | contig 12550 bp, 11 predicted proteins | sample MGYA00238165_ERZ766961 | MGnify/ENA primary metagenome ERZ766961 (study PRJEB28924, sample SAMN03173240) | marine metagenome | biome: Marine; feature: Water; material: Subsurface seawater | place: North... | reverse complement strand
ATTTTGAGGTATATAAACACGCCAAGGCATGTGGGTTAGACTTTGTGGAAACACTTTGTGCGCCATCTTGTGTCTCTATGTTTAAGTATTTTGAGCCTGATTATTTAAAAGTTGCTAGTAGGGATTTGACTAATTTGCCTTTACTTGAAGTGCTTGCGGAATCTAAAATTCCTATAATTGTTTCAACTGGTATGGCAGGAGAAAAGGAATTGAATAATGCAGTTGACCTTATCACTAAGTATCATAATGATTTAACGATTTTACATTGTGTAAGTGAATATCCAACTAGGCCTGAGAATGTGAATTTAAATACCATTAAATATTTGCAAAATAATTTTGGTAATTACAGAGTGGGTTACTCAGATCATACTATTGGAATAGCAACACCAGTTGCTGCAGTAGCAATGGGTGCTGAAGTAATTGAAAAACATATCACCTTAGACAGAAGAATGAAAGGAACGGATCAAGCTGGATCTTTGGGACCCGATGGAGTTCATAGAATGGTTAGGGACATTCGATTAATGGAACAATCAATGGGTAAAGAGGAGATTTTTATCTGTGATAATGTAAAAGTAGCCCAAGAAAAATTGGAAAGATCAATTGCTACTAACAAAGAGTTGAAAGTAGGAGATGTGATAAAGGAAGAAGACTTACACATGCTTTCTCCTGGAGATGGATACAAATGGGCAAGTCGAGGAGGCATAGTCGGGAAAAAAGTTAAAGTTGTAATTCCTGCAAACGAAATTATCTATGCTAACTCTTTAGAAGTTTAATATGAAATTACCGAAGTTAATTATTACTGATATAGATGGAGTTTGGACTGATGCAGGAATGTATTACGACCAACGAGGTAACGAGTTGAAAAAATTTAATACCGCTGATAGTTTTGGGGTAATTCTTTGTCGTGAATTTGATATTCCAGTTGCAATAATAACAGGTGAAAGAACTGAAATTGTAGCTAGAAGGGCAGGGAAATTGAATATAAAGTATTTGTACCAAGGGTCCAGTGATAAAATTAAGGACGCCACAGATCTGTTGAGTAAATTGGATGTTGACTGGCAAGATGTGGCACATATTGGTGATGATCTGGGAGATTATCATTTGCTAAAAAAAGTCGGTATTAGCGGGGCTCCATCAAATGCGGCAGATTTCATTAAAGAAGTAGCCAGCATACATACTGTTAAGGCTGGTGGTGACGGAGCTTTTCGTGAATTTGTAGAAACCATTTTTAAAAATGCAGGTCTTTATGAAGAAGCTTTAGAAAGACTTCTGAAATGAGACTCTTTGAAGGTTTCATTGTTGTTAACCTTTGAAACTATTTAGTTTTCCTTTATTTCAAAAATTAACTTTGTTGTTCACTTATAGAAACTTTGAGTTTTCAAAAAACAATTAAGGAATTTGATTCTTATTCTGCAGGTTTTAATGTAGAATTTCAAGGCGTAAATATTTGGCCATATTTAAGGTTTTATTCGCTCGATAAACTTCATTTTAAAACGGATAGGAAAGCCAAAGTTGGTGGGAAAAAGGCTGCTGGTTTAATCAAGAATTTGTTTTACGGATTCCGTTTTTGGTTTGGGAAATTTGAATCTATTGTTTTTATGGCATCTAGCGATAGACGACTATACAATGGTAAGTGGACTGAGAAAACAGATTTTTTACCTCAGTATATTGGTAATACCTTGTTTGTTGAACTCCCCAATAAAGGCCATTTTCCGATTGAAGAGATTCCGAATAAACAAGTCTCGAGCAAAGTGTTCTTACTATTACTAGAAAAAATAGTAGAGAAATTTATTTCTACTCCAAATGAAGTTTTAGAGATACAAAGTGAAATTGAAAAGAAATATTCCATTGAAGCTAACTTGAGTTCAATTTACAAACAATTTGCAGCGCGCTATTACGTTACACGGTTTTTTGGTCAAAGAATGAAAGTGAAAAACGCGGTAATTGACGCAGCCTACGTAGATATGCCTAGAGTACTTGCACTAAAAAAACTAGGTGCTAGGGTGATTGAGATGCAACATGGAACCATAAATGATGAGCATCATGGCTATCAGATATATAATGACTTCAATAAATTGCTATTCCCTGATAAGTTGTTATGTTTCGGCTCTATGGATAAAGATTTTTTCAAATCGAGTACTTACATAGATTACAACGATGTTTTTGAGGTAGGGTCTTACTATTTGGAATATATAAATAATTCAAATCCCATTTCTATACAATATGAATCGATTAGGAAAAATCACCCCCTTCTTATAGCAATTACGGGGCAGGATGCTTATGATGATGTTCTTATAGAATTTATAAATGAAGTTCTTGAAGAGAAACCAGAATGGGGGGTGATTTTTATTCCAAGAACTGAAAACGAAAATTTTTATAGAAAAAAATATGAGCTGAATAATAATATTCATTTTGTAAATAACCTGAATACCTACGAATTAATAAAATTGTGTGATATTCATACAACAGTAAATTCAACCTGTGCATTGGAGTCAGTGGCAATAGGAACTCCAAATGTTTTGTTTGATTATAATAAAAAGGCAAGTTCATATTTGAGTCATTTGTTAACCGATTTGAAATCAAACTCATTTTGTACAACTGCCAAAGAGTTTGTACTAGCAGTTGAAAATGAACATTCGTTAATTCCTGAAGAGGTTCTCAACTTAAATTCTTCTTTATTTGCTCTAGGTTATTCAAATAATCTGAAATCCTTTTTTAAATCTGTTTCTTGAAGAAATACCTAAATAGCCCAGTAACCAAGAATTTCATAATCTATGGAGCCACAAATGCCTTGGCCTCTGGTTTACCCTTGTTGTTGCTTCCTTTTTTAACTGATTACCTATCTCCAGCTGATATGGCCATGGTGGCTATATTTCAATTGTTCTTCAATTTTCTTCAACCTTTTATTGGCTTAAATGGATCTGCTTTATCTAGCGTTGTTTTTTATTCTAAAACGAAAGAAGAATTTGCCCATCATAGAAGCTCAATTGTTTGGCTAATATTTTTAAGCGCAATTTCAGTAGTTCTTATTTTACTTCCATTCAAGGAGTTGATTTTTGAATACACGGGGCTACAATTAAAATGGATAGCCGTATTAATTGTGTTTATCTTTTTTGACAAATTCAATGAGTTTTTATTGGCCTATTGGAGATTAGAAAATAAAGCTTGGCTGTTTGCAATATGGAGGCTTTTAAGAGTTTCATTAGAACTGTTATTATCCATAGTCATTGTTCTAAATTATAACTCCTCTTGGGAGGGAAGGGCAGAAGGAATTGTCTTTTCTGGAATTCTTGTAGGTTGTATTGCTTTATTTATCATTTTAAGTCATAATAACTGGAAGTTAGGCTTTAGAAAGAACGAAATTCTTGAGATTTTAAAATTTGGGATTCCATTTATTCCACATGTATTAGGTGGAGTAATAATCAGCTATGCCGATTTGCTTTTTATTCGAAACATGGTTGGAGAAGAAGCTACTGGTTTGTATTCAGTTGGCTATCAAGTGGGGTTAATAATAGGATTGATTCAAAATTCATTTAATCAGGCTTGGGTACCTTGGTTTTACTCCAAATTAAATGATTTGTCTTCTGAATGGAATACTAAATTGGTAAAACTGACATATTTATATTTTGCTGCGCTTATTCTAATTGCAACTTTCCTCTATTTAGGTGCCCCATTAATATTCTCAGTTTTTATTGATGATAGGTATGTAATCGCCCAATCTTTTGTAGGCTGGGTTGCCTTTGGTTTTGCAATAAATGGAATGTATAAAATGGTAGTTAATTATTTAATTTACCTCAAACTGACTAAAATGATTTCTAAAGTGACTTTCTTTGTAGGAGCTTTGAATTTGATATTGAATTACGTTTTAATTAAGCAAAATGGAGCTATTGGTGCAGCTCAAGCGACGGCAATTTCTTTTTTGACTGAATTTGTAATTATTTGGTTTTTGAGTGCTAAACATTTTCCTATGAATTGGAGGTTAAATAAATAGATGTTAGGATTACTGGCATTTCTTCCTACACTGGCATATGTTCCCCAGCAGTTGTTCATTTTAGCTGGGGTTTACGCAGCCTGCCGCAACCCACAGGCTATTGCGTGTTTTTTTAAGGACCTTACCAATAAAAAAGTAAAGGTTAGTCCAGCTTCCATTATTGTATTTCTTATTCTACTGCTATCGGGGGTAAATTTCATTGTAAACGAGCCAAATGAGATTTACACACCTAGTTTTTTTCCTCAATTTATTCTACTCCCTTTAACTGTTTTTATTGCTACTCAATTCACAAAGAAAGACGCTAGAGTCCTATCCTTTTTGGTTGCCTTTGAGGTGGGGGTTGCTATTCTAGAATATTTTGCAGGAGTTTCAACTTTTTTACCCGGTCTAAAAAACTACGAGGTCTTCTCAGACTCTGAACTGATGTATTTTCATAGACCCTTGGGATTAAGTGTGAATTCAAGCATTTTAGCAGTTAAGTGTCTTTTAGCATTGTTGCTTATTGATTTTTTTAATAGATACCATACACTAATTGATAAAGTACTTTGGTTGGTTTTGTTGGTGGGAGTTTACCTGACTTTTGGAAGAACTGTGTTTCTTTCTCTTTTGGTGTTTTTCGGGTTCAAAATTCTGTATTGGTATAGGTCTCGGAAATCTGCGGTAACTTGGTTTTATGCTATAGCAGGGGCTATAATAGTTCTGGTTTTTGCGGTAGATTTTCTAATTGAAAATCAAGAAGTAATTGTTAATCAATTAACTAGAAACACTCAAAAAGTTGATCTTTCTGGTAGAGAAAAAGTTTGGCCTTTTTACATAGAATTCATCAAAGAAAATGTTTGGTTTGGGAATGGGTCTTATAAAATTTGGTTTGGACTTTACCATGCTCACAACTCCTTCCTTCAAATTATTGCTACAAATGGAATTTTGATTTCATCCTTATACTTTGGGCTCATCTTGTATTATATAAACCATAAAAACCTAATTTACATACTCACCATTTTGGTTTATTCAATCTTTCAATATGCCATTTTTTGGGGGGTATCCATTACAGATATTGTATTCCTGTTTTTTCTTTTAGAATCGAAAAGAAGAGACTGAGTTTAGATTTTCTTTAATATTTCTCTGAAAAAAACCGCTAATAGTCCTAAAATTAGACCTGCAATAAGAGAAATTAGCCAAACTTCAGCTTTTCCTCTAGATGGTTTTTTTGTTTCAATAATATCTTGAACTACAATCATTGGAACTGATGTTTCTAATGATTGTAATAGATTATCTCTATATTGAATCAATTCAAGTGTTCCTTTGGGGAAAGCAATGTCAGAGCCGATAACATTTAGATTGGTTTTGCCATCTTCTCTACCTTTTCGCATGCTCAATATGAGCTCTTTTTGGGCAGCTTCAATTAATGCAAGTTGACTGTCAACTACTCCAATTTCACGATTAATTCTTTTTATCTGGTTTTTAATTTTCATGCCTACAAAACTCGAAGTGAGAAGGTAATGGGAACAACCAGTTTGAAAGGCATTAAAATCAATAGGGGCTGAGGTGGTGATTTCAACAGTAAATAAATTCACTTCAAAACGAGGCATGCCAAGTGGTATGCGGTCTTTTTCTGTAATTCCTTGAGTTTTAAAGGCCTCAATTTTTCTGATTTTTTGGGCAGTTTCTATATCTAGGTCAAGAAATGTTGCCAACCTTTCATATTGACCTTCTTTTAAATAACTGTTTAATGCATCAAAAATATGTGTTGGATGCTCATTTTTAAGAATGGATGAATAAGCCGTGAAATGAGTTTTATATTCAGAAGCTCTATAAAAACTATAGAGGACTCCAAGAATAATAAAAATAGAAACCACAGAAAACAGTAGAATAAAATTCCGTTTTATTACTCTAACAAATGTTACAGTTAAATCAGTTAAACTCAATTTTTGTTCTTCTTCCATATTTTTTATTCCAACACCAAAACTATGTACATTATTTTCTCGCTACGAGGAAAGTAGGATATGTTTTTCACAACACGACCATTGCATTTTGATTCAATTATTTCTTGTAGTTTTTCTTGTTCAGGAAGCAAGGTGATCATTGTATTGAAAATAATTATTCCTCTCTCATTGCAAACTTTTATTAGATCAGAAAAAAAGGTTGGAAATCCAATTGAATCATAAAACATTTCCATCGCTGGGGAGTCAGAAACAACCATATCATATTTGTTCTCAGTTTCTCCCAACCATTTTATTGAATCGGTATTAAAAAAATTGACTTTGTATTTCTTAAGTACAATTTTAGATTGTGCATGATAAGTTTCATCCAATTCGAAAATATCCAATGAGTCCAAAAGGTCAATATAGTCCTTGGTGTGCCAAAGTCCATGCATTCCGAAAAGCTCAAGCCCATTCAACGATTTATGAAGATAGCCCCTAGTTTTTAGGTAAAGGACGATCATTTGCATAGGAGTTAAAAGTTTTTTTTGCTTAGACTGAATAAGTCCAATTACATTTGATACAATCCTATCTTTTTTAAACTGAGTATTTTTATTCATACTTAATTGCAAATATGAGACAATTTGGTTGAAATCTTATGGGTATTGGATTGGGGAAAACTTTAGCTGAATAAGAAAGAAATAATTAATGAAATGGTAATTTTTGTAAGAAGGGAATTCAAATGCCTATAGACAGGTAAGAAATAAATTATATAGAGAGTAATTAGTAAATATGATTAATGAAATTTCACTTGAAGATTACGGTAGTTTTATAAACAACCTTCCGCCAGAAAGAGTTTCGGTGTTCAATCAAACGTTATGGATTGGCTTATATAACGATTCACTTAAACTTTATGGTTGTTACGAAAAAGGAAATCGATGTATTGCTGTTTTTTATATAGTATCTGAGCTTCAGAGCAGGATAAGTATGTTAAAGACTCCTCCATACATTCCACATTGTGGTCTTATTCATAATAACTCTGCCTCCAATTCGGCGAAAAAAATGTCTAATGAAAAAAAGGTGTTGGCTGAAATTGCAGATTTTTTAGGCTCAAGGAAAGAGAAAATCACTTTTTTAGCGTTTCCACCAGAGTTTGTTGACATGCAGCCCTTTTTATGGAAAGAATTTAAAGTGACTCCACAATATACTTATCAAATGAGTTTGGAGGTTACTGATGCCGAGATTGAGAAAAGAATGTCGCCTGAACGTAGAAACGATGTTAAGCGGGCAATTAAAGATGGAATATCTGCAGAAAGAACCCAGGATATGGGTCAGGTTGAAAAATTAATAGAGAAAACTTTTGGAAGAAAAAAGAAGGGTTATGATGCTTCTTTTATTCATAAAATACTTTTTGATTTTTCTACTTCTGAAAACAGCGCCGCTTTTCTTTCGAGTAAAGATGGAGTGCCAATGGCCGCATCTTTTTTTATTCATAACGGAGATAAAGCTTATTATTTATTGGGAGGTTATGATCATGAAAAAGGACATGCTGCAGCGGGCGCATTGGCATTGTCGAATGGAATAAAATGGTGCAAAGCAAATGGAATTAAAACATTTGATTTTGAAGGGTCAATGTTACCTGAGGTTGAAAGGTATTTTAGAGGATTTGGCCCTGACTTGACTCCTTATTATTTAGTACATAAAGCGAGTAAAGCGCTAGAGATTGCATTGAAATTTAAAAAACCTGAGTTGTTCTAATGAAAGTAATAATATCACATGATGTAGACCATATTTCAGTTTGGGAACACACCAAGGATTTAATTTTACCTAAGTTTATTGTTAGAGCTAAACTAGAATTGCTTTCCGGTAAAATCTCGCTTTCAGAGTTCTTTAACAGAATGGGTGATTTTTTTCAGAATCAATGGCATAGAGTACCCGAAGTTATTGCTGCTAATAAAGCAGAAGGAATTAAATCAACTTTTTTCTTTGGTGTAAATAATGGAGTTGGGTTAAACTACCCTGTCGAATTTGCAATTCCTTGGATAAATCATGCGATAGAAGAAGGTTTTGAGGTTGGAGTTCATGGAATTGATTTTGATAGTTTGGAAAAAGTGAAGAAAGAATATTCAATTTTTAAAGAACTAAGTGCCTTAAATTCTTTCGGAATTCGAATGCATTACTTAAGGCAAAACGAACATACTTTTAATTATATGGAGAAATCTGGATATCGTTTTGATGCTAGTGAACAAGGATATAAAAACCCATATCTTATTGGTAAAATGTGGGAGTTTCCACTTCAAATTATGGATGGCTGGGTAGTTAATGGTGAAAAGAGATATCAATTTCGGAATTTAGAGCAGTGCAAAGACTATACAAAAGAAAAAATAGATAAAGCTATAAATGAAGACCTTAAGGTATTATCTATTTTGTTTCACGATAGATACTTTTCTTCAAGTTTTAAAACATGGAAGAACTGGTATGAATGGTTGTTGATTTATTTAAAAGATCAGAAATTTGAATTTGTGACACATGAACAGGCAATAGTAGAATTAGAAAAATGAAAATATTAATACTATCACAATATTTTCCTCCAGAAATAGGAGCGCCTCAAAATCGACTTTTTGAGTTGGCCTGTCGTCTTCAGTCCCACAACATTGAAATAAATGTGTTGACAGCAATGCCCAATTATCCTCATATGGAAATCCATGATGAATATCGAGGGAAGTTGAGAGCTAAAGAAGAAATGCATGGAATGACGGTTCACAGAAGATGGATTTTTGTTTCTAAAAACTCCGGAATTATTTTTCGTCTTTTAAATTATTTTTCTTTCGTATTCACTTCATTATTTGCTGGTTTGTTTTCAATTAAAAAACACGATGTTATATTTTGTGAGAGCCCGCCATTATTTTTAGGTATATCTGCCTATATCATTTGTAAAATTCGAGGTTCAAAATTGATTTTCAATGTTTCGGACCTATGGCCTGAAAGTGCAGAAAAATTGGGTTTGGTGACTAATAAGACCGTTTTGGGAATGGCGACTATTCTCGAAGAATTTTTATATAAAAAAAGCATTTTAGTTACGGGACAAACCCAAGGTATTGTTAAAGATATTTCTACTCGATTTCCGGAAAAAGAGGTTTATTGGTTGCCCAATGGTGTTGATTTAACTTTGTTTTCTCCTGATGATATTCAATCAAACTTCAGAAAGGACAATAACTTTCAAGAGGATGATATTCTTTTGTATTATGCAGGAATTATGGGATTTGCTCAAGGCTTAGATGTAATTCTTAACGGCGCTAAAAAGGTTGTTGATTCAAGAGTTAAAATAATAATGTTGGGTGAAGGTCCAGAAAAGGAAAGGTTAGTCAAGAAAAAGAATGAAGAGAATATTGATAATGTGATCTTTTTAAGCGCTTTGTCTAAAAATGAAATGCCCGCATTTGTTGCCGCAATGGATGTGTCAATTGTACCATTAAGAAAATTGGATTTGTTTAAGGGTGCAATTCCTTCTAAAATATTTGAAAACTTGGCTATGAAAAAACCAATTTTACTTGGAGTAGAAGGTGAAGCTTATGATTTATTCATTAGAGATGGAGAAGCGGGATTATTCTTTGAACCGGAGAATGTCGAGCAACTGGCAATATCGATAAATAAATTGGTGACCAATCCAGAATTAATAAAAACACTTGGGGAAAATGGAAGACGTTATGTCAGTAATAATTTTGACAGAAACATGTTAGCCAATAATTTCTCAGAAAAACTTCAGAATATATTTTCATGAAAAAGTATAAAGTATTGACAGTAGTAGGCGCAAGGCCTCAATTTGTAAAAGCCGCAGCTTTGAGTCGAGAATTTCAAAAAAGAAAAAACTTTGAAGAAATTTTAGTTCATACGGGCCAGCATTTCGATGAAAATATGTCAGAGATCTTTTTTGACGAAATGCAAATCCCAAAACCTAAATACAATCTAGAAATTAATAGCTTGTCTCATGGAGCTATGACTGGACGAATGCTAGAGGGTATTGAAGAGATTTTACTTCAAGAAAAACCAGATATGTTGCTAGTGTATGGTGATACTAATTCTACAATTGCGGGTGCGTTGGCGGCAAAAAAACTACATATTCCAGTAGCTCATGTAGAGGCGGGGTTACGGAGGTTCAATATAAAAATGCCAGAAGAAGTTAATCGAATACTTACGGACAGAATTTCGGATATTTTATTATGTCCTACCGACACTGCCATTGAGAATTTGAAAAATGAAGGATATGATACTATTGATACAGTAGTTGCAAAATCAGGTGACGTAATGCAAGATGCTGCCGAATATTATGCTTTAACTTCTGAAAGTAAATCATCAATAGTTAAAGATTTGAAATTAATTAAAGATGAATTCGCTTTAATAACACTTCATAGGGCAGAAAACACAGATGATCCTGAGCGATTAAAGTCTATAGTCGAAGGACTCGTTGAGATAAATGAATCTTGTAAAGTAGTAATTCCACTGCATCCAAGAACAAAAATTAAACTGGAATCATTTGGAATTGAATTGCCTTTAACGGTCATTGATCCAGTAGGTTATTTTGATATGATAGAGCTTTTAAAGAACTGTAGGTTCGTGGCAACTGATAGCGGTGGTTTGCAAAAAGAGGCTTTTTTCTTTGCCAAACCTTGTATTACCATGCGTGATGAAACTGAATGGGTAGAGTTGGTAAAAGGCAATTATAACACAATTGTAGGGGCCAATAAAAATAAACTTATTGAAGCTTATAAAGATTTGCAATCAGTTGATTGTGATTTTTCCGTTGATTTATATGGTGGGGGAAATGCTTGTAAGAATATAGTTGATTTAATATCCAAGCACTTAGAGTGATTTAAATGAGTAAAATCTGATGTTAGATCCTAAAACCCGACATTATTACCTTTCATTCCTTATGGCTTTTTTATTGCCAGTTTATAAGGAAGGGGTTGTGTTTACGGCCGTCTTTATGGGGTTGAATTGGCTTACGTTAGGGAAAAAGGCGTTCGATCTAAAATCAATATTTCAGAATCCTTCATTACTTGTTCTTGTTTTGTTTTATGCCTGGCATGTAGTTGGACTGCTTTGGAGTAGTAATTTAGAATTTGGATTATTCGATTTAGAAATTAAGCTAACTTTCCTTCTCTTACCCATTGTATTTACTGCCTTTGGCCGGTTTAAGATTAAACGATTTGAACGAATATTAAAAAGTTATTTGTTGGGTTGTTCAACAGCAATACTAATTGGGTTTTTAAATTCAATTTGGGCATATTACAATGGAGAGTCTCCCTATTTAGATTTCTATAATGACAAGATTTCTCCTTTACTACACATAAGTTATTTTGCCATGTACCTCAATTTAGGTTTGGTAATCTGTTTGTATTTAATTGTTCGAGGTGAAAACAGTTTCTATTCATGGCGAAATGTTGGTCTAATAACATTGTCGTTCGTGTTTGCCTTAGCAACTTTTTTGAGTACTTCTAAAAATGGATTTTTGGCACTTATTTTTCTACTGTTAATTATTGCGACCTATGCAATTGTTCGTTATCGTAAATGGCTACTTGGTGTGTCCGTCGTATTAGTGGTTTGGATCATAGCTTCTTCACTCCTGAAAGATATAAACTCAGGAAACTCTTCGTTTCATGGTTTTGATCAAGTTTCAAAAGTGTTGAATGAGGATGAGGTTTCTAAAAAGTCTGGAGAGAGCACTGCTGTGCGAGTTTTAATATGGAAATCCGCATGGGAGTTAATAAAAGATTCTCCAATTATTGGTGTTGGAACAGGAGATGTGAAGGATGAGTTAAAGGCTACTTATAAGCAAAATGGATTTGAAGAACCATTTAAAAAAAATTATAATGCCCATAATCAGTTTTTTCAAACTTTTGTAGCTTTGGGTGGTGTTGGACTTTTGTTATTACTTTCTGTGTTTGCGTTTCCTGTATTTCTATCCTTTTCAAGAAACAACTATTTGTATCTAATGTTTGCCATTATTGTTGCAGTTTCTTGTGTAACTGAAAGTATTTTGGAGGTGCAGGCAGGTGTTATATTCTTTTCATTTTTCACCTGTCTTTTTTCTCCAATATTGACCGCTTCAAGTAATAGAAAATTAAATTTTTTAGAATCAAAACCTTAATACTTTTGCCCCATGATTAAAGTTCCCTTTGCACCGCCCAGAATGGATAAGAAAATTGCAGATGAAGTAGTTGCAACTCTATATTCTGGTTGGATTACAACAGGGCCTAGAACACAGAAGTTGGAAAAGAATTTGGCTGAATATATTGGTGTTTCTGATGTTGTATGTTTAGGTTCTGCTACGGCTGGAATGGAGTTGGTTTTGAGATGGTTTGGTGTTAAAGAAGGTGACGAAGTCATTGTTCCTGTTTATACCTATTGTGCAACTGCAAATGTTGTACTTCATTGTGGGGCTAAAGTTGTCTTTTGTGATGTAGGTAATGATTTTAATATAGATCTAACTGAGTTGGAGTCATTAATCACTGAAAAAACGAAGGTAATTATGCCAGTTGATATTGGTGGAATGCCTTGTGACTATAACGAACTGAATGAGTTGGTTCGACGTAAGGATATTACCGAAAAATTTAATCCAATTAGCCAAGAACAAAAAGAA
>ENA-UOXV01006294-UOXV01006294.1-marine-metagenome-genome-assembly--contig:-NODE-6294-length-12558-cov-8.328641_pt1 | contig 12558 bp, 11 predicted proteins | sample MGYA00238165_ERZ766961 | MGnify/ENA primary metagenome ERZ766961 (study PRJEB28924, sample SAMN03173240) | marine metagenome | biome: Marine; feature: Water; material: Subsurface seawater | place: North... | reverse complement strand
AATAAGTTCTTCGCCCGGGATCATCAGCAAATCCAAAAGACGGTCTTTGACTTGCTGCTTGTTCCATTGCGCGTCGCGAAAGATCCGTTCATGCTCCGGTGATACAACGAGAAATGCATCGGAACCTTGAACCATCTTTGGATGACCGATAACGCGTAACCCCGCTGCGAAGGATCGACAGAGTGATTCAGGGTCTCGGGATTTTTGATCAACCAACCCCTGCATCCCATCGGCAGCAAAAACCGTAACGGTAGATACCTCAGATGAAAAACCTTTCTCCACAGCGAGCGACTCCCAGCAGGAATTGGTCTCATCTTCGGAAAAGCAAAAGGTATATTTTCCGGGGTTGCCGAGCGCTGCACGGTCAACGCCACCCGGCCTGCCGCCGCCAACATTGCGGATAATTAACTGCAGTGCTCGACCAATCGTTGCATTGGCGCGATTACCTTGACCGAGCGCGTTGCCGCCTGAGTTCATCCCAATGGCTCTTGAGATCGGACCGTTTACAAGCACCATCGGGCCTGAAAAATAGGTTGTTGCCAACAGGCCATGCATGCAAAACTGATCTTCTAAAACGGCTTCCACAGCAGCTATCACAACGGGGAGATACTCAGGCCGGCAGCCGGCTAGGACTGCATTGATTGCGATTTTTTCAATGCTGCAGGGGGCAAAATCCGGTGGCACAATGCCAATGATTTCATCGGGTTGCCGCCGCGTTCCGGCAAGCATTCGCATGACCCGCTCGGCCGTTGGTGGCACAACAGGGAGACCATCAGACCACCCTTGATCATAACCAATTTCAATGTCATCTACGTTTTCAAAATTCAGTCGTCGCGCTGAGAGCAAATGGCCCGCGAATTGGGCCGCTAGGCGCTCCTGCATGCCTGGATCATGGGTTTTTGACCCGCACCCCGGTCTAAACTTCGGCAGATCACTTTTGAATTGAATGCCGAGCAGCGCTTCCCATGCAGCGTGATCCCAGCCAAAGATTCTTGACGCCTCGATACCTTCTTTTCGAATAATAAGGGTGGGCACGACTTCTATTCGCAAGCGGTAAGATTGCTCAAGCGACGCATCATATTCAACCGGGAGATCCTTCGGAAAATCTTCGGTATCCTGACAAATAACTTGGAGTTTAAAATGCTCAGCGATCTCGCTCATAATAGGCTCTATTAAGGTGCAGGTGTCGCAGCTCTGTTTTACCACCAAAGTGATCTCTGTCATCGCAGGTTACCTTCTTTAAAATATTGACGAACCAGTTCCAAATCCTCCGCCGTATCGACGCCAGGTGGCACGGGCTTTATGGCCTGTTCAACCAGGATTTCTGCGCCATAACTGAGCGCTCGCAATTGCTCTAGCTTTTCGAGTCGTTCAAGTCTTGTGGACGGCCATTGAACAAATTGATGCAGAAACCTAACGCGATAGGCATACAAGCCAATATGTCGTAAGTAGTCGTCCGCCTCAATGCACTCCTCATCTCTGTTAAACGGAATCGCCGCTCGACTAAAGTAAAGTGCCCGGTTTGTAAGGCTTCTAACCACTTTCACACAGTTGGGGTCTGATAACTGTTCAACGTGATCAAACCTGCACGCTAAAGTTGCCATCTCGGTCTGGGCAAGCGCAATACCCTCAGCAACTTGATCTAAGCACTCCGGAGGCATCAACGGCTCGTCGCCTTGTAGATTCACCACGATGGTGTCATCGCTCAAGTCAAGGCTTGCCGCTGCTGCAGCTAGGCGATCGGTGCCTGAGGGTAAGTCCGCCCGGGTCATGACCACATCACACGAACTGTTTTTTAGGGCGACCTTGATCTTAGGATGGTCTGTTGCCACGATTACCCGGCTCGCGCCGCTCAACATTGCTTGCGTCACGACCCGCTGAATCATCGCCTGTCCCTCAATATCACACAAGGGCTTACCCGGCAGACGCGTGCTTTGCCACCTAGCTGGAATGATAATGACGAAAGGTGTTGTCACGAGGCCGGCGTCGCCTCGTCTTCGTGGCTGAGCGTATCACTCAAACGCCTGGCTTCATTGGGTAACATGACCGGAATATCGTCGCGTATGGGATAAGCTAATTGATCAACGGCGCAAATTAATTCACCCAACTCTGAGTCAAGACTGAGCGTTCCCTTACACACAGGGCAAACTAAAATTTCTAGTAATCGTTGATTAATCGCCATAATGCTTACCTTCAATAACTTGTTTGCTTTAGATTTAACCACAGGCATCCAACGACGTCTGCGGTTACAACAATGGTTAGACGCTGTTCTTTAACGTGTCTACTGATTGTAACGTCCGCCGTATTTGTTCTTTGAGGGCATTGGGTAGGTCCAATCGAACGACGAGCACGAAAACAGGCGCCCTAATGGCCTGAAAGTCGAGCGTGCGGCATCTACTGTAATCTTTCTCGGTCATCACAACCGGTCGGTTGTCGTGAAAGTTTAAATCTTCTTCTCCAAAGGGCGCATGGTCCGGCCAAGGATGCTCAATGACGGAGCAGCCTAAATCCGAAAGGGTCTGGAAGAATCGTTGCGGATGACCAATGCCGGCCACGCCATGCACGGATTGCCGTTGAAGGATATCCAAAGACACTCTCTGAGCAGTCTTGGCATCAAGTAGGTGGTCAACCTCGACAGCAATCGCAAGCGCGCCTGCCGGTGCAACCTTAAATTGATCGGGCCCGTTAACCAAAATACAATCGGCTTCTTGCAGCCGAGAAGGCTTTTCTCTGAGTGGCCCCGCTGGGAGCAAACGTCCATTGCCAAACCCGCGCACACCATCGATCACAACAATTTCAAAATCCCGAGGTAGCGAATAGTGTTGTAAGCCATCATCACTAATGATGACGTTGCAGTCGGTGGTTTCATTCAATTGTGTGGCGGCTTGGACTCGGTCCCGGCAACAAATCGTTGGCACGCCCGTCGATGACTCGATCATGATCGGCTCGTCGCCAACCACTGCTGGGTCGGATCCAGCAGAAACCCGGATGGCCTGCTTCGTCGCGCCACCAAACCCTCTAGAGATCACCCCAGGTTTATAGCCCTCGTTGGACAACCAATTGGCCAGCGCGATCACAACGGGCGTTTTACCCGTGCCCCCGGCAGTAATATTGCCTACGACAATGATTGGGATTGGGCTTTTGTAACGTCCCTGTTGGGTCTCTGAGCGACGCCGTTTTCGGCCCGCGAGTTTCTGGAATAGCCAGCTAATAGGTGACAACAAGTCCAGCCATCGATCGCGACGATACCAAGCCTCCGGCAACCATAGGCTTAATTGGAAATCCTGCCGCTGATCCCTAGGCATGTTTTCGTTTGTCGGCGCAATTAGCGTTTGCGGCTGAAGCGCTGGTGCTGTTTCTGTATCGTTCACTCGATAGAACTGCGCGTAACGCTCGCCGAGTTGCAGTAGCGCTTGATGAGTGCCTTGCTCTTTAATCTCGCCGTTGTCTAAAACCAGGATTCGGTCTGCTTTTTCGATCGTACTTAATCGGTGTGCAATGATGATGGTCGTGCGCCCTTTGACAACCTGTTCCAAGGCCGTTTGGATAGCGCGCTCTGATTCAGTGTCTAATGCCGACGTCGCTTCATCGAGAATCAGGACAGGCGCATCCTTCAAGAGGGCTCGCGCAATTGCCAAGCGCTGGCGTTGCCCACCAGACAGCAAGACACCGTTGTCTCCCACTTCAGTTGCTAAACCTTGATCAAATTCTTGAACAAAGTCCCATGCTTGGGCATCTCGCGTCGCTTGCTCGACATCGGAAGCAGTCTTATCCGTCAAAGCGCCATAGGCAATGTTGCGTTCTATTGTGTCATTAAACAGTGTAATGGTTTGACTGACGATCGCCATATGGCTTCTTAGACTTCTGCGTGTCATCGAGGCGATGGGATGACCGTCTAATAAAATCTCACCCGAGGTCGGTTCGTAAAATCTCGGAATCAATGTGGCAAGGGTTGATTTGCCGCCACCGCTTGGCCCCACTAGGGCGATCGTCTCGCCCGCTTGGGCGGTGAAAGAGATGTTCTTAAGTACCTCACCGTCAGCATGCGGGTAGCTAAACGATACGTTACGGAATTCGATAGAGCCTTTGACTGATTCTAAAACTAAATCGCCATCATCGGGTTCGACCGCTTCGTCTAGTACGTCAAATAAATCTGCGGACGCCGCAATGCCCTTTTGAACAATGGCGATGATTTCAGTCAATTGACGGATTGGTTTTGCGAGGAGTCCGCCGGTTGTGATGAAGGCTACGACGTCTCCTGTTGACATCAGGCCACGAATATCCGGGTCTAATAGCAGCCAGACCAGCCCCGCTAAGACGAGTGATACGATCAATTGAATCACTGGCGTGGCGATGGCGGAGGTTATGACCATTTTCATGGACTGACTGCGGTTAAACGCGCTGACCCGCTCAAAGCGACTGCGCTCATAGTCTTCGCCGCCAAAGGTACGAACCTCGCGGTAGCCTTGAACGGCCTCGGAGGCGACTTGTGTGACGTCCCCCATCGAGTCTTGAATGCGCTCGCTGATTTTCCGAAAGCGGCGTCCGGCGATTCGGGCGAGCAATCCAATAATCGGTGCTGCGATTAAAAATAATAGCGTTAAACGCCAATTGAGGTAGATTAAAAAGCTGAGATAGCCAACGACCGTTAAGCCTTCACGAAACAGTATCTTCACCGCATCGGTTGCGGCCCCCGTGACTTGGGTCACATGATAGGTCAATTTTGCGACAAGATGACCGAAGGGATGATTGTCAAAATAGCTGCTTGGCAAGTTTAAAAATCGATCAAAGAGTTCGACACGCAAAGTGTAGATCATGGAATTTGCAGCAAAATGGATAAAGTAATTGCCGATAAAGGTCCCGATTCCGCGGATTAAGACAATGATCACAATTGCGGTTGGGACAAATTGCTGGTTATCGATTGCATTTACAGCCAACCAAGTTTGCAGCTTTTCCATAACCCAACCCGCCGCATCTGCTGGGTCGCCCTGGAGCGAGTCCACTAAATAGGCAACCAGTTGTACGACGCTCACATTGGCTATGGAATACAACGAAAACCCGACTAAGCTCATAAAAAACGCTGTCCAGGGCGTGTAACTCAACAGCCGCTTATAGATCACTGTGTCCGTGGTGTTTGAGGTCATGGCGTTATCGATTCGGAGCTTCTGAATTTGATTGGGTTTTAATTTGTACCCGGGTGATGCCCGCTTGGGTCAGAACATCAAGCAAGGTTACGACACTTTGATGGCTAGCGCGCGCATCTGCCATTAATACAACCTGCTCCGGCTTTAAAGTTTTAATTGCTGACTGAATGGCATTTTTGAGCGCTGCAGGCCCCTGACTCACAACGACGGCATCGTTAATCGCATATTCCCCGCGGCTCGAAACGCTCACGGCCATCAAATCTGCCGCCGGCTCTGATTGACCCTCGGCTGTGGGTAATTCCAAATTGATCTGCGTTTCTAATTTGAAGGAAGTCGAGACCATAAAAAAAATAAGCAGCAAAAATACGACATCAATTAGGGGCGTTAAATTAACTTCAAGCGGATCTACTCTTCGTCGAACGAAGTTCATTCTGCGGGCCGTTCTGCTAAAAACGGAACTTGACGCGCGGTCATGTGATCGACCAGGCTTTGCGCATCTTGTTGCATGTCGACCGCAAGTTCGTCGATTTTTCGAACCAGAAATCGATGACAAAACAGTGCCGGTATCGCAACGCTTAGACCCGCGGCTGTGGTGATCAGCGCTTCGGAGATCCCGCCTGCCAAGGCAGGCGCATTGCCAATACCTGCCAATTGAATCGCACTAAAGACCTTGATCATGCCGATAACGGTGCCCAGTAAGCCGAGTAAAGGCGCGATCGCAGCAACGCTGCCTAAGGTCGATAAATACCGCTCCAAGTCATGGACAACCTGAATTCCGGTGGCTTCAATGCTTCGAAGCATCGGGTCTCGTCCAAACGGGTTTTGCTGTATTCCAGCAGCCAGCACTTGGCCTAAGGGCGAGCTCAGTTGCAATTGTTTGACCGCCTCTGGGGTGAGCGCGCCACTTTCTATTTGGGTGAGCACGTCGGCCAAGAGATGCCTGGGCGCGACCGTTTGGCGCCGCAGCGTCCAAGCACGCTCGATTGCTATGCCCGCAGCAACGATCGAGCAGGCAATGATCGGAATCATCAACCAGCCCCCTGACTTTAGAAGTTCAAGCACGCCCTATTCCACGTTGAGCAAATGGTCACTTTAGCACAAGGACCTGGGTTCGCCTCGGCTGTATTTGGATCTGCATCATAAATGTCAGGCTACAATTTTGTCGTCGAATAACTTTGCAATCTGATGCGCACTGAGTCCTAGTTCTTGGGCTAGGATCTCTTCGCTGTGCTCCCCAAGGATTGGTGCGCGAAGCGCAGGCAGGTTTGTGCTCACACCAAAGCGTATCGGGTTGGCCGGTGCAAGATAGGTTCCAATGCCAGGCTGTTCTAATAAATTGAAGAGCGGATTTTCTTCGGAGCAATCTGGATCAAGCGCAAGGAGCTCTCTGAACGTTTGATAGGGTCCGAAACATACGCCTGCTTTGCTCAACATTTGGCTCACTTGCTGGGCCGTATGCGCTTTAAACCAAGGGTCGATAAGCTCTGAAATCAATTCGCGATGCTCAAACCGCTGACTTTGGGTCTCAAAGTAAATTGATTGATGCATCGCAAGTTCGGCCACTTTCTCTGCGATGCCGGTCGCATCGATAATGGCATCCCACTGTTTGGGTGTCAGCCCGACCAACATAAAGCGCTTACCGTCTCGGCTTACGAAGTCCTTACCAAAGGCACCATAAAGGTAATTGCCATAACGGGGTCTTTCGATTTTGTTTATCGCGGCTTCTGCAAGGTTACCGAGGTGGCCGGCGGTTGCCAATGCGACATCCTTCAAAGCAATTTCGACCAACTGCCCTGCGCCTGACGTTCGGCGATGACGTTCAGCGGCCAAAAGCGCGGTTGCCGCCATCTGACCGGTAAGGTTGTCCCAAGCTGGCAATACATGATTTGTGGGGGCTGGATCCATCGCATCGCCCGTTACCGCGGCAAATCCGCTTGCCGGGTTAACGGTATAATCCACCTCAGAACCACCTTTTCTGTTGCCTAATATATTGATATAAATCAGATCATTACGCGCTTTTTTTAAATTTTCGTAAGATAACCATCCCCGCGCCGGAAAGTTGGTCAAGAAAAGGCCTGCATCATCGCCAGGTCTGGCCAGCAGCGCGGTAATCAGTTCTTGTGCCTCGGGGCGCCGAATATCGAGCTGAATCGACCGCTTGCCTTTATTCATGCCTGCCCAGAATAAACTGTCGCCACGGTCTGTGACGGGCCAGCGCTGGTAGTCCAAACCACCGCCAATCGGGTCAAAGCGAATGACGTCAGCGCCCAGTTGCGCCAATGTCATACCGCCTAGGGGCGCGGCAACAAAGGCGCTGCCCTCAACGACGCGCATTCCCGCTAAAATTCCCTGCATGCTCGCTCCTCATCATCAATTTCTACTACCGGGTTTTGACCGTTCATGAATGCGCCAAGCCTGCTGTTTTATACCGAGCTAGGGCAGTAAAACGGCTAAAGACCAATCTAGCACCCGAGCGTCAGTTAGCTCAGGCGGGGCCTCGGGACCACGTTTTGCGAAGACCTCAACTGACAGTTTCGCAACCGTTGCGTCCTGAATCTTGTGAATTTCATTGATGGTGATCTGCGAGGAAAGAATATCGCCTTCAAAAACAGGCCCCACATGATCGCAGTGATACCAGGCCAGAATTTGCAAGATATGCGGTAAGCCCATGGTCAACTGTTTGCTGGCGATCGATATGGTGTGCCCGCCATAAACGAGCCGTTTACCATAAACGCTGCGGGTGGCATCCGTGTGCGTCATGGCAAGGTTGAGGGTCATTCTGACGAGTTCTGGCGCGGAAGTGACCGTATCAGCGGCTTCGATTTGCAGCGTTTGCCCGACTATGAAAGGCTCGGATGCACTAGGATACCGAGCTCGATAGACTGCAAACGCCCATTTTGGGATATGTGCCAGCAACTGCTCGTCGGGAATGTCCGCTGGCATGACCCCAAAGTCATCGTTACGCCCTGTCTCGGCGTCTGGATTTCGGCAAGGGATCATTGGGCAACGCCAAAAATGTAAAACCGTCTGCCCTTTTTGATTTTCGACTTGGATTTCTAACGCGACCATGCCAGATGCGGCTCGTCCGGGCTTAATGGTGTTTTGCTTTAGTCCAACAACCTTGGTTCGGGTTGTCAGGGTGTCTTGAACAAACACCGGCGCTAGCAGTTGCAGACCTCGATAAAAGAGGTTGCCTAATACGCGTTGACTTGGAATCGTGCTTTGGCCAATCGCCAGATTACAAACGAGCGCTGGGTTTACAAGCATTCGAGGCTCATGGGTCACAGACTGGCAAAGGGGTTGATCTAAGGTCAGACGATTACGGTCGCCGAATAGACTTTGATGCAAGGCCGCCATGCCCTCTGTCACGGTAACAGACGGTACATCAGAGAAATCTTGACCTATGAAGAAATCTTCGAAGTATGGAACATTCGTCATTGTGAGCAACCTCGTGTGGAAATGGGCCAAAGTTCCTGAACGCAGCCGTCTCGGACGACATAATAATAATCATGAAGGTTTACCGTTGGATCACAGTGCGGCGTTAGTAACTCTAACTTGTCACCCAACTTTAGCGTTCTAGAAGGATTGTCCAAAGCAACTATGCCATGCTCATCGCCGCCCCAATAGTAATTGAGCCCATCGATGTCTTTAAATTGGGGCGGCATTTTGTCGGAGGCGAGCGATTTAAAACCAGCATCCACGGTCACGGTCCGCGGTTTGGGTTGGCTGATCAACGTGACCAAAACGGTTAAGGCTACTGCGAAGTCTTCAAAGGTTGGACCATTTTTACTTTCAATATCTCGATACTCAATGTCCATAAAAGCGTACGAGCCCGCTTGTAACTCGTTTAGGATCCCGAGCTCGGCTTCAAAATCGATTGAACCTGTGCCGCCGCCAGACATCAACTGCACTGCGTGACCTGCACGCTCAACAAGTTTTCTCGCCTCAGCACCAATTGCCAGCGCTCGCTGATATTTAGCTTTCCGCTTGTGCAATTCTGGAATGTGCATACAATGCCCGGCATAGGTTTGTAGTCCATAAAACACCAAATGTGGGCAGTCACTGTCAATCATTTGCAGCAGTGCAAGTAAGGCCTCGGTCGGTGCGATGCCGGTTCGGCCTAGGCCTGGATCGATATCGATCAGGACTTTTAAGGTTGTTTGCGTTTTAGCAAGCGCGCTTTCAAGCCGCATCACGGCATCAGGATGATCGACCACCACAATGAGTTCCCCACTTTTACTTGCGAGTTCGGAAACGCGCGTAATGGTTCGCTGATCGACAACCGGCGATGTAATTAAAATCGATTCAATGCCTGCCCGTTGCATGACTTCCGCCTCAGATACTTTCGCGCAACAAATACCTGCTGCCCCGAGCGCCAACTGTCGATGCGCGATGACCGGACACTTGTGCATTTTACTGTGTGGCCGCAGAGCAATGCCGGTTGTTTGCGACCATTGCGCCATCTGGGTGAGATTCTTTTCAAACCGAGCCTCATCCAGCAATAATGCCGGGGTTGGCAAATCGGCAACCGGTATCGGCTTGGCAAACCGAATTGCATCAATTGGCCGAGCGTTTAATTGGGTATTAAACCACTGATCAAATTCCATTGGTCCCCTCGAAATGACAGTCCTGGGTTTGACAATCATCACCCTGCTCAACTTGCAACGTGACATGGTGAATCGAAAACTGCTGCGCAAGCGCCTGGCTAACGGTCTGGTAGCCATTTGGTTGCGCCCACAAAGGATGTTCCGGCATCACCAAATGGGCGGTTAAACAGGTTTCCTGCGTACTCATAGCCCAGATGTGTAGGTCGTGGACCGCGGTAACCCCGCTGATATTTCTTAAAAACTGCGCAACCGCTTCAGGGTCAATATTGGGCGGCACAGCATCGAGGATCAAGCTGAGTGCATCGCCCAGCATCCGCCAGGTCAGGTACAAAATGAGTGACACAATCGCCAAGGCGACGACCGGGTCAATCCAGTAGGCATCGGTATAGAGCATGACAATCCCAGCAACAACTACGCCTGCTGAGACCAAGGCATCGAACGCGAGGTGCAGAAAGGCGCCTTTAATATTGAGGTCGTGATGGCTTTGCTTTATGAACAATAAAGCGGCGCCACCATTAATCACAATGCCAATTGCGGCGACATAAATAACAATTTCCGTTTGCACAACCGTAGTCGACGACAACTTTTCTAACGCCCCAAATGCTATGTAAACTGACGCAAACAGTAAGGTGATCGCATTCGTTAGGGCGGCTAAAATCGTGGTCCGACGATAACCGTAACTAAAGCGGAGACCCGCTTTTTTAGTTGCTAGGTAACTCGCGATCCAGGCCAAAACAAGGCCTAAAACATCACTTAAGTTGTGTCCGGCATCTGCCAGTAGGCCCATGGAGTCAGCTTCAAGCGCTAAGAATGCTTCGACGACCGTGAAGGCAAGGTTGGCAAAGACAGCGAGCCCAAAGCTCAAATTGATCTTCCCAGAAAATGACGGGGGGTGATGGCCATGATGGTCGTGCATAAAAGTGTCCTAGTCGCTTGGCGTTCCCCAAGCTAAGTCATGACTTGCTGGTTGAGTCTATCCCAAGCGGGAGCGTGCCAAAACCGTTAGATGTTTTGAGTTTTCTGAGCAACGAGTCTCGCGATTGCGAGCGAGGCCGTAAGACCGGGAGACTCTATCCCAAACAGATTGACCAGATGAGGAAACCCAAGGTCAGATTCCTCACGAATCAAAAAATCCGCAGCGGGTTCGCCTGGCGCTTGAATCTTAGGTCGAATGCCGGCATAGCTTGGGTTCAAGCTGTCTGACTTCAGCGCTGGAAAGTATCGCCGAATGGCACGGTAGTACTCTGGCAATGCTGCTGTGCTGACCTCAAAATTGGCCTCGGTTACATATTCAACGTCAGGTCCAAACTTGACTTGACCGCCCAAATCGATCGTGGCGTGAATGCCCAATCCTGCTCCATTTGCCGGCGGTGCGGGATAAATTAGGTGGTTGAAGGGGTTTCTGCCCGCCATTGCAAAATAGTTGCCTTTACAATAAAAAAGTTTTGGCACGGCACTCGATGGGAACTCATGAACAGCGGAGGCAATCGCTTGCGCGCCAAGACCTGCCGCATTAATCACACATTTGGCGGTCATTTCAAATTCGGATTGATCCGATTGTCCTCTGACAGTGACTCTGAATCCTCGGCTATGGCGCGATATCTGCGTCACTTTAGATTGGGTGCTCAAAAATCCACCATTGGCCTCGAAATCGCCGAGCAGCGCATTCATGTAATCATGCGCACTTAAGATTCCGGTTGATGGCGATAACAATGCCCCAAGGGCCTGCACATTTGGCTCGAGCGCGCTAACCTCAGCTTGGGTCAGTTGAATAAGGTCCTTAACCCCGTTGCCATCCGCTAATTCGGCGATACTCGCCAGCTGATCAAGCTCTGCCCTATCGGTTGCTACGATTAATTTACCGCAACGCTTAAAGGGCACTGAATACTGCTCGCAGAAATCGTAAAGTAAGGTTTTACCCTCTACGCAGAGGTTGGCCTTTTTGGAGCCCTTTGGGTAATAGATGCCGGCATGGATGACTTCACTATTGCGGCTGCTAACGCCCTGACCAACGCTTGTAGCGCCCTCTAGAATCAGGCATTCCCGACCAGCCCGAGCGAGCTCGCGGCCGATGGCCAAGCCAACAGCGCCTGCCCCAATTACCATAATTTCGACATGATCTAACATAACACGGCGCAGCAACAGGCTTTGGGCGGTATTATTACAGCTATCGGAAAGCAGGTCGATGAGCACCAAAAGCTAGCAATAGCATACCGAAACCGTTGCCTAAGGATTTGCGTCCGAATGAGCGCATCCTTACATAGGCAGCGGGTACTGCCTGTTCTCGATTGATTGGGTTGTACGCTGTCGGTGAGCGCGCGACTCAGCGGGTTGTGTTGCGGTTAATAAAGATCTGAGGTGCAGGCAAACTAAACGACCCGTGCGTAATTTGTCTTTACTGGATTTCATACGTTTTGCAGCTTGCATCGCCAACCGCGAATGATCCTTATCATTCGCGACAACCTGAGGTTTACCTGGTTCTGATGACAGTGCCAACATTGACACGGTGCTGCTCAGTCTGCTGTCGCTTCGTTTGCCAAAACTTGATTTGCTACGAGCCCTTGCCCAAATTTGTCCTTGGGCGATCGCAGAGGGTTGGTCTTGGATTTTAGTCTCTAACATAGTTGAGCCCTTCTTATTTTCATCACCTTAATCAGCATTATCCAGACAAGACCCGTTTGGGGTTTTCTTTTGATCAACGGGAGACGTCTTTATTTTGACAGTCCCGATGCTTCCTCTGTATCCAAGAACCCTGCATAAAATGCTGTATGGGCGTACAGTACTCGATAACTGTATACTTGTACAGC
>ENA-UOXV01006292-UOXV01006292.1-marine-metagenome-genome-assembly--contig:-NODE-6292-length-12563-cov-5.774224_pt1 | contig 12563 bp, 14 predicted proteins | sample MGYA00238165_ERZ766961 | MGnify/ENA primary metagenome ERZ766961 (study PRJEB28924, sample SAMN03173240) | marine metagenome | biome: Marine; feature: Water; material: Subsurface seawater | place: North... | reverse complement strand
GTCGCGAATGGTTTTATCCCTCTGCGCCACGCCCACGTGCAGCGCCGCCATCTTGGCTTTCACCTCGCTATAAACTTGCATCGCCTGCTGCGGCTGCGACATATTAGCCGTCAGCAGCCGGGTGGGCACGACTGGCGAGGACACCAGCGAGGACTTTGACAGGGACGTATCGGAGAAAGACCCGACCGAGGGCTCCGTTGTGTTCTGCGAAGCCTGAGTCGGTGCTTCTGAGTGCCCCGAGGCATCGCACGCTGTGACGTCCACCCCCGCGAGAGCAGCGGAGGACGGCAAAACTTCAGCCTCCGCGTCCACTGCGTCGAGGAAGGACAAGATTGACGACTGCAGCTCTCGCGCAGCGCGGTCTTCCTCCGTCCCGCTGCGATCACCGTGCTCCCCTGGCATTGTCGCCACACAAATCTGCAGCGCGCGCTTGCTCGACTGGGAGTGAGGGCGGCGAGGACCGGAAGCCTGCTTGCCCGACAAACAAGGTGAATTCGAAGCTGATTCGAAGCTGTTCGAATTCCGATTGCCACGATCCGAATGAAAGTCAATATCTATCCACAAAAGTCATCGCGGCTATTCGAGCCATGGTTGCGATGCGAGCGCTTGGGGGCGCCGTCGCTGGCACACTGGTGCTGCTGGGGCTTCTTTCCTGCGTCCAATTGACGCGCCCTTCTCTTACTGTCCTGCTGCGCCACAGCAGGCTCGCCGCTGTTCCGGAATCTCGCCAAAACGTCCTGGGGTGAACCCCCAAACCCTATCCCCGAGCCAGCGTGCTCGCCTGGTCGGGCCCCACTAACCCGCGCGTGCTCTTTCCAGTTCCCTTGCCGCTCTCGACCACCCAGTTCTGGATGGGAAGACGAACAACGAACCGCTGCGGAGTGCTGGGGTGAAGGTTGGGAATGATGGCGCCGACGTTAGGACGCCAAACACTCCGGGCTGGAACAAGAACTGGGACGGTGACTGCCCGCTGAGTCCCCAGACGAGCCACGCGGAAAAGGTGGGTTGCCATGTTGTGACAGGCTGGGACCTGCTGAGCGACCTCGGTCTCCTCACGAAGGACCGGGACCTGACTTACTGCTGGCTGACAGGAGCAGAGGACAACAGCGATGATGTCAAATTGGAGCGGCACGGCGTGCGTGTAAAGGGCGGGTTCCTCCGCAAGATCCTCCCGTATCCAGGACTCCAGGAGAATGTTCCCATGGTGGGGCATCCGAGGAGTCACGAGGGCCTGAGCGCCATGCCGCTGAAGCATGCAGGCGTGTACGTTGGAGACTCCAGGGACATTCCCGGGGTACACGACAATCTCCGAGAGGTGCACCGCGGGCTGTACGCATACATCGACGGACCTGCGGGGATCCAGCGCACTCGGACTTACTGGTATATCCCTGCATGCATTTGCCTATCGCTGGCCGCAAGGGTAGCCGCGTGCACGCCATCTCCTGTGACTCTGGCAACACCGTGACCCCAACACCTGCAGGTCTGGAGACGCGGCGAGCAACAGAGCGTTGGAGCGCCGAGGGGTGACAGTCGAGTCAAAGAGCCGGGACTGGCGAGCGCTGCCGTTGCCCCAGGGGCAGGCAACTCCGCCGTTGCACGCCAGGGAGTTGCCGCGCACACGCGACCAGAGCGAGGACTCTGCGCGGGACTGGCTTGACACGTTTTGAGCGTTAGAGTGGAACAGGTGCTATGTCGCCGAGCATGAGGGGCGAGTGTAAAAGTTTCGGGGCAATGAGTGGGAAGTAAACAAAAGCTGCTCTGGCCGCTTCCAGATCCAGAAAGCCTGGAATCCCGGTCCAGAGCAGGCCGCGCTTCCCCATCACAGATCCCGACCGTTAGTACCCCGTGACGCGCCAGCATTCGCAAGTCGCCACGCGCTTCGGCACCGACCGCGATGCGCCCAGAACAGAGCACCAGAAAGCTGGAAAAAGAAAATATGTGATGAACATCCTTGTATGGAGGGGCTAACATGAAGGAAACAAAACCAGGAAGCCGCAAGAAATATTCCATAGGAAGAAACCCCGGCCGCATCATTGCGATCGGCCACCTCCTTAAGCGGTACATGACGAACGGGCTTCAACGCTTCCAGAGCCTAAGAGAGAACCGAAGAGATTGAGAGGCGTGCAATAAAGCTGATAGTCTGGCAAAAGTTGACAGTGCTTTCGGACGCCATGGGCAACCCACACGCATGGGATCGACGGATTCCGCGGCATGGGTTGCACAGCCCGAAGCCCCCTTCGATTTTCATACCAACGGGCCGGTTGTTGCTGATCTCCGTGGTCGCGATGTCGCTCTTCGCCACGAAGCTGGGGTCCGAAAGCACAAACGCAGCACCCTCGCTGACAAGCCGCTCCGCCCTTCGGGGGATTTTGCCGGTCCGCGTAAAAGCGCACGGGACCACGTGCATGGGGCTGAATCTTATGCTTCGAGGTGGAGATCACGCTGCTGGTGTGCCAGCGCAACCTGGAGAAGTTGGTACGCCTGATGAAGCCACAGGATCCTCTGGAGACGGGGAGGCGGACGACGGCGTTCCCGTCGGCGGGGGCTGGTGAGTACCGTACGTCCGAGCGGGCCCGGCCTTTCATCAGCATCTGTCCCAATTTTCAGTCTGGATACAGTCCCTGAAGTGCGGTTTCGTCCTGAGAGCCCCTGTGTTGGCCATGTGAGCAGGAGGCGGCCCCTCACGGAGCGGGCGGCCCCGTTGGCAGGTATCGATACCAGGACGAGGATAACCAGGAGCGATACTATCACAACGTACTTACTGGCGCAACGCAATGGGAAGCCCCAGACCTGGCTCCCGATGAAACGACACAGCCGATGCTCCCGTCGGAAGTATTCATGCCAGCAACGGAGGAACCCCCAACAGCACCCTCCGGCGAACCGGACAGTCTCACAACCGAGGCTGACCAAAAAACAGAGGGGACGACACCGGTGCGCGATTCGGTAGATGCTGTAGACGCGGCCATTGCAGCAGATAGGGTGGACTCTCGTGAGGGTTTAGTGCAAGGGGATGAGACGGCTAATGGCCGGCAGCTGCAGACAGATCAGGGCCCGTCCACTCGGCGGCACGACTCGAGCTCATCGGCGCCTGAGACTAGGCAGAGCGACTCAATCGCACTAGTGTCCGGACCGGGGGGTGGGGGTTTCAGGCATGCGCCCGGGCCGCCTTTGGAGGAGCCTCAGGGAGACCGCGGGCGGAGCGGAATGATAGCCGGGTTGGACGTGTTCGACTCTGAGCATGCGGGCGTGCTCGGTGGTTATGCAAAGGGAATCTTGTCTGACGCGTTCGACAAGGGGATGAAGCCAGTCGAGGCAATTCTCGGCGGCATCGTGGGCGTTTCCAAGGTGTTTGGGATTGGCCCAAGCAGCACGCAGGAGACGAACCACCTGGACCCGCTCGATCCCTCGTGTGGACCAGCGCGCGAAGAGTGGCAGATCATCCAGGGGTACAATGACAAGGTGGACATGTACATGATGCTGCGGCATAGGCGCTTCGGAACGTGCATCGAACTCTGCGAGCGCAGCGAGGGGTCCTTCAACTTCCAGGTGAACGACGCTTCACTCGTTCGGCGCTGCATTGCCATCACGGAATTTGAGCTAGAGAATCGGGACTGGCTCTTTCACCCGGCGCTACTTGACGAGCTACGCCGCACCGCGGACACCGATCAGTACTGCATAGGCCGGTACGCAAACTTGGAGGCAGGCCCCTGGACAGTCGTACCCCTGCAGGAGGGCATTCTGATCAAGCACCGGGCGAGTGCGGACAAGAACAACGTCATTATCGCCTTGATTCCCGACGGCTTCGTATTTGTACCGCGCGGCAACATCGACGACCTTGCGCGGTACCGTACGCGTGATTGCATCGTCGTCCGCAAGGGCGCGCCGGCGCGCGTTGTGGTGCCCTTTTCTGACGCACGCGAGCTTCTTCTCCGAGCTCTGGGCCCGGTCCCAGACGTGACGCACTTTGGAGGCCATGACAGAGACGATTTCAATGCTCCGACTTCTGCGCCACGCGGCCCTGCGTTGCCCGCGTCGTACAACCACCTCCTCGAGGAAGGCGAGCGTCTCGCCGGGCACTCGAGATCGCTGGAGGAGACGTGGTCCTGGCGGGGGCGCCGCGTCTCCGTGGCCTGGACCGACAACTTCCTCGATTATGCCATCGACTTTCTGCCAGAATGGAGCCCGAATTAGGGCCCCTTGCGCATCCTCCGAGTTGTGTGCGCTCCGGTTGTCACGCAATTGTCAGAAACGAGGGCGGCTGCGCAACCCCGAGTCTCGGAAAGACCGGGGCTGTAAAACGAAACTGAAATCCATGTGAGCGCTTCAGCCCCAGGCTACAAGACCAATGCGTCCGCAAACACACGTGCACAACGCTTTGCGAAATAAATTTCATGTCATCGTCAGCACACGTTGCCGTTTCAAGTGAAAACGCGGCAAAGGGCCTTGTGTGCATGGCTCTGCACGAGCGACGGTTCGAGCTGCTGGCGGGTCAGCGGACTAGGCGCGCCCGCGTGGATGCAGCGGGCGATGGCGGCGCGTTCGTAGCAGTGTCCATCGGAGGCGATGACCGGGTCGCTCATCACCTCCTGCGTGATTGGGCACGTGCACAGCTCACGAAGCCGCTCATGCCGCTGCCGAATCGTCAGCATCTCAGATGACGAATCGGCAGCCTCCGTGCGCGCAGCCTTGACCTCTTTCCGCAGCTCGACCACCGAGGCGAGCAGGTCCTGCTGCTCCAGCGATGGGGCCACCTGCCAGCGACCGGCCGAGATCATTTGAGCGCCCAAATGCGGGCCCGCACGCAACCGCCGCAAGCGCACACCGCGGAGGGCGGGCGCGCGCCTCGAGACGAGCGAGCAGATCAACCACTGCGGCCGTGAGCTCCCGCGAGGACACAGGGCCTCCCTCCGGCACCGCGCCGCCCGCGCCCGCGCCCGCGCCTGCGCCCTTGTCGTCGACGCCCGGGAGCCGCAGCTCCTCGCCCCCCGCGTCCTGCAGGGGAGCCACCCTCGCGCCTTCCGCGCCGCCCTCAACCCCGCTCTGCAGAGTCGAGGTGGGCTTGAAGCACATCACCGCGGCGGAGAGGACAGAGAGCACCTCGCCCCCTCCCACGCGCACGCTCAGCCGCTTTACACCAACCGCGTCAGCTTCGCCCCCCTCGTCGTCCGCGTCAACGCCAACCACCACGCCGTACGACAGAGCCTCTGCGCCACCCGCACCTCCCGCGGTGCCCGCACCGCCGCGCACCACCACCACCTCGCCTGCCGCGAATCGCTTGCGCGGCTGCACGGTAAGGCGCGCCTGGTCTACTGGCAGCACCGGCGCACCCGCAACGCCGCGCGACTGCGCCGCGTGGTCCTCTCCGCGCCGCACGCCCAGCCGCTCAAGCACGGGCAGCATATCCTCTGGCTCCGCGGCCAGCGCCGCGCCTACCGCCAGGAGCTCGGCCGCAAGCCGCCCGCCCAGCAGCTCGCTAACCGCGGCAGCGAGGGCGTGGTGGGCCTCAACGCCCAGCGGCAACTCGGCGGCAATGAGCACGCGCGACTGCGCGCGGTCGACGAAGAAGAGCACGTCGAGGCCGTCGGGCGACGTGACCTCCCCAGGCTCGGCGGGCGGCGCATCCCCCCCCCCGGACCCGCGCAGGAAGAGGCGCGTGCGCAGCTGCCGGGCCACCTGCACGCGCCAGGGGCGGAGAGCGTCGGCAGCGGCGGCGCGCGAGAGGTCGGGGGAGTCGGCGATAGCTTCGACGGCCTCGGCGAAGCGCGGTGAGTGAAGTCGGGCGGCAAGGGCGGCCTCGAGCGGAGAGTGCGCGAGGAGGAGGTCTCCGGGGCGGTCGAGCCGCTCGTCCAGCGCCTCCGCCAGCGGGCGCACCCCGGCGGCGGCGCACGTTGACGCCGAGAGCGCGGGGTGCACCAGGTGCACGCGCGCGCGGTCGACGCGCCGCACGAGCCGCCGGTCGCAGCAGCGGAAGCACGCCCGAGCCGGCACGAGCCGCCCGGCCACGTCCGGCACCAGCAGCCCTGCCGCGGCGGCGCCCGCATGCGCCTCCGTCACGCTCTCGAGCACCTTGGCGACCGCGACCAGCTCGTTGGGGTTCAGCGGTGCACCGCGGCACTCCGCCCCAAGGTCGCGGAGGAACGCCGTCAGGTCGCGCGGCGAGGGCCGCTCTCGCGCACCGAGGCGCTTCAGCACGCCCTCTTGCGCGCCGAAGCAGCGGGGCACCTGAAAGATAAAGGGCGAGAGGTCGAGCGCGAGGCGGAAAAAGATCCGCGCAGGCTTCACCAGCAGGTCACCCACCGGCACACACGCCGTGCTCCGCAATTTCTCCGCCTCCTCGGGTGCCAGCTTCGCCCAATGCGTCGCCAGGAAGTCCAAGGTCTTTTGGTACACGGCCGCGGGCGGCTCAGGCAGCGGCCAGCGCGCGGGAATGTCAGCGGGCAGCGCGGCGAGGTGCGCAACTACGTCGCCCAGGTGTGGCGGCGACACGACCCCCAGCTGCAGCCGCGTGACCTCGTTGGGCACCGTCGCGGCGTGCAGGACCGGGCGCACGCTCCACACGAGGTGCCGGTCCGCCGGCATCGCCACGTCCGAGAACCGCAGCAGCTCGAGCCGCTCCTCCGCCCCTCCGCCAGCCCCGCCTTTGCCAGCGCCAGCCAGCGCACAGCGCGGGTCTGTAAGGCCGTCGGGCGCAAGCGGCGGCTCCGCGGGGACGAAGGCGATCTCGGCGACTGCGGGGGCGAAGGAGGTGGAGGACGCTGCGAGCGAGTTGAAGGAGGTGAGCAGAAACTTCACAAGCTCTCCAGCCACCTGCACCACTTCGCTTCGCCGCTCTCCCGCCCCCTCCACCTTGATCTGGCAAACGTGCGGCAGGCACAGTCAATCCACCGCCCGCCAAGTCGAGTCGCAGAGCCGAGCGACAAAGCGCAGCACGGAGGGAGGGTCTGCCCTGGGCGCGGACCTGCGCGTAGGATCGTTGGACGCGGCGTGCACACTGGAGGAACGTCGGGGCGTCGAGCGACGACTGCAAGCCGAGCTTGCGGAGAATTACAAGCCACTCCGGCGCCGCGAAGCGCCCAATGGGGAACACCGGATCTCCCTTGAAAACCTGCAGTGCCGCCACAGCACGTCACCTTACGGGGCAGGGCGAGGGGCAGCAGCGAGAGGTCGGGCACCGAAGCGAGGAGCGCCTTGTCGGGGTCGAAGAGCTGATCTGCGCGGAGCAGCGAGCCGTGCAGGTCCACGAGCGGCTGCGCGCGGAGCTGCTCAACCAGCGCAGGGCGCTGCTCGATCTCGGGCCACTGTGAAGCGATCTGGTCGAGCGCCTCCGCGCGGCGCGCCGGCGCGAGGGACGCAAATCGCGGGAGCACGAAGCGCTCGAGCAGCGCCAGCTCGTCCAGCGTCTCGACGCCCAGCGCCCGCAGCAGCGCCGCGCCCTCGCCGTCGGCTTCCTGGCGCAGTAGCTGGTCCGACGGTAGGTCACCTGCTGCAGTGAGCGCGCAGAGGAAGCGCTCGGTGCCCTGTAGCGGCACGAAGCTGCCGCTCCGCGTTTCGAAAATGGCAAGCCGCCGGAGCGGAGGCAGCGCCGCCGCATCAAGTTGCCTCTCTCCGAAGCCTCGAGCGAGCAGCTCAAACAGCGATACCGCCTCCTGGGGTGACAGCGCAGTGCGCCCCGCCAGCCCGTCTGCCCCCACCTCCAGCCGGCCCAGCGCGGCTGCGGCGGCTGCGGGGAAAGACTCCGTGCGCGGAGCAAGGTGTGCCACTGCGGGGTGGAGGAGGGGGCAGCCGAGTCGCTGCAGCGCCGTGAGCACGGGGTTGGTGCGCGCAGCAGCGCACTGCTCGCGTACGGAATTCGACTCCTCCGCCTCGGCGAGAGGGAGAATCTCGACGGGCGGCGTGTTCCCGAGCGCAGGGCGCGAGGCAAATGGCAGGGGCGCCTCAGGCGGAGAAAGCAGGGATGGAACCGCCGCGCCCGAGCAGAGCTCGCCGGAGGTCAACGGAACGACAGGCCACTGGGCAAACAAGTGCAGATTCTCGGGGCCGGCGAAGCGCAACAGCCGGACGAACCAGTCAGGCTCGGGGAGCCCTGCAGCGTCGCCGCCGCCGAACGCGGGCACTCGCTGCTTGCCTTTCCAGTGGCGCGGGAGCAGCGAAGGGAGATGGCTTGCAAGCACAGCCGGTGAGAACCTCTGGAGGCCGACTGCAGTGAGAAACTCTGGTGAGGAGAAGAACCGCGAAAGCCGCTCAGAACACCTGTTACCGGGTTGGTGGTCAGTGCAACTCTTGGTGTTCAGTGCAACTCGTTGTTTCAACAACTTCCACCGCCTAAGAGCCAGGCAATTACCGAGCGTCGACGAAGGAGTCTCGCAAGACGGGCATAAGTTTCTGCTCTTCCGCGGATGCCACCACCGCATCGTACGGGAAGCAAAATACGGATCCGCTGGCAAGCGGCAACAGCCGTGCTCCGAGCAGCGCGCGGAAGTGCTGGCTACGAGTCGTCGCATGTGCCGAAAGGTCCAGAAGGCAGTACTCAAGCGCGTCCGCAACGAAAGCCGCGAAGCGTTCGCGTGACTCTTCTTGGGGCATGTCACTCCGCACGAACGCCCGCTGGCACGAGTCGATCAGGCCAGGATCTTTTTTCAGCTTCTCTCGCACCTGCAGGGATTCCGTCGCAACTCAACAAACGTCGAAACGCCAGCGGGGTCACATGCGTTGGGGAGCATACGCGCTCAGGCGTGATTTCAGACACGTCGTTGACACCCGCGGCGCGGAACTCGTCGGAGAGCGCGAGGGAGCACTGGAACATCGGAAAGATCTTGCGGAATAGGAGCCGCAACGAGTCGTTGGCCTCTCGCGGCTTGAAGACGCCCCCTTGCATCTTGGTCAGCGTGCCATTATCGTGGAGGAATAGCTGCATCTCTGCGAGCTTGCAGTACAGCGGGCGGTGCACAGTCATTCGAAACTCGGGGCGTGTGCGCTCAGATGATGGCCACATGTGGTACATCACTGACGCGTCATTGCGAAAAACCCCCGGCAGCGCTGCGAGAAGGTCCAAGTAGGCCTCAACCTGCCGCAACGGCGAGCAATTAGGAACGCCTGAAACGCTCGAGAGACAAGGCTCTCTTGTCAAGCAACAGGCAAGCGGGACAGCGGAAACCCACCACAGCAGAGAACAACTCTCGGTTCCACTCGTAAGCTTCTTCCCAGCCCTCCCCACCCTCCTTTGCCTCCAATGCGCTTTCTTTCGGCGCAGGCGCATCAGAACATAAATTGTCCTCGTCTTCATCACCCTTGGAGGTGCACGGAACCCCACCAAATGCCCCAATGTGGCTGAGTCCGGGCCAGGCAAGGCCGTGGTGCGCGTCGAAGAAGGCATTAACGTGGACAGGCAAGCCTGAACGAGCCGCAGGCCCAAAGGCAAAGATCAAACCATCAACGGGCGGCGCCACGCCGAGCGTCGATGACTTCAGAAGAGCTGCCACAGCCGCAAGCGGAACCAAACCCTTATCTTTGCGATCGAGGGCATATTTTCGCAAGCTCTTGGGACCCAGCGTGCTGCAAATCAACCACTGCTCGACCAAAGGCTCTTGCGCAGCCCCGCAAGTCGCATTCGTGGCAGTATCTGCCTCCAATGAGTCGATAATCTCCTCGCCGCAGAGCAAAAAATGGCTGAAGTCAGCCTCGACGGTTGTGAGCGGATAGATTGTTCTGGACCCGCCACGCAATGCGTCAGCAAACCCAACTTTCTTCTGTATCAGAACAACCCACCCGGATTCAATCAAACAAAGGGGGCTTGGCGCTGGGTGACTTGATAGATGGTGCGGAGCCGAAGACGCTCATAAGATTAAACTTCTTCCATTCTGTGTTACGCGTCATACATTTGCGGTGCCGGCGCAGCTCTGTTGACACAGGACCTTGCAGCTGGACACGTTTTGCGGGGGACATTTCTGAGTCTCCGGTCTGCCAAACGCTCACCTGCGCAATGCAGACGTTACTATTGACATCAATGTCTATTCGAGTGCGCTATTCAGACACGCTCTGAAGTGTTTCAAACAAAGTGGTTGGATACCGATATGTCTTCAAGGCATTCGAGAAATAAAAGCGATGATGCCTGTGTTGATGACACTGCGTGCTGCAGTAACTTCCGGAGCGCCTCACCACGCTGTGAGCCCTGCGCTCCAGAATCATCTATGGCGGAACCCAGCGTTTCGCAAAGAGAGGGCTTCAGCGGAAGACGAATTAGGGTGCCATCGAAGCCGCGACTCGGATTGAAGCCAAAGACGCAGAATGGCGCAAATTGATCTGCAAACTTGATCGGCATGTCCGAGTTCACAAAAAGGTGCGCCTTGCCAACCGGTCGCGCGCCACGTTGCTCAGTGTCGACGAAGTGGGATCCGTGCGGGTCGAAATAGTACAGCGCCTCGCCTGACACGATGCATGCAACGTCGGCGAGGGCGTAGATTGACAATAAACCAGGGCCGGCCCGACAGTGACGTGGCAGGCCATGCTGGTGTGGTGGAAGATTCTGAAGACGGCAGAGCTGCTCAGCACCAAGCTTCACTCCGTCGAGATAGAGGAGCACTGCAGGGCCCTGAAGCGTTGCGAGGTTTGGCTGCAGAATCGACTCAGCCGAGTGCGTACGGAAATCAAATAGCAGCTGCGCACGCTGGGCTCCAAGCGAATCTGCCAGATCCAGCAACATTGGTGCGACGAGTGCAGGATCTGCGTATTGTGCAAGCTGCTTCGCGATCCAGTATGGAGCAGGACACGAAAGGTCTTTGAGCTTGAGCTGCCCTGAGACGAGCAGCTTGCGAACTGAACGAAGGCCAAGCGCTGCCGCGACCTCATTTGATACCTGCAACTAGAATTGCTAAGGCACAAGCGGGAAGAGAGCAAGAGCAAGCATATTTGATACCTGCAACTTGAATTGCTAAGGCACAACCGGCAAGAGAGCAAGAGCAAACAGTTGAGCCGGGTGATAACAACCTCTTTCGACAGAAATTGAACATTGTTCATCGTCGAAGATAGCCTGCCGATCTCACGAGTATCAGTGTGATCCGGTGTAGCCGAACCAGAAGAGCGCTTCGCTCTGGGATCCAAGTGCTGCGAGTGTTGCAGCAACACCCGTTCACGGAGTCGGCACGGACCACGGTGCATCGTCGTAGACCAGCTGCTCCGCGCGCAACATTGAGCCATGAGCATCGGGAAGAAGAATGCCGCGGCGCGCCTCAGTGGTAAGCTCGAACTGTGCAGCCTCCTTCGCCAGCCGGCCCGCTAGCGCCACCTGGCAACACGAGCAGGGTTTCAGTGCGCTGAGGCGTACGCCAAGGGACCGCAACCAGAACGAGGTGGGTAAGCGTGCCTGCTCTTTTTCGAGCTCCGCGCCGCCAGCTGCCATGGCGAGACGGGCAAGAGCGAGCACATAGTCCGCACCGTCGAACTCCGAACGCACGCCGATTGCGCGAAACATAGCCTCCAGCTCCCGCAACTCTTCGGGCAGCACGTGAAGCACCGGCGTGCAGTCTGTTTCCGCGGCAACAGCAACCTGTTGTTCGCAAGACAGTGCGCATCAATAACTCTCAGTCCGCATGTGCCCTGCTCTAGAAATGCCCCCTTACTCTTCGGATAGTACAGATTCCAAAGGCGTGTCCACGCGGGGAGACCTGCTCGGGTGGTACGAATGAAGAGCCCACAAGAACAGCTGGATGTCCCTGCAGTATTTCCCGTGCCCCATGCAACGGTCGCCGCCCACTCGTTGGATCCACGGCAGCCTCGATCTCAGCAAGCCTGTCCAACGCAGGAGAGCGCCTCAGTGACAACGCTCGCAGGTGAGAATACAGCCATCGCTGGAATGATCAGGACAGGACCGCTTGTAGAGTGTGAGAGCAGCGTCACGGGAAGTAGAGTTGGACTCTGTCGGCTCCTCAGACATCGGTTCTTCGAGAGGAAGCAGATGCGGCCCCTTGCTTCGCTGTACCGCCAAGGCGCGGAGCTGCAGTGCAAATGCACTGGCAGAAATTGGTGCGTCCCAGCCAAGAAAACGAGCGACACTCTCTGAGACCTTGTCGACTGCGCAAAGCCGCATACTGGCGGAAACGACTGTCGCATCACCAATCAGTCTAACCTGCAACACCAAACCAGATTACATTAGCAGCTGAGATCGAAACACAAAACAAGGAGAGCGCTGAGGTTCACAGGAGACTCAAGGATGTGACGCACCATTGCGGGAGGTGCCACGACAGATCCTCTCCAATCCTCGCTCCATGGAAGCTCCTCGCTGGGCGGATCAACCAAGACTGGGACCCAAGAGAGATGCCGCAATTCCTCGGCAAACTGGGCGTCTGCTTCAGCAAGGAACTCGTCACTTTCTTCTCCAAACCCGAGAGGGCCTGCATGTTTGCACATCAGCGTCAAAAGCGAACGCCCGCGAGACACAAGCCGTTCCGGAGGCGCGCTGCTCTCCTCTGCTGAGGCGGATATCGTGCGCGCAACCAGCAAAATTCCCGAGCGGTCGAGCGAGGTCTGTAGCCCAAGCCGCACCAGCGCCGCCACGTGCTCCGGCTGCA
>ENA-UOXV01006285-UOXV01006285.1-marine-metagenome-genome-assembly--contig:-NODE-6285-length-12571-cov-4.988175_pt1 | contig 12571 bp, 6 predicted proteins | sample MGYA00238165_ERZ766961 | MGnify/ENA primary metagenome ERZ766961 (study PRJEB28924, sample SAMN03173240) | marine metagenome | biome: Marine; feature: Water; material: Subsurface seawater | place: North... | reverse complement strand
GGGGGGGGGTTGAGTAGCAAATGGCGTGCGTCCCAGCAGGACAGCAGCGCGCGGCAGCGCTGTGCTATGGCAAAGCACCTTACTTAGCGACGTACTATGGCAAAGCACCTTACTTAGCGACGCGGCGGAGGCAGGGCGCTGGGCCGTTTGCTCGTGCACACAGGCGGCGCGCGGCACACACGCGGCGCGCGGCGCACGGCACGCGGCGCGCACTCACTTGCGGAACCATCCGAGGAGGCCGCCGCGCTTGCCGCCTGCGGCGGCGGACTGCGCGCGGGCGGCCACGTCCGGGAACTCGACCTTGTTGAGCGCCAGGTCGAAGAGCGTGGGCTTGCAGGCGACCGCCTCGATGGGCGGGGGGAAGTCCACCAGCTTCGGCACCTTGCCCGCCTCGCCGTACGCCGCGGCCTCGTAGCTCTGCATGCGCGCCGAGAGCGGGGTCTGCGCGAGCTGTCGCAGCGACTCTGGCGCGCGCGCGGCGGCCGGCTTGTCGGCGCGGTCGGCCTGTGCCTTGAGCGCGGCCGCGAGCGCCTCGACGCGCTTCTCGCGCGCGAGCGCCGCGAGGCGCGCCTGCCACTCCGTGTCGCGCGCGTCCGCCACTCCGGCCTCGCCCATGCGCGTGCCCGCCACCTTGCCGAGCTGCTGCGCGCGCTCCGCCAGCGCGAGGGCCTCCGGGCCCTGCCCCTGCTCGAGGTACGACGCCGCGAGGAAAGCAACGCGCCACGCCTTGAAGAGCAGCCCGCGCGCCGCCTGCAGCTTGGCGAGCGGTGCGTACTCGGCCACGCCCGGGAGCGCCGCCACCTCCTCCGCGTTCTGCACCAGCGTCTCAAACATCCCCACAAGGTCCTCCGGGCGCGTCGCCTTGCGCCCCGTCTCGCGCCGCGCCAGCTTCTCCTGCAGCTGCTCCACCAGCAGCAGGTCGCGGTCGCGCGCGCGCAGCAGCGCCTCCGCCTGCACGTACGTCCGCAGCGTCTGCAGCGCGGGCGCGCGCCCCGCCTCGTCGCCCGCCTTAAGCAGCGCCGACACCTCGTCGCGGATCTGCTGCTTGGCGTCCTCCAGCGCCATCAGCAGCCGGTCGTACAGCTCGAGCCGCGCCTCCAGCGCCTCCGCCGCGGGTAGCGCCGCCAACTGGTCGCCCAGCTCCTCCGCCGAAATGAGGTGCTGGTTCACCTCCGCCGACGTGATGTGCAGCTCCTCGCCGAGCCACTGCACGGTGCCGTGCGCGTCCGACTGCTGCTTGCGCGCCTCGGCCAGCGACTTCTCGACCTTGGCCTTGAGCAGGTCGCCGGCCGCGCTCAGCTTGGAGAGGTCTTCCGTCACGTCCTCGCCCCGCGCGCGCGCAGCGTTGTAGCGGCAGTAGCGCACTGACGGCTCGATCTCGCCGACGCGCTGCTTGTACACCGCCTTGCCCGCCGCGTCCTCGGTCGACGCCCCGAGCTCCGCGTACACCGTGCTCGCGCGCTCCAGGCGCCCCACCGCCGCCTCCCACTCCTCCCGCTCCAGGTGCATGTTCCCGGCCAGCCACGCCGCGTACGCCTGCGCCCCGCGCCCCGGCGCCCGCCGCGCGCGTGAGCGGTGAGGCGCGCGTGGGGCGCGGCGCGGCGCGGCGCGGCGCGCGGGGGCTCAGGCTTCAACGAGGATTCTAATGAGAGAGTCTCCATGGCCCGGGCGGCCATCACGCACATCCCGGGGTCCGCCGCTGCCTCTCGTCTTCGCCCCACCGTACAACATGCGAAAACTGGAGGGGGGGGCGGCGCTCGCACCTCCGCCTCGAGGCAGGTACGGTCATCTGCGCGCGCCTGGCAGAGCGCGAGTAGTGCCGCCGCGTGCTTGGCCGCCTTGGCGAGCAGCCTCATGACGTGGTGCACCTCGCGCCCGGGGCCGCTGGGCGTCTCGCGCAGCTGCATGGCGTACGCCCAGGCGCGCTCCGCCTTGTTGAGCACCATGGCGAGGAAGCGCACGTCCACCACCTGCTCCTCCCCGATCTCGCGCTGCACGAACTTGGACTTGCCCTTTCCCTGCTCCCAGTGCAGGAACTTGGTGCCCTGACGCAGCCGCCGCATGCGCCGCGAGCAGTACTGCCGGTACCGCTGGTAGTCGCCGTACCGCAGCCCATGCAGCGCTTGCGCGTCCATCACCACCTTGAGAACTGCGGAGGCACCCACAAGGTTATCAGTAACTCCAGTAAGCTCACGCGAAGGCCTACATGTCCGCTGGCGCCCTTCACTGCTCCTGGCGATGTTCGTGCCGCTGCGGCCACCGTGAGGTGCGAGAAGGGAGTTGCATCCCCGCCTACCACCCCCGGACTGCCTCCCTCGCAGAGCCTACCCGCAAGCCAAGGGGCAAATATCTAGTAGAAGGATCCGGCCCGGAGGCGCCCAGGAGGTTTGCGGAGGGCGCATGGGTGCAGCTCCGCTGCGAAGGAGCTGCAGCCCCCTCGCTCGAATGGCGGGGACGCCGAGAGCTCACCCGGAAGATTCAGCTTCTCGAGCGGAACATTTGGGGCGCTTTCGGCGCCCTGCTCGCCCTCTCCTATGATGATTCCGGCCACGCCCTTGTCGACCTCCTCCATCGCGCTGTGCGGCACGCTCAGCGACCCGCTCACTGTGCCAGGCAACCACACGCGCTCTAAAACGAATAGTAGTGCGCTCCACCAAGCCTGGTAAGCGGGGACTACCGTATGCAGCCTCCTATGAGAGAGGTAAGCAGCATGCTGGTCGATTCGGAGAAGGATCCCAACTCGCACCACCGCATTCTGCATCGGGTAGGGACGGGCGGGAGGCAGTTCCGAATCACCGGATCTCCGGGGCTCAGGCCGCCACCGGCGGCGGGGTGCGCGCTCAGCGCTGGATCCTCCGTTCACGACTGCCTGAGGTGCGTGTCGCTCCCGCGGAAACGTCCCGTACGAGCGAGAATCGTCGCTGTGTTGGAGAATGTGCCGGGGCCCGCGCAGCCGCCTCGACGTCCCCGTAGCTGTAGGTGGACACAGGGCAGGACCCGCGAGCGGCAGCAAAAAGATCTGCTCAAAAGCTATAGATCAGGGCTGCAGTGAAGGAGCTTTGCCCAAGCGCCGGCGCGGATTTCCGCCCGGATTTCCGCGCCCGGCGCCGGCCGGATCGGCGCCGGAGCGATCCGCGAGGGGTGGGAGCTGACGGGGGGGGGACGCGATGCACCCCGCTGGCTATACAGGTCGCGAGGATGAGCAATCCAGCGGGTCGTGGGGACGCGGGGGAGCGCAGGCGGCGCCTGGAGGAGTTCATGCCGAAGGGGCCATCGGACAACGCATTCCTGCAGCAGCGTATCCCGATGCGCCAGGTGCGCGCCTCTGAGGCCGGCAGACCCGCGTGAAGCGACTTGCGCCCCAAGAAGCTGGCGAACGGAGCGCAGCGCCTTCCGGGGGGCGCTTGAAGCGCTTCTGCGGCCGCAACGCGCTGACGGTACGCGTTGCGTCGGGGCGGCAGCTCGTTTTTACGACTCAGTGTGTGGTGGTGACGCTCGCGCTGCTGGGGGTGGCGTTTGTGGTCGTGGGCGCCGTGGCGCTCTCGTTCCACGGCTCCATCATCCGAGTGGTGGCCGCCCGCTCGCCCTCTCTGTACTAATTGGACACGTCTCGTCCTTCTCCCCGTACTCACCGGACACGCCGCGTCCCTCATCATCCGCTCGCCCGCTCGAGCCCGCGCCGCCTCGCAGCGCTTGCGAGCCGGGCGCGCCAGGCAAGGCGGGGGGTGAGCGGTGGGCCGTGCGGGGGAGCAGACGGATTGGTACTCGGAGGTGGGAGTGACCGACAACATCTGCCCCGACACCGCTGCCGGGCCGTGTCTCGTCAACGTCAACGTCGCCCCCTTTTGCCATCCCGCGCCGTGCCCTCCCGCGCCACGCCGCGCCGCGCCGCGCCGCTGACGCGCGAGGCGGGGCTGGCGGCGGCAGATTCCCGTGGACATGCCGGGGCCGGTGTACTTTTACTACACGCTGCGGAACTTCTACCAGAACCACCGGCGGTACGTGGTGTCGCGCGACGACATGCAGCTGCGCGGCGACTTCTCCGCCCCCTCCGCCGCCTGCGCCTTCGCGGACTCCTACAAGGTCGGCGACGACACCGTGGGGTTCTACCCGTGCGGGCTCGGGGCCCGCGCGCTCTTTAACGACTCGTTCGCGCTCTCGGACCCGGACGGCACGGCCATCGCGTGGACGTCGGAGGGCGTGGCGTGGGCGTCGGCGGAGCACAAGTTCAAGTCCAAGGACGAGGCGTGGCTGCGCGAGAACTGCTACGCGCTCGGGCGCGACGTCGGGGGCCGGCGCACGCTGGAGGGCACCGGCTTCCCCGCGGCGCTGGCGGGCTTCAACGGGACGTGGGACGCGGCGAGGTCCAAGTTCGACTGCTGGACCGCCGTCGACACGGAGGAGTTTGCGGTGTGGATGCGGCACGCTGGCCGGTCGGAATTCCAGAAGCTGCACCGCATCATCCCAGACGGGCTCAGGCAGGGCGTGCACCGCCTCGAGGTCGGGCTGCACTTCCCGGTCGCACCCTTCGCCGGCGCCAAGGGCTTCGTCTTGTCCACCGCCTCGCCCCTCGGTGGTCGCGTCGCGGGGCTGGCTGCGCTCGCGCTCGCCACGGGCTGCATCAGCCTGCTCTTTGCCGTGGTCTTGCTCGCCGGCGCGGCGCTGCGCAAGGAGCCTGCGCCGATGCCCGTGGTGCAGTACCCGGAAGTGACCATCGCGGAGGGTAAAGCCTCCATGATCATCAAGCCGACGGTGTGGACGCGCGTGCGGCACGCCTCCCGTAGCATGTTGTTTTCCTTCGCGCCCGGGCGCTCCGGGGGGAACAGCATCGCCTCCGGGGCCACCATGTCCATGGCAATCGAGAAGCGCTACGTCAAGTGCCCGCCCGACGTGGAGCGCCACGACAGCTTCGCGTCCAACTTCGTGTCGACCACCAAGTTCACCATGCTCAACTTCGTGCCCAAGGACCTCTTCATCCAGTTCCAGCGCTTCGCCAATTGGTCTCCCCCCCCCGCCCGCGCGCCCGCCCGCAACCCCCCGCGCCCGCGCAGAGCTGAGGCCTGGGCGGGCGGGCGGGGCAGCTACTTCCTGGTGATTGCGATCCTGGCGTCGATTGCGGAGATCTCGCCGGTGTCGGGGTCGACGTTCTGGCTGCCGCTCGGCGTCGTCCTCACCTTCACCATGCTCAAGGACGGCTACGAGGACTACCAGCGGTACAAGTCGGACGTGGAGGAGAACTCGCGCGTCACGGAGGTGTGGATTGCGGCGGAGCGCGACTTCCGCGCGGTGCCCTGGAAGGACGTGCAGGTCGGCTCGGTCGTGTGCGTGCGCGCCAACGACCCGCAGTCTTCGCCCATGATCCCCGCGGACCTCTCGCTTCTGGCGACGGCGGCGGAGGACGGCACGTGCTTCCTCGAGACGGCGAACCTCGACGGCGAGACCAACCTCAAGCTGCGCGAGGCGCCCGAGGCCACGCACCGGCGCCTCGCGCGCGGCGAGGAGGTGGACCTCGCGGCGCTCGCGGCGCTCGCGGTTGAGGTGACATGCACGGTGCCGGACGCGTACCTGTACGACTTCAATGCGCGCATGGAGCTCGACGGGCAGGATGTTTCCCTCTCGGGCGGCGCGGGCGGCGGCCAGTTCCTGCAGCGCTCGTCCAAGCTGCGCAACACCAAGTGGGTGCTTGGCGTGGCGGTGTACACCGGGCGCGAGACCAAGATCCAGATGAACATGTCGGACCCGCCCAACAAGGTGTCGGGCATCGAACGCTCGCTCAACAACTTCATCCTCGCCCTCTTCGCCCTCCTCTGCGCCATATGCACCACCGGCGGCGTCGCCGCCGGCGTCTGGATCGGGCAGCCCGAGGCCAAGGCCTCGTGGTACCTGGCGCCCGAGCAGGCGACCGCGGCGTTCGACGTGAGCGCGCCCGCGTACTCGGGTTTCATCTCCTTTTTCTCGTTCCTCATCCTCAACTCGCTGCTCATCCCGATCTCGCTCTACGTCTCCATCGAGTTCGTCAAGATCTTCATCGCCGTCATTATCTCGGGCGACCGCGAAATGTATGCGGCCGACGACGACATCCCCTCCCTGGCGCGCTCCGCGGGGCTCTGCGAGGAGCTTGGGCAGGTGACGTACATCTTTTCGGATAAGACCGGCACGCTCACGCAGAACGTGATGGAGTTCAAAAAGTGCTCCGTAGGCGGTGTCGAGTACGGCCGCGGCTTCTGCGAGGTCGAGCGCGCCATCGCGCGCAAGGACGGCCGCGCGCTGCCGCCCGACCCGCTGCCGCCGCCCGGGCTCGACATGTCCTTCAAGTTCGTGGACGAGCGGCTGCTCTTCGGGCGCTGGCGCGAGCAGCCGACGTCGCGAGAAGCTGAGAGCTTCTTCCTCAACCTTGCCCTCAACCACAACGTCCAGGTTGAGTTTGGCAAGGAGACGCCCGACACGCCGCTGTTCCAGGCGGAGTCGCCGGACGAGGGCGCCTTTGTCGAGGCCGCCCGCAACTTTGGGTACTACTTTCTGCGCCGCAACATGAAGCAGGTGACGCTACGCATCGCGGCGGAAGGCGGGGCGGTCGGGTCGGGGGCTGAGGCGGAGTTCACGGTGCTGGCGTTCAACGGATTCGACAACAACCGCAAGCGGACGAGCGCGGTGGTTCGCCGCCCGGACGGCCGCGTGCTGCTCCTCGTCAAGGGCGCCGACGCCTGCGTGATGCCCTTTGTGGACCGCGCGGCGAGCCCGAACGCGGGGCAGACGCAGCAGCACATCGACCGCTTCTCGGAGCAGGGGCTCCGAACGCTGCTCTTCGCGGGGCGCGAGATGGAGGAGGCGGAGTACGCGGCGTGGGCGGAGAAGCACCACGCGGCATCGCTGCTGTCGGAGGGGCGCGAGCAGGCGCTGCGGCAGGTGGCGGCCGCACTGGAGGAGGGGCATACGGCGGACGGGCAGGAGAGCGCGCTCTTCGACTCGTCGTGCCAGTTCGAGCCGCGCCTGGCGGTGCACGGGGGGTCGGCGCTCGAGGATAAGCTGCAGGAGAACGTGGGCGAGTGCATCTCGCAGCTCTCGCGCGCCATGATCAAGATCTGGGTGCTCACCGGCGACAAGTTGGAGACGGCCATCAACATCGGGTACGCGACGGCGCTGCTGGGCTCGGAGATGGAGCCGCTGCTGCGCATCTCGCAGGAGGAGCTCATGGAGCCACCGACGGATGCGTGGCGCGCGGGTGCGGCCCATCTGGAGCTCAGCCTCGCAGCGGCACTCGAGGCCAAGAGCGACCGGGAGGCGCTCAGGGAAGCGCTGCGCGCGGCCGCGGCTCTTCCCGGGGCGCCGGAGTTCCTGGGGCAGGCGCGGGAGCTGCTCGCGTCGGGCGAGGAGCGGATTGTGGAGGCGCGCGTGCGCGAGGCACTGCTCGCCGAGCGCGTGCGGCGGCGCGTGGCCGCGCTGCACGACGAGATGGCGGAGGGGCGCTCGGGCGGCTACGCGCTCGTGATTGACGGGCCGTGCCTGCGCGCAGCGATGGAGCCGGCGCTGCGGCTCGACTTCCTGCGCGTGGGGATCCGGTGCCGGAGCGTGGTCTGCTGCCGCGTAACGCCGTCGCAGAAAGCGCAGGTGACGCTGCTCGTCAAGGACAACGTGCGCGGGCAGATCACGCTCGCGATCGGCGACGGTGCCAACGACGTTTCGATGATCCAGGCCGCGCACGTGGGCGTCGGCATCCGCGGTAAGGAGGGCCAGCAGGCCGTGCTCGCCTCCGACTACGCGCTCCCGCGCTTCGCGTTCCTCGAGCGGCTGCTGCTCGTGCACGGGCGCTGGTCGTACAATCGGATCGGGACCATGGTGTGCTACTTCTTCTACAAGACCATCTCGTTCGCGCTCACGGCCTTCTGGTTCGCCACGTCCAACGCGTGGTCGGCGACGCAGATCTACAACGACGGGACGCAGTCCATGTACAACCTGATCTGGACATCGGTGCCGGTGATGCTCTTCGCCGTGCTCGACCGCGACATCGAGGCCGCGGTCGTGCGCGCCCACCCCGAGCTCTACTCCACGGGGCAGTTCGGCGTGCGCTTCACCCCGCTCCGCTTCGGCACCTTCATCCTCGGTGCGCCCCCGCGCCCCCCCCCACACACGTGCACGCGACCGCTGACCCGCCGAGGAGTCCCCTGCCGGCAGGGGCGATCATGCACTCGCTGCTCTTCTACTTCGGGGTCCCCCCCCCCTTCCTACTGTTGCCCCTACCCGTGTCCCTACTGTACACTCACTCCCTCCCTCCCTAGGTGGTGGCGGCGCTGGACGTGGACGCCGTGGAAACAAGCGGGCGCGCGGCGGGGCTGCGCTCGGTGGGCGTGACGATGATGACCATCTGCATCACGACCGTCACGGTCGTCATCGCGCTTCACACCCGCTCCTGGTCCATTCTCCACGTCGTCTGCTACGGCCTCTCAGTGCGCCTCGCGCCCGCGCCCCCGCCCCCCGCGGCAGCCCGTGCCGCCCCCCCGCGCGCGCGCTTCACGCGCGGAGCGTGGGTGAATGTTTGGCGCCAAATGCTTACAAAGGGGTTGCTGGCGGGCAGGTGGGGTACTGGTTTCTCTACCAGGGCGTGTTCCACACATTCCCGCCCGGCTTCATCGGTGAGCGTTTTATCCCTGTAAAACGTTTTAAAGCGTTTTATCCCTGTAAGGTTGCTGAGCGTTTTCTCTCTGTAACGTTGCTGCGCCCCCAAAGCACCCCCCCACCGTGCTGACGCGCGCGCGGGAGGGGGGTCGCAGGCTCGTGGGACGAAGACGACGACATGTACGCCGTGTTCCCCACGCTCGCGGCCACCGCGGGCTACTGGCTCACCGTGGCGCTCACGGTCGCGGCTGGGACGCTGCCCATCCTGGTGTTCAAGTACCTCGGCGAGCACTACGCCCCAGCCGTCGACGACTTCTGGCGGCGCGTGGTGCACGACCCTGCGCGCTACGGCATGGGCGGCGCCGACGCGCTGCACTCCCTCGTGCAGGTCGAAGTGCTCTCCAACAACTCCACGGACCTCGACGCCGCGCGCGAAACCGCCTCCCCGACCCTCGCCGAGCCCTCGCCCCTCCCCGACTACTCCGGCGACGGCGCGCGCGACGCTGTCACCGTGGGCGGCGCGGACGCGCCGCCGGCCCCGAACGGGCGGTCTGAGACAGCGGTGGAGCCATTTACGGGCCTGACGCAGACCCCGTGAAACTCTTTGCTCTAAAAAGTGGCTTCACCGACGCCGGCGGGGCGGGGCGAAGCGAGACGCCGCGTGATGTAAAACCTCGAGTTTGAACCGCATTCGGCACTGCATGCTCTCAGCCCGCGCGTGCACCCAGGGGCTCTAGCCCGCGGCGGCGCCCGCGCAGCGGAGCGCGAGCTTGCGGCTGTGCTGCTGAACGTTGGCGTTTCCGGGGAAGCGCCGCCCCGCGCGCTCGGCCGCGGCGACACCGCCGAGCCCTGACACCTGCCTCGCCCTCGCGTGATTCGGGGGCCGCTGCATCGCGCGCGGGGCCGCCGCTGCGCGGTGCGCGCCTTGGCCTGGATGCGCGCCGAGCTCCACGCCACGTTGAGCAGCGCCCATGTCCCGTACTCCTGAGCTCCGCCGCGTCGGCCACGCCGCCCCGGGACGCGGGCGGGGAGGGGTGGGACCTGCACGCCCTCCGAGAAGGGATGGTTCTGCAGCGCCGCAACGATTGCCTGCACGGGAGGGGTGGTTGCCAAATCAGTAGCTCATTTCTGCAGGACGCAGAACGCCGCTCGCTTGTCGGTCGAATGGTGGCCGGCGCTGCCTCGAGGCCGCCGTGTGACACGACGACTGCCTCGTTCTGCTCGAGCACCGCCGCGATGCACAGGGCGCTGTTCGGGGAGCGCTGCCTCAGCGCCTGCCGGGCAGCATGCCCAGTCCCACACGCCCCGCTCGCAACAGACTGGCCGAGTCTTCAGCGAGCTGCGAGGGTGGCCTATATATATAGAGAGAGAGCGAATCTCGAGGTCCTTTCGGGGCTACTCTAGAGGGGGTTTAGGGTTTAGGGTTTAGGGTTTAGGGCTCGTGCTCCGCGGGGAGGGGCGGGCGCCCAAGACCCGCAGGCCTTCTCCTGCACGCCCCGGTGCTGCGGGTGCGCCTTCATCGCCGCGACAATCACGCTGATGCCGCCGGCCTTGGCCACCTCAAGCTGCGTCTCGCCACAAGCCGCAACAGTCTGCCACGAATCCCAATCAGCCGCGGCCCGCGCCTGAGCCCCCGGGCAGTGGCCTCGTTTGGGCACCATGAGCGCGGAGCAGCCCTCCAGCTGCACCCCCGCCCGGTCCGTGAAGCGCCGCATCCCCGCAACCACCACCCTGCCGCCCACGCTTGAGCGCCGCCCATCCGCTGCCGCCTTTGACGCCCGCGGACTCGCCTGATTGCGCTGGTGCTCGAGTGCATGAAGGAAGATGGTTTAAGGGCGCATGACCGCACTGCCCCTGCGTCCCCCGCCTAACGAAACGACCGCGTGGTCTTTCTTGCGAGCAATACAGGACGAGGCGCAGCGCTACCGGGGAGTTCCCGAAGGACTGGTACCGCAGCCTGTCTCTGCGACGCTTGGGTTCTCTGGATGGCGCTGCATCGCGGCAATGACAAGACTCACGTCATCTGCGTGATGGATTTCTACCAGCGCCTTGTTGACCTGCGTACTCACACCCGTGCCTATCGCGTTTACTGAGCCTGCAGGAGTTGCGGGTGAACGGTCTCATTTTGGTGGAGGTGATAGGCCTGGAGCGAGCGGACGAGGTCCACGAGGATGCGCGTTGTGATTGGAGGCAGGTCGAGCTTCCTGACGTCTTCGAGTGTCATGCGGGAGGAAAGCAAAGGGACCGTGGTGACACCGAAGTCGACCAAGGCGTCAAGAGCCCGCTCACACTGCCATTTAGCGAGTAACTCCTCAAGATCGTCTGCTGCAACTGCCCCCCTCCTCGAGTACCCAGCTTTTACGCCCGGAACCGGAACTGCGACGCAGTTGCCCCCGTCTCGGCCTGCCCCAGAGGGAACCCACACCCAGTCATCGTCCTGTGCTTGCTCCATCCTGCGCGACTCCAAGCCCACCGACGGATGGCGGCAAGATTACGACCAGCTTCGGTCTGTTGGCCTCGCGATGCGCCCCTTATGCCGTGTTTTGACCAGTGTAGTTGACTTAATAGGTAGATACTTTTGACTTCTGTGGCCTTTCCGTGAACCTCTGAGGTTCACGCCGGTGCAAGTGCACGGTGGCGCAGGCATCCCCTGGCTGCGCTGCGCGGCAGGGAATTCCTTGGCAGAACACGCAGCAGCGCGTCGGCGCGGCCGCGCGCTAGCCGAGCGCGGAGCATCTTGCGGCAGCGAGCTCGTGCGCTGGTACCCCGGACGCCCGATCGTCCCCCATGATGATTGCAGCAGGCTCGGTGCTTTCAGAGCCTGCTAGCACCGATTTGCAGCGTGCGTGATTCCTCGGTAAATGATGGTGTACCACACCTGGCAGACACCGGCAGCATGAACGGGCATGACAGAACGCGTGGCACGGGGGAGGGCAACGACCGGGCCCTGGCGATGCTCACTCGCGCGGTTGCTCAAGCGGGATTCTCCGAGCAGCACGCGCGGCAGGCGTGCCTGGCGACGGGGCTTGCGGGCGTAACGCAAGCGGTAGAATGGGCAGCGCGCAACCCTGAGGGGCGCGAGGGACGAGGTGCGAACCGGGCTTGTCACCCGGCACCGGGCTGGTTTGGTAACAGAATCTCAACCCCCATCAACCCTCGGCAGGCGGCGCCGTACAGCAGCAGCGGCAGCAACCTCGCTACGACTACGGGGGCGGGGGTGAGGCGGGCGGGGAGATGCAGGACTCGGGGCTGATGGTGGAGCTCCCGGACGGGAAGCTGTTCCGGCTGGAGAACCCCGCGGGGCGGGTCGTGGAGATGCCCGACGGCGAGGTGGTGGAGATGCTCGACGGGCAGGTCGTCGAGATGTCCAACGGACAGGTTGCTCCCTCCCCTGCGCGGCCGCCCCGGAACCGCGCCGCCGGCGCCGCGCGCGGCTGAGCAGGTGGGTCGGGGCGCGCAGCTGCTCGAGATGGTGGACGGGGGGCTGGAGGAGGTGCGGCCCATCGCGGCCGAGGTGCCGGAGGGCCAGATCGTGCGCCACCGCGTCCTCTCGCTCTCTCACTCCCGCCGCGCCATCGCCGCCGCCCGCGCCCCGCCGCCCGCCGCTCCGCCGCCCCTGGTGCCGAGCGCGCCGCCGTCGCGGAACCCGCCCGCGAGGCAGGCCGAGGGCGCCGCCCCGCGCGGCGACACTGCGACGCTGCCATCGGCGGGCGCGGCACGGGCGCGGGATCAAGCGGTGCAAGATCGGGCGCTCGGGGAGGCGGTGGCGGGGGTGGCGGCGCAGGAGGAGCGGTTGCGCGGGGAGACGGAGGGGCTGCACGCGCAGCGGGCGGCGCTTCAGGCGCAGCAGGAGGAGCTGGTGCGGCGGTCCTCGGCGCTACGGCGGCGGACGGCGGAGGTGGCGGCGCGGGAGGCAGAGGCGGCCAAGGCCGGAGAGGAGCTGCGCTCGCTGGCGGGG
>ENA-UOXV01006284-UOXV01006284.1-marine-metagenome-genome-assembly--contig:-NODE-6284-length-12572-cov-6.711432_pt1 | contig 12572 bp, 11 predicted proteins | sample MGYA00238165_ERZ766961 | MGnify/ENA primary metagenome ERZ766961 (study PRJEB28924, sample SAMN03173240) | marine metagenome | biome: Marine; feature: Water; material: Subsurface seawater | place: North... | reverse complement strand
ATCCGCCCGCTCCGAAGGAGGCCCCCATGCAAGGTGGACATGAGCATCCAGCACTTCGAGGGAAACGTCGGATAGGCGATTCCATCATACGCGCGCGAAAGGCTTTTAGAGTGGCAGGTCCGCTCTGGGCAGTCACGATAATCAGCCACGTGTGCCTCGCGAGACTGCCGCTTGCTGCACCAACAAAGGAGCGGGGGAGCACACAACCGCATCTACCGCGAACTAGCTCACCCAACACGCGTCAACACGATACGACAGTGCGGCGTTTTCCCGATTGTCTCTCACACCGCGGAGAAGGGCATCGTTGCTCTAATGACGTAACGCGAGACCACTCAGCATCAAGGTCGCCCTTGGAGGCATCACGAGCAACTCGCCTGGGATTCGCCGCCAGTGCGCGAGCAGGAGCATCTGCCTGGCGACCCGTTTCTTGGTTGAAACCATCTTGCCTGCGTGGGTATATTTGCAAGCCGCAAAAGTGGGTCCAGGACTTGCCTACAGCTTCGCTTGTCCGCCTTTTGCGGCCGCAGCAGGCGCGTCTACACATGTCTGGTGGAGGCGAGGCAATCCCAGAGGGGGCATCGGGGACTGCATTGCAAAAAGGAAAGGAATTTGCCCAAGCGAAGCGACCAGAACTCGCCCCGGACGTGTCGGGCTATGACGTGGCTTTGGAGGAAAAGGCTGCGCGTGTGAAGAAGCTGCTCGTTGACTTCCTGCCTCCCGACGTGCCCCTTGAGGCAACGACCTCGACCCTGCAGCGCGATCCTATCATGCGCCCTGACCCAAACCATAATTGTCCATTGAAACTTTCGTAATCTTAATCTGGGTTGTGAGTGGCTTGGCAGGTTGTGGGAAGTCCCCCGCTGAATTACCGTATGCGCGCCGAGTTTCGAGTGTGGCACGTTGGCGACCGCGCACATTATGCCGTTTTCGATCCGGAGACTCGCAAGTAATAGCAACCCATCTGAGCGCCTTGGGGCTGCATATTTTGCGTGCCAGGCGTTTGGATGCCGCCGGGCATGGCAGTGTGCCCCAGCTGTTCACAGGGCACACGACCAGTCTCATCGAGGTCCTCGCGCAGACCCATCTTCGTTGAGGAGTATCCGCTGGCCTGTGCGCGCATCAATCGCCTCATGCACGAGCTCAGTGCGTATCTCCATGCCGAAGGCGACTTTTCCTCTTCGGCCGCGCGCCTCAAGCGCAAGCTTTTCCAGGCAGCCGCCCATCTCCCAGCTAACGTGAGGCGTGATGCCAGCAAAATCGTAGCTACTGCCCCAAGATTTGCCACAATGACGAATACAGAATGAACACCTGACTAGATCTTGCTCTTGCTATTCTAGACGTACTGCATGTGTTGAAGAGAGCGGGACGGGTGGGCAGGTGGAGATGGTCGCGAATACCGACGGCGATGCCTTGCTGGCACTCGTGTACAAGCGACCCCTTGACGAGGCACGGCCCCTTCACAAGAGATGGTGAATTGTAATGGAGGAAAGATACTGAGGGTGTGCAAAATAGTGTAGGAGTGGGAGGTAGCCGCATCAAAGCTGGCGGGTGCGCTGGACTGCCAGATTATTGGACGCTCGAAGGGTGCGCACCCTGCACATGCAGGCTCCCCATCTCGCAAACCTCATGCACGGTGACTGCGGCCAACGAAGGAGTACGGTGTTGGGCATGGAATAGATAGCGTTGAAGGATGACATTTGGCTAGGGCGGCAGGAAAGAAGCTTGTGGTGGGCGGGGACGGTCACTTGGTCCAGCGCTTCCGCGTGGATGGGCGCGAATTCCCACAGTGGCAGACTGAGAATCGTTTTTCGCAGTCCAATGCGCATATCTGTCAGCGCATGCTTGCGTGGGCACACGCTCAATTAGGTGGAGCAGGAGGTACGGGATCGCGGCGGTCAGATGACCTCCTCGAACTCTACTGCGGCAATGGCTCTTTTTCCCTTCCTCTTGCGGTAATGTCGCTTTTTTCCATTCCCCCTGCGGTGCAACCTTGCGCCATTCGAGGGCAACCTTACACCGCTTGCCCCTTGCACGCATCTGCGCTCGAGCGTGTGAGCGAGTTTTGCTTGCACGGACGGTAGGGCCTCTTTCGCAAAGTCGTGGCAACAGAACTGGATCGGTACTCAGTGCGGGCAGCCAAGGAGTGCGCAGCCCTATCGGGTGTGGACAACATCCGCTTCGCTGCGCTGTCGGCGGCCGAAATTTCGCAGGCGATGCGGGGCGATCGCGAATTCTTCCGCCTCAAAGAAGCTGGTATTGAGCTCAACGATTATTCGTTCGGCGCCCTTGTCGTTGACCCCCCGCGCGCAGGGTACGCTCCGACCGTGCAAATATCACCCTTTCCACCCTCACTTCGCGGCTCTACGCTTATGTTGATGATGAGCGCTGCGCCTCCACTGTAGGCTCGACTTGGACTCGGCGGCACTTGCAACGGGTTTCGACGAGGTGCAAAATACTGCCCGAAACCTGCTATACATGGCGTTTTTTCATTCGTTTCCTTGTCCTGACGAACGATCTTGGCAGATCCTCTACGTCTCTTGCAATCCTGCGAATCTCGCGCGCGACCTCAGCGCCCTGCCTGGTCCGCCCACACGCTCTACCTCGTGTCCCGATCTGCAAAACCCTTTGCAACCAGCTAAGTTCCGGCCCAATCTGACTGATTCTGCAAATTCGCGGAAGCCCATCGTGTTGCAGCGGCGGCTCTGTTCGACCAGTTTCCTTGGACAGAGCACGCCGAGGTGGCGGTCCGACTCGTAAAAGATTGAGGGATAAGCCGTCGATCTGAGAGGGAAAAGGACAACCCTGACGACGGCGATCGCCAGCACCATAATCTCCACAGAGCTTTGTGCTGGGGCGCCACACCCGGGGCCGCGTGAAGAGGACGTGTTGTCCACTAGGCAGTATCTATATTATTACAGTACCGCGCCAGGGCAAGCAGGACTCTTAATCGTCGTCTCCGAAGTATGACTCCGGGGACGCAACCCGAAGCTGATCAAAAATCTGCGGAGAGTTCATGGACGGGACGTCGCCTGGTTCGCCTGGCTCGCCTTGAACGGCAATCGGGCGCGGGATCTGAACCGCTGCCGGCGATATCCGAAGCGCTGCCCCCCCGGCCGGGATGGGTTTGTGTCCTCGAAGGTAGATTTCGCGCCAGGGCGCCCGGATTTCGTTCTGGCAGGGTGGGTGCGTCGATAGATTTGGCAACTTGTGCGTGCAGGCATCATCGTCCCTTCGCCCTACTGCTCTTGCGAACACTTCCTCAGCGTCTTCCGTCGAATCCGCGAAGTTCGAATCGGAGCCCTCATCAAAATTTAGGCCACTGAGACCGGGCGACGCGTTGACAAAGAGGTTTGGGTCTGGCAAAAAGGATCCGGTGCGGGGGCTGCGGCCTCCCCTCGCGCCCGACGAGCTCTTTTCACTTGTCGAGTCTGGGACGCTCCAGCCCTCGCCATGGACATGCGACCCGCTGCTGCTGCTCTGCGGTGTATAGGGGCTGCATGCTCGATGAGCAAACCCGCTCCGATCCCGCCGAAGAGGCTCATACTGATGCAGCTGCTCTCTCCATAGCCTTGGCGCGCGAGTCCCAAACTCTGGGCTGGAGGGCGCTGGTCCACTCGGGGAGGCGGAAGCTTGGCTCCCTTCGCGGAAAGAATTGCCCCCCCCCCCGGAACGAAGATTCGCCACGCGGCGGTCTTTCAGATTTTTCAGGATGAGCTCCAGGTCGTCGAGCAGGGCGTCTTCCTTGTCTGTGGAGAACAGCCCAATCGCAAGGTCAGAGCGCATCTGTTTCACACGTTCGCAGAGAACATCCACCGCCGGATCAGCGACGTGTTCGCCGGCAGAAGAGATTGTGCTGCTGTGAAATTTTGCCGCGCAGTCTACTTTAGAGTGGCACAGCTCGTCGGTGTTGTCGTTGCCATGTACAGCACTCGCGCTCCGCTCGAGTTTTTCCTTGTGGACGACCACGCTCGAACGAAGACCCCAGAAACTGATGTTCCCTGCCGTCGTTCCTATGTCGAAGTCATCATCAGCCGCTGTGCGCGTCATGCTCACGCCGCGCACCTTCAGCGAATTCTCTGCCGTCGACGGCTGCGCCTGGCTCCGTCGCCCCTTGTAGCGCTTGCTCGGCGCAAATGATCATTTTTACAGTGACTGAAAAAACAGGAGATACGACGACCGCGTGACTTCGCAAGTACTTTACAATTACAACTACTTTACAATTACCAATGACTACTAACAAATGGCTCAATCCTCGCCTCGGCCATTTCTTGGCGCAGGCACCAGGAGATGGCGGACCGTCACCCTGACGGGATGGAGGGCACGCCTGCTTCCCGTGACCGCAATTCTCTCTCTATCTCTCCCGTTCCGCAGACCGATTCAACGCCGCCCTCGCGAGTGACATCGTCTCTAGACCGCAATGTGCGACGAGTTTTCCTGTCGTTAGCGCACGACAGCGCCGCGGCGGGCAGCGGGCGCAGAGAAGAGCAGACGATCACAGCAACTGCTGTGGACCGATTTTGCTCAGACCGCAAATTTTTTGACGACAACTTCACACCCGCAAGGCTTTTGGACCTGCTCAACATGCACGCTGCAACAGGGAACGCCGCGTCACGAAACAGTGAGGGTGTGGGAGTTCTCGACTACGAAGCGTTTGTGCGTGTTCTTCGCGACATCGAGAGAATGAAGAAGCGGAGTGGATTGCCTCGAGACGACGCACTTTATCGCCTTGTGTATCCCAACATCATGCAGGAAGGGTCTCCACGAGCCTCTCCGCGCGCCTCCCCGCGTGCATCGCCGCGCTCCTCGCCGCTCTTCAGCAGTGCGTCCGTCTCGCCCCTTGCTCACGAGCTAATGTGCGCCTCCAGCGGAGACCCACTGCTCTCTTTCGCCCTTCGACCCGAGTTCGATCTCTTTGGGTCCGCGTCCTCAACAGGCGACGCGGGCGCCACGGGCGAGGCTCGGTCTATCGTTGGCGGGAGATGGCTGGGAATGTGTCTGGACGACTTTGAGGTTGAGAGTGGGCTTGGGAACCCAGTGCGGGGCTCTACACGTGGAGTCAGCAGAGATGTGGAACGAGTGCGGCGCGCCCTCGCATCAGCAGTGTCTGACGCGGCAGAGGCCTTCATTTGTGCTGACCTTGACGGCGACGATGCGCTCTCGGGCATCGACCTCCGTCGCTTGATGTCGCGCGTCGGTGTGGGCACAGAGGTGCAAGAGTCTGTTGTCCGCGAGATGGGTATAGCGCGTCCGGGTACTACGCTGGACCTGATCGACTTCCTCCGGGCGTTCTGCTTTCGCCCGCCAATCTCTGACCTCTCCGCAGCGGTCGAGCGCTACGAGCAGGCAAAGGTGATACACGTGGCCACACCCCACGCTACTTGGTACACTTAGCCCCCCTTCTTATGCACTCACAGCTTAGATCGTACCCTGCATTAGGTGCATGCCGCCCAGATACAGCGACGCTTCCAGAGTGCTACTGTGCCACGCGTCGGCAACACGGAACCCAGAACTATCTCTTTGTCCGCAACAGATTCTGTTTCCCCCCTCTCGCTTTGAGCACATCGCTACTCATCGCTCCCCCGCGCACCACAAAGTGCCCTGCAATAATCACGGCAAGGTAAAGTGGGCTGCACGTGTTGCACGTGGCACGCGCAGGTGGCTGCCGCGTGCGAAAATTTGATCAAGGGCTGGGAGAAGGTCCGGAATGCGCTTGGCGCGCCGCCCTCAGCATATTCAAGGAGCGGTTGCACGCAAAAGCAGTCCAACAGACCAGCGGATGCACCCTATCGCGCCAGAGCACGCCCGGACGGCGACTCCTCGCGGACGGGCAACTCCCTGCTGCCACGGACCTCCCCGGAGCTTGCTCGGCGGCAAGGACGATCGGTGTCTCCCCCGACGGACGAAACGGCACGCGGAGGTATCAGGCCGCCATGGTTCGGGGGTGGAATTGCACCACCCCACCAGGTGTCGCAAAAACGAGACTTTGAGGGGAAAGGCAGACAGAGTCCATCTCGCGGCATTGACGCGATTTCGCTCGGCAAGCTGGTATCAACGCGCACAATCAAACGACTCACCGCGCTGCGCTCCAGAAAATGGTCTCTTGCGTGCATCTGCTGCGGCTCACAGCCGGCGAAGTGGGGGGAGCACTAGACCTGTCCTGGAGAGGTCGTGGCTTAAGGTCTGCCGTGGTCGCACGCAGGTCGCGGCGGTGGAGAACGTGGGGCTGGATGTAAGGCCCCAACTTGTCGAGGCAGTTTTCACTGAAGTGCTTGATCCAGATGGCGCCGGGTGGTTCCTCTTACCCAGTGCGCCGGCGCTGCTGCGGCGAGCGCAGCGCAGGGGCGAGGGTCTGGTAGTCGCTGGCGACAACAAAAAGTCTTTTTGTGGTGCAGAGGCGCGGAAACCCGATTCTACCGCAGGGGGTGGGGCGGAGGAGTCAGCGGTCGAAGCTGACAGGCAACGGGCTCTCAGCGCGCTGGCTGACGAGTGGGCGCTCAGAGAGCTCAATTTCGTAGCACGCGAGCGGCGAGCTCGTGCGTCCCTCTCCCCGGAGGAGCAGCAGGCAGTCCGCCCGGCGCTGGACCGTCACACGGCACGCGCGCAGCAGTGATTCCCCCAACCCTCATTGGGCCTGGCACCGGACGACGGATGTACGGTTCCCGCGACAAATAGGGTCATACACCGCCATACGGTCCGTGGTGATTCGCCGCTCTAAGTCTTTCTTGCTAAGAGAGCACTTATGAATACGTCCCACTGGCAGCGCTTTGACAGCAGGGATGGAGCGCGCCTTCCGCAAGGCAAACTTGGAATTCGATCGTCGGCTTTCCCAATTACGCACCGGGCACGACCAACAAACCGCAGCAGCGGATCAGTCACCAAGCCCATCTTCAATGCTGCCCTGTGACGCGCTAGACGCTTCAGTTGCCATAGCTAGACAAGGAGTGGTGAACGCGCAGGCAAAGGCACGGGAAAAGGCGCAGAATTGCGACATGAAGCAGGGACAAATTCTGGGCATGGAATGCACTCGACGCGCTGCCCCTGGTAAGTTGATGAAAGCAACTGAGCGCACCGCTGTGAAGTTGCAGGGAGCACGAGGAGGCAAAGGAAATGCGTCAAATGACCACGCAGCCCAAGTGAGACACCCTCTAGGCGTGGGAAGTCCTAGCAACTCTGGTCTGTCAGTAGAGCAGGCACACGATCGATTCTCACCGCGTAATGAGGAGAGTCGAGGCTTCAATTTCCAGCCCATCCCGAGTGACGAGGGAAGAGAGACTGGTCAGCCATCGGATGGCCCGGGCGCAGTGGTGGACACTGCGCTGCCCAGGGCAGGCGCGAGGAGGGCGAGTCATTCCACGCCAACGACGGCTGCCGAATACGTCAAGGGGGGACAATTGAGTACCTCAGGAGATTTCGGTGACATTTCGAAGCGGAGTTGCTCTAACGATGCGGAGCTCCTCTCTAGCGCGGATGTCGGGCGGCTACTTCGGCAAAACTCACGTCTCGGACGTAGTGGATGGCGCAAAATTCTGTCCAACGCTGCTGCTGATCCTGCCGCTAACGATGACGTTGGGCACAAATTGGGAATGTCTCCCGCCCTCGAGCACTCGATGAACCGCCAAACCTTCGCCAAGGCTATTGATAAGGTGTGACTGCTGAAAAGCTCCCCGTGCACAAGTATCTATCTCCATGTGCAGCAAATGTGTCGTCAGACTGCCATTACTTTGTCTTAGACAGAGTTTTTGTCGGTGCCTTGGTCAAAGTTTTTCGTGGACCCTGGGGGAGCTTCTTTTAGATTTTGGCTGACTACAATGCGTCGCTTGCAGTCTGCGGCACCGCGCGAGAGTGGTATCGGACAAGACATCGTACAACGTGCATTTTGTCTCCTCGATCCTGGCAGAGTTGGCAAAATCTCGATTGCCCAAGTGCGGCCCCGGTTGCACCGTTGCGATGCACCTCTGCTGTGTTGGTGCTGCTGCCGCGCTGATCGCTTGGTGTTCGGCTTGTCGCTGATCGATTGGTGCTCGGCTTGTAGGTGCTAGCGCTCGTGTTTCCAGCACGCGTCGTGGATACGTCGCGGAGCCAGGGAGGCGAGGCGTCAAGGGAGAGTCAAGTTTCTCCAGCGTCGGGTCAATCTACTCCACATTCTGATGTCAAAGTGGACCAGGACCACCTCGTGCGCCTGAAAACTGTTCGAATGCGGCCAACGAGCGCCCCCCCTCAGGAGCGGAGCGCACGACCGGCAGAATCCACGGGAATTCCCCACAACAGGTTGCAGAATCCGAACTCGATAACGGCAGTTCCCGAGAATTTCGTGCATAGCGACGTTGCTCCGTCTTCGCGTCATGCTCTTCCACGCAAACCTCGCGGTCTTTGGCGGCCATCGACTTCAAATTCACCATCCAACGGCGAAGAAAGCATTCTCCAAGGGGGCAAGACCACACCGCAATCCCTTATAGATGCTTGCAACTCGCCAACGAGTGCATCTCGAAGGGAACCTTGCACAGGAAAAACGCCAACAAGAAGCGTGCCTCGTGATGACATTGAGTCAGATGCATCGAATCGACGAGAAAGAAGGAACACGATGAGTGGCGGTAGTGCTCACGAAGGCGACTTCGCGCATCAAGGAATTCAGGCAGGGCAATCGCTGCCGCACGGAACGCCAGCAACCCCAGAGCAGCCCCCACCTGCCAGGCGCGCCCCACGTGAGGCTGCAAGGATGCGTTTATCACGAGGACTGCACGAAAAGGATGCGACGATAGGGAGCCTGTTGCGTGAAACTTTCAGAGATGGAATCGTCGAAAACGCTGGAGGCAACGACTTAATCGCTGCTGATGCTGGCTCGTGGCCCTATACATGCTGGGAGCTGTTTGTTTCTCCCTGCCGCACTGTCGCGAAGAATTGTGAGGGCAGCCAGGCAGGGTCCACCAGAGTGGGCTCGACTGTTGCGGCTATGCAAGGACTCGAGGCAGGGTCCACCAGAGTGGGCTCGACTGTTGCGGCTATGCAAGGACTCGCCAACTCTCAAGCCGAGAGCTTCGAAAAAGCACCTGTGCATCCACGAATTCTCAAGCTTCAGCCGCACTTTGCAGCTCGCGCACCGGAAGAAGGATCGCCGGCTCACTTTCCCGGACATTTCCCCTTTCCCTCAAGCGATCGCAGCGAGAGCGGCATGGATAGCGACAATGTCCAAAACTGTACACAAGGAGCGCTGCTTCCCGCGAAAGGCCTAGACGGCAGCAGTCTTCACGAGGTGACTATCCCCCATTCTTGTGGTGTCGACAAAGTCTGGTAGTGTTGGACTGTTCGTAGCAGGTTTTCTGAAGGCGTTTTTCGCGTTGGTAGAGAATGCACGCACGCCTCCTTTCGGAATTGAGAACAGAGATGGACTCTTCAGAAGATGAAGCATCATCAGCCGATTCTTTCGACTCGACTCGCAATACTCAGGTGACGTCGACCCCAACCAAGATTCTCACGGTCTATCTTCATTATTTTTCTCCTCCTACGTCGCCGGCTCATTTGCTCTCTTTGCAGACGCGACTAGCATCGCTGTGTGAGTCCAACACGTCGAGGACAAACAACGGAAAGGATTATGAGAAGGCTCGAAGCGCTGCAGAAAACTGGCGAGAGGTCAGCGGCTCACTGTCTCCAACATTTCACAACTTCGCTGTGTTTCCACCGACGGGGTTGTTTTCACAAGGGGAAATTGGTCTTGGCTCTTTCATGCAAGTTCTTGACAGTCTTTATTTCTTCTTGTCACATGTCGTTCGCGTTACAGGTGTCTGGGTTGAATCCTGACGAGTCTTCGAACATCTTTCAATGAAGATGACATTCCGGTTTCGAAGCTAGTGTCGGGACGTGCTCTAAACGTTTCCCTTGCTTCGGCGAGTGAAAAAGACCGGTAAGGTGTCGGAGAAAGTACGAACTGTGTCAGTTCTTTAAAAAATGATGTCATTCTTTCTTCATATCTTGTTTTTTGGAACGTATGTGATGGCTGTTCCGGCTGGAAGATCGTAGTCCTCCCATCTGCGTACGTAGCAGTGACAAGAGATCGAAATGTCACTTGGGTGCACCAAGGAAAGGGCACAATAAGGACATCGCGTGTTACAGAAATACGAGCCGCAAAAATCACGATTGAGACTGACCTTTTTGCGTCATCTTGCAAGACACGTTTCCGGCCCTCCACCTGGATTTTGTGGATTCAACTAAATGCGATTACCGAATCAACCAGAATTACTAATACCTTTCCATTAAACGCTGTTGGTTCTATCTCGCACCGTCGCGGTCCATAGTTGGTTGTGATAGCTTTGGTTCCTGTAAGATTCATCTTCGAGCAAGTACTTGTCTGGTTTTCCAGGGACCTAGTGTACGGAGACGATCCGCGACACATCAGGGTCATTCTCGAAACATCTCTCCCAAGGCGCAGTGCACAGTGGAGTTTTTGAGCGAAATGACCCGTTCTAGCGTCTTAAATTGCAGATGACGCTTTGCGCGTGAGAGATCGTCTTTCGGGTCCAAGAGCAATTTGATAGTGTGTGCTCCTTCGCCGCCCTGATATTTCAGACACCTATGTCAGCGTACCGTCTTGGGCCTTGACGACGCAGCACAAAAGTGCTAATCCATTAAAGCGGTCGAAGTGGCGCGATACCGTGGCACCGGGGTACATGGAAATGTCGAACTCCAGAAGCTCTCTCGCCTGCGAGAGAGTAGTCGGCGTGATGAAGAAAAAAATCAGACGGAGAGAGGGACCGTACAAGAATCACGAGATATTGCCACAATGTACCGGCAAAACAACCCTTCTTTTCACTCACCCTCCAGATCTTTACTTCATCAAGTCCGACTGAAGCGCCAACACGTCCGTCCTGGGCAGACATGAGGTTTTGTGAGAATGGACGCAAGCAAGAGCTCTAATCGGAAACTCTAGGAATTGCAGCCGCTCACGACTGGGCGCGCCTGACTGAGCGAGGCGGAGAGCACTGCGTCGTAGTGCCCTCGTAAAATTTCACGCAGCTGCATCTTGCGCATGTCCCAGGTACAGATTTCACCATCATGCGAGCCCGTCCAAAGCAGGGGTTCGTGCGTCGGATACACAGAAAGTGCGCATGACGTGATCCCAGACTTGTGCTCCTTCAGCGCAGCTGCAGCCGAGCTGCTGCGAAGGTCCCAGATGCGGCAGGTGCTGTCCAGAGAACCAGACGCGCACAGATTCCGTTCTCCCGACAGCGTGCATGCAGTAACACGGGCGGTGTGTCCAGTCAAACGAGCGCTTGCCACATGCGTCTCGAGATCCCAAACAAGCAAAGAGAAATCCCTACAAGATGCACCGAGCAGGTCACTGGCGGAGAGACAGTGTAGGTGGACAACGGAGGCAAACCAGGATCCGGAGAGCGCTCGAGCGTATGGTGTGAGCTTGTCGAAAGAGCAACACTTGACCGCATCACTGTGCACACCCACGCCGACTGGAAGAGAAGCCTCCCGTTTACGTATTTCAGCCTGTACCATCATCGTACTGCAGTCAGTACAGTCGCCTCGGAGGGCCGTCTAGATAATCCCTTAAACGCCTGATAGCCTCAATCGCACACAGTAGTAAAGCTGCGCATGAGTGAAACCTGAAGGTGCAGTGGGTAGGTCTGCAGCTGTTCGAAAGTCTTGCGTTTTTGTACGCCAAAGGTGAACTCCCGCACGCCTACAGCACCGACCGCAACGCAATCGGAGTCAACTCAATCCGCGTCACTGCATGCGACATTTGAGCGGTCTGTGCTCCGCGCAGGAGCCAGTGCTCTGCGGCAAGAAAGGAACTCTGTGATGCATTGCCACGCTGTGAGTCGAATGAGCAAAATGAAAGCAGCAGTACCCGTCGCAGCATTCCAGAGATGCAAATTCATATCGTCTCCACCTGAAATCACCCACTTGCCATCGCCTACAACAGCACTTCCGTTAAACGAAGTTCGGCACACGCTTTGTGCCAATCGCTTTGTGAGTTGTGGGAAGCAAGCTCACCAGACATGTCGCAGCACAAGGTGTTGGAGCAGCCATTGGGAATCACAGACCAGTCCTGCCAGAGGCATGTCAGCGTGCATGCGGCCAGCGGAAGAGATTTGGGGAGCTGATACCTTAGATAGCGAGTGAATGTCCCAGAGAGCCACTTGGCCGTCACCGCCACACGATACGCCCTTGGAGCAATCGTCTGCAAGCGATACCCCATGCACAGCACCCCGGTGCCCCGGTGCCGCTAAGCGCACCCTTAGGGCCCCTTCTGTTCTCCCACCACTTCGAGCCACCGCTGTGTCCGACGCTGCCTCATAAACTCGCACCTGTCCGTCTCTCGATCCAAGCAACAAGCGTGCCCCAATCTCGCGACGAGCATCGTCACCAAAGCCTTCCCTGTGCCCCCAACGCCGTACAACAACGCTGCTTGGCCTGAAATTCACACCGGTTCCAACCAGCCGATGCGAACGTCCTTCTTCCGTCTGCTACAGTTGCTTCAGCGGATATTTCATCATTCGTCCAAGTCAAAACTTGGACCAAAGGTGCAACTGTAGAGAGAGAGAGAGAGAGAGAGAGAGAGAGAGAGA
>ENA-UOXV01006279-UOXV01006279.1-marine-metagenome-genome-assembly--contig:-NODE-6279-length-12576-cov-5.421851_pt1 | contig 12576 bp, 14 predicted proteins | sample MGYA00238165_ERZ766961 | MGnify/ENA primary metagenome ERZ766961 (study PRJEB28924, sample SAMN03173240) | marine metagenome | biome: Marine; feature: Water; material: Subsurface seawater | place: North... | reverse complement strand
ATTAGAATGGGATAAATTACCAATTCTTGAAAATGTTAAGGAATATGCGTTAAACGGTTATAATACGGGGGCGGCTATTCGTAATTTTGAGAGTTTTAAAGACTTTATCTCAATACCAAATAGTTTTCAGCAATGGCAGATAAATCTGCTAATGGACCCGCAAACAAGCGGAGGTTTGTTGGTGTCATGCAGTCCCGCGTCAGTTGATAGCGTGCTTGAGGTTTTTTACAAATCAGGTTTTGAACAAGCTACGGCTATAGGAAGTTTATTTGATGGTGGGTCTAAAATTATTGTTAAATAAATACTATAATATTCTCTAAAGAAGTGGCCGCTCAATATAAAATTAGGGTAAAAAAACATTTTTTATTTTTTAATTATTTTCACATTCCTCAAAGGCTTTTAATACGGCATCAAAGGGTAATAAAATTGCCCCATGCCGAGCTTTAGCTTCTCTTGCTGGGGCCAAACAGGCTAATTGTATCCAATCACGCTCGAGATTAATTACACCAGAATTCAGCATGACTTTAACTTGATTACGAACAGTTATTATATTATTTTTTGATTTTCCTATAACAGCGTTAGCCATTATTGATGCTGAGGCTTGACCCAATGCACAAGCTGTTATCTTCTGGCTATAGCCCGTAATAATGGCATCTTTTACAACAATAGCAACTTCTATTGAACTGCCACATAGAGGACTTCTCAGTGATATACGCGAGCATGCATTATCTATTTGTTCTAATCCGCTAATATTAGCAGCAAGCTTGATAACGTCTTTATTATAAATACTATTTATCATTTTCTAATATTTTTATTAATCGAATCTCTAACAATTTACTAATTTTGAACTGTAATAAAGATAACTCCAAATTTAAAACTATCTCGTTTGATCCTAATCATTTAATCAGTTAAATCACGTTTATGAAAGTAGCAAGTTTTGATTTTGATTTACCAAAAGATCTGATCGCTCAGAGACCGATTGTTCCCCGAGATGCTTCTCGGCTGTTGCATATTGGAAAATCTTTGTCGGATAGGGTAATGTGCGACCTTCCTCATCTTTTGAATCCAAATGATATTTTGGTATTTAATGATACGAAAGTGTTTCCCTCTAGGTTGAGCGGAGTTCGTGGAAAGGCTAAAATCCAGATTACTTTGCACAAGCAGAAATCAGAGTTAGCTTGGTTTGCCTTCGTTCGTGGTTCGAAAAGAATTAAAACCGGTGATGAAATAAAATTTGGGGATGAATTTTTTGGTGTAATAGATGATAAATTAGAAAATGGTGAAGTTATAATTTCATTTATGTCTGCAAAGGCAGATTTAATGAAACAGTTAAACAGATATGGCTCTATGCCAGTGCCACCTTACATTAAACGGACTTTTGAAGAAAATGATGATGATCGTGCAAATTATCAAACAATATTTGCAAACAAAAGTGGAGCTGTAGCAGCCCCGACCGCTGGCCTTCATTTTACCGATAAATTAATAGATGATATTAAAGCCGCTGGAATAAAGACCGCATTCCTGACCTTACATGTTGGTGCGGGAACATTTCTTCCAGTTAAGTCTGAAGATACAGAAGATCATAAAATGCATTCAGAGTGGGGTAAAATTGACTCAAATACAGCTAAGGCAATAAATAAGGCTAGAGCGGCTGGGGGCAAAGTGGTGGCTGTAGGTACGACATCTGTGCGGCTTTTAGAGACAGCTGCAGAAAATTCAGGAGAGATTCTCTCATATTCGGGTGAAACTGATATTTTTATAACGCCTGGGTATAATTTTAAGATTGTGGATATGATGCTTACAAATTTTCATATACCAAAATCGACATTGTTCATGTTAGTTAGTGCTTTTGCCGGGACCGATAAAATGAAATTTGCCTATGAACATGCAATCAAGGAAAGTTACAGGTTTTTTTCTTATGGGGATACAACATTAATTGAGAGATCTATATGAAACCTCTCTCGTATCAGGTGCTCGGTTTGGATGGAATGGCTCGATTAGGAAAGATTGAGACCAAACACGGGACCATTGATACCCCTACATTTATGCCGGTAGGTACCGCTGGCACTGTGAAAGCTATGTTACCAAGTTCATTAATAAAAACAGGATCTCAGGTAGTGTTGGGAAATACCTACCATTTGATGTTGCGTCCAGGCTCTGATCGCATAAAGGGCTTGGGGGGGTTGCATCAATTTATGAATTGGCCTGGTCCAATACTTACGGACTCGGGTGGATTTCAGGTGATGTCTCTCTCAAAACTCCGCACTCTCTCAGAAACTGGGGTTGTATTTCAGTCGCACATAGATGGGAAAAAATATAACTTAACACCGGAAGTGTCTGTCAATATTCAACAAAAGTTAGACTCCACGATTACAATGCAGTTAGACGAGTGCCCGGCACACACAACTGATAAACAAGTTATAGAAAAGTCTATGCTAATGTCTCTTCGATGGGCTGAAAGATCGAAAGACAGTTTTATTAATCGTCAAGGTTACGGATTATTTGGGATTGTTCAGGGTGGCACTTTTGAAGATTTTCGGGAGCAATCAATAAAAGGATTAGCGAATATTGGTTTTCATGGCTATGCAATTGGCGGACTGGCAGTCGGGGAACCACAAAATACGATGTTTGAAGTTTTAGATGGACTAATACCTCACATGCCAGAGGATAAGCCGCGTTATTTAATGGGGGTAGGAACTCCATCAGATATTGTTGGCGCTGTTTCTAGGGGTGTGGACATGTTCGATTGTGTGCTGCCGACCCGCTCTGGAAGAACTGGCAAAGCGTATACCCGTAGGGGTGAAATTAATATTCGTAATTCTCGCCACGCAGACGATCCAAGACCGATAGATAATCAATGTGAATGTCCAGCGTGCACTGACTATAGTCGTGCTTATATTCACCACTTGGTTAAATCAAATGAAATTCTTGGACCGATGTTGTTAACATGGCACAATATTCAATATTATCAGGATTTAATGCGTGCATTAAGAAAAAGCATCGGAAACAACCAACTCGCAAATTTTATCAGTCGTTTCTATGATGAGCAAAACTCTGGAGATATTGAAATTTTTTAAAGGTACAGATTTATCCAAGATTAACTATTTTTCGATAAATTAAACAAGTAGATTATTTTATTCCGGCATTTAAGGTAAGAAGTGATGATTTATTTTATGCTAATTGGAGGTCTTTCATTGCTTCTTATTGGAGCAGAAATAATGCTGAAAGGCGCTATCGGGTTAGCAGATAAATTTAACCTATCAAAACTGGTTATTGGTTTAACAGTGGTTGCTTTTGGCACTTCGGCGCCAGAATTTGTGGTCTCATTAAATGCTGTGTTGTCGGGATCCCCAGGCCTTGCGATAGGTAATCTTATTGGGAGTAATATAGCCAATATACTTCTAGTGCTGGCGATAGCGGGCTTGATAACACCCATTATTATACAGCCGAGAAGTTTAAAAGAGGATGGCTATTTGTTACTAGGTGGAACAGTATTATTTTCGGTCATTATTTTTTTCGGCGATATTACAGGTTTTACAGCTCTTATACTTATTAGTTATTTTGTTTTTTTTATTTCTTATTCCTTCTTTCGTGAGAAGGGACGTGTAAATACAACTAAACAACAGCCTAATAGCGTCGCAGATGAAATCGATAGTGCTCCTAATAGTTTAGTAAAAATAATATTATACCTAATCATAGGTTTCACTGGTTTAATTTTTGGTTCTGATTTGCTTGTAACTGGCGGTGTAGGAGTTGCACGTGTTTTTGGTATAAGCGAGGCAGTTATAGGCTTAACGATCGTTGCTTTTGGAACATCGCTGCCAGAGTTGGCAGCGACCGCAGTCGCCGCATATAGGAAACACTCAGACGTTGCTCTAGGGAATCTGGTTGGGAGTAATATTTTTAATATTATTGGTATTGTTGGCGTCGTTAGTTTGATTTCCCCTATGGAGGTCCCTGAACGTATTATTGAGATTGACTTATGGGTAATGTTGGCTGCTACATTGATTTTAATGCCATTTATGATTGGGAACAAGAAAGTTTTTGGTCGCACAGGGGCTAGTCTTTTTTTATTGTTTTATATTTTTTACATTGGTGCGGTTGGCTATGGCATTGGTGATTTTAATTAAATCTAAAGAAGACTTGCCTATTTACCCCTATTCTTCCATTGTTGGCCATGGCGAAAAAACAGTATGGCACGGTTTTAATAACAGGCGCGGCCCAGCGTATAGGCCGAGAGATTGCGTATGGGCTGGCATCAGAGGGTCGAGCAGTAGCAATACATTATAAAAATTCATCGGTTGAAGCATTAAAAATGGAGTCTGATATAAAACAAGCTGGCGGTAACGCTTATGCTATTCAATGTGATCTAGCGGATGAAACTGCTGTATCCTCATTGATAGCAGAAATAAATATAAAACTACCACCAGTCACAGCACTTATAAACAATGCTTCTTTATTTGAGAGAGATGATGTAAGTGATGTGACTAAAAGCTCTTGGGACCTTCATATGGCTATTAATCTTAGGGCTCCATTTATACTCACACAAAGTTTGGCTAACGGACTGAGGAAAAATGAAAAAGCAAATATTATAAATATTTTAGATCAACGCGTTGAGAATCTCACACCTTATTTCATTTCGTATACCTTAAGTAAATCAGCCTTATGGACGCTTACAAAGACCACAGCATCAGCTTTGGCACCCAATATAAGAGTTAATGCAATCGGGCCCGGTGCAACCCTGCCTTCGATTAGGCAATCAAAAGAACAGTTCGCGCGGCAAGTTGGTTCGACGCCATTGCAAGTACAGGTTAATGTGAGTGAGATAGCAAACGCTGTAAAGTTTATATTGGCCACAAATTCGATGACAGGTCAGTTAATAACCCTAGACTCTGGTCAACATCTTGGTTGGTCGCAACCTGACCCGATGAACGAGCCGGACGAGTAATAAAGAGATAAATGAAATGCCTGACTCTAACAATAATGTAGTACACGCTTTTCGGATAGCTGACGCTAAACTAGCTGTCCGTCATGTGTTTATCCGAGACCTTACCTTGACTGGATTGGTTGGTGTTTACCACCATGAAAAATTAAATGCCCAACGCATTAGGATTAATGTTGATTTGGCAGTTAAAGAAACCCCAGGAATTGCTAAAGATCGGTTAGTCGATGTTGTAAGTTATGAAGATGTGGCGAATGGTATACGCAATATGTTTGGAAATCGGCATGTAAATTTAGTCGAGACGTTGGCTGAAAATATATCAGATATGTGCTTTAATGATAAAAGAGTGCTCTCAGCGCGAGTTCGAATAGAAAAATTGGATGTTTTCGAGGATGCTGCAAGTGCGGGAGTTGAGATTGAGAGATTTAGATCAGAATAAACAAAATTTTTAGGTTAAATTTATGTTAGTTCAGTAGATTTTTTTATACTTTATATAATGTTTTGACTTTATTATGGAAACAAATCGCGATCAAATCATAGAGACTGTAGTTGATCAGTCAAATATACTAAATCTGCAAGGCACGGAACTTATCCGTGCTTATCTTATAAGTTTGCCAGCTTCTCCCGGAGTTTATCGAATGATCAATGGCGATGATCAGGTGCTTTATATTGGTAAGGCTAAGAACTTGAGAAAAAGGGTTGCTAATTATGTTAACCCAAATCGGTTGTCCAATCGCATACAACGTATGGTGAGTATGACAACTAAGATGGAATTTGTCTTAACACATACCGAAGCGGAAGCTTTGTTATTGGAGGCAAACCTCATAAAAAAATTAACCCCGCGTTATAACATTTTATTACGAGATGATAAATCTTTTCCATCAGTATTAATCACCGATGACCATGAATTTCCCCAGGTAATGAAATACCGAGGTAGTAGAAGTCGCAAAGGCAAGTATTTTGGACCTTTTGCGTCAGCCGGAGCAGTAAATCAATCGCTTATGGTTCTTCAAAAAATTTTTCTGCTTCGTTCTTGCTCTGATTCCATATTTGCTTCTAGAACGAGACCTTGTTTGTTATATCAAATCAAGCGTTGCTCTGCTCCGTGTGTAAATATTATAAATAAGGGAGAATATCAAAAATTGGTAACACAAGCTCAGGAGTTTTTAGAGGGCAAATCGAAAAAAATTCAAAAACAATTAGCTCTTGATATGCAGAATGCGAGTGAACAATTAGAATTTGAGAAAGCTGCAATTTTCCGTGATCGGATTAATGCAATGACCTCTTTGCAAGCAAAGCAAGATTTTCAAGTTTCTGGAGTCGCAGAGGCTGATATATTTACCCTATATCAGGCGGCTGGGCAGACATGCGTCCAAGTTTTCTTTTTGAGAGCAGGGTCGAACTTCGGTAATAGAGCATACTATCCTAGTCATCCTTCTGATGCCAATACTGGGGAAATTCTGGAGGCATTTATTGGTCAATTTTACACAAATAAAGAGCCCCCGCGTCTGATCTTATTGAGTGAATCAGTACCTGAGCAGACTTTATTAGTGAATGCTTTATCAAATAAAAAGGGGAAAAAAGTTAGAATAGAAATTCCCAATAGGGGCGAAAAAAAGAAAATTATTTTTTTTGGCCTAAGAAATACTAAAATGGCACTGGGGCGAAAGATTGCAGAGAATAGTTCCCAAAAAAAGCTATTAAAAGATCTAGCGATAGCGTTTAATATAGAAACTGATATTAAACGCATTGAAGTTTATGATAATAGTCATATCAGTGGAACTAATGCCGTAGGTGCGATGATTGTTGCAGGCCCAGACGGATTCAATAAAAAGGCCTATAGAAAGTTCAATATCAAATTCACTTCTAGAACTGCCGGCTCAGCTTTAATAAAAGATGGGGATGATTATAGTATGATGAGAGAAGTTCTTATCCGGAGATTTTCTCGCGCTTTAAGTGAAGACCCTAATCGTAATTTAGGTCACTGGCCAGATTTAGTTTTGATAGATGGTGGGCCTGGGCATTTATCGCTAACTACTGAAATTTTTGATAATCTGGGTATTATCGATGTAAATATTGTGGCCATCGCTAAAGGGCCAAATAGAAATGCTGGGAGAGAAAAATTTTATTTGCCAAATACCGTTCCTTTTAATTTAGATGATAGAGATCCAGTCTTGTATTTTTTACAAAGATTACGGGACGAAGCGCATAGATTCGCGATTGGCTCTCACCGGGCTTTACGTTCGAAAAAAATTACAAGTTCACCCATTGATAAAATCAAGGGAATTGGTTCTAAGAGAAAAAAAGCTTTGTTATATAATTTTGGATCATCTAAGGGTGTTTCTGAAGCGGGCCTGGCAGATCTTGAGTGTGTTGATGGAATTAATAAAGAGATCGCAAAAAGAATATATGATTGGTTTCATCCAGAAGATTAAAAAGAAATAGGAAAATATTTTTTATGTTAACAAGCATACCTAATCTATTAACATTATCACGCATTGCATCTATTCCTTTAATTGTAGTGACATTTTATCTTGAAGGGCCACTTGGTAATTGGCTTGGTTTGATTATTCTTATATTTGCTGGGGCAACAGATTTTTTTGATGGTTATCTTGCGAGAGCAATGCATCAGCAATCCTCACTTGGTAAATTTTTAGACCCCATTGCAGATAAACTCTTAATTTCTTCGTTAATTCTGATGCTAGTTGGTTCTGGCGGGATTCCTGGAATCTCGATACTTCCAGCGGTTGTAATATTATGCCGAGAATTATTAGTTTCGGGGCTAAGAGAGTTTTTGGCTGGCGCTCAAGTTAGCGTTCCTGTTAGTCGCATGGCTAAATACAAAACCACTCTTCAAATGGTAACACTTGGATTTTTGATGGTGGGGCCTGCTGGGCCAAATTTTGGGAATTTTACGACTACGGATATTGGTATTTTTGGTTTATGGATTGCGGCATTGTTAACTCTTATTACGGGTTATGATTATCTTCGTGCTGGGTTAAGGCATGTTGAAAAGCTTGATAATGATATCATTCTTGAAAAGAAAACGATTGATAACGCAAAGAAACAAAGTCGTTCAGAGTATAGATCATGAAAGTTTTTGGACTCGCCGGTTGGAGTGGAAGTGGAAAAACAACTTTACTAGTCAAACTAATACCTGAATTTGTAGAGAGGGGTTTGAAAGTATCAACGCTTAAACATGCTCATCACAATTTTGATATAGACAAGCCTGGAAAAGACTCGTTCGAACATCGTCAAGCTGGTGCTAGTGAGGTTATGATATCTGCATCAAATAGATGGGCATTAATGCATGAAAATAAAGATGATGCGGAACCAGATCTTGAACAGTTATTGACAAGAATGTCTCCAGTTGACCTTCTGCTAGTGGAGGGATTTAAATGGCATTCTCACCCTAAAATGGAGGTATACAGGTCAATAGTGGGTAAGCCACTTTTGCAAGAAAATGATACGGGTATTGTGGCTGTTGCAACGGATGAAGAATTACTGAATCTCACCGTTCCATCTTTTAATTTAAGTGACATTAGTTTAATAGCAGATTTTATTTTGAATAAACTTAAGATTAGATTGATATAAAATGAATAATTTGAATGATTGTTTTAGAGCGTCGGATACTCCAGTTTGCCTATCAGACGCTGTTGATTTATTTTCTAGTAGATTAACCTGTAACCAGCGAATAGAGAGAATATCTATCAAAAATACTACAAATCGAGTATTAGCTGAAAATCTCTTTGCCCAACATAACATTCCACCCCAAGACAATTCAGCAGTAGATGGTTACGCTGTTTATTTTGATGATCTCAATACCGATTGTGAAACATGCTTGCCTATAGTCGATCGAGTTGCGGCTGGGCATCCTATTAAGCGGCAAATAGAGCGTGGTTCAGCTGTGCAAATTTTTACGGGCGCTCCGTTGCCTAAGAATAGAAACTTAATGGGGCCAGATACAATATTTATGAAAGAAGATGTCCAAACTGAAAATAATAATGTTATATTGCCTGCTGGGGCTATCAAGTATGCCAACCGTCGCAAATTAGGAGAAGACGTGAAAAGTGGTGATCTTGTTTTACGAAAAGGACATAAGTTGAGGCCACAAGATGTTTCAATGGTCGCTTCACTTGGTTACGATCAAGTGCCTGTTTATCAAAGATTAAAAGTTGCAGTGTTTTCTACTGGTGATGAGATTCAAGATGTTGGAGAAAATTTAAGATTAGGTTCAATTTACGATGCTAATCGCTATTTCTTATTATCCATGCTTGAAAAAATGGACTGCGAAGTAGATGATTTTGGAATATTTCCTGATATTGAAGAACAAATAAGTAAAGGAATTTTAAATGCATCAAAAGAACACGATATTTTATTGACAACTGGCGGAGTGTCTAAAGGCGAAGAGGATCATGTTAAAAGTATTATCGATAATTTAGGAGCACTTAATTTCTGGAATTTTGCAATTAAACCTGGTCGTCCAATAGCGCTTGGTTATGTAAAAAATGGTGATTTTCAGGTTCCATTCATTGGCCTGCCTGGCAACCCGGTTGCTGTTATGATTACTTTTCTAAGAATTGCACGGCCAATAGTCCTTACGTTGTCAGGTTGTAAAGATTTAGATATTCAGTTTTTTCCCGTGATTTCTGACTTTAGCTGTAACAAAAAGGTAGGTCGTCGAGAGTGGTTGCGCGTAAACTTAACAAAGGATATCGACGGAAATATTGTTGCCAAAAAGTTTCATTCTGATGGTTCTGGTATAATTTCCTCTATGGTGGAAAGTAGCGGATTAATTGAGTTGTCAGAGGAATGTGGCGGAGTAGAAGTTGGTGATATAATCAATTATTTGCCATTTAATGAGGTAATCTAGAACATGAGAATTCTTTATTTTGCAAACTTTAGAGAGAAAATGGATCTTTCAGAAGAGACTGTTATTTTGCCGCCTAACGTCTATAACGTGAGATTGCTTGTCGAGTGGCTTTCAAAAAGAAACGATGCATCTTTAGCGGTTTTTGCTGATCATGAACTTATCAGGGTAGCAGTTAATCAAGAAATTGTGGAATTCGATACTGAAATAAAGGCTGATGATGAAATAGCTTTCTTTCCTCCGATGACGGGAGGCTAGTCGTGATCAGAGTTCAAGCAGAAGATTTTGATATTGGCAATGAAATCTCTATCATAACTAACCAGAACCAAAATATTGGCGGGATTTGTAGCTTTACTGGACTAGTTAGAGAATTTAATCCTAATAGCAAAATTCAAGCAATGACTCTAGAGCATTATCCTGGAATGACCGAAAAACAATTGAGCAAAATCGAGAACGAAGCTCATGAACGTTGGGATTTATCCGATAGTTTGATTATACATCGTTTCGGCTGTCTTAAACCAAAGGATAGAATTGTTTTAGTAATTACAGCTTCAGCTCATCGAAAAGCAGCCTTTGAGTCGTGCCAGTTTTTGATGGATTGGCTAAAGACTAAGGCTCCATTTTGGAAAATGGAGGAAACAGCAACAGGATCACATTGGGTGGCAGCAAAAAGTTCTGATGATTTGGAAGTGGAAAAATGGTCAGCAAAAAATAAATAAAATATTTAAATTCCACATTCAGGATTACGTTTTATCGATAAAACAAAATTTATCCTTCGGGTCCTCAACTTCAATTATCCATATATCCGGGTCATATGCCTCTTGCTTTGCAAGGTACTCATCTATTTCTATATCATTGAGCCTGCCTTTATCGCCCACAGGCAACCAATTTAGAATTCCCTCAATCTCTCGTATTTGCGTAAATAGTTCATTGGTACCATCAAGTTTATTTAAGTGAAGGAATATCACACCGGCATCAGGATCACCTTTCTTCTTAATATAGACTGGTTGATTTCTCTGAGAACAGAGTATCATTTGGGCCTCAACCCAAAGAACGGTTCTTAGGCGATCAATTGCCATAGTAATATTTAACTAGTCTTATTTGGATCTTCAAAACCTAAGTTCTGCCAACGAGTGCTTCATAATCCTCTCGGAGTGTTTTGGTGACTTCACCAACGTTAAATTTGAGATCATCAATTTTACCCACAGGGGTGACCTCGGCCGCGGTTCCTGTCACAAATATCTCTAACGCATTTTCCAATTCATTCGGTTTTATAAAACGTTCGACTAAAGTGTATCCGCGATGCTTTGCTAATTCAATAACGGTTTGTCGTGTAATCCCATTTAAGAAACAGTCTGGTGGCGGCGTATTAATTATATTTCCTTCGGTAATCATAAAGAAATTAGCTCCAGTACCTTCTACGACATTCCCGCGCCAATCAAGCATCAATGCATCATCATATCCTGCATCTTCAGCATTGTGCTTTGACATTGTACATATCATATATAGCCCAGCGGCCTTTGCGTGTACGGGAGCTGATTCGGGCGGGGGACGTCTCCAAGGAGATGTCTTTAGGCTAATTCCGGTATTTCGCGCTTCTGGTGAGAAATATGATGGCCAAGCCCAAACTGCAATTGCTAAATGGATTTTAGTTTCCTGGGCTGAAACTCCCATCATCTCACTACCTCTCCATGCGATCGGACGAACATAGCCATCCACAATATTATTTGCCTCACATGCCTCAATACACGCTCGGTCTATATCGTTTGCTGAAAAAGGAATTTCAAAGCCCATAATATTAGCTGAATTTATGAGCCTATTTGTATGTTCTCTTAATTTGAAAATATTACCGGCATAAACTCGCTCACCCTCAAAAACGCTAGATGCGTAATGAAGAGCATGTGATAGTACATGTAAATTGGCGTCGCGCCAGTTAATCATTTTACCGTCGTACCAAATTAGACCATCTCGGTCGTGAAAACCTTCACTAATCATACAATTATCTTTCAATCTTTCTTGAATTTAATATTACCGTTGGGTTAAACAGAGGTCCACCATGAAATGCAAATAAAATAGTTTAGTTTTTTGTTATCGTTTAATCGTAGTGTTAAATTCTGCTTAAATGAAACAAACGCCATCTTTGTTATTTTTATCATATGTTCTAAATACTAATTCTATATTCCTGATACCGCGATCGCAATAAATTTCCGACGTAGAAAGTAAGTATTTCCTTAATCAAACGCTTAAATTCGATATGGCGAAAAATAATTACTAATGTTAAGCTATAGTTGGACGTCATTTTTTGAAGTCTAGTGGAGATAAGAAGGAGCTAGGAATTATAATAGGTAATGAAAAAGCTCATATTTTGGTCGTTGATGACGATGAGCGTTTGAGAGAATTATTGCAGAAATATTTACGCGACAATGGCTTTCGAGTAACAACCTCGGAGGACGCTGCCTCAACGCGAAAAAAAATTAAAAATATTATCTTTGATTTGATTGTTTTGGATAGAATGATGCCAGGAGAAACAGGGTTAGAACTTGCTAAATCACTCAAATTTTCTCAGACTGTGCCCATTTTAATGCTTACAGCCATGTCTGAAACGGAAAATCGAATAGAAGGCCTTGAGGTGGGTGTTGATGATTATCTTATCAAACCTTTCGAGCCACGTGAACTACTTCTTCGGATTCATGCGATTTTGAGACGTCTACCGCTACAAAGCGATGATACCGAACCTTCTTCGATTCGAATGGGTACATTGATT
>ENA-UOXV01006276-UOXV01006276.1-marine-metagenome-genome-assembly--contig:-NODE-6276-length-12577-cov-5.154288_pt1 | contig 12577 bp, 11 predicted proteins | sample MGYA00238165_ERZ766961 | MGnify/ENA primary metagenome ERZ766961 (study PRJEB28924, sample SAMN03173240) | marine metagenome | biome: Marine; feature: Water; material: Subsurface seawater | place: North... | reverse complement strand
CCGCCGCGGTCGTCGCCGCGGGCCAGCGCGCCCGGAGCAAGGTGGGGACGTTGAGGCGGATGGGATTGAGACGGATGCCCTCCGCAGCCGACGAGGAGAAGCGGCGGGAGACTCGAAGGCACGCGGCCGCGTTCGCGTTCCACCTGGTCTCGTCGAGCGAAGGACGCGGGGCGCTCATCGCCGCGGATGACGGCGGGAAAGGGTTACGAGCGTCGGCGTACGCGACGCGGGATAGGATCGTGCACAGGTACGCGGTCGGGGCGCTCGCGAGGCTCGTCGCCGGTTCGTTGAAGCCCGGCACCGCGTACGAGGAACGAAAAATGTGTTTGGATGCAAAGTCCCTCCAACGCTCCATCCGCTCCGCGATGTCCGGGCTGGCGTCCGGGGACTCGCAGGCGGCGTGCTTCGCGACCGGTATGCTGCGCAGGGTGGCGTACGAAGGCGACGAGGCGACGCGGGGGTACGTGGCGTCGCTGAACGCGGCGGAGGCTTTGCTTCGATTAGCCGTTAACCCCGGCGCCGGGTGGGCGGCGGACGAGGAGCGCGGGGAGGCGAAGGACGCGTCCGCGGCGGCACGGATCGCGCGGCACCAGGCCGGCGACGGCGCGAGGACGTGCGCGCTGCGTGCGCTGGAGTCGTTCGCGGCGGTGCGGCCGTTGTCGAGCGCGTTACCGAAATCGGTGCTTCGAGCGAAGGACGGGCTCACGCGTCTCGCGGAGATGGCCGCCGGGGAGCGAGGGTGCGAGTCGGTATACGCGCGTAAGCTGGCGTCCGACGTGCTCGCCGCGCTGGGGGTGTAGTGTGGTACCTTACGCGGCGCGCTGCCCGTTCAGTGCTAGTTGGCTAGGTTTCGATTGAAGAATGTTAGGACTAGTGATGGCTACCGAGGGAGGTTCGTGTGGGCTAACGGGGAATGGACGGATACTCGTCAGTGATCCTGGTCCTTGTCCCCGTCGTAGTACTCATCGTCCCTGTCCACGATCTTGTCCAGCCCGAACTGCCCCCCGTATCGTTCGTCGTAGTTGAGGTCATCCTCGTCAAACTCGGGAATCATGGAGTCGGGCGGGACCTCGTGCATCGCCACGCCCGGCGCGTGCTCGATGGCTCGCAAGTTTTCCAGCACCTCCTTCTTCACCTCGTGCATGTACGTCTTGTTGTTCAGGTTCTCGATGTAATTCGTGGGCTCAACCTTGAGCTTGTAGTCCTGATCCGCGTAGTACTCGTAATAGAAATCGTGCTCCGGGATGTCCTTCGGTAACTTGCGATCCAGCAGCACCGCAGTTTCGTTGGTCCAGCACCGGCTCACGTTACTCTTGGTGTATCCCCCGCCGCCGGTGACGAGCAGCGGAACTCCAAACTTCTTCATAAACTTGACGCAATCCGCGTGGCCGTCCAGTGAGAGGTTGAAGCACCCGAGGCGATCCGCGGCGAGTGAGTCCGCGCCGCACTGCAGCACGATCGCCCCTGGCCTGTACGTCTCCATCACCTTGGACATGACTGTTTGGAAAATGTCTTGGAACCCGTCGTCGTGGATGCCGTCCCGTAGGGGCACGTTGACGGAGTAGTACTTGCCTTGGTTCTTGCCGATGTCGTTCAGGCCGCCGGTGCCCGGGAAAAACAAGTCCCCGTACTTGTGGAACGAGACGCACATGACCCGATCGGTCATGTAGAACGCTTCCTCTACGCCGTCCCCGTGGTGAATGTCGATGTCGATGTACACGACCCTGGCGTGATGCTTGAGGAGCTCGAGGATGGCGAGGACGAGATCGTTGATGTAGCAGAACCCCGACGCCTCCGCCTTTTTCGCGTGGTGTAACCCGCCGCTCCAGTTGATCGCGATGTCGCTCATCCCGTGGTTCAATCGCACCGCGCCGTCGATGGACCCGCCGGTGTAGAGCTTGCAAAAGTCGAAGAGCCCGTCGAAGATCGGGCAGTCCTCGCCGAGGTTGAACCGCTGCATGCTCTGCATGTGCTCGCTCGCGGTGTCCGGGGTGATGCGCGAGAGGAACTCGACGTAATCCTCGGCGTGGTACTGGGTCATCTCGACCGGGTACGAGCGCCGAGGGCGGTACACCTCCATCTTCCGGTGCAGGTCGTAGGACAGCACCAGGTGGTGGGTCATCGCCAAACGATGCGGCTTCATCGGGTGGTTGTTCCCGTAGTAACTCGTGCCCACATCCTGGTCGTAGAAGTAACAGATGCGATCCTTCGAGGGAGGCATGGCGGATCACCGATTCGGTGTGCCGCGTCGCACCGCACGCGCGTTCGATCGCTCTGCGAAACCTAAATTCAATGCGCGAGCGGGAAAACAGAGCGCGAGGCGCAAACATTTCGAGCTTTAGAAGAGATTTGCTTCGCGCACGCGTGCCTATTCATGCTAATGAACTAGTCCCAGTCCACCTGCTCGGTGTCCTTCTCCGCCGCCGCCATACCCCCGCCCTCCTCCTTCTTGGCCTCCTCCACGTCCTCCTTGTACTTGTCCGCGTCCGCCCAGACGGGCTGCGCGCTCCACCCCTGCTGCCCGCCCTTGATGGCCCTCGGCTGCGCGTAGTTGCACCGAATCACTTTGCCAAACAGCTCGGCGTTGTGCATGTTGTCCATAGCCTCCGCGGCGTCGTCGCTGTGTCGATTAGTTTATTATAAGGCGGGGCGTCAGTATTGAATGCGTGGTCAGGGTTGCGGGCGTGAACGGGCGGGATGTGAGAACGGGATGTGGACGGCTGCCAAAAGATTTTGCCAAAAGATTTGATTGATTGACGTAGGGTTGGTGGGACTCCGGGCGGACGCACGTTTCCTCGAAGGTGACGAAGCCGAACCCTCGGTTCTTCTGCGTCTGGTGGTCCAGCGGGATATCCACGTCCTTGATCGGACCGAACGGGATGAACGCCGCGTGTAAAATGGCCGTGGTCACCTGCTCCTCGAGGCCGCCTGCGGAAATGGAAGGGTGGCGATGGGCGTGAGATGATGGCGGCTCGGTGCGGGCTAAGGGTCGATTCGAGCGGGTCGCGATGCGTGAATGCGGTCGAAGGGTCACTCACCCACGTAAATCGTCGTCTTAGGTTGTGCCATCGCCCACCGAGTTCCTCTAAGCGCGTCCGAACTGTGGGGATAGGCGGTGAAGTCGGTGCTCATTTTCCTCTTGAACGGTCGGACCAGACGCGGTCGGTCGGCGCGTTTTTGGCGAGAGAAGGAGAAAAGAGCGAAGAGAAGGCCACGTCGCGCCACTACGCTAACGCGCCGTCGGCACAACCGACGACGAACACACAGGCGATGGCGATGTCTGCCCTCAGGTGAGTCATCCGGCGACGCGAATCCAACGCCGTTCGGCGAATATCACCCCCCGCGGGCGACCCGAGACGCCCAATCGCGGAGACCCTTTTCACCCGTCCATCCGCTCCATGTGTCGGCCGCTCGCTCACCTCGCAATCTCCCTTTGTCCCGTGACAGGATGGCTTCCAGCCTCGGTCTCCGCGCGATGCCCGCGCGCGCGCGCGTCGCCACCCAGAGCTCCCGCTCCATGGTCGTCCGCGCGGCCGTCTCCGCTCCCCAGCCCGTCGTGGTCAAGCGCGAAGGTGCGCCTCGAACCCAATCCCTTCTCCGGGAAAAAGCGAGCCCCTTATCCTCAACATCGCCGCTCGCCCACACCTCCCACCCTCGCACCCAAGGTACCTCCTGACCCGTCGTTCCCCTACTTCATCCACCCACACACAGACGTCATCACCTCGGACCCGCACAACAACGTCACCGACCACATCTTCGAGAAGATCGGGTACAACCTCCACAAGCGACCCGATCATCCCCTCGGCATCATCAAGTCCGTCATCGAATCCTACTTTGACGAAAAGTACGGCCAAGACACCTTCACCTCCTACGACAGCCTCTACCCCGTGGTGTCCACGTACGCCAACTTCGACAGCGTCCTGGTCCCACCCGACCACGTCTCGCGGTCCCAGAACGATACCTACTACGTCGACGAGGACACCGTCCTCCGCTGCCACACGTCCGCGCACCAGCTCGAGATGCTGAAGGACGGAGCCCGGAAGTTCCTCGTCACCGGCGACGTGTACCGCCGCGACTCCATCGACGCCACGCACTTCCCGGTGTTCCATCAGATGGAGGGATTCCGCGTGTTCGAACAGGCGGAGTGGGAGGAGGCGGGCAAGGATTCCGTCGACCTCGCCGCGGAGGAGCTGAAAGATTGCCTCGAGGGGTTGGCGAAGCACCTCTTCGGGGACGTGGAGATGCGTTGGGTCGACGCGTACTTCCCGTTCACGGAGCCGTCGTTCGAGCTCGAGATCTTCTTCAAGGGTGAGTGGCTGGAGGTTCTCGGGTGCGGCGTCACCGAGATGAAGATCCTGGAGGAGGCTGGCCTCCAAGACAAGCGGGCGTGGGCGTTTGGCCTCGGCCTGGAGCGACTCGCGATGGTCCTCTTCGACATCCCCGACATCCGCCTCTTCTGGTCCGACGATAAGCGTTTCTCGAAGCAGTTCAAGGAAGGTATGTTCAAGGCTGGCGGCGTGGACATGCAGAAGTTCAAGCCCTACTCCAAGTTCCCGCCCTGCCTCAAGGATGTTTCTTTCTGGCTGCCCAAGGAGGGTGACAGTTTCACCGAGAATAACCTCTGCGAGGTGGTCCGCGACGTGGCGGGTTCGCTCGTCGAGGAGGTGAAGCTCATCGACGAGTTCGAGAACAAGAAGAAGGGTCTGACGTCCAACTGCTACAGGATCGTGTACCGGAGTATGGAGAGGTCGTTGACGGACGACGAGATCAACTCGCTCCAGGAGCAGGTGCGCAGCGACATGGTCTCCAAGCTCGGAGTGGAGCTTCGCTAAACAAACCGACGACTCATCATATAAACGCGCTTATATTCTTTATGAAAACACATCACATAAACCCTAAATCACAGTTCGGTGTCGTCGTGGCCGTGCTGCTGCTCCGGTGGCTCCACGTTGGGAGGCTCCACGTCGTTCTTCGCCACGAACGCGGCGAAGTCGTCAAAGTCGAGCGAGGGTTTCCCGTTAAACTCCGTGGTCCACACGTTTTCAAACTCTTCGTTGGTGTACGTCAACCCAGCCTTGGACATGGCGAACCTGAACTCACCCCGCGCCATCGTGCCGTCGGCGTCCCTGTCGTACGTCGCGAACGCCCGTCTCAGTTCATCCTCCATGACCTGAGGGTCGTACTCGTCGTCATCCGGCTCAGGCTCCTCCTCGCGATAGTACTTCTCGGTCTCGGTCTCGGGCTCGGGCTCGGGCGTTATCTCTGCCTCGGGCTGGGGCTCGGGCTCGGGCGTCATCTCTGCCTCGGGCTCCGGCTCCGGCTCTACAAATGCATCGTATCTTTCGTCCATCGGTATCTCAACCTCGTACTCGGTGTACTTGATAAACCCGGGCGTGTTCTCCATGTCGTGTAGCCACGCGGCCCGACCCGGCAACAAAACGTCCCTCGCCTGCGCCAGTTTGTGCTGCATCTCTTTGGCACCCTCCGGGTCGTCGCCGCGGTACTTATCCGGGTGCCAACTGAGTGACTCGCGCCTGAACGCCGCCTTGACGTCCTCCGCGGACGCTCCCTTCGTCAACGACAACAACTCGCGAGCTTCCGCCGCGGTCACCCCAGAGTTGAAGTGATCGAGATCGCCAAAGCCGGCGAACCCGCCGGCCGTCCACGATTTGTGCACCCCTCTTCGTAGCCTGAACGCGAACTCCTCGCCGTCCAGTCCCCACTCCCCCGTCTCGGGATCCAACGAGTACACGTCGAGGTCGATGGCCCACCGGTACATCGCGAACCCACAGAGCGCCGCGAATATCGCAAAGAGCGCTAACACAAAGGAGGCTCTGCGGAAGGTTATCGGCTTATCCTCCTTCCCGAACACGCCGTCGCGACGCCAACGCCGGGTCAGCACCAAGGCGACGACGCAGACGAAGCTCGAGGCGAACACCGTCGGTACGTTAGGTACGAACGAAGCCGCCACCGCGGCGACGACGGTGGCCATGACCACGATCCTGTAGGAGCACGCGACCACGTGGCCGCAGCTGAACACGGCCCATCCCGCGGTCGCCATGGCCCACGCGGCGCACGCGTACGCGAGCGGCATCGCGGGCGTTGGCACGAGCCACGAGGCGAGTGCGCCGACGAGGTGGTAGTACCAGAACCCGAGGCCGACCGTCGCGCTGACGTGCGAGGGATTGACGTCGGGGCGTGGCGATGCTCTTTGGAGCGCCTCGAGCTTGCGGAGCTCGTGTGGGTCCGCGTTGACCTCGCGGACGTAGGCGGGTATGCGCCACATGTCCCGCAAGCCGCCCCATCCGAACACCATCCCGGACGTCATCCTGCACACGGTGGGGGAGGGAAGGGACGCGTCGTTGTTAGCTTGGAGGGTTTTTTGGTGCGTCACCGGGGAGGACGGGGCCGGGGGAAGGGCACGGGACGTGGGTGTCGCACCATAGGATGGCCTGCGCGTGACGCTTCAGGTAGAAGTGGTGGAGACCGCACCATCCTCCGATGGCCCACAGGAGGTACGCCACGATCACGGACCTCTTCGCCATGGTGAGGTTCCCAGTGGCCTGACGCTGGAACAATGAAACGTGATGAGGCCGACTCCATTTTGTCTCTCAAGTCGGCCGCCGGTCACTCAGAGCGTAGGACGCACACGCGTCTCCAGGAGAGACCGACGACACGCGGCGCGCTCGAGACGAAGGAAGGGTTTAGGGTTCACACACGACGACGCGAGGATGGTGCTCGTGCTGTGCATAGGGGACATGCACATCCCCCACAGGGTCGCGGACCTCCCGCCAAAGTTCAGATCCCTTCTCGTCCCGGGCAAGATCCAGCACGTGCTCTGCACCGGCGACGTGTGCGTGAAGGAGACCTACGACTACCTCAGGAGCCTGTGCGCGGACGTCCACGCGGTGCGGGGCAACTACGACGGGGACTTCGCCGCGGGATGGCCCGACGCCAAGACGGTGAAGATCGGCGACTTTAAGTTCGGGCTCACGCACGGCCACCGGGTGGTGCCCCACGGGGACGTGAACGCGCTCGCGGCGGCGCAGCGCGCGATGAACGTGGACGTGCTGGTCTCCGGCACGTGCAGACGGTGGGGCGCGCACAAGGTGGAGGACAGGCTCATCGTCAACCCCGGCAGCGCGACGGGAGCGTTCGTGTCCGAGGATCCGGATGCAAATCCGTCGTTCGTGCTCATCGACGTGGACGGATCGAGGGCGACGTGCTACGTGTACGAGCTGTGCGGGGAGGAGGTCAAGGTGGAGAAGGTGGAGTACTCGAAGGCGTGAGTGGAGTGGTGTTCGTGGCGGTCCGGGGCGAGGATGGCGCGAGAAGGGGGTTCGGTTCGCCGTGACCGCGGCCAAATGTAATACGAAACTAGCACACCCGACCCGCATCTCGCTGAGCCTATCCATTCGTGAACGCGCACCGAGCCGCGGCATGCGGGCTCTGGTCGAGTGTCGCGCGCGGATCGCGCAACCCCGCGCGTATCGGCGGGGAACCAAACCCGCGAGGCGCGCGATTCGTGCGGCCGCCGCCGCCGCTCGCAGAGGAGCTCCCGCGGTGGAGGACGAGAACGTCTGCGATGTCGCGATCGTCGGTGCCGGGCCGGGCGGCCTCGCCGCCGCTCTCGCGCTGCAGCGCGCGGGTCTGGACGTCCGCGTGTTCGAGCAACGCGAGGAGTTCCGCCCCGCGGGCGTCGCCATCTTCATTTGGCCGCACGGGCTCAACGCGTTGAAGTCCTTCGACCCGGTCTCATGCGAGCGGGTCATCGAGGCCGGCGCGGTGATCGACAACATCGCAATCGAACAACTCCAGCCGGGGAACACCGAAGCCGAGGAGCTCGTGAAGATCGACGTCGCGGGGTGGTCGCGGCGCATGGATCTCCCGCCGCAGATCGGCATCACGTGGGCCAGGCTCACCAACGCGCTGAGGGCGGGACTGAAACCCGACACCGTTCGACTGGCGCGCCGGCTCCAAGATCTAACGGACGAGGACGGGGAGGACGGGTCGAGCCAGGACGGCGTGACGCTGACGTTCGAGCCGCCGCGGGGAGGAGGCGAGGCGCCACCGCCGGTGCGCGCGAGGATGTGCGTGGTGGGCGCGGACGGACGGAACTCACGGGTTCGCGAGCTGGCCTTCGGCGCAGACGAGAAAGCAACGGTGAATACGTCGGCATCCGCGAATGCATCCGCCGACCCCGCCGCGCCGGAGGCTAACGTGTACTACGCCCTGTCCCCGAACCCGCCGCCCGGTGCGAACGGCGCCGGGTCCTTCAACGAGCTCCGCTTCTCCCTGTGCGACGGCAGCGGCATCTCCCTCCTGGACGTCGGTCGAGGTAACCTCGACATCGACGGGAAGGAGGGCGGCTCCGGAGGTAACCCGGCGTCCGGCGGTCAGCTCATGTTCGGAACCACGCGCTTCTCCGAACCGGCGATGACGTTCGAGACCCCGACGGCGCGTTTAGGGCACCTCGAGTCGCTGTTCGAGAACACGACGCCGCTGTTGAAAGCCGCGATCGCGTCCACCGAGCCGACCGCGGTGATACAGGTGAGTTTATTTTAATTCTCGTCACCGCAATTAGACTGACGTTGTGTTTTCTTTACAGACGAGACTGTACGAACGCGACGGAGCGTCGAGGTGGTCGAAGGGGCGGGTCACTTTACTGGGCGACGCCGCGCACTGCATGTACCCGAGCCTCGGTCTGGGTATCAGCACGGCGTTCCAGGACGCGGTGGAGCTCGCGAAATGTTTGCTCTCGAACGGCGGCGCCGTGGACGCCGGGTACGAGTCGGTGACGAAGAGGCTCGTACGGTACGAGCGCAATCGGATCCCGGCGTGCTGGGCGCTCCAGACGGGATCGAGGTTCATGCACGAGGTGCTCGCGGCGACGAGCGAACGTCCCGCGACGCCCGCGCGGAACGGCGGCTTTGGCGTGGATTTCACGTCGGTTTTCTTCAAGGCGTGGCAAGGTGCGCTGTGGCTGTTGGGTGACAGAGAAGAGGAACGAGCGATAACGGAGGCTGAGAACCGGAGAAAGACCGAAAACGCGAAGGCGAAGCGATGACGGATCGTCGGTTGACTAGTCTTACTTTATTATTACCGCATGAATGAATCGTTCATTGCATGCATCAATTCCTGGCCGCGTCATCCTCCGCCTCCGTGTCACCCTCCGAGGAGGCCGGCGATGTCGCCCACCTTCTCCACCGTCTCGCTCGCGATGACAGCCGCGGCGGAACCGAACAAAACACCGAGCCCGACTTTCCCACCCGGCACGAGCGGGTCCAATACCCCGCGCATCTCCTCCCGTCGTTCCAAACACTTCTCACCTTTTCCCCCGTCGCCGTGCCTATTCGCCCACGCCATCGCGGGGGGTAGGCACCCGAACAGCGTCAGCACCCCGAACGCACCCGCGGTGTCCAGCGCGGATAGGAACACGTCGGGGTAACTCAGCGCGAAAACAGTCGGAGGAATCAGCGTGAGCGCGTACGGCTTAAAGTCGCCTTTGTCTCTCCATCCGAACCCGTCGGACAGAAAGTCCGTCAGACCGAGCACGAAACCAAGGAACGACGTGCTGATGGCGAAGACGCTGAAGGAGTTGACGAGGCCCGCCGCCGCGGGCGACGTTCCTTGCAGCGTGGACAACGGATCGAGGTTGACGCCGCTCGCCAAGTCGTCGGCGCTGATCCCGCCGAGCACCGCTCCGTCCCACAGCACGAACATGACGAAAGGAATCGCTGTGCCTAAAACAAGCGCCGTTCGCGACTTGTCCCGATCGCCCTCGAGCTGATTGGCCACCACCGGAATGACGTTGTGGTACACGAACGCGAGCGCGATGACCGCGACGGTTCCGGGCACAGCCTGTAAGAGTTAAGAGGTTAAACAAAACACGACGTCAGTCCAATTGCGCATACGAGAACATACAAAGTACAAAAAACTCACCACCCAGTCGTGAACCTCGATCAAGTTCGCGGGGTCCACGCTCTCGCCCGCGATGTACAGCAACGGTAAGAACGTGCCGATGACCGCGAACACCAACGCGTTGTTGGCCTTCTCCAGTACCTTATCGGGCGCCGCGTAGACGAAACCTCCGAGGCCGGCGGCGAATGCGATGGAACAAATGGAACGATCCAAATCAACCGCGTCGCCGACGATCTCTCCGACGCGTGAGATGTACGCCACGAGGAGCGCGTAGTGTAAAAACACGTACGCGCACCACGCGAACCGCGTGCCGCCCTTGCCCAAGGTACGATCGGTCATCGATATGAGCGAAACGCCGCCGCCGCCCGATTCGCACATTGTGTCGAGGTTCACCTCTAGGAGCAGTAGGCCGCTGCAGATCATGTAGAGCCAGCAGGCTGCGAGTGTGCAGGTGCTGGGGACGAAGCCGCTCTGCTGGCAGACCGCGGGTAACGCGAGCATGCCGGCGCCGACGGTGGTCCCGGCGACGAGCGCGATGGCGCCGGGGAGCGAGCCCGGGTCGTGAGCGAGGACACGCCCGGTTTCGCCCGTGCCAGCTGTCGTGCTGCCAGCCACCGGTGCGATGTTGGACCAGAGGCGCTCGAGTGTCTCCGGTTGGTGGCATTCCTCCGCGCGCTCTGAATCCTCCCGTGCCGTCGCTGTGATGTACCGACCACGTCTTCTCCGATGCGCGCTCTGAAGCGGCCCCACACCCGCGCCGAACCTCGCCTTCGTCGCCGTTCGAACCATCCTCCCTGGCACCCTCGAGATATTACCGTCACGGGAGATCGCGGCATGCCCCGCGGCTATCCATCCGTGACGCGCCCTCGAGGTGCTTCCCGACGCCACCGCTCGGACGGTGGTACCCACGCGGGGTGCCCCGAGCGATATCGCCGTCATGGACAGCACACACGCGGGTCCTACACTGCGGTGTCCCTTGGGGAGGAGACGAGACTTTCACTCCAACAGAAGTGAAACTTCCTCGAGCGCTCGTCGCCGGTGTTAACTTTCAACCCTATCGATTACTCGGCCCCATTGCGCGCCGCGGTCCACCAACTTGACCATGCTGGGCACCTGCGCCGTGGCCCAGCGAGAGATCCCGGGGCGGGGCGTCGGCCTCGTCGCCGCGCGCGACATCAACGCGGGCGAGACCGTCGTGTCCGAACACGCACTCCTCGTGGGGGTCAGCGAGGATTTCCGCGAGACGTGCTGCGCGTCGTGCCTCGCGCCGGGCGCGACGACGCGATGCGCGGGTTGTCACCAGGTGGTGCTGTGCGGCGCGGATGCGTGCACACATGGCTCGGGGCACGGCGCGGTGGTCTGCGCCGCCGAGCGCGTCGCGTCGACGCACCGACCGCCCATGAGCATCCCCGACCGCGAGCGACTGCGATTCCTCAGCGCGTGCGCAGAGCTCCGGAGGCTGCACGTGGTCAACGGCGACGCGAATTCGCGCGGGATCCTCGACGCGACGCTCCAGCTGTGCCCCGCCGTGGGCCCCAACGGCGAAGGGATCGACGCACGGGAGGCATCCGCGGCGGAGCGCGTGCAACCCGCACTGGAAGCAGCCGTCAAGCTCGCGACCATCGCGCACACCGATGCCACAAAAGAGCTCCTCGGAATCATCGCCGGCGACCTCCTCGAGAACGCGTCGTTGCTCGCGAAGGAGACCAAGAACGCGTTCGGCATAATGGCCCCACACGCGGCTTCCTCTTCGGGACACGAAGGTGAGGCGCACAGGCGGGTACGCGGGGGCGCCGTGTACCAACTCTCAAGCCGCGTCAACCACGGATGCTTCCCCAACGTCGCTCGCTTCGACAACTTCGACGGAGTCTTGGCCTCAACGACGCACGAGTTCCACCGGGCCCCCAGCGACCTAACCCCGTCCCCGACGGAGCTCCGGTTAGTCGCCATGGATAAGATACCCGCCGGGCACGAGCTGCTGATGAGTTACCTCCCCGTGAACGAACCGTGCGCGTCTCGAAGGCGACGCGTGCGGCGGACGTTTGGTTTTTCGTGCCAGTGCGAGCGATGCGCGCTGGAGGTGGAGTGGGCGGTACAGGACGACGCGCCGACTGGTGACGAGCCGGATGGATCCGCGTTTGAGCACGAGGGGGGTGCCGAGGGGGGTGCCGAGGGGGGTGCCGAGTCCAACACGGAGCTCGCCTGGGACGCCGCGGATGCCGCCGCGGACGCCGCGCTGGAGGAGAGGGAAGCGTCTGCGTTTGAATCGATATCCGAGGATGAACGTACGCGTCGCGCGGACCGGATCCCGGCGACGTACGCGCTGTGGTTCGTGCGGAACATGTGCCCGGTGGACGGGTGCGGGGGTACCTTGGCGCCGCCGCACACACGCGCGGACCACATGACGTGCAACTACTGCGGGGAGAAACGGACGGATGAACAATTCTTCGCTCAGCTCCGAGGATGACGGCGACAAGAGGGACCTGAGTCCTCCTCCATCACCATCGTATCGACGACACTAATACCGTCTGCTGATACCCTCACTTGTAACAACGCGCTAGTAATACTGCTACACGTGGCGGCGGCCGGGTTCCCTCTCAGCCCGCCGCTCACTTTCCCTCTCCTCCATCTCCATCCCCCTTCGTCTTCGCCCGGG
>ENA-UOXV01006275-UOXV01006275.1-marine-metagenome-genome-assembly--contig:-NODE-6275-length-12580-cov-5.414212_pt1 | contig 12580 bp, 8 predicted proteins | sample MGYA00238165_ERZ766961 | MGnify/ENA primary metagenome ERZ766961 (study PRJEB28924, sample SAMN03173240) | marine metagenome | biome: Marine; feature: Water; material: Subsurface seawater | place: North... | reverse complement strand
CCTCCCCACCCCCCACCCGCCCCTTCCCCCGCAACGAGATCACGTCCCCGCTCTCCACCGCCGTCTTCGGCTTACACCCCTCCCGCCAGTTCACCTTCACCGAACCGCTCCCGATCAAATCGCTCATCTTAGATCGACTCATGCGGAACCCCGCGGACGCCACCGCGTCCAAACGCATGCTCTTCTCGATCGAGCTGAACGAGTCCACCCGCGGCGGGGGTACCCGCAACTCCGCCAGCGAACACCGCGTCGCGGTCACCGGCACCTTACGCACGCTGCTCATCGCGGTGGACAGATAAGTCGCCATCGTGGGCGTCACCAGGATCTGAGCCCCGCGCTCGCCTTGCACCAGCACGTCCCCGACCGTCTTCCGCTCGATCCCGGCGCCGAGGGTGGCGCCGAGGAAGTCCCTGTGGTCCGCGGCGTCGAACATGAAGTTGCCGCTCACCTGCAGCAGCGCCACGCATCCGTCGGAGACGTTCGTGAGCGCCGCGAAGGAATCGTCGCCTGTTAAAAACACGACGTCATACTGATTGCGCATACGTACGGAAATAAAAATTTTACTCACCGTCGCCGTCGAGCACCTCGGATCTGCCCAGGATGAGGCGGACCCTCTCCGCGCGGTCGTAGCCGCCCCATGGGCGCGCCTCGCAGTCCGCCATGCGGTCTATGACCACGCATGCGTCCGCTGCGAGCGCCGGGTCGAGGAACTCGGTCACCTCGGATCCCCAGCGGTCGCTCGCCGCCTGCGCGCGCTCCGCGATGGAGGCGACCGCGGTGACGCTGTCGGGGTGGACCCCCGACAGCAGACCGGAGGAGGCGTCGCGCTTGGCGGCGCCCTTGGCGTACGCGACGATGCGACGCCGGGGTTCACGGGACGAAGATGCGAGGCGGAGCAGCGCGGGAGCCGCGCGGCATGCCATCGACGCGGCCGACATGTCCCCGACGCGCGCAGATGGAGTGGATAAACATTTCGCCACGTCGTCGTCTTTTTTGCATATGCTGGCTCTGTTTTTCAGCCGAGAGTAGCCGGTCCCTCGCTGCTCACCCGTTACGTCGTACACTCGTGTGGTATTGAAAAAATCGCGATTCGCAGCCTAGACTACGCTTACAAACAACGACACTCGCAGACACTCGCAAACGCTGGTGCACGACGGGCCAGGCCACGCCGGCGAGAACGGTTCTCGCCGCGTCGTCGCCAAATAAAACGTTGGTCAATTTTTGGACCTTGATATAAACGGGTGAAGGAGGAAATACACCTGGGCTCAGAGTAGTAGCCTCCTGAGAGATAATGAAACAATATCGCGGCGGCTTCTTAGCCTACGCGTGCCCGGCTCCGGGCAGTACGATGCACGTCTCCGTGGGGCAAGGCTCGAGTTGCTCGCCCTTTCCGCCCTGGACGCAGGTGTGGTACACCTCGGTCATGAGCATGTCATCCGAGCCAACCGCGTTTTGCATCTGGAAATCCTGGTGCGTCTCGACAAAGTTACCAACCCACGAGTTCACCACGAGCGACAGCTGAGGCGCGGGAACCTTGACGTACGCGCCCATGCCGAAGGACCCGCCGACGGGCACGATGGCGCACTCCTTCTTGGTCTCCTCGGGGTAGTCCCAATCCACGAACGTGGTGGATAGGGTCGTCGGGCCGCGGAAGCACGTCGCTTCGTCGGCGTCCATGAGCGACGCCACCGCGAAGGTGTCCACGCCGACGTACATGTCCTGCTGAAACCCGAGAACCGGGCCGGTGCACGTGCCGCCGGCGCAGATACCGATGGAGAACTCGTTGAGAATGTACTGGAGCCCTTGCTGGAAGGCGAGCGAGGCGGACACCTTGGCGCCGGTGTCGAAGAACGGCGTCGGGGGCTTGAAGTCAAAGTACGGCTTGGTGTCCCTGACGCCGAAGGACACCGAGGTCTTGACCCCGGCGGTCATGTCGAAGTCGATCTTACCGTCGGTGAGGAGGAAAAACGGCATCGCCATGTTGACGTCCAGGATGGACGACGCGGAGAGACCGGCGAAGATGGGAGTCTCGGCGGATGCGCTCATGGACGTCGCGATGTCGTCGGCGATGTCGAGCGAGTCGAAGATCTCGCCGTTCTTGAAGTTGGCGGCTTCGTCGGATTGCGCGGAGAAGCCCATCGCGAGTGAAATTTCCTGCGTGATGGTCCATCCCATGCCGATGTTTTTGATTCCCTCGAGCGCCTTTCCGAGGTCGTTGCCGAGCTTCTTGAGCCGGTCACCGAAAGAGTTGCCGCCCAAGAGCGCCACGTGCCCGTCGGATCCGCCGAGGAGCGCGATCTGCTTGTGGAAGTTGGCGGGTTGCGAGAGGTGGTCGTCGGTCCACTCGTGGCTCTTGGGGAGGTCGAAGAGGGTCCGCAGCTCGAGCGCCCTGGCGAAGAGCATCTCCTCCCAGAGCGACGCGTGCATCTCCTGGATGCTACCCGTGAGCGAGTCGCCGTTCATCATCATACGAATCGCCGCGCGGTGGGTCTCGTCGTCGGTCTCGAGCAGGAGCCTCTCGCCCGCCATCTCCAAAAGTTTTCGCCCGCCCGGGATCTTCTTCTTGAGCTTCTTGAGCTCGTCGAGGACCTCGTCGAGAACCTTCTGCATCTTCTCCTTGACCTCGGTGATGACCTTGAGGATCTTCTTGCAGTCGATCTTCTTCAGCGCGTCGAACCCACCGAGGATGAGGGGCTCGAAAAAGTCGGAGAAGGCTTTCAGGATGTCGGCGCCGATGCTCGTGGGAAACGTCATCGGCTCCGAGCTCGTGCACGTCTTGAACGTGATCACCGGGAGCTTCAGCTTGAAGTTGTCGGGCGCGAAAGCCGCGGTGGCGAGCTTCTTGGACCAAGGCATGTCGTAGACGACGGACGACAACTCCTCGAAGTCGTCGGGGTTCAGGATATCAACCGGCACCACGGAGCAGTCCCGGTTCTTACCGAGCTTAGCCTCGCCGGTGGACCGCCGGCCCATGAACTCGACGTTTTGGACGTGTTCCGGAACATCCTCGCCGCGGAGCGCGCTGCGGATGGCGTCGCGCAAGATGCGGTGGTTGCTTGGATCGTCGAAGAGGTCCATGGAGGTGTCCTTGTGGAGCGTACGTGTACTTTCCTTGCTGACTCGGCGCTGGTGCGCTCGAAAGGCGTCGCGTCGCAAACCGTCGAGCTTGGACTTTTGTCCGCCTTTTGTCCGACTTTTGTCCGCTTGAGACTGCTGCGCGGATCCCAGGGACGCGGAGGAGGAGGCACCGCCGCCCGTGGCGGACGCGAAGGCATCCGCGAGGATATCGGTGAGCGCGCCGGCGTCCGCGGGGAAGATCGCCTTCATGATGACGTCGCTCGCCTTGTCGATGGCCACCGGGATGGCGTCGCAGATGCCCATCGCCTTTTCCTTAGCCTGGTCGGCGATGGCGTCGAGCTGGCTGACGCACTTGCCGTCGGCGTCGGTGGTGAAGCCCGGGATGCATGTGACGCACTTGTCCTTGCCGACCATGAGCTTCATTCGCTCGCAGGTGAGCACGGTCTTCTTGAAGTCGTGACCGACGCTCTCCTTGCGGGTCTTGGCGCAAGGGTAGTGCTGGTGGCGGTGACAGGTACCGAAAACCGGCGAGTTGTGGCAGTACTTCCTCTTGAACACCTTCCGGCAGTTCTTTTTGGTGCCAGTCTGGCAGCTGTACCCGATCGTACGCGAGCACGTCGCGGTGTACGGGACGTCGATCGTCGTCGAGAAGATCCAGCGCTCGCCTTCGTCGTTCGCCTTGGGGCCGCCGACCGGGGTGTCGACGCCGTCGCAGGTTGGAAGGTTGAGCTTGTTCTTGGCCATCGTGGTGTACCGGCAGGTCTCCTGGTGGGCGAGCTTCTGCACCACGCAGTTCGCGGGCAGCGGCGCCTCGGGGATGTTGCATGAGTCCTTGTACCGGGAGTCCCCTCCGAGCGAGGCTTCGAATTGATTCAAAGATTCATCACGCTTTGAAATGTCCACGCCGCGTGAGTCGTCCTCGGGCGCGGGTTCCTTGAGGATCTGCGCGGCGACGTGCGGGACGTGGTTGTCCCTGATCCACCGTTCGATCTCGGCCTGCATGGCCTCCTCGGTGTGTTGCGGGGTCATGCCGGGGAAGGACTTGACCGCGTCGTCGGGATCGGCGCGCGACTTTTTGGAGAACATGGACCGGTGGAGCGGGTTCTGCGCCTCCTCTTCGTGCTCGTCGAAGGACCAGTTCGCGGCGGATTCGTCCTCCTCCATCCCGAGGGTGGGCGCGAGGGAGGATGAGGCGCGACCGCGGGCGGAGAGGAGCGCGTAGGAGCCCACGACCGCGCCGCCCGCGAGGAGCGCCCCGACGCCGAGGCCCAGAGCCCATCTGGAATTACGGGACGGGCGCGTCGTCCCCGCGTCGCGGTTGGGCAGGAGCGGGGTATCCGTGGACGCGGCGTGATCCACGGAGGAGTAAGTCATCGTGTCGGCGCGTCAGAACGGGTTGAATTCCTTCGTGGTGATGTGACGCGCGTGGGGAAGTGCCCGCGTCGAGTCTTGATCACGAGTTCTGGACGGAGAACTCTACGAGTAGAACGTAGTTGAACGTCACTCTTTTCTGTTGACGGGGCGCGCTTCACTCAACGTCGAGGGTTCCGAACGAAGACGACCCTATCCAACATCACCCGGGGCGTCCGAGGGACGAGCTCGATGAGAACCATCTCGAACGACGGAGCGTGTCATCGCCGCCCAAAACCCATCGTCGATACAGTCACGCCCACGTCCATCCATCGCGGGGTGTTTGGAATAAAAATGTTGATGAGTCATCATGGCAAGGTCTCGATTGTAGCACTATATAAAAGTTCTTCACCTCAACTTTACAACACCACCGACGCAACACACTGACTATTCTACCGCGTCCCCATCACCCCCATCACCCTTTTCCTTGACCGGGAACACCGCCCACATCGCGACAGTCCCGTCCCGACTCCCCGACGCCAACCACCCGCAGTGCCCAGCCCAACACAGCTGTGCGCCCACCGGCGCGAAAGCAACCGCGGAGACCACGTCGGCGTGGTACCTGTCAACAAAACACGACGTCAGTACAATTGCCCATACGCGTACAAAAAATAAAGATGAACTCACCCCAGGCTGGCCACCAACCGTCCCGCGCTCTTACGTCCGTATTCAAACACCCGCACCCGCCCGTCCCAGCACCCGGCGGCGAATATCTTCCTATCGTCGCGGATCGCCACCGCCGCGATGCCGCACAGGGCGCGGACGTCGCCCGCGGCGTCCACCGACGCCGGCGCGAACGGACCGTGCGTTCCGATAGTTGTCACTTTTATAGAAGAAAACTCATCTGAAGCATCGGCGATGATGATGCGATGCCGGACGCATCGGCCGTCCGCGCCGCCCGATACGAACCCTTTACCTACCGCGTCCACCGCGAGGCACGTCGCGGCCTCTCCGTGCACCCGCGCGCGCCACATCGGCGTGGAAGAGTCGATGCGCCACACGCACACGGTGCCCTCCTCGTACGCCGCAACTAGCATCGATGTGGAAGGATCTTCATCTTCGTTCGGGATGAACGCCAGCGCCATGACGGTCCCGAGCCTGTCTTCCGTCGCCGCCGGAGGACTCTCGGAGGACGTCGTCGTCGTCTTATCCGCGTGCGTCGCGTCGGCGGCGGCGATGAGCGTCGCGACTCGGCTCGGCGGCGATGTTGAAGTCGAAGTCTCGTCGATCGATGTATTAATCTCGCAGACGTCCACTCCGGACTGGATCTCCGCGGCGACCGCGACGAGCGCCGGGGCGCCGGGTGACGACGCGTCACCGCCGCTCGTCGTGAACTTGCAGTAGTGGTAGGACCCCGCATTGAGCGTCCACCGCGGCGGCGCTCGCGGCGGTTCGTGTGGGCCGTGCGCGGTCCCCCAGCACTTCAGGGTGCCGTCGCGGCCTTGCGTCATGATGTGTCCGGAGGACGGTTCGATGCCCACGTGGAGCGCGCCGGAGGACGGCGTGTGCGCGGGAAGGCGCCAACGCGGGCGCCTCGTGCGCACGTCCCACGCCACCACGTCGCCGTTGCTGTCTCTGCGGGGGCCGGGAATTGAGGGGGTCAGCGGACGAACGCAGCGGAGGGATTTTGTCGCGATGGGGAATGGGTAGGGGCTGGGCTCACCCCGAGAGGACGCAAGGCTGGCCGTCGATCGTCGCGAACGACACGCTCTGGACATCCGCGCCGTGCCCGCGGAGCACCACGGGATCGGGCGCGGGGTTCCCCATCGCCTCCCGCGCCCCGAACACTGCGCTGGGTGGTGCACCCAATGAAAAAGGTATTGTTAACCCCTAATGGATCTCTCACGTCTCGACTGCTCGACCACTCCGAGGGGCGAATGGCAATGGCGGAGAGCCCCGCGACGGCGCTGCGGCGGTACCAGACGGACCTCCGCAAGCTCATCCGCGGCGGGTTCAACCGCTACGCCGACTGCAAGAAGTGCTGGGTGGTGTGGACGGACGACGGACGCGATGCGCTCACCGACGCGGCGAACGCGGCCATCGTCGGCGACGTCGGCGCGAGCAGACCGATGCCCCACCGCCTAAACGCCCTAAACCCGGGGCTGGATCGAGCGCTTCGGACACGGCGAAAGGAGACGATGGCGAGGCAGCTGAAGGATCTCAAGTCAGTGCACAGCGCGGGACGCAAGGCGGTGTTCGCCGCCATCGAGGAGTGCGAACGCGTCGCGGACGAGGCGAGGGATCTCGTCAAACGACAATTCCAATCCACCCCCGAAGCGTCATCCCCCGACGAGCCGGCGCTGTTCGGCTCGCTCAGCGGCGGCGACATGATCGACCTACTGGCCTCCGCGATCGGCATGATACGTAAAGACTGCGAGGCCAAGGCGGCGCTGCTGGAGGAGACCGTGAAGGCGCTCGAGGAAGCGGACCCGGCGGCGGCGGCGCTTCGAGCCAAGTTGGAAAAGTCGAACGGAGCCGACGGAGCCGACGAGGACGACGGGCTGGTGCTGAGCCGCGAGGCGCTCACGACGATCGTCGCGACGTGGATCCTGAACCCGTACGTGAACAAGGAGGTGCTCGCGGAGATTGACGCGGTCGCGGCGCTCGAGATGAAGGATTGACGACGACGGCCCTTTAGTTTAGTTTAGTGTTTTAGGTAATATTTTTTTTTGGGCCCCGAGGGCGTTTCTAGGCTAAGTCATCTAATAGCAGTAGTCAGTAGCACAGTAGCAAGCATGCACAGCATAATAGGCGTACAGCGACGAGGGATGAGCTCGTCCTGAGAAAGAATACATCGGCACACGCGCGTGCACCGGACGGCGAGCGTGATAGGTCTCGCCGGATTGTTTTGGTTTTTTGGTTTTTGGTCATCGCCAAAAGATTATCTTTTGGCAATCACCCGACGACCGCGTCGCGGAGCCGGAACCCCGCGCTCTTCACCAACGATGAGAGCGACCCGACGGGAGGCGACTTCTTCTCCTTGTCCCCTAAACCCTCGCACCCGTACGGCTCAACGCCGTATCCCACACCGAAGAACACCCCGCTCCCGCCCACGACGTCAAAGTTAACCGACGCCCTTCGGCTTCTCGATTGCGAGTTCGTCCTGACGCCGTGAACGCCCGGCGCGGGGGGCGACCCCGCGGGCGTGGTCGGTTGCGACCTGCTCGTCGCGGTGGGCAGGAACCACTTGGACAGGATGCTCTTGTTCTGCCTCCACGGCGGTACCGGCATCCCGCGTTCCTTGAAGCTCGCCAGCATCTGCTCGGACATGAAATCGACGAGCGCGGCGAGTCGTTTGTGCGAGCCGACGAAGTGCGGCGGGAGGGTGTCCAGCAGGCGTTCGTATCGCTCCGTGGGCCTGGAGATGACGAAGTGCGCGCGGAGGTAGGGCTCCATGAGCAGGACGCCCGTGGACGTGGCGTCCTCGGGCTTCATGGGCGTCGCGGAGGCGGACGCGTAGACGGGGAGACCCCTAGACTCGTCCGTCTCCTTGTCCATAGGGGTGTCCGTCGATGCGTCTTGGCCAGTTTTGATCCAGAGGAAGGAGTGGCGGAGGTTGAGCAACGCCGCGTGGCCCGCCGCGCCCGGGGTGGTGGCCACGAACGCGTTGGATCCCACGCTGAACCCGCCCGCCCTGCGTTGTTCAGCCTTCTTCTTCTTTGATCCGTGGATGAGATGATCCAGCGGGACGTCGAGGTCGTCTGGGTTGGCATTTGCGAGTTTGTCAAAGGCGCATCGCACGGCTTCGATGTGCGCAAAGTCGCCCACCTCGCCTGGGCCCACCTCGGCGCACGCGGCGGCGAAGCGCTTGTATGTGTCCGCCTCGGCGTCCGTCTTGTGCTTGGTCAGCTGGCGCAGCAGCCTGGTGGTGGTTGGCGGTGGTGGGGGGGGGTATAGGAGGTCAGCGGAATATTCAGTGAGACTGGTGGAATATTCCTGGTGAAAAACCGGAATGTTCGGATTCTGGGCGGGAAGAATCTCTGCAACTCGGAGACTTCCACCCAGTGAACGAGTGAAAGCCGTGGAAATTGAAAAAGATATTTCCGCCAGCCGCCTTTGGAAAAAAGGAACTACACGCTGGCAGATATTCGATCCAGTCGTGATCCAAACTTTCGTATGGCCAACCAGTCACAAAAACGGGTCGGACGAGCGTAATCTCGCTCCACACCGCGTTGAAGGGGGAATCCGGGAGTATCTCCCCAAAGGTCGGGTTTTAGGTACAAAAACGGAAGGGAGCCGCGGGGACGGCGCGGGCGCGCACCTGACGTAGACGGCGTGCCTATCGTGGCCGTCGTCGGAGCTCGTGCACGAGTCCTCCTCCATGAGCATCGGCATCGGCCCGTTCCTCTCGAAATCGCCCGCGGTCTCCTCGAGCGTGTCGAAGAGCAGATCGAAGCCGAGCGAAGAAGCCGAGTGGTCGGCGGGAGGCTTAACGTCGAATGGCCGCAGCGACTCAGACGTCGTGTGTCCTCGGTCGCCCCACGCGTCCCGCGGCAGGTCGGGGGTGCCCGGCGTCTGCAGCCGGACCCTCGGGGGGCTCATCCCGAACGCCCTCGGTATGTCGCCGGTGACCTTCATCGGCGTTCGATCCGTGGCGGCGGCGTCCACTGGGGCGGCCGCGCGAAAGGGTTCGAAGATTTTTCCCTCGGGCCACTCGACGGCGGAGGCGTCGGCAATGACGGCGCGTGTGCGATGCGCGGAGGTCGTATCGAGCCCACTCGGGACGCGTGAGATGCGAACCGGTTCGTTCCGAACCACTCGGGCGATGCGCCGAGCAGAGAGTGGTGTGTCCACGTGCGGTGCGCGTCGGGAAAGTGACCGCCGTGGACGCGCCGCGAACAAGGAACCTTCAGTGAAAAGTGATGGAATATCCGTCAAATGGTCCCTTCGAGAAGTATCTACGTGGGCGCAGCCAATCAGGTGGCGTCCACGTCGGCGCGGTATCTTATTTTTCAAGATATTTTTACTCGCCCTTCGAAGAGTCAAAACGTGCCCAATCAAAACGCGAGTCCCAGACCACCGATTTGGAAGGGGTAAACGAAGGGTCGTCTACTCGGTGAAAATTCCAATTCTCAAAGTGAAATTGCAATTCCAAATGGGGTGTTGAAAGGTTCGCGGCCAACGGTCGAAAGGCGCGATCCACTTTCTGTCGTCTGACTTGGGTTAGGCTTGTGCCTTCGTGTGCCAGGCGCGAGTTGCCACGCGCGCCCTGAATATTCCGAGTTGCGGCGGAAGGCACTGGGAAAAAGTGCGTTGGCGATTCCGGGACTCCTCTGCGCGTCACAACCCCTCACGCACGCGCGGGGATATCCATCGAGCGTCGAACGAGGGTATCGTATCCCTTCGATCCACGCGTATAATTCAACATGGCAGCGCTGGCGACGATGGCTTCCGTCGCGGCCCGAACGACGCGCGTCTCGGCGTCGGCGTCGGCGGGGCGTCGTCGCGATAAATGCTCGACGACCCCTCGGGCCATTGCGTCCATCCCGGCGCTACCACGCGCCCGCGCCTCGACCGTGCGTTCCCGTCACTCGCGTGTACGTGACATCTACACCACCAAGGCGGCGGCGAGCGAGTCGGTGGACGACGTCGGGGGCGACGCGGAGGTCACAGAAGAACTGAGGTTCCTCAACATCGCCGACGACGCCGACGCCGTCCGCGCGGGGGTGGACGCGCTCAAGGCGAAGGAGATCAAGGACGAGCTCAAGATGTTCGGCGTGGCCGTCGCGGGGAAGAAGGACCAGATCGTGGACCGACTCGTGGAGTGCTACTCCCTCACGGTACGACCTTTGTCACACCAGACCCATCACCAAACCCTCTCCCCCATTCATTCAAAGTAACTTTTACACTTTTTCTTATCCCCACTTATACTCACGCCTCGACTCATCCCACCACACAGGCCAAGGGCGAAGACGTCGTCGCCGCGATGCAACAGCGGACGATCAAGAAGGTCACGCAGGTCACCGAAGAAGCCGCCGCATCCACGGCGAGGCGCGACGCGAGGCGCGCGCGCGCAGGCGCCTACTCCGGCGTCAGCGACCGAACCGCCAAAAAATTAACCGCCGCTCGCCGCCGCGCCGTCGCCGGCGCCACCGGCGCCAAGGCGTCCGGGATCACCGCCAGGCGCCGCTCCAAGCTCGCGGAGGTTGCCGACGTGGACATCGAGGAGAACAACGACGAGGCGCAGGCGCAGGCGGCTTACTCCATGGCCAACCCGGTGGCTGACGCCGCGAGAAAAACCAAACTCAACGTCGCCAAAAGGGACTTGGATCGCCAGATGGACTTCCAAGGACAGATGGAGAGTGAGGGGTGGTACATGTGCGAGGTTCCTGAGACGCGCGAGTCACAGGCGGCGGAGAAGATCGAGGTCATCAGCGGGACGGCAAAGACGGACGGCGAGGATTTGGTCGTCTGGGTCCCGCGGGTACCCAAGGATACGTTCGCCGTCGCGGAATCAGACGCAAAAGGTAAAACTCGAATCGACTTGCTCCGATCGGTCCCGGACGACGAAAACGCCGTGTTACCTTTCCCCGGGTACGTCCTGGTGCACACGAAGCTGACGCAGACGGTTTTGAACTCGCTGGAGGAGATCTACGGCGTCAAAGGGTTCGCGTCGAGCGGCGTGACCAAGTACGGGAGCACTCGAAGGCAAACTGGGGAGAAACCGAGACGGGTGCCGGCGATGCAGCTGGAGACGATGATGAAGATGTGCGACGTGCGGGTGGTGAGCGACGCGGAGCACGCGGTGATGGCGGAGGCGTTGAAGAAGCAGGCGGAGGCGAAGGCGAGGGCGGAGGCCATGGGGTCGATCCCCGACGCCGACGACGCCGAGATCGTCGATGCGGCTGACGCGGGTGACGCGGTCGATGCAACGTCGGAGCCCACGGTCAGCGCGGAGGCGATGGCGATGCGCGAGGCTGCCATCCACGGGGGTAACAAGGCCCCGGATGGTGCCACGCAGATCGAGGTCAAGGTTGGCCCGTTCAAGGGGTTCAAGGGATACCTCACGAACGACAAGGGCGACGACGGCGCGGACGCTAAGCTCGTCATCTTCGGCCGCGAGACGGACGTCACCCTCGAAGCCGGCGAGTTCGTGACGCTGTGACGGCGCGACTAGTCTATCATGCGGTGTCGTTTGAAACGGTGATTTACGCCAACTCTAATCCTAATCGCGCGGCGTTATCGAGGGTCAGTCCCCGTCGGTGCCGTCCACCACCGCCTCCACCTTTTCCTCGCCAAAGTCGATGCTCTCCTCGGTGCCATCGTCGTACGCGATGAAATGTTTTTTATCGGCTGGATCAAACTTCTTTACGTTTGCTCCATACCACGCGCTCTCCCCGTTTGGCTCCATCCATAGGACCCGCACCCTCCTCCCTGGTTGTAAGATTGCGTCGGCGTTCACAGCTGTGAATTCCTTCCCCGCGTCTGGGTCCGGCGCCGCGTCTTGCGGCAGGGACGTCCCGTCGAGGTGTCTTTCCCACTCGAGCATCCCAGTTTTTTCGTAGTTTTTACGCATGGCGAAGGAAGCTGAGGTTTGGCCGCTGAGGTCTTTGCCGCTCGCGGCTTCCCTGCACACGCGCATCCAGAGCTTCTGCTCGCATATCTTGGCGTACCCGCCCAGCGCCCGGACCTTCTTGAACACCTTGCGGAATGGCAGCGGGATCCCGAGGAAGATGGGCGAGTACAGATCGTGTCGCGACCTAAACTTGAGAAAGTGCGCCAAGTCGTCCCTGAAATCTCGCTCGTTGTCGTCGAGGAACTCGTCGTGGCCGCCCGCGGGTCGTTTGGACATGGTCGTCGCCTCGGCGATCGGGACCGCGCCGAGCGCCGGCCCCGAACTCGGCTGATCCACCGCTCGGCTGGGCGGGGGCGCGCCGCCCGTGCGCAGCTCCACCAACGCGGACCGCTCCGCCCGCGGGGGCGGTGGGGCGAGCTGCTTGAACTGATCGGCCCAGTTCGGGTCGCTCCACGGCGCGCCGCCGGCGTTGGGCCTGGGTTTCTTGGCGGAGGGTTCGTCGTCCCCGGCGGCGGGCGCCGCCGCCTTGAACGTGATCTTCAGCCCCGTCGTCGCCATCGCCGATACGAGGTGTGA
>ENA-UOXV01006273-UOXV01006273.1-marine-metagenome-genome-assembly--contig:-NODE-6273-length-12581-cov-154.434935_pt1 | contig 12581 bp, 13 predicted proteins | sample MGYA00238165_ERZ766961 | MGnify/ENA primary metagenome ERZ766961 (study PRJEB28924, sample SAMN03173240) | marine metagenome | biome: Marine; feature: Water; material: Subsurface seawater | place... | reverse complement strand
GAAAAGAAAAAATCGAATTATATGGAAAAACACATGAAGTAGAGCACTTTAAATTAACTTCAAAAGATATGTCCATTCCTAAGGATAAAAGATTAAACTTTGATATTTGGTTTGATAAAAAAAATGCTTTAATTCTTAAAGTTGCCTATTCTCGAATGGGAAACTGGGAATATAGAGTTAAAAAATTTGAATAAATTTATCTAATAATTTTTTTATAAAGATCATTAGCACTTATCCAGCCTGCTTCAAGTCTTGGTCCTACAAACCAATCTGCACATACACCTAAATTTAATGAAGAATTCCAATAACTTTTTATCTTTAAAGGATTTGGATTTGATGAGTATTTCCATCCATGATTAAGGTGGAATAAAATTTTAGTTTTTTTAATTCCAGTAAGTTTAAAAAATCTATCAATCAAAATTTTAGAATTTTGGTTCTTATTTTCTCTATTTTTATTAATTTTTTTATTTGCCCAATTATGAGTACTTTGCAAAGTCCACAAATCTTGATTAAGTTTGAACCTTTTTTTACTGTTTTCTTTTGCGGCCCAACCCAAAATTTTGTCACCAAACAAATAGCTGCTCACATTTTTTTTGGTTTTTTTTACTACAAACATAACTGTGATATTGGCATCCATCTTAACTTTTTTTTTTATGAATGGAGCTTTTATAAATCTTTTTGATAACTTTGATAATTGAGCAAACGGACAAGTTAAAATTAATTTATCATAAATTTTTTCACTTCCATCAGAAAAAGTAAGCAACCATTTTTTTTCTTTATAGTTAATTTTTTTTAATTCTGTTTGAAAATAACATTTAATATTTTTTAAAAGATATTTGCTAATATCATTATTCCCTTTTCTGCCTATTATCTTTAAATGATTTTTATTTTCTTTTTTAACTTTATTTAGAAATAAATGGTTGCCAATCCAATTTTTTAGTATTTTTTTTTTTATTAAAATATTAATAAACTTTTTAAAAGCTGGTGTTTTGGGTGAAATGTATTGAGTTCCATGATCAAATCCTTTGGCTTTATCTAATCTTTTAAATGATGATCTACCACCTGGTCCTCTCGCTTTATCAAATAAATCAACTGAATATTTGTTGTTTAAAAGGTTTGCAATTGTTGCTCCTGAAATACCTGAGCCAATTACACAAAAACTGCTCATTTCCCTGCAACTGTCATTCCATCAATCATCATAGTGGGTGCGTTTACCGTGTACTTAAATTCTAAATCATTAGCTAAAGTAATTCTTTTAAACATATCATTAAAATTCCCCGCAATAGTTATCTCATTCACTGGATATTTAAATTCACCTTCCTCAACTAAAAAACCTGTTGCACCCACTGAATAATCTCCAGTGACGAGATTTGTCCCATGACCTATCGTTTCTGTGACATACAAAATCTTAGGGGAGCTTTTTAATAATTCTTCATAACTTACTTTTCCATTTTCTAAGTAAAGATTAGTGCTACCTCCACTTCTGCCATTTGATTTTAAATTTAATTTTTTTCCATAATATGTATCAACCAAATAATTCTTAAGAATTCCCTCTGTTACTAAACTTAAAGTTTCTGATTTTACTCCTTCAGAATCGAAATACTTAGAGCCCATGCCCTTTATTAAATCAGGTTTATCAACAATATTAATAGTATTAGAAAAAATTTGTTGATTAATTTTATCTTTTAAAAATGATGTTCCTCTTGCAATTGATGAAGACGATATAGCTCCAGCAAAAGAGCTTAAAAAACTTTTCGATATTCTCTTATCAAAAATAATACTAATTTTGTCACTTCCAATTTTTTTAGGACTAAGTTTTTTCAAAGTTTGCTCAGCTGCTGTTTTTCCAAGATCTGAGGGACTCATTAAATCATTTAAATGACGTTTACTTGTAAATTCATAATCTCTTTCCATGCTGCTTTCATCTTTTGCCACAGTTACACAAGATGCTGTAAATGTTGATGTTTTATATCCATTACAAAAACCATCACTATTTGCAGAAATAAAATTTGATTTATCTTGTGTAAAACTTGATTCTGTATTTATGATTTTTTTATTATCTGATGCTGCTTCTTCTAATTCTTTTAAATAATCTATTTTTTTATCATTCTCTATATGAGATTGGTCATATAAATTTAAATCTTTAATATTTTTTGCTAATAGATCTTTATCTGGTAATGAATTATATTCATCCTCAGGAGTTATTTTTGTAGTTTCGATACATTTTTCAATTAAGATTTTTAAATTTTCATCTAATAAATTAGACGAAGATATTGATGATTTTTTTTTACCAATATAAGTTTCAATACCCATAGCTAAACTATCTGATCTATTTGACTCATCTAAAACTTTGTTTCTAAAATTGACAGTTTCTGAAATAGAATTTCCAACTGTTACACTTACATCTGTTGCTCCTAGTTTTTTTGCAAGATCTAAACAATATGATGCTTTGGATTTTAAATATTCTTGATCTTTGATCATTATTTATAATTTTGTTCCACCAACTGTCATCTTGTTTATTAGAATTGATGGTTGTGCAACACCAACGGGTACTCCTTGACCTGCTTTACCACATGTCCCAATGCCTGGATCCATCATCATATCGTTTCCAACCATTGATACTTCTTTTAAAATTGAGGGACCATCTCCTATTAAAGTTGCTCCCTTAATTGGCGAACCAATTTTTCCATTATTTATTTCATAAGCTTCTGTACAATTAAAAACAAATTTTCCTGATGTAATATCTACTTGTCCTCCTCCAAAACTTACTGCAAATATTCCTTTATCAACTGACTTAATCATTTCATCTTGAGTTTGTTTTCCACTCAACATCATCGTGTTTCTCATTCTTGGTAGCACAATATGTTTATAATTTTCTCTTCTACCGCTTCCTGTAGATCTAGTATTCATTAACCTTGCATTCAATCTATCTTGCATAAAATTTTTTAAAATTCCATTTTCAATTAAAACTGTTCTTTCTGTAGGAGTTCCCTCATCATCAATAGTTAAACTACCTCTTCTTTTATCTATAGTTCCGTCATCAACAATTGTAACTCCATCACTAGCAACTTTTTCACCCATTAAATCGTGGAATGCTGATGTTTTTTTTCTATTAAAATCACCCTCTAAACCATGACCGATCGCTTCATGAATTAATATCGCAGGCCAACCAGGACCCAAAACAACTTTCATTTCACCTGCAGGCGCTGGCTTACTATCTAAATTGACTGATGCAATCCTTAATGCCTCTTCACAAACATTTTTCCAATTATCATTTTTCAGATATTCATCATAAGACTGTCTGCCACCTATTCCATAAACACCTGTTTCTTTTCTGCCATTTTTTTCAAGCATTACAGAAACATTAAACCTAATTAAAGGACGAACATCTGTTAAAGCTTCCCCACCTGAACGAATTATTTCAATTGATTTTTGCTCACCACTAAAACTAGCTGTTACTTGTTTTACTGTTGAATCTTTTTTTCGCAAATAATCATTTACTTTATTTAGAACATCTAATTTTGCATCTAATGATTTTTGCTCAATAGGATTAATATCATCATAAAATTTATTATTAGTTTTTGGAATTTCATGATTATAAGTTCCTTTGATTGATTTTAGAGTAGATTGTAGATTTTTTGCAGAATTATTTAATGCATCTTTTGATATTTCATTAGAGTGAGAATAAGCAACTACTTCATTAGAAATTGCTCTAAATCCAAACCCCAGATCTGAACTATAGTTTGAACTTTTAATTTTATTATCATCTAACAAAATTGACTCTGATTTTGAATCTTCAAAATATAATTCACCATCATCACAATTTTTAAGAGTTTCGGATACAATTTTGTCTACATCTTTTCTGGTTAAGTCTGATTTATCAAAAAAATTACTCATAAAGAGTACATAATAGTTTGTATATAATTTTCAATGGATCATTTTACACATGTACAATTTTTGATCTTACAGATAAAAAATCTTAGATAATGAAAGTATATTTTAATAATTCATGTAAAATTTGTCGGTCTGAAATTAATCTTTACAAAAAAGAGAATGTTCAAGAGATCGATTGGGTTGATATTACCAATAATTCAAATGCTGAAAAAGAGACATCTAAAAAAGATAGGGAACTTTTAAGAAGATTGCATGTTAAAGATGGAAATAAAATTATTGGAGGGGCGGAAGCTTTTCTTTATGTTTGGAAAAAAATTCCAAAATATAAATTTTTATATAATTTTTTTAAACTTCCAATAATCTTTACTCTTTTTAAATTTGGATATGAAATTATTGCTTATTTTTTATATCTAAAAAATAAGAAACAAATTAAAAATTAATCTAAAAAAAATATTAAAAATTTACTTAACAAAGACATCGAAACAACAAACATAACCATCACAAGTGAATACATTAAAGTAATAATTTTGTTTCTTTTACGTCTCAATCTTACAAAAGCTTTGTCATCTAGATCTGAAATATCTCTTTCACCAATAACTTGATAATCATAACTCCACCTCCACGTTGACTCACCTAACCTAGGGTCTAATTTATTAAAATAAGTTATCCATTCAAGAATATATCTTAAGATTATGTACAAAATGATCATACTAATTGTGCCAAATAACATAATTGAATATTACTCAATTAATTAGATAAACTTAATTAGTATTTTTTGCTCTTTTTCTTGCAATTAGTTGGGTAAGTGAGTCCACCATACTGTCTGATGCCTTAAATATTTCATTATTTTTAAACTCATAAGAAATATTTTTTTCTGGATTTGTTTTATCTTCGATAACAATTCCTTCATCTGGAGAATTGTTCTTGATATAAATGAGTAATAGCCATTCATCATCAGAAGACTCGTCCCATTTAACAAAAATTTCACCTGTTTCAAATCTTTTATCAATGCATCTAAAAATAGACATATGTCTCGTGATATATTTTTTATTTAATTGAAATACTAAGCTACTAGCACTTCGATAAAAACTCTCCAGCGCAAATTCTATTTTTTGTCTTGCTATAGTGTATTCTTTTTCTTTTCTTAATAGTGTTTCTCTATCTTCATCACCTTGAATCTTTACTCCAAGAGCTTCAACTCGTTCTCTTATTTTCTGATCTCTAATTATTCTGTACTTTTCTTTTAACTTTTCTATTCTTTGCTGAAGACCAGCGTAGTCATCTCTTTTTTCTCTAAGAGATATTTTTTCAAGTTTTTCTAGTTCTTTAACCTCTCTAATTCTAAACTTTTCAATTTGTTTTTCTAATCTTAGCTGTTTAAAGAATTGTTTTTGTTTTTCTGCCTGTTCTATTCTTAATAAAGCCTGCTCTTTTCTCAAAAATATCTTAATATCTTTAGCTCTTTGCCTATCTAACTTAATTTCATCTTTTAAAGTTTGTTCTCGTAACTTAATTTTTAATTGTTCTTCTTTTTGCCTTTTGTCTTCAAATTTAATTTTTTCTATTCTTTCTTGTTCTTGTTTTTCTAATTTTAATCTCCTTACTTCATCTTTTTTTGTATCCTTATATTCAAGAATTGTATTTGCAATTTTATCAAAAAATGCTTGTATATATTTTTCAATACTAAAATTTATTTTGAAATTTATCTGAGGCTTTAAGGAATTTTGAAAATTAACTACTTTTAAAATTAAATTTTGTTTTTTTTGTTTTTTAATTTTTACTATCTTTTTTTTAGATTTTTTTTTATTTTGATTTTTTATCTTTGATTTAGTTTTATTTACTTTCTTTAAGTTAGATCTAAATTTTTTACTAACTTTCTTTTTAATTTTTTTTGATTTTTTTTTTGTTTTTTTCATTTTCAAGAAGTCTATTTCTATCAATAAATTATTGATAAATATAGTCTCTTGTAACAGGTGTAGATGTATAATTTTTTGTTAATTGGAATTGATACACTACCTGATCTCCCCACTTAAATGACATTTCACATCCTGCTAAATAAAATTCCCACATTCTAAAAAACTTATCATCAAACATTTGAATAATTTTACCCTTATTATTAATACAATTTTCTTTCCAATGTCTTAATGTATGAGAATAATGTAACCTTAAAACTTCAATATCAGTTACAATTAATTCCGCTTTTTCAATTGGTGTTGTTACTTCACTTAAACTTGGCGTGTAACCTCCTGGAAAGATATACTTAGTTATCCATGGGTGTGGGTCTCTTGGTGGATTTACCGATCCTATTGTGTGTATTAAGGAAACACCATCATTTTCAAGTAATTTATTAATTTGTTTAAAGAACTTCTTATAAAATTTTCTACCAACATGCTCAAACATTCCAACACTAACAATTCTGTCATATTTTTCATTAAGTTCTCTATAATCTATTAATCTGAAATCTAGTCGATCTTCCAAATTGAGTTCTATTGCTTTTTTTTTACAGTATTTTAGTTGATTTTCAGACAGTGTTATTCCCGTAACTTTGCAATCAGTACTTTGAGCAATATCAATTGCTAATGATCCCCAGCCACAACCAATATCTAAAACTTTTTGATTGGGTTTAATATTAAGTTTTTTGATTATATGCTGAATTTTATTATTCTGAGCTATTTCAAGAGTATCATTTTCATTTTTAAAATATGCACATGAATATTGTCTTTTTGGATCCAAAAATAAATCATAGAGTTCATCTGAAATATCATAGTGATGAGATACATTCATTTTAGATTTTTTTATAAAATTAAAATTTGTTAAATACCTATAAGAGCCTCTTAATCTATTTAATAAATAACTAAAAAAATTAAGTTCATTTCTTCCAAAATTCATTAGAGCAAGATCTAAAAAGTCACTTAAACTTCCATTTTCAATTACTATATCTCCATTAGTGTAAGCTTCACCAAAATATAGATCCGGCTGGAATAATAATTTATAATGAAGTTTTTTATCTAAAATTTTAACTTTAATTGGTCTTTCACTTTTGGGTGTTCCAATAATATAGTTTTTGGACTGAGCATCAATTAAAATAAAACCATCTTTCTTAAAAACATTATTTAAGAATCTTGCTAGTTGCATTTTATACTATCCTTGATTTTTAATAGAAAAATTAAATTTTTTTAAATTATCTATTAACTCCTTTTCATCTTTTGAATTTAAAATTGATAAAGGTGGTAAAACATTTTTATAAAAAGGATCATTTTTTGAGTAATAAGTATGAAGCCCCGATATTAAATTGTACTTTTCAAATATACTTCTAATATCACAAAGTTTATCATTGGCTGTTTGTTTTTTTTCATCTAGAAAATCATCGTAAACTTTTCTCGCTAATCCAGATGTTACATTACATGTTGCTGTAATTATTCCTGAACATCCTAATTTTAAACCATTTAATAATTTTGACTCGGAACCAGGTAAAATTGAAAAATTTTCAAGTTTTAGGTTTTCAAAAAGATTATAAGAACTATCTTTAACTCCAATAATTTGCTTTGGGAACAGTTTTACCAATTGCTCTACACACTCTATACTAAATTTATACCCACATAATTTTTCAAAATTATAAAGTACTATTTCACTTTCTGGAATTGCGTCAATTATTTTTGAGTAGAAATTAATCACATCACTATCTTTATATTTATAGAATGCAGGTGGCATTATTAAGAATTTTTGAAAATTTAAAGATTTAGCAATTTTCATTAGATTAATAGTTTCACCTAATGAATTAAGTCCAGTACCAATAATAAATTTTTCTTTATATTTACTTGTTGAAAGTTGGTTAAATAAATTAATTTTTTCAGAAATTGGAATAAGTTGAGCTTGTCCAGTACTGCCAAATAATGCAACTCCATGACACCCTTGATCTATCAGCTTTTCGGCATGGGCCAGAGTTTTTATAGCATTTAATGTTAAATCTTCGTTTAAAACTGACATTGAAGCAGCATATATGCCGTTTATTTTGCTCATTATCAAAATTTATATAAAAAAATTGATTAGTAAAGTCTATAAATCAATTATGAAAATTTTAGCTGTACAAAATCGAATGGGAATTGGAGATACAGTGATTTTTTTACCTTATATTCAGGCTATTTCGGAAAAATTTAAAACACCAGTAAGTTTGTTAGTTAAAAAAAACTCAAAAGCTGAAGAATTTTTAAATCAATCAAATTATATAGATAAAATTATTATTCTAGAAAGAACTAAAAAAAAAGATAGCAGGCATAATGGAATATTAGGATCACTTAAGCTAGTTAAAGATTTAAAAAATTATAAATTTGATAAAATTTTCATTTTTAATTCTTCTTTAAGATTTAATTTAATTGCAAGATTGGCTGGTATTAAAGAAATATATCAATATCCATTATTTAAAAAAAAAAACCAACACATTATACAGCCAGCATTAGATTTAATTAAACAAAGATTGGATTTAAAAATTAATTCAAATCCTGAAATTCAAATAAATAAAGATTTAGTAAAAGATTCAATCTCTAAATTTCAAATTAAAAGTGATGATCTTAATATACTGCTTGGAATTGGAGGATCTGAGCCATCCAAAAGAATTCCTTCTAAAACTTTTTTATCTGTAATGGAAAAAATTAATAATTTAAGAAGTTGCAAATTTTTTTTAGCAACTGGTAAAAATAAAGACGAACAATTAATTTTAGATGAAATAATGAGCTCAAAATTTAAAGAAAAATGTGTACCACTAGATGAACTATCTATTTCACAAACTTTACCTATAATAAAAAATTGTAACATATCAATTTGCAACGATACTAGCTTTAGTCACTTATCATCTGCTCTTGGTATAAAAACGATTACCTTGATGGCTGACACTCCATTAATTTATGGATCATATTGCTCAAATATGTATCCAATAATCCCTGATGGTGAAACAACAGTTGACCATAATACTTTAGGTAAAGATAAAATAAATCCTGAAAAAATATTTGAAAAATTAATATCAATTTTAAATTAAGAAATATCTTTTAAAACTATATCCTTGGCCTCATTAACTATAGTTGATAATCTTGAAGTTTCAGGGGAAACATCTGGATGTATTTTTTTTTGTATTTTTATATAAGCTTTATTAACTAGTTCTTTAGATGGCTTATTATTAATATCTAAATTTAAAATTTTATAAGCTTCTGAAATAGATAGAGTGGTTAAATTGCTATTATGAGATTTATTAAAAGCAAATCTACCTGACTGTCTTAAAGTTTGAATAAGCCTATATAAAGAAAAAATTTGAATAAACGAAAGACCTTTAAGCTTAACTAATGCTAGACCCAAAAGAGTTAATGGTAGCGTAAGTAAAATTTTGCCACCAATGGCAAACAAAATTGCTAAAATAAGTAAAACTAATATTGACGAAAATCTCATACTTTTAGACAATTTTTTTGAGGAAAAACTTGCCCACCATTTCAATAAAAAATACAAAATAGTCAAAATTATCACTGTATAAATTATAATATTCATATATTTCCTTTAGATTATGAAAGTACCATATCTTAAAAAAAAACTAGAGTTAAAAACTTGTCACAATAGAGAATGGGAAGACAATTATAGCTGGATACATCAAAATAATATCCTGGAAGTTTTAAGAGATAAAACAAAATTAGACCCAGAGGTCAAAAGATATTTAGATGACGAAAATATCTATGCTGACCATCATTTGAAAGATACAAAAAATCTACAAAAAAAATTATTTGATGAAATTAAAGGAAGAATTAAATTAGATGACGAATCTCTACCATATAAAGATCACACGTATGAATATTGGACCAAAACTACAGCTATTGGAAATTATTCAATTAAACTCCGTAAAAAAATTAACTCAGATATAGAAGAAGAAATTTGGAATGGCGATGAAGAAAAAAATAACCTTAAAACTGAATATTTTGGTGTTGGAGATTTAGAGGTAAGTAATAATGATAAATATTTAGGTTATTCACTAGATACTAAAGGGTCTGAATATTATTCAATATTTATAAGAGATATTAAAACAAAAAAAATTATAACAAAAGAAATTACCGAAACATCTGGCGGTATTACTTTTAGTTTAGATGATAAATATATTTTTTATTCAAAACTTGATGAAAATCATAGACCAAGAAAAATTTATAGACATAAATTAGGAACTAAAGCTCAAGAAGATCAGCTAATCTTTGAGGAAAAAAGTGAAGCTTTTACAGTTGGAATTAGTTTAAGCTCAGATGATAAATACTTCTTTATCAGCTCTTCAGACCATAATACTTCTGAACAATATTACTTTGATGTTAATGAAAAAGATCCCAAACCTAAATTAATAAAAAAAAGACAAAGGGGAATTCTTTATTCCGTCAATTCTTGGGATGGTAAATTTTATAATCATACTAATGAAAATGCTGAAGATTTTAAAATAGATATTAGTGATAGTTTGGAAAAACTGGATTGGAAAACCTTTATTGCTGCAAAAGATGAAGTTCTAATTGGAGGGTTAACATTTTTAAAAAATTGGATCATAAGATCAGAAACTTCAGATGCTTTAGATAAATTATTTGTAAAAAATATTATAACTGAAATAGAAGAAGAGCTAATTTTTTCTGATGAAACTGTGTATGTTCCTGGTGCCTCTTTAATGCAAAGAGATAAAAATACAGATGAGATATACATAAGTTATTCTTCACCTAAGACGCAGTCTAGAGTTTATTCTTACAACTTAAGCACAAAAAAAAAGAAATTAGTTAAAGAACAAGAGATCCCCTCTGGTCATAGTCCTGATGACTACATTGTAGAAAGGGTTGATTGTAAATCACACGATGGAAGATTGGTGCCTCTTACTATTACAAGACATAAAAATACTAAACTAGATGGAAGTGCTCAATTGCTACTTTATGGTTATGGTTCATACGGAAGTTCTATGAACCCTAGTTTTTCTACTACTAGATTAAGTTTAATTAATAGAAATATCATCTGGGTTACAGCTCATATTAGGGGAGGCATGGAAAGAGGCATGAAGTGGTGGAAAGAAGGAAAACTGCTTAATAAAAAAAATACTTTTGAAGATTATATTGCCTCTGCAAAATACTTAATTGAAAATAAATATACCTCAAAAAATAAAATAATAGGTATGGGTGGCTCTGCAGGTGGTCTTCTTATGGGTGCTGTAGTTAATCAAGCCCCTGAATTATTTCTAGGAATTATAATGGCAGTACCATTTGTAGACTCTTTGACAACTAATCTAGATCACTCTTTACCTTTAACAGTCGGAGAATTTGATGAGTTTGGAAATGCAAAAGATAAAAAAGATCACTTTGATTATATTTATTCTTATGCTCCCTATAACAATATTAAAAAAATGGATTACCCACACATGCTAATTACAACTAGCTTAAGCGACAATAGAGTTTTGTTTGATGAACCTGCAAAATTCACAGCAAAATTAAGAGAGTACAAAACTGATAATAATTTACTTCTTTTAAAAACAGAAATGAACGCAGGTCATGGTGGAAAATCTGGTAGAGATGGTGCTATCGAAGAAATAGTAATTGATTATGCTTTTGCACTAAAAATATCTCAAAAAATTTAGATTTTACAATCTTGAAATATTTAAAATAGTTATTACATGTTTTTATGTCGGTCGCCTAATGGGACCTACATAAAATAAACTTGCTTAACAAAGGAGAATATTATGACAAGTAAGGATCTATCTATATTTAACTCACTAAGACCTTTTTCAATTGGTTTTGACGATATGTTTGATCAATTTGAAAATATGTTAGGAAATGGAAATTTGACAATGCAGTCAAATTATCCACCCTACAACATCAGAAAAACAGGAAAAGACAACTATGCTATTGAAGTAGCATTAGCTGGCTTTAACAAAAATGATGTTGAAGTTGAGTTTGAAGACAATTTATTAACTGTAAGAACTAAACCAGTTAGTAAATCAGAAGAAAATAATGTGGATGGAGAAATTATTCATAAAGGTATCTCACAAAGACAATTTGCAAGATCATTTACCATTGCTGACGATGTAAAAGTTAATGGTGCTCAACTTAGAGATGGTCTTTTAACAATTTCTTGTGAAAGAATAATTCCAGAACATAAAAAGAAAAAACTTATAGAAATTAAATAAGTTTTACCTTACTTGCGGGGATTATTTCCTCGCAAGTACTTTTTAAAAACAACCGTTAGATACAAATCCAATTACAATTTTATCAGAATTAATTTCAAATCTTCTTTCACAAGGAATTCCATATTTTTTTGTATTATAAATTAATTCAAAATTTCCTTTTGCATTTTTGAAATCTTCGTCTGGCTTTCCTAAATCCATTTGCAAAACACTTGCTGGTTTACTAATATACTTGCTCAACTTTTCATTTTCTTTTTCAACAATTGAGTCTGTCTTTTCTTTAATTGTCTGACAGCCCGCGACCATTAAAATTAGAACAGATGTTAAAAAAAATAAATTTAATTTTCCCATAAATAGATAATAACAACTCAATTATGGCATAAATATAAACTTCTAAGTTGAAATTTGTGAATAAATCTTAGTTTTAAAGAGTATTTGTCAGCAGAATCAAATAATTGTCCATTATTAGGAGGACAAATGCTTGAAAATTATTTCAATTATAAAAAACATAAAACAG
>ENA-UOXV01006271-UOXV01006271.1-marine-metagenome-genome-assembly--contig:-NODE-6271-length-12583-cov-6.142401_pt1 | contig 12583 bp, 14 predicted proteins | sample MGYA00238165_ERZ766961 | MGnify/ENA primary metagenome ERZ766961 (study PRJEB28924, sample SAMN03173240) | marine metagenome | biome: Marine; feature: Water; material: Subsurface seawater | place: North... | reverse complement strand
CGTGGTACCCCCCCGCCCCGCCGCCGCCGCCGCCGTAGCCGCCGCCCCCGCCGCCGTAGCCGCCGCCACCTCGACCACCACCACCACCATAGTTGCGACCGCCGTAGCCTCCGGCGCCGCCCCCGCCGCGCCCGCCAAAGGAGTCGCCGCGCTGGCCGCCTTGATTGTTCATGGCGGCGATTAACTTCTTGAGCGGAGGGAGCTGCTTCGGCTCAAAAACTTTGGCATCATTGAAATTCGAACACCAAACGCCGTCCGCGCCAACACGGCCGTCCCCGACAACAACCCCATCAAGCTCTTCCGAGTCTGCTTCCTCGTCCAGCTCACCCTCGGATGAAGTCAGCTCACCAATGGACAGTGCCGCTCTCAACCTGTCACCAAGAATATGAGACACCTGGCTCTGCTCCAACTCGAAGAGAACACTGTTGTCGATGGGCAGGATCTGTAGAAGGGACCACCCACACTTAATATATCACAATGTCATCGTAGCATGGAAGCAAGCGTCTCGCAGTGAGGTGGCAAGCATCGAGCTTGCAAGCATGTTACAAGTTTCGCAATACTTGAATCCGAAGAACGGCACTATCGATTCTGCGAAGGGATGCTGGCTGACCTTGCCCAACATGGGGCGCTGGAGGTCCGGGAAAAATCGCCTCAGCAACTCGCGGAAGCCGGAGAATGTGCGTGCTTCTTTGGCGCTGTCCTTGTCGACATCTATTTGTAATGTCACGTAGTCGCGCCGCCCAGTGAGCATCGAAATCGCAGTCGGCTGCTCGTCCTTGAAGCCAGCAAGCATTGCGAGTGCCGCAGCAAGACCGCGCGGCCCGAGCTTCTTCTCCATCACTAGGGCGCTATCCATGAAATAGTCGGCAGACTTCTTCGGCACCAGCTCCAGTTGTGTGCACAAATCACCTATTTTCTTCCCAATCACCTGCTCCATCCGTGGTGCACCCTGCTCTCCCCAAGAAACATAAATCTTCGGTGAGGGACAGCACGCGCGTGCCGCGAGAGCGGGAGGAAGGGGAAAATGGATAGGACTGTGCACATCGGCTAAGACCCGAATAAGACACATTCATCAAGAAAACTCAGGTTAACGAGATTCCACATCTGTTTCGTCTTCATCACCGAAGCACAGCACAGGTCCGCACTGATAATTGAGGGTGTTGGTAGGGCAGGGCCTCCAGGGCGAACTGGATTCCGACAGACTTTTCGAGGCGCATTAGTTCCTGCTCCCCTGACGGCCCCCCGTAGAGCACTACGTTGGTGCCACTTCGCCCGGCACGTCCTGTCCGGCCGGAGCGGTGTACAAAGGTGTCCTCGTCCTCGGGTGGTCGCACCTGATGATCGTGTGTTCAGTTTCGTCAGCTAGCACTCGGTGACAGGCACTTTGGAGGGGCGGTGCTGCGCACTCCTCAAGTTGGTTGATCTCTCCCTCAAGGCCGCCAGGCGGCTCGGAGAAAGTAACGTAAAAACTTCTCTCACGGGACAGTGCGAAATCGTGGCAGCTGGTAGGCAGTAAGTAGAGAGAGGAAACGGGGGCGTACCTGGATCACGACTTGCACCTCTGGAACATCAATGCCCCGCGCAGCAACGTCTGTAGCAACAAGCACGTTGAAATCGCCATCTCGGAATCCCTGCAATGTACGCTCACGCTGGACTTGTGCAACATCGCCATGGATCACGCGCGCCATTATCGAAAGCTCCTCGCAATTAGCAAGTTCGTCGCAGTCAACCTTGGTGTTGGCGAAAACAAGCACACGCCCATCGTTGCCATAGCAACGGACAATGTCGGCAATTACTGCGTTTCGCTCATCTCTGCGCGTGGCGATTGCCACGTGGCGAATCGTTTCTGCAGTACGAGTCGGGTCGGAGCCAACCATGTCGACTGTAACGAGGTCGCGGCAGTACTTCTTCGCGAGGCTCTTGACCCAAGGCGGCATTGTGGCAGACCAAAGGTTGGTCACGCGACCCTCTTCCGGCACCGCTTCCATCACTCGCTCGACCGCATCCTGGAATCCCATTTTGAGCATTTCATCAGCTTCATCCAGGATGAACGTATGCACCTCATCCGCGACCAAGGTTCCCCTCTCGATGTGGTCGATCACCCTCCCAGGAGTCCCAACCACTACCTGCCTTGGCAGACACCCTCCCTGCCGTCAGTCCACTCTACATTACAAGCCACTGCATAGTCCGTACGACAAGTAGCAGAGCCTCAGGATAAAGCTTTCGACACAGTGGTTCAGGCAAACTGTGAAAATATTTGGACATCATGGACCCACACATCACGCTTTCGCCTACAAATAGGTAGCTCAGTACGAATGGGGTACGCACGTCGACGCCGTTCCTCAGTTCGCGCTCCTGCGGTTGATAGGGAGAGCCCCCGTATATGCAAACCGTTGCTACTGTCGGACTGCACGATGGGCACACCGACAAGTACTATTCAGTCACACATGGACCGCTCATCAGAAAGAGCACCGTAAGGACTGGTTGAGAGGCTCTGGAACTGCTTCTGCTAAGGTCATCAGTAGCGCATCAGATCTGGTGATTCATGTGTAGAGAATTCGTCACTGCCGCTCAAGATGCGGCTGCGGTGTGTGCAGCAAGCGGGATAGCAAGGATACGGCGGAGGGGCGTACTCGATTCGTACGAACTCTTTGTGGATCTGAATGGCCAGCTCGCGAGTCGGCGCAAGGATAATGGTTTGTGGGCGGCGCCCACGTTGCGTGCGATTGGCTGCGAGACACTTTTCGATGACCGGCAGCGCAAATGCGATCGTTTTGCCAGAGCCAGTGCGCGACTTGACCACGATGTCCTTGCCATCCATGAGGGTCTGGTACGTCTGGGCTTGTACCGGGAAGAGCGAAGTAATGCCTACCTTTTTCAGCCGCTCAATCACGCGCTTGGACAATCCGTGTCCTTCAAGTCCATCCTTCGCGGTATCCGTGTTCTCAGCGCTCCCTGAAACATTACCAGCTGCCGGCCCCATTCAATCAGTTCACCCTCTGCGGCATTCTGGAATGGCGTACTGAACCGGGCAGAAGCATCCAGAAAGGTGGATAACGATGCAGACACTAACTACTTGCCATAACTCGTGTAAGATAATGCTTCTAGGACTTGCATGCATATGATATTTCGCGAATGGGCCGACGCACACCAAGCAGCTTGGCGCAACCAGTAGACCCATGGAGGGCACGCACCACGCAAGTCTAGATAATCATCTTCATCCGCGCCTTGATTCATCACAACAGAAAGCGCTCGAAAGTTCTTGCTGTACGGGGAAACGCGCAGAGACTGCCCAGTCCACGCAGGGAATGGGACGCTTTGTCCGCGGACACGCACTGGGAGAGCAGCTGTTCCCGCTAAAGCCATCGCAGGTGAGAACGAAGTTGTGCAGGCGCCTTTTTTCGAGGCGATGCGCGTGAGTGGCCGGTAGCCCCGAAGAAGAAGCATCTCTACAGGGGTGGGTCCCTGCTCTTGCTCTGATGCCACCTGGGTTCTTCGAGATCGTTTCCGCAGAGCCTCGGCACGTGCGTCGAGGCGGGCCCATTAATTAAAATATTGTTTGAGGCTCCACATGGTCGCCTGCCTGGTCCGAGTTGCGGCTCGCCGCTCTGCGTGCTTTGCAAGAACGCCGCTCGTTCGGGCGTCCACAGAAACAATCAGTTTCAGCGCGCGTGGATTTTCCATGGTCGAACGCGTGCCTGGAGCCGCGCAACAGGAGGAGAAAACAACTGCGCAGTGGACAGTTGGCGACGCGAAGTCCACGTCCAAGAAGTGCGACCCATACGAGCAGGGAGGCAAGTACTTGTCGCGGGAGCAGGCCGAGGCGAACCGTGCTCAAGTGCCTCATTGGCAGTTAGATGAAGCAGCACGGTCGCTCTCGCGCGAGTGCGCCCCACTCCCGGATCTTGTGGTCCCGTTATATGCCAGAGTTGTGCTGGCGAAGGGCGCGTCTGAAGCAGGTTTTCATCTCTCCTTACGTGGAAGCGGACAAACTTGTAGGTGGCCAGCACGGGATATTGTTTCTGCGACAGCATTTCTCCAGCGCGTGGTGGGTGCCAGAGGGTACCAGTGAGAGATGCATCTTGCGGCAGCAAACCGCTGGTGAATAGCGATGTGCCTCACTCAAAGTATTTCAACGCAGGCGATCTTGGCGCAGAACGAAGGGCACTATCCCGCGCAGTTCGGCATCAAAACGTGCAAGGACGGTTCTTTCAACGTGTCTGTAAAGCTTCACACGGTAGCACCTGCCCAACTCCGCGCCGTGCCAGCACCTGCGGAAAAGATGCGCATGCGCCTGATTCGACGCCGTGAACGCAGCACCGACTCACGGGACTCAGCTATGCTGATTTTCTCCTCGCCTTCAAGATTGACATCATGCCCTATGCGCCCTGAGCCCCGCGGTTGAGGCCACCCCAGAATCTGATTAGGTAACTAACTGGCGAGCCTCTCCGAATCTCTGTGGACCCTCCGCGATGGTTGAGGTGCGAAGATCTCCCGACCTTCCTGTCCCCGACGATGAGCGACTCTCCGCACTGTGAGACAGATCAGCGGCATGGAACCTTTCCGTGACGCTGTGTTTCCTCGCAGAAAACCCCGTATCAGATCTCTCTGGCAAGGATGTGTGAGCTGTCCAGACTCCACCGACGAAATGGCAAGCTGGAACTGACTTGGCACAGCATCTGTGGTTTAGAGTAAATTTCTCTCACAAGAGCTTCATTAAACGAAGAGTAAGAAGCGCCTCGCTGACACCAGCTCCTAGACTCCGATCACGTCTCTGGGACGTGCGGTCATTGAGTGTCGGCAACGCTGGCGTGGTCTTACTGCACGGTGTCGTAGTCCCACGTAACCTGAATCGTCCTGCTGGGCTCTGGCAAGCGTGTGTTACCCGTCGCAGGCAGGGCAACGCGTCACTTGGACTTTCCAAAGCTGAAGGAAAGCTTGGCACGGGGTTGGTCTTTGCCCTTGGAGCCTTTCCCGAGGATGAGCGCCTGCTCCTTTTTCTTGATCTCGGCAGCCTCCCGCTCTCTCCGCTGCTTATCCTCCGCCTGCCGCGCCTGCTCCTGAAGCTCTTCAAGGCGAGCCAGCCGTTGGCGTTCCTCTTCTGCTGCTCGCGCTCGCTGAGCTGCAGTCTCCGCTTCAGCCTTGGCTCGCGCAGCTGCTTCCTCTGCAGCACGAAGCTCTTCCGCCGGCGGGGGCGGAGGGAGCGAGAGCGACGCCAGAGGATACTGAGGATGAGCTGCAGCATGCGCATGGGAGGGAAAGGAGTCGGAGTGAGGGATATGTAAGGGCGGGGCAGGTGGGTCTTCGTCGGGAGGTGGGGGTGGGGGCGGGTCGGCAGTGGCTTGCGCGGGCAGGGCGGCGAAAGCAAATGCAAAGCGACGCTGCTTCTCTTCGGCCAACTCCTGCTCCACCTCCTTGAGCATTTTATCCGTCAGTGCAGCCTTGGCTTCGTCGATTCGCTTTTGTAGCGCCGCCAGAAAGAGGTCAGACTCGATCGCATCTGCAACACGTCGCTTGATCTCTGCATCCAGCCGCTTCGTGACCTCCTCACCGACCAGCTCCTTGAACTTTTTATCCCCCCTGCGCCACATATCCACAGCATTCAGCACCCTGTGCTGCGATCATCAAAGCCTGCTGTCAGCCAGACAGGGCCACGCTTCCAGGCGGAGGGGCGGGTCGCGTCGGCACGAGGCGGAATTTCGCCCCGACGCGCGACTGCGTACCGCGAGACCTGCGCGCTGCAAGACTCGAAAGCTCTCTTGCTGTGCGTCGCGGGTCACACACATCGCCGGAAGCCCCTTGCCAGCCGTCATCAGGGGGCAAGGACGGGGGTACCGCTGGTTGCATCACATCACGAGCTTGGAGAGGTTGGTTCGGATTGTGCTTCACCCGAGCGACTTTGTGCTGTTCTGATCTTTTACTCTGCCTCTCGCTCGTTTTTGCCGTGGTGGGGGGGGATTACGTGGACGAAGACGGCGCGGAGGGCGATCGGTCCCGCCTCCTGTCCGTGCTCCGGCTCCGGCTACGCTCCCTCCTTCGCTCGAGCTTTCGATCCCTGCGGTCCCGGCTCGTACTCCTGCTGCGCCTGTCCCGACTTCGCTTTCTACCCCCTGATCGGCTGCGGCTCCACGAACGCCTCCGGAGCGGAGAGCGCGAGTAACCTCTACCCATGCTGCAGCACGACACGCTTCCTGGCGGGCGGAAAATCCCTCCTGGAAGTTTCGGGGAACTCCGATTCTATAGATCATTTTTGGAGGCGCGCCGGGCTGGCGCGTCGCGCTGCTGTCTGCTCAGCCCGCTCCAGCTCCTGAAGAATGCCATGAATGCGCAAACACGCGCTAATGTGCTCGAGTGCAGCAGCATCTGCAGTCGCGGTAGTGGTACTCATTCTCATGAAGGCAAAGCCAGTTTCGGTATGCATTTCCTTCGGGATCGGCCCTCTACACATGGGGCCTCAGGCGGTCCCAGGGCCGCCAGAGGACGCTCAGCGATTCCCCCCCGTCATCATTGAGCAGCAGGTGGGACTAGCCGCTCTATCAGATCCTGCAGAGGAGAAGCCACGCGTGCAGACACTGTCGAAGGGACTGCCACGAGGGCGCATGGGCGGACGTCGGAAGCGGGCAGACCCGCGATTACTCGAAACGAAGTGCTCTTCCTGCGTACAAAAAGGTATGGATCGGACTCAGATAACCTACTGCTGGTAGCAGGCATCATAAGCCCCTTGCTTCTGTGACTTTGACATGCGCAGGTATCGCTTTTGGAGTGCCTGAGGGAGACCAACTGGGTTCTCCGTGGGTGCAGCTTCTGTGCGTTCAGTGCGGCTTGGTTTGCTGCCCACCAGTAGTACCAGCATACGATGTTGGTACAGGCGAGCCAGACACGGTCTTCAAAAGTGTGTTGCTGAGCTCTGGGATTCGGGTGCGCTTGGGCCGCAGAGGGCGAAGAGAGTGGGAAAGGGCTTGCGGCGCCCGGCCCACGTCACAGTCGGGATGCAGCAGGCTGTGGGCAAGGTCATTCCCACTTGCCCGATTCGTAGATGGTCTGAACATGGATCTCAGGTGCATGAACTCAGATCAAGACTCTAATCGCGAGGTTTGCGAAGGGTTGTGAGACTCACTCACGCCTGGGGGGAGTCTGCCGCGGGGCGCAGGTCTTGCCGACGTACAGGCGGTGCCTACAGTGCTCACGGTCGGCCACTTACGGCGGCCCTGGGCTTGTCCGGAGCCTCGCCGCACACTGTAGAGCACACAAGAACGCGCAAGAGGTCCCTGCCGAGTTGACCCTCCGGGTGTTTAGCGCCGCGCGCGCGGGTCCTGACGCGTTGTATTTGTTGCGCAGGTTGACCTCGTGTCGCTCGCTTGTTGCTTCCCTGGCTGCTCTAAGCACTGTATGTACGGCGATCCGCACCTTGGGCAGGTCCAACCTGAATGTTTCCACTTGCTCTCCCGATACCCTAGCCGCACGGCTGCAATGAAGCCGTGCGAAAGCAGGTTCCGCGCTGGTGTGCAGAGCACCGTCATGCACACCACATTAGCTTCCGCATGCGCCGCCCCTGCTCCTTCCCGGGCTGCGATCGTCACGCTCGCTACGGACACCGCGTTCCCGAGCAGGACAGCAAGGTGTACACCTTACCTCGCTCCTTGCCGAATCACTGCTGTGTGCGGGTTGCGCGGTAATGTTTTGTTCAACACGATGGCTGAGGCCTGCAACCCCCTGGCGCTTGACAGGTCCCGGACCGGTGTGCGGCGCACCGTCAAGCAGAACAAATCGATGTTTTCAAGCCGACCTGCATCTATGCCTCCACGGAAGAAAAGCGCTGTACTCGTCGCCCAATCTTTGGTTCGCTTTCTGGAGGTCTCATGTCCCCTCTGATCCATTCCTCTGGAATGCGAAGTGCCTAGCCCCGGTATTGCGCCGTGTCCTGCCAACCAGTGGCGGCGTTGGCGCCAACGTGCATTTGTGCTGGGCAGGCGGGGCCGTGCACTGCAGAAGGCATCGCTGGGAAAACGAAACCGACCTCCTCAATCCGCTCTGCCAGCACCCGGAGGGATGTATTCGTCGAGCTGCGACATTGCGAGAGCATCGGCACAGGCTACGAGCAGTCATTCGCTTTCCGGTGGGCCCAGCTTCAATCCGCTATTGTTAGGCGTGCTTCATCCGCTCCCAATCAGTGTAATCCTTGTTCACCGGATAGGGGATGTGCGAGAACGAAATGGGAAGGCAAAAACTGCCTTTGGGCCGGGAGACACGGCTATGCAGCAGGCATCTCCTCGCGAAGTGTCAGGTTGCTGCACGCAGCTCAAAATCATCATGTTGTACGTGGAAAGAGGATGGGGCTCAGACGACACTTAGGCGCAGTGAGGTATCTATTCCTGACCTAGCCATTTTGCCCTCCTCGCGCAGGAACTGGGTCTCACGCATGCCGATGGGATATCACCGGCCGAATCAAATTGCAACGTACAGGACCAAGATGCAGCTCCCGATTTGGCTAAATCCAAGAGAAGAAAGGGGGTAGCAATGGAGGGCGGAGAGACAGGGATTTGACAGCTTCGTAGCAAAAACAATCCTTTGAGGTGCTCGACTCATTCACGCAAACTTGTCAATTCGCTAAAGGTTGACGTGAAAGTTCGAGCACTGATCACCTAGAATTCTCGTTTGCGTCGGAAATGCCCTTGGAGCGGCCGAAAAGCCCATCTAGGTTCTCACCGGAACCGGAATCTACATGGTTCGCCGTATCTCCCGCTCGCTCTATTTCTTGCTCTCTGCCCAGCTCCTCCGTGCTCTCGTCTTAGCCCAACGTTGGCTTGTTCGGATTCATCTCCGTTTCTTTGCACGCTTCTTGACCAGCATGTTCTCCCTCCGCCGTGGCAATCACTGGGATGCTTTCTGGAGCTCCACGTTCGCCCCGCTCCCCAGATTTCTCGTTCTCTGTGTCCTTACTCTCCAGATATCCGCCCTCAGCGCATGCCTGCGAGCCTAAACCCAGGTCTGGGCTTGCGGTGGGGACTGGAATCGCCGAAGGCAGAACAAGCGCAGGGGACGCCAGCGGCGGCTCCAGCACGCCTGCTCCCTGAGCGGCCTCCCTGGCTGTACGCCACGAGCTAGAGCTGAGACTACCCGCGCGTGTTGAGCAACTGGGGTACAGGGGGAAGAGAGCCACGGCTTTGGGGGTGGCGTAGAGTGGGAGTGGCGCAGGCACAGAGCTCGGGAAGCACCGAGGATACTCCATTTGCCGCGGGCTGAGGCGATCGCCACCCGCGCTTCGAGGGATAGCAACGGGCGGCCGTCTTCGCCGAAGCGCGCCGGGCGCGCCTGAGCACCCAATCAGTGTTGAACAGGTATTCAGTAGACCGTTGGGTTACGCTTTGGGAAGAGGGGTCCGACCGTGGCACTCTGAGCGGCCTGGGGCTGCTGTTTGGCGGGACACGAGTGTCCAGCGAATCGCCACGCGGAAACATTGCCCTTGAGGCCGGCTGAGTCGCTGGCAGCCGATAGCACTGTTGACGTTTGCGGTCGAGAAGAGGAATGCAGCTCACAAAAACTTTCCTCTTGCGCAGTCTGTAGCCGCTCTCCTGTCCACTCCTCACCCGTTCCACCTGTAGACTAGTACCGCCCCAAGCAGGGTCCAGCCAGTGAATTATGAGCACGCCAGAGAGCGCGGCTCGTGAAGTGGCGCTTGTTGGGTCAGTCAATCGGGCAAAACCGAATTCGTAACGGCGGCGGCGGCGGCGGCGGCGGCGGCGGCGGCAGCAGCAGCAGCAGCAGCCTCGGCTTGCGTCTCAAACCTCGGTTGAACCAAGCTTTGCTGTAAGCGAACGTCGAGTACCTGCTCAGGAAATGCAAGAACATCAGCAAAGAAGATCACATAACGTGTAAGAAGAGAAAAAACGCAAGTGTCAGAGTGCGAGCGGCAACAAACCCCCGGCACTCGGCGGCGGATGATGCAACCAGCCCCGGCGAGATGCTGGAAGACGACCTCGTTGCCGATGCTCGGGGCACTGGCACGGCGTCCGATGTCCAAGACACGCTGACGAGCGGGAGAGCGTGAGCGCGACCGCGCGCGCGAGGGAGAGGTCGAAGGCGCCGATTGTGCTTTGCTGTCGGGCGCTGGGCGCTTTTCCTTTTTCTTGGCCGCCAACTCCAAGGGGCCATCTGAGCCTTGCCAGAGCGGCAAGCAGGCCGCATTTTCTGATGCAACACCAAGCTCCGCTGAGCCCAATGCGCCTGCTGTTGGCACTCCGATTGAATCTACTGCACCCGCCGCGCCCAAACTCTCGGCATGGCCCACTGCGTGATTTCGCTCTTTCCCCTGGTGTGCTGCTGCTGCTGCTGCTGCTGCTGCTGCTGCTGCCGTCACCGCCGCCGCCGCCGGGTTGTCGATCTTACTGTCGGAGAGCGCAGCATGCGTCTCACCACTGCCACCCCCCTCAGCCACGATCCCTGGCGGCTCAGCTCCAGCTGGAGATTCCGTTGCCCTGGATGAGCGCCGTTCTGGCCTTCCCATCTCGTCGCTATGTCGCGCATTCCCTTGCAGCGCCTCACCAGCGCACTCTAGTTGTGGACAACCACTAGACCACTGTGTAGTAGAATGAGGCGACATCGTTCCACGCGCCTCGCCCAGAGCAGCATGCTCAGAGCAGGATTGAGTAGCGCGTTGTCGCGAGGCGTGCTCAGCAGTTGTGCGGGCACCTCGATTCGGGTGCCCTACCCAGGCCTCACCCGAGCGTACCTCACCCGAGCGGGTCTCAGTCACCACGTGGAGCGTGTTGGCATAGGCTGAAGCATCAAGCATCTCGTCCAACTTTGCCTGAAGCGCTCGGTGCGGAGACACGACAGGTGCAGCCTCCGTTACTCCGTGCCGCACAAAGAGTGGAGGTGCCGGCCGGATCCCTTCCCCAAAACAAAGCGGTGTCAATCCCGGAGCTCTTCACACGCCGCAAGTAAGTGGTCGCTGGGAGCTGCCAGCTTGAGTCTGACCTGAATTGACCTTGCGGAGCATGATCCTTTTCACCTCTTTGCGCATGTCATGGATCATCTATGCAGAGGCATGCAGCTCAGGAAAGGATTACACACAACACACCACCTGATGCAAGCGAAAGGCAAATTTGAGACGGCGTGTCATGTGGGGCACGGAGTCGAGACCCCCATTTGTCTGGTTGTTTCGGGAGATGCATTCGCGGCAGGCACTGCCTTCCCTGGGCCCTTTGGTGAAACCAATAACTGAGAGCCCGTCCGTTTGTTCTCCTCGGCCATGGTGGATAGACTCACAATCTCCAAGGAGCTGAAATATTTCCTGTGAACGCAGCGTCGGGCAGGATGATCGATCCTCGCAACTGCAGCAGGGTCCTGTATTGATTGATGTGACGAAGCGCTGTATCAGATTCTTCTATGCAAAAATGTAGCCGCATTGCAGGCGCAACATTACGGAGAGTGGCAGCACGGCGTTCGGGACGGTCAAGACCTTGACTTATCAATGTTGACATTGATTTTGACTGTGAGTCACCCTGCAAGACCTTGGGTGGGGCAGGGGCTTGTGCGTGTCCTGTGTGTGGCTCCCCGCGGCTGCGCAGGTTGGCGTCCCTCCAACCTTTCACTTTCATTCTCTCTGTCCTCGCCGCATGCTCTGTGCTGCGAGAAAAACGGAATGCCTCAGCGATCGTTGGCACAAAGCTTTCGACAGCGCCTCCGCTGCAGGCGCTCCACCTTGTGAGGGCGCGCTGCTGGGTTGCTTAAGTGTCCACGTTAGATGTCGCCGCGAGTTTCTTAATAGTTTTGATCTATGGCAGGCGCGCTTGGCAAAGTCACCGCGACAAGGTGGGGCTTCGGAGTCGCCGAGAGTCCTCACGGGAGCACTCTCCTCAGCATTCTGCGGGCAGGAAGGAGCGCTCCCAGGTGGGATCCAAGGTCCCGAGCACAGTAGCGCAGTGCATCCATAACACCAACAGATGTGCGTTATCCCGAATGGGTCTGCATCTTTAAATGACGCAAGGGCGACTCGAAGCAGGCTTCCATTGACGCAACTCTGCAAGGTGGGGGCAACATGATGGACCGTTTCATGGAGCAGGCGATGCGGGGTGACGCCCGGGGTCGGTACGTCCCAACGCGATCTTCAGTGGGTCTAGCTTGCCGGCTGAGTTCTAAAGGTGCGGTTGCAAGCAGATACGTGGCGGCGAAGCAGTGGGAGCCGTCAGCGCACGACCATGACGGGGACTCTGGAAAGGGGGCAGTGGGGGTCAAGACTCGGAGGCAAGGGATACTACAGCCATTCTTCGTGATGGTTTGTATCCTGATCACTGCGTCTGGGGGCTCGTGGTTGATGATGAACAAGGAAGACCTGGGCATCTTTCCTGCAAATGGCGAGGTGATTCAACGGTCGCCGTCAGACCTCAAGCTGTACCAGCACTTCACGCTGCCAAATGGCTTGGACGTTCTTGCTATTTCCGACCCGACCGCAGATCGCGCGGCGGCATCGATGGATGTGTCGGTGGGCTCGTTTTCGGACCCAGAAAGCTTTCCCGGGCTGGCACACTTTCTCGAGCACATGCTCTTCATGGGCAGCGAGAAGTACCCGGACGAGAACCAG
>ENA-UOXV01006264-UOXV01006264.1-marine-metagenome-genome-assembly--contig:-NODE-6264-length-12591-cov-5.615348_pt1 | contig 12591 bp, 11 predicted proteins | sample MGYA00238165_ERZ766961 | MGnify/ENA primary metagenome ERZ766961 (study PRJEB28924, sample SAMN03173240) | marine metagenome | biome: Marine; feature: Water; material: Subsurface seawater | place: North... | reverse complement strand
TAGCAATTGGCAGATCCAAATGTACTGGACCGGGACGGCCCTCTGTTGCAATAGCTACCGCTTTGTCAATTAACTCTGGAACATAACCACTCGGAACAGTAAAACTCGCCTTACAAATAGGTGTAAAAACTGCTCTGTGATCAAAAACTTGATGATTATAAGTTACTGTATCTTCTAGATCTACACATCCTGTGATTACGATCATAGGCACGCGGTCCTGCAGAGCATTAGCAGTTACATTAACGGCATTTGCTGCGCCTGGGCCAACCGTCGCAACCAAGACACCAGGAGCACCAGTCATATGGTAGACGCCCTCTGCCATGAACCCCGCAGCGTTTTCGTGTTTTGATAAAATAAAACGTATACCAGCTTTTTCTAAGCCATCTATAAGCGTTAAAACTTCACCGCCCGGAATACCAAATGCAAACCGCACGCCGGCACCGTACAACCGACGTCCTATAATATCGGCTGTCCTGATGATTTCCAACATGTTTGATTTTACTCAGCAGCCTGTAGAATGGTTCTCGCTGACGCTGACTCTGCAAGTTTTGTAAAACCGTCTCTAGTCTGCGGCAGTTTAGATCCCAAAATACGAGATGCAACGACCGTCCGCAAAATTTGCGCAGTGCCACCACCAATGGTAAACATCCGTGCGTCACGAGCAAGCCTCTCCATCGGGTAATTTCTGGAATAGCCCCTAGCCCCAAAGACTTGCAGAGCATCGGTCGTTACTTTTAGCGCCATTTCCGATGTAAATATTTTCCCTTGGGCTGCAAGAGTAGCATCAGGAAAAGGGCTTCCATTATGACCCGCACTCAATGCAGCTTTGTGCAGAAGTGCTCTGGCAGCCTCCAGCTGCACTGACATATCCGCCAGCATCCATTGCAGCCCCTGAAATTCGGCTATGGGTCTACCAAACTGTTCGCGCTCCTTAGAAAAAGCTAGGGCATTCCTATATGCACCAGCGGCTAATCCAAGCGCAACCGTTCCAGCTCCTACGCGTTGCGAGTTGTATGCGTTCATAAGGTCTGCAAATCCCCGTTTAAAACCAGATGGAGGCATTAAAACCATGTCTTCTGATATTTCTAAATCCTCAAAAACAAGCTCTGTTTCGGGGATACCCCGCAAACCCATAGTTGGCTCTCTAGTACCGACCCTCAAACCCACTGATTGGCCTCGGACTGCCAAAAAGCCTCCTATCCCTAGTTCTGAGCCCTTCTCATCAAAAACTCGGGCAAATATGAGGTGGAGACGAGAAACTCCTCCACCAGTGATCCAATGCTTCTTACCATTAATAATATATTTATCACCCCGTTTATCCGCCCTTGTTGTCATTTGCGACGCCGCACTTCCAGCATCCGGCTCCGTGATGCAAATAGCCGGCTTATCTCCATCCAAAACTAAGTCAGCAGCTAATTTTTTCTGGCTTTCTGTTCCATAATGAACAACCGCAGAAATAGCACCCATATTGGCCTCCACGGCAATACGCCCTGTTGGGCCGCAATAGGAAGCCATTTCCTCAACTACAAGATTGGCATCAAGAAAGTTACATCCAGGGCCTCCAAGCTCTTTTGGAATTGTCATCCCCATGAACCCTGCCTCCTTAAGAGCTTTCACGTTCTCCCAGGGGTACTGCTCTGACTTGTCAACCTCAGCAGCATTATCTGCAATGATGCCCGAAGCGAGATCACGGGCACGAACCTTTAAGTCGATTTGTTCTGTAGTTAAATCAAAAGACATCATTAAATTCCTTAACGCTGATCTTGAAACCCAAAAAAATTCCTGTGTAATATGTACTATTTAGTATCTTTCTCTACTTTAATCCACCCGTTCGCCATTAAAACAGATATTTTTTAATTCTGCTCCCTTTGCAAGACGGTCAAGATTCGCAGCTACAAAATCCCATCGCCTGTGCGACATGGCCTGTGTCCATGCAGAATTATGGGGAGACATTATTACATTATCGAGTTTATGGAACGGAAATTTTGATGGCCAGGGGTTAGGGTTTATCTTACTTGGGTAGTTATACCAAACATCTATTATACCGCCGCGAATGCGCCTGGTAGATAGAGCTTCATACAATGCCTCCTCTTGAATGACTTCACCACGACCTACATTAGCTATAATAGAATCGGGCTTCATTATGGAAAAACAATGCTTATTGATCATATTCCGTGTTTCTTGTCCTCCAGGAGCACAATTTATCACAAAATCACTTTTCGTCAGTAATTCATCCAAGTCTTTAACTGTGCCATACCAATCAATAATCCCAGGTTCTTGCCTCACCTTTCTTGATAGTGCCATAACAGTCATATCAAAGGCCTTACACCTTCGCGCCACTTCCCTTCCAATATGACCATAACCAATAATGCCAACAGTAGTTCCTCGCATTTCCCTGTGATGGGGGCCTTTGTTAATATCTCGTCCATAGAAGGATTTTTTGCGCATGACAGGATGTGTATCTCTCATCAAACCAGTCTGCCATTCCAACATAGCAGTCAAAAGATGTTCGGCTATTGTCGTTTCATGCTCGTGTGTATTGCAAAGCACGGCACCCATGGGTAATTCCGCTGGAGTGATCCAGTCATAACCTGTAAAGGGAACCTGATAGAGCACAAGTTTTGATTTCTTGGGAATCCCATTAGGGATAGCCCCACCAACGACTGCGTCCATATTTTTGACGACCTTATCAAAAATATTTGCATCATCTTTTATACTCATTATTTCTACATTCCAGTCTGTCGTCAGCTTCTCTTCTAATATTTCATTATTATTCATCCCAGTATCACGCATAACCAAAACAGATTTTTTGTTTCCCATTTATCTATCCTTAAATAAGGGTCATCTGCCCTGTATGACCTAATCGATGTAATATAAAAAGAAAGTGTATTGTTCTCTGTACCAATAAACGGGTAGCTTCTAACCAAGTCAAGGAGAACAGCGGTGAGCATACGAGAACTGACAAATTTTGAACAAGGACCGTTAAAGGTTGGCGCAGCTGCCACAGCAAATGTGAAGGGTACAGAAACTGCTATCATGATTATGAAGGAGGGCGGGAATGCTGTAGATGCAGCTATTGCTGCCGGTCATGTAATGGGCGTTGTTGAACCCTTAGATTGTGGTCTAGCTGCAGGCGGCTTCATGACCATTCACTGCAGTTCCAGAAATAAAACTGAGGTAATTGATTTCCTTGGGACTGCACCCAGGAGTGCAAAATACCAACTCTATGCTGTAAATGATATCAATGGCGACTTCACAATCCGCGTAGAAGGCCAACACAATCAGATTGGATATCGTTCTATTGCTACTCCAGGGACGCTCCGCGGGTTCGAAGAAGCTCATAAAAGATATGGTTTTTTGCCGATGCAAGAGCTTATAGCACCAGCTATTGAAATCGCAGGGAAGGGGTTTCCTATCTCTTACAAAGGCGCCCTTCGAATGTCACGCACTGCTAACGTTTTAAAAACTACCCATGCATGTCAAACTCTATATTTAAAACCAGATAACTCGGCGCCATATGAAGGTGAAATAATAAAGAATGTCGACTATGCCGCAACACTAAAAGAAATTACAAAATATGGAGCTGATGCATTTTATAATGGAGATATTGGTCAAGCTATCATCAAAGATATTGTTAAAAATAACGGATTTTTGACTAATGATGATTTACGTAATTACGAAGCTGTTTGGCGTAATCCATGCCATTTCAATTTTCGTGGATTAGATGTTTTGACATCACCCGCTCCCTCATCAGGGCCACTAGTATTTTCTGGCTTAGCATCGTTAAATTCCAAACATAAAAATGAAGATTCGCATCAAGTATTAGCAGAGGCTATGCTCAAGATGTTTTCAAATCGTCGTCAAAATTTTGGAGATCCAGCATTCATATTAAAGGCAAACGCATCAGAGTCGGCGGAAACGACTAGCCTCTGCACTATAGACTCGGCAGGTAATGCTGCCTGTTTAACATATTCGAACAATAATCATTCTGGGGTCGTTATTCCAGAAACAGGGATACTGATGAATAATTCAATGGCACTATTCAGCCCATGGCCTGATAATCCAAATGCCATTTTAGCTGGAAAACGTCCCATAAGTAGTATGATGCCTACCCTTTTATTAAAAGATGGACGAGTTATAACGGCAATAGGGGCGTCTGGTTCTACTCGAATACCAACCTCATTAATGCAAGTGCTTTACAGGCTTAAAGTTGAGAGGAAATCATTATACGAATCAATAACCGAACCTAAACTGCATGCTGAAGCTGAAACAATAATATCAGATGAGGACCTTCAATATATAGCCGAACCACTTGCAAATAAATTACGATTAAAATATGTCAAATCCCCGGGAAGAGATACAAGTATGGGTGTAGTTCAGGCCATAAATATAGACATAGACAATGTAGTAACCGCAATAGGCGATCCGCGAGCCAAAGCTCGTGGAATGGTCTGTTAACCACCTTCAATTCCTTGAGTTAGTCGAAATGCAAAAAGTTACTCTTATTCTTGGCGGGGCACGATCTGGAAAGAGCGCACATGGAGAAATGCTTGCGTTAAGGAGCTTCTCTTCTCCGGTCTATATCTTTACAGCTCAGGCTTGGGACGATGAAATGGAGGACAGGGTCAAAATTCATAAAAAACGAAGAGATGGTAAAAATTGGAAAGATATCGAGGCTCCTTTGGAACTTAGTAAAGCAATAAAGAATAATGCGGTCAAAAATAATTGTATTTTAATTGATTGTTTGACGCTTTGGTTAACGAATTTGCTATTAGCAAGGTTCGACATTGATAAAGCTATAGATGAATTACTTGCAACAATAGAAGCTTGCCCCGGAGAAGTGATTTTAATATCGAATGAAGTGGGCTTAGGCATTGTCCCTGAAAACTCCATGGCTCGTAAATTTCGCGATCTGTCTGGAAAACTTCATCAGAAATTGGCTATGAAAGCAGAAAACGTTTTATTGATGGTCGCGGGGATACCAATGGTGGTAAAAGGAAACCCGCAGGAAAAAACAGGAAAGGGATCGTCGTGATTAAACCACAAACGCTTTTCGAAAAAATTTGGTCCCGTCACGTTATTTTTGAGCGCGAAGACGGTACCAGTCTCCTAGCTATTGATAGGCATCTTTGCCATGAGGGCTCGTTCCATGCGTTCGATAAATTAGAAAGAGAAAACAGAATAATTAGGAGGCCTGACCTGACAATTGGAATAGCAGACCATTACGTTTCCACCAAAGCCCCAGAGCTTGGAAACGAAGAGGAGGCATTGCGCATTCCAATAGAAAAATTAACTAGAAACACACAAAAAGCTGGTATCCAATTGTATGGAATAGGTACCCCAGAACAGGGTATCGTTCATGTCACTGGCCCAGAACAAGGGCTTACATTACCCGGAATTACGCTAGTTTGTGGTGATAGTCATACTGCCACTCACGGTGCCCTTGGATGTCTAGCGTTCGGCATAGGAGCCTCAGAAGTTGCCCATGTACTTGCCACGCAAACACTTTGGCAAGAGAAACCGAAAACCATGCGAATTAACATAGAAGGTGAACTTAGCTCAGGCGTAGTTGCAAAAGATGTTATTCTGCATTTGATTTCAGTAATTGGAGCTAATGGCGCTACTGGTTACATGATCGAGTACGCAGGTTCAACAGTAAGAAATCTATCCATAGAAGGTAGGATGACTATTTGTAATATGTCTATAGAGGCGGGCGGGCGAGCCGGTATGGTTGCCCCAGACGAAAAAACATACAATTATATTAAAGGCCGCAAACATTCGCCAAGAAATGGTAATTGGGACCTTGCGCTTAAAGACTGGAAGACACTTTTTTCAGATAAGGAGGCAACCTTTGATAAGGAAATATATGTTAGGGCCTCAGATATTGCTCCGTCCCTTACGTGGGGTAATAGCCCGGAGGAGGCTTTGCCTGTCACAGGAGAAATACCTGACCCTAGCAAAGAACCAGATGAGTCTCGTCGCGAAGCTCTGGAACTTACATTAAAATATATGGGCCTCACTGCAGGCACTTACCTGAAGGACATAAAGGTTGACCGCGTATTTATTGGATCATGTACTAATTCTCGCATAGAAGATTTAAGATCCGCGGCAGCGATCGCCCAAGGTAGAAAAACTCAAGTTCCTGCCATTATAGTACCAGGTTCAGCCATGATAAAAATACAGGCAGAAAATGAAGGTCTGGATCAAATTTTTATTGAAGCTGGGTTTGATTGGCGAGCTACGGGCTGTTCGATGTGTGTAGGAATGAATGGTGATATAACACTTCCTGAAGAAAGATGCGCCTCCACCAGTAATAGAAACTTTAAGGGGAGACAAGGGCCCGGAAGTAGAACCCATCTAATGAGCCCAGCAATGGCAGCTGCTGCAGCTGTGACAGGACGGATAACTGATGTTAGAGAACTTACACCGGTGGTTTTATGATGGAATCTTTCAAAAAACTTGAAGCAATTGCTACTTCACTTCAAATAGCCAACATAGATACGGATCAAATCATACCTGCACGGTTCCTTAAAACACCGCGGAGCACTAACCACGGAGATTTTTTATTCCACGATATACGTCGCAAGTCCGATGGAGAATTAGACCCTAAATTTGTTTTAAATACGCCCGAGAATAGTAGAACCCAGATTTTAGTTACAGACACAAACTTTGGTTGTGGTTCCTCAAGGGAATCAGCAGTCTATGCACTTTTTGATGCGGGAATCCGATGTGTAATTGCTCCCAGCTTTGGTGATATTTTCTATAATAATTCTGTAAAAAATGGTTTGCTGCCTATCGAATTAGACAGAAGAAAAATCGAAGATATATGGCAAACGCTAAAGACAGCAAATACTGTCAAAATTGAGGTGGATCTTGAGAACCAAACCATTCATCTGCCTAATGGAACAAATTACACTTTTGAGATAGATGCTTTCAGAAAACAAACCCTCATCGAGGGCTTGGACGATATAGACCTAACGCTAAAATACAGTCAGCTTATTCGAGATCACGAAACAAGTAATGCTACCAAGCGTCCCTGGACTGCAACAATTGATTAAAATGAGATGACCCTCAATAGTTTAATTGAATGATGTTATTTGAAAACGTTTCAGTACTTCTGCTTGCTTTGGCCATCGACGCCATAATAGGTGACCCAAATTGGTTTTACCGCAGAATACCGCATCCTATCGCAATAATAGGACATATGATCAATAAACTGGATTTGCTTTTAAACAAACCGGATTTAAAAAGTCTGACTAGAAAGCTACTTGGAGTCTTATTTATAATTATTTGTCTTTTCATTACTGGTATCATTGGATGGGCTGCACAGCTTGTGTTAAGTTTTATTGAGATGAACCTCTATATTGAAGCGCTAGTCGTCTCTATTTTTATTGCTCAAAATAGCCTTTACAGGCACGTCAGAAGTGTTGCTAACGCTTTTAGGACAGGTGACATTATAAAAGCCCGTATAGCAGTTTCGCATATTGTGGGCCGCGACCCTACCTATCTTGATGAAGCAGGCGTTTGCAGAGCTTCAATAGAATCACTAAGCGAAAATTTTTCTGATGGAGTTATAGCTCCCATTTTCTGGTACTTGATAGCAGGTATCCCAGGAATTCTAATGTACAAAACGTTAAATACGGCTGATAGTATGGTGGGACATCTCAATGATAAATATACTTCATTTGGTTGGGCATCGGCTAGGCTAGATGATATTGCCAACTTCATTCCAGCTAGATTCACTGCGTTATTGATTTGCCTAACCGCTATAGTCATCCCTTCTACTAGGGGATTTCGAGCTTTAAAGGTAGTTTTGAACGACGCTAACCAGCACCGTTCAGTCAATGCTGGTTGGCCAGAGGCTGCAATGGCTGGAGCTTTAGATATACGGCTCGCAGGACCTCGGGTATACGAGGGGGTCCCCGTCGATGACCCTTGGATGGGAAGTGGCAATCCAAATCTTAGCGGAAATGATATTTATAGATCCCTTCGTCTGTATTTTGCTTCGAATATTTCAAGTACTTTAATTTTGATGCTATTCTTATTTATATAGCCTTTCAGTGCCATTTTTCCGTCTATTATTCCAGATAAGAAGGGCTTACTTTAAAAATACTAGCGTTCTAGCTCATCGATAATCATCGGTTCGTCGTAAGCTGCCTTTGTCCAAACTTCCATCCATGACAAGCTCAAAATAGCATCTATATATTCATTCTCTACATCATCTACATTTACAGAGTATGTATTGAATTGAGTTACTAAAGGAGCAAAGAATGCATCCAGAATCGAGAATGAACCAAAAAGGAACGGCCCCTGTAGTTCTTCACCAAATCTCTCACGACAACGCCTCCATATTGCTGTGATTCTATTTATTTCCTCTTGCACGCCAGGTGTTTTTAATTCCGCAGGAAACTTGCCTCGGATGTTCATGGGCATTTGTTCTCGGAGCAAGTTAAAGCCGGCATGGACTTCGGAAGATAACGACCGTGCAATAGCCCGGTGTCTTGAGTTAGACGGCCAAATACTATTATTTGGGCTCATTTCTGCAATATATTCACAGATTGAAAGGCTCTCCCAAACAGTTACGTCTCCATGTTTCAATATTGGGACTTTGCCATTATACCAATAACGAAGAATTTCTTGTCGAGTATTCACTGAACGTAACGGGATAATGATTTCGTCAAAACTTATACCCGCTGTTTTTGCTGTCAACCAAGTCGTAAGAGACCATGGTGAATAATTTTTATTTCCCATTACTAAAGTAACATCATTCATATCGGTACTCCTAAAAGTGACCGGGAAATGTATTTGAGCCCGTTAACACGGAGAACGCAACCAACTTTAATAAGTAATCATTATTATTGAGGTTATTAGTTACCTTGAGCATAGGCCCTCAAAGCAGTACAAATACTAGAATAACACTTTATTCTTATTGGAAAAATAAAAATGGCATTCGTTACAAGAACTAACTCTTCGTCTATCCCCATTACACCAATTACAAAACCTGAACTCGCCAAGCAAAAAAAAATTAATATGAATGCCAAATATAAATGGTTCGAAAAAGTGGGGTTTTCTGCCGTTTCAGGTACAATTTGTTATTTACCTGAAACGGGAGATTTCCCATTCGAGGTATTTGTAGGTGTGGAAGAAAGTGACGAAACGGGCGGAGGCATCTGGGATCTAGCTGGACTTCCAAAGTCGTTGCCTAGTGGGCGATATTATTTGAACAAAGAATTATCGCCATCGGCAGCCACCCGAGCCTGTATTGGATGGGGTTTAGGAGAATATGTTTTCGATAAGTATAAAAAACAAAATCAACCAAAGGCTGAACTAGTTTGGCCAACTACTGCCGATAAAAAAGATGTTATCCGTATAATATCGGGAATTAACCTAACAAGAGATTTAATAAATACCCCTGCAAATGACATGGCTCCTGAAGACTTAGTCGAAATATCAAAACGATTAGCAAAAAGCCATAAGGCGAAAATAGCCATCACTTCGGGGGCAGATCTATTACGTAAGAATTATCCTTCTATTCATGCAGTCGGAAGAGCTTCGGCATCAAAGCCAAGTCTAATTGATATCAGATGGGGTACGACAAATTCACCTAAAGTGACGTTGGTAGGTAAGGGTGTTTGCTTCGATAGTGGGGGCTTAGATATTAAACCAGCCTCAGGTATGCTCAATATGAAAAAGGATATGGGTGGCGCAGCGCAAGTACTTGGATTAGCCCACATGATAATGGACGCTAATTTATCTATCAGATTAAGAGTTCTAATCCCCGCTGTAGAAAACGCTATTTCGGGCGATGCCTTTAGACCCCGGGACGTTTTACAAACCAGAAAAGGTTTAACTGTAGAAGTTGGCAATACTGACGCTGAGGGTAGACTAATACTATCAGATGCATTGACAGAGGCGACTAAGGATAAGCCTACAATGATAATTGATTTTGCCACCTTAACTGGCGCAGCAAGAGTAGCAATGGGAACAGATGTCCCAGCACTTTTTTGCAATGATGACCAGCTTGCTGATTCTTTGATCCAATATGGAACAGAGACAGAAGATCCTTTGTGGAGACTTCCTCTTTGGGCTGGTTATAAATCTATGCTCAAATCAACAGTAGCTGATCTTTCTAGTACAGGTTCAACTCCATATGGGGGAGCAATTACCGCAGCACTCTTCTTGGAACATTTTGTTGAGCCTAATACCCCATGGGCCCATATAGACCTAATGTCCTATAACAATAACACCCGGCCAGGGAGACCAGAAGGTGGCGAGGCCCAAGGGATAAGAGGCATATACCATATGCTCAAAGATCGTTTTGGTTAATAGCCCAGTTCCTCGTCAACTAATCCTACCAGGGGCTCGTTATTTCTACTTCGATAAATGTTATCGAGAAATGTTTTAACGACCGCAGGCAGATATACTTCTGCTGCATGATGAGGCGTCAATAAAATTCTTTTATCTGTCCAGAAAGGGTGATTAGTGGGTAGTGGTTCAGTTTCAAAAACGTCCAAAGCAGCCCCCCTAATTTGTCCATTGTCCAATGCCTGTAAAAGATCTAGCTCTACAAGTTGTGATCCTCTCCCTGCATTAAGGACATATGAGCCTTGAGGCATTTTATTAAAAACACGGAAATTCAGTATACCCTTTGTCGCCTGCGTATTTGGCAGTAGACAGGCCAAAAAATTAGTATCAACTAACATCTGATCCAGTCCGAACTCACCTGAGAAGGACTGAATGCCATCTAAATTTTTTTCCGTTCGGCTCCAGCCTTGTACTTTCAGTCCAACAGCTTTTAACATTTGAGCTACATGCGTTCCAAGATAGCCTAGACCCAAAATACCAACCGAAACTGAATCTGTATCAAACGCTATCTCTGGCGGCCAAATTTTTTCCTCCCGCAATGCATCAAAATATACAGTCTCCCTATGCAGCCTTAGTATATTCATTAAGAACCAATGTCCCATTGATCGTGCCATATGAGGATTGGTAACCCTAACTATTGGTATGCCTTTGGGCCTTAACGGATCCAGAAAAACATGATCCACCCCTGCGGCCATAGAGACAATCATCTTTAAATTTGGGAATTTGGCAAGTTCCCCATGGGGCATTTGCCAGACCATTGCAATATCTATATCCTCGGGATTACCTATGTCGGGCCATTCCCTTATTTCCAAAAGCGGGTCTAAACGAACCATCTCTTCAATATGCTTTCGTGCAGATTCCTGACCCAAATTTATTATAATGGTTGGCACAATTTAACCCCTAATACTGATTTATTCTGTTGATTAAGTTATTAGGATCCTTCCCATTGAATACTTTATTAATAGCATCAGCAACCTGACTTGCAGCGCTACCCGCATTGGATTGAGCAGAAACATGAGGCCAAACCCGAACCTTGGGATGATCCCAATACGGATGGCGCTCAGGCAGAGGTTCTTCATGAAAAACATCTAAGGCTGCACCGGCAATCTGGCCAGACCCAATCGCTTCCAACAAAGCTTCATCCACAATATGAGCCCCTCGACCTGCATTGATGATGTAGGCCCCTCGTATCAGTTGGTACAGTGTCTGGTTATTCAAGATCCCGCTCGTTTCAGGCGTTAATGGTAAAAGGCAACACAGAATGTCAGTTCTATTCAAGAAACGTTCTAATTGGTCACCCCCAAAAAAACTTTTAACATTCTCAATATCTTTTGGGTTTCTGCTCCAACCTGCAACATTAAACCCAAGACTAGAAATTTTTTTTGCCGCATCTGAGCCTAACTCTCCAAGTCCCAAAACACCAACTTTACATTCTGATGTTTCTGGAGGGGGGAGGACATGCCATTTCCGTTCTCTCTCAAATGCCTCGTATTCGATGCCTTGACGATGAAACCGGAGTACATTTAATAAAACCCATTCACTCATTGCCTGTGCCATCCAAGGGTCAACTAACCGCATAATTTTAGCATTAGTTGGGATATCTGGGTCATTAAAAATATGATCGACCCCTTGCCCAAGTGAACAGATACAACGTAAATTTCTCATTTGCTTCAGACTACCAGGCGGGAGCGCCCATATTAGAGCAAATTCTATTTCTAGAGGATCGCCAATATCAGGCCAAACTCGAAAATCTAAATCTGGAATAAATTTAGATAACCCAGCTTCCCAATCCGCAGGAGAATCGTTTTTTGAATGGAATAAAACTGCGGTCATTTCGCCTAACTCCAGAAAAATTCTATCAAGATAAATTATAACTCATTTAGTGAGAAGACGTAATATCTTCGATGCGATTATTAAAGGCTGCAGACATAAGTAACCTTGTGTAGGGGTGAGAAGGATTATTAATTATCTGATTAGTTTCGCCATCCTCCACAACCAATCCGTTGTTCATCACAATTATGCGATGAGACATTGCGCGGACTACTTTTAAGTCATGGCTAACAAACAAAAACGCAAGGTTATATTTTTTTTGTAAGGTCCGAAGTAGATCAATAATCTGCGCTTGGACAGTAAGATCGAGGGAGGAGGTGGGCTCGTCGAGTATGATCAATTTGGGTCTAAGAACAATAGCCCTTGCTATGGAGATTCTTTGGCGTTGTCCCCCCG
>ENA-UOXV01006260-UOXV01006260.1-marine-metagenome-genome-assembly--contig:-NODE-6260-length-12598-cov-5.610540_pt1 | contig 12598 bp, 7 predicted proteins | sample MGYA00238165_ERZ766961 | MGnify/ENA primary metagenome ERZ766961 (study PRJEB28924, sample SAMN03173240) | marine metagenome | biome: Marine; feature: Water; material: Subsurface seawater | place: North... | reverse complement strand
TTATATTCTAGATCTTTACTAATTTCAGTAATTGCAGAGATACTGCTATTTAACTTATTATACTCTCGCATTAGGACTTGGGCCTTTTCAGGAGACTGCCAAAAATCTTGACTCTCAATTATTGAGTTTAATTCTTCAACCCTTCTAATAGCGTTATCATAGTCAAAGATGCCTCCTGAGTAATTGGACTGCCTGTTCTATTTCAATAATCATTGCTTGCACTTCTGAACGCATGTGACACACCTTTGTTATATAAAATAGTTTTACTGGCTCATAACTATCAAAAAATCTCTTTTAATTTTTCTATACAATTTTGCTTTTAATATAAAGTCCCTAATCCAATTTTATCAGACTTTTCGAGCATTTCCTCTGATCCATCAAACTGTTGCTCGAAACCGACTGGAGCCGTGCCCGGTTTAAAAGCCTCTAGTATCACTTCCTCATCGCCTAACTCAGCCAATTCTCCTGTATTGGCATTAACACGCACAAGGCTTACTTCCGATGGTATTCGAAAAGGAATTGCCGGTTTATCTGATAATATACTCCGCATAAATTCTTTAAAAATTGGAGCTGCCACGCTTGCACCTTGTTCTCTCTTTCCAAGCGAGCGCGGTTTATCAAAACCAACAAAGACACCGACAGCCAGATCTGGAGAAAATCCGATAAACCATGTATCCAGAGACTTATTAGTGGTACCTGTCTTTCCAGCCAAAGGAATTCCTAAATCCCGGATCATTCTTCCAGTACCACGCTGCACTGCACCCTCTAACATGGACACCATCTGAAAAGCACTAGTCGGGCTTATTATTTGTTTTCTTTCATTTGTTAAGTCAGGAATACCTTGGTTTGTCCAGAAATCAGTTCGACATTTATCACATTTTCTCCTGTCATGCCTAAAAATAGTATTACCGTGCTTATCCTGAATTCTATCAATTAACGTTGTTTCTATTTTTTTCCCACCATTAACAATCATTGCATATGCGCTTGTTAAATTGAGAAGAGTAGTTTCTCCAGCACCCAACGCCATGGACAACTGAATCGGTAAATTTTTAAATATGCCAAAATCTTTTGCATATTTCGATACCACCCCCATTCCAACAGTTTGAGCTAATCTAACAGTCATTAAATTTCTCGATTTCTCAATACCAAGGCGCATAGTACTAAGGCCATAAAATTTACCTGTATAGTTTCCAGGTCGCCACTTTGGCTTACCAAAACCTTGTTCAATTACAAACGGTGCGTCCAAAATTAATGAAGAAGGCGTAAATCCATTATCCAACGCTGCCAAATAAACAAAAGGTTTAAACGCTGAACCCGGTTGACGTTTAGCTTGGAACGCTCGATTAAATTGACTGCGTTCATAAGAGAAACCTCCAGATAGCGCTAAAACACGTCCTGTATGTGCATCAATAACAACGAGTGCCCCCTCTATTTCAGGCATTTGAAATAGCCGATATTTAAGAACAGAATTTATTACCTCACCAACTATAATTGGTTCAACAATTATAACATCCCCAATTTTCAAAACATCTTTTGGCGAGCTAATTTTTGGCCCTAGCCGTTCGCCTTTGATCCACTTACGCGCCCATTTTAATTCATTCAATGGTATCAATCCCTCAGATCCATCATCTACAGTTATTGAAACCTCAATATTAGTCATGTTTGTTACTACCGCTAAACGCCAATTACCTAATGCTTTCGGGTGAGGTATTTTGGACAATGCCCGCAACCAATCTTTTGGAATACCTATGTTCCGAATTGGTCCGCGCCAACCATGGCGTCTATCATATTTAATCAATCCGTTTCTGAGCGATATATCAGAGAAACGCTGATATTCTGGTAAGATCGTACTTCGGACGACCAAGCCACCTCGATAAACGGCCTGGTTACCATATTTTGATGCTAGTTCACGACGAACCTCCTCAGCAAAATATTCCGCCTTAACGTACTCAGTCTCTTTACGTTTTCTGGTGATCAATGCCGATGAAATTGCTACATGTGCGCTCTTATGCGAAATGAGCTTATCTTCAAGCATTCGACCAATAACCCAATCTCTCCGCGACTTAGCAGCTTGAGGGTAATTAAATGGATTATAGTTATTAGGCGCTTTAGGCAAAGCGGCTAGAAAAGCAGCCTCTGAAACTGTTAAATTATTTAGAGATTTATTGAAATAGTTCAATGCAGCGGTCGCGATACCATATGATCCAAAACCTAAATAAATTTCATTCAAATAAAGTTCAAGTATTCGATTCTTAGTTAAAGCCCTCTCAATCCTAAATGCCAAAATTGCCTCTTTGATCTTACGGTCCAGACTAACATCAGCAGATAATAGAAAATTTTTTGCAACCTGCTGAGTAATAGTAGAGGCTCCAACAAGCTTACGACCTGATGTATAGTTTTTAATATTTGTTAGAATCGCTCTCGCAATACCCATCGGATCAATTCCAGGGTGATAATAAAAATTCTTATCTTCGGCAGATAAGAACGCATTCACCACTAAATTAGGGATTGCAACAAACGGAACAAAAACTTTTTTTTGTTCAGCATACTCCGCAAGTAGTCGGCCATCACCAGCATGAACACGGGTCATTACTGAGGGTTCATAATCTACTAATTGTTTATAATCCGGCAAGCCTTGGCCATACTTGAAAAATATAAAAGCCCCAAACCCTAATCCGAGAATAATAATCATAAATACAAGACTTATAACAAGGATTAAGCTTCGAAACATGCGCGAATTAGTCTTTCATTCGAATTAAATTTTAGTCAGTACTTTCAAAATATGTCTTGTTTATGTCAACAAGGAAATAAAGAAAATATATTTTTGATGGTTTATTCACTTTCTTTTCCGAAAATAGAAATCAATAGCATCACCAATAACTCGAGCTAACTTAGCTCGGCTGGCAGGGTTACTTAATACCTTTTCATCTCTGCGATTTGATAGGAAACCCATTTCTATAAGTATTGAAGGCACATCTGGTGATTTTAAAACAGCAAATCCGGCGAAACGGTGGGCATTAGATAAGGTTCGAGAAAATTTGCGTATGTATTTTACTAATTCATACGCCAATCGAGAGGACTCGTTCATTGTTTCGCGTTGAGCGAGATCTATAAGAATATTTGCTACTTCTTTGGACTCAGTAGATAGATCTATTCCCGCAATAAGGTCTGATTTGTTCTCTTGCTCCGCTAAATAGGCGGCCTCTCTGTCAGAAGCCTTTTCTGAGAGAGTGTAAATTGAAAGACCACGTATATTTTTGTTTCTAATTGCATCAGCGTGAAGAGAAACAAATAAATCTGCTTTGTAGTTCCTAGCAATCGTTCTTCTCTTTCTGAGACGAATAAACATATCTTTAGTTCGGGTAAGAAAAACTTTATATCGTCCCAGAGATTCCAAGTGTTTTTTCATTTCCTTCGCAGCGGCGAGAGTTATATGTTTTTCGAAAATACGCCCACTAGTTGATCCAGGATCAATACCACCGTGGCCCGGATCAATAACAATTACTGGGATTTTCTTGGATATAACCACACTCGTATTCTCATCACCAATAAGTGGTTTCTGACGGGGTGGCAAAATATCATAAATACGGTCTTTGGATATTTTATCTAAACTGGCTGCGCCAGTTTTTTTTCTTAATTCAACTGAGTCTAAATATTTCTTCTCGGCAATAGCCTCCAAATCGATAACTAATCTATATTGTTTCCCTCCATTTGGGCGCAGTAGAAAAGATTTCGTAACTTTCGCGGGTTCTGTAATATCAAGAACGATACGTGAGAGACCAGAGCGAAAGTATCCATATCTAAAGCGATTTATTATGCCAAGACTATAAGAGGAACGACGCTCCATTATATCACTCGGTAAATTCCAATCTACATCAGGTAAATCAATAACTATCCTGAAAGGACTAGGAAGTGTAAAGATGTTGAACTCAACAGGCTCAGAAATATCAATAACAAAACGGGTTTGATCATTATTGGTTCCAATTCTTATATCTGTGACCACAGGAAGCTCAGAACAGGCATTATTTGAGAAATTAAAAATAAGTAAGCTTGATAACAAAATTGTGCCACTTAGCTTAATTAAACGTGAACTGAAATTCCACAATAAACCGTCGATAAAATGTTTAACTATAAGCATTATCCATCGTCTCTCTTGATAAATACTGATAACACAACGGTACAACGTTTATAACTATTTTTAAAATTCCTTGTTAGCATTAAATTTCAAATTAAGTGGAAAATAAAATTATTTTAAATGTTATTGTAGAAATATACTATCACGGGTATGATGTACGATATAAATATTTTTTTAGGAAGAGTTTTATTTGTCATTATCAGAAAACTAAATACAAGCTTACGTTCCTAAAGTAGATAAAAAGATTTTGATTTGTCGTTGGGTGACAACTAAATACAGAGTTGCATTCCTAAAGTAGATAAATCGAATAACAGAAGATATACTGGAATTTTCGATGCTTGCGAGTGAAGTGCATCCATATGAGATAAAGTTAAAATACCCTATCATTCCTTTTAATGATAGGGTGAAATATTTAATTATGTCTGATGACCCCGCAAGTTTTTTTCAAATAATGCAACCTATTGGCTTTATTATCCTGTTAATAGGCTCGCTGTTGTGGAGTTTAAATAATTATGATTACCAAAAGAATGCTAATAGATGCCGCTCACCCGGAAGAAATACGGGTTGCTGTAATGGATGGAAAAACACTTGAAGAACTTGATATTGAGGCTTCTGCTCGGAAACAATTAAAAGGTAGTATATACTTAGCCAAAGTAACACGTGTAGAGCCATCACTCCAAGCGGCCTTCGTGGACTATGGAGGCAATAGGCACGGTTTCCTGGCATTTAGTGAGATACACCCCGACTACTACCAAATACCAATAGCTGATAGGGAAAAGCTTCTAGAAGAAGAACAGGCTGAGATGTACGAAGAGCCTATTCCTGAGAATAATCAAGCTCACGCTGAAGAACAAGCGACTGATAATAAAGTATTAGAAACCATTGGCGGTGATGAGATCGATGAAGTGGAACAGCGTCAGAGATTTTTTCCAGCTAAAAGATATAAAATTCAGGAAGTAATTAAACGTAGGCAGATTTTACTGATACAAGTTAATAAAGAAGAGAGAGGTAATAAGGGAGCGGCGCTTACCACCTATTTATCTTTAGCGGGAAGATATTGCGTATTAATGCCCAATTCTGGGAAAGGTGGAGGAATTTCAAGGAAGATTTCAAATAACCGTGATCGAAATAGGTTGAAGAGCATTATATCGGAACTAGATATTCCAAAAGGTATAGCAGTAATCGTGCGGACGGCTGGATCAGATAGAAGCAAGGCGGAAATTAAACGAGATTATGAATACTTAATAAAATTGTGGACTAGCATACGTGATCTAACGTTAAAATCAACCGCGCCATGCCTAATCCATGAAGAAGGAAGTATTATAAAAAGGGCAATACGTGACCACTACAGTAAAGATATAGAAGAGGTGGTAGTATCTGGAGATGACGGCTACAGACAAGCAAAAGATCTAATGAAAATGCTGGTTCCCAGTCATGCAAAGAAGGTGCAGCCATACAAGGATAATGTTGTAACTCTCTTTAACCAATATAATATTGAGTCTCAATTATCGACTATTAATGTTCCCCAGGTTCAGCTAAAATCAGGAGGTTATATCGTAATAGATGTAACCGAAGCTTTAATAGCAATTGACGTCAACTCAGGTCGGGCTACCAGGGGCCGAAGCATTGAAGAAACGGCTTTTAAAACGAATCTAGAAGCAGCTGCTGAAGTGTCGCGACAGTTAAGACTGAGAGATTTGGCTGGCCTTGTTGTAATCGACTTTATTGACATGGAGGTCAATAGAAATCAAACAGCTGTAGAGCGTCGTTTAAAAGATTCAATGCGCAAAGATCGGGCCCGTATTCAAATAGGTCGGATTTCGCCTTTTGGCCTATTAGAGTTATCCAGACAACGTTTAAGAACAAGCATCACTGAAACTATGACAGAAATTTGCCTTCATTGTGGTGGGTCGGGGCATCGACGATCAATTGAGTCTACAGCTCTCCACTTACTCCGTGGCATTGATGAACATTGCAGCCAAAGCAAATTAGATGAGGTTGAGGTGTCAGTGCACTCTCAAGTTGCACTATACATATTAAATCACAAACGAGATTCAATTACAGCAATTGAAACTAAATTTGCACTTAAATTAATTTTATTAGAGGATGATAAATTAATTCCTCCCGAGTTTGTTATAAATAAAATTCCAAATAATAAGCAAAAGAATGATTATCAAGACAAACAGCCGGATAGTTCTGGCGGACATACAAGAAATATTCAGAAAAGAAAGAAAAGAAATCGTTCACGTAAAAACGATCATGAAAATTCTAAGATCGAAGAGCCAACAGATGTAGCTGATCAAGAAAATAAACACGAAATGGAGGTTAAAGACAAAATAATAAGCGATAGAAGCAAGGATCACACAAGTTCAGACACGAAGGAAAAGAATGTTCGTCGCCGTCGTGGCCGCAGAGGCGGTAAAAATAAGACCAGAGATTCAGCTCCAAATTTAACTGATGATCAGAAAATTTTATCATCCAATGATGATTTAACCAAACAAACGCAAACTAATATAAAAGTTGTTAAAGATACTAGCTCCCAAGATGTGGGACAAAAATTAAGTCAAAAACTAAATTCAATAGAGATAAAAAATGGCGATAATAGCCATGCTGTAGAAAGTATATCTGATAAAGAAGCGGTCAATGACCAAAATAGAGAAGGCAATAACAAATCTATAGATGATAAAAATGAAAACTCGTTATCGAACTCTTCTTATAATCCGAACATAACAGTAGTAGGCGAAGATAAGCCCAAAGATCAGAAAAGCACTCGTGGTGGTTGGTGGAAAAAAATCACTAATGGTTAAAAATTTATTTAGTAAGAAATTTCTCCAACCTTTTAATTGCTAAACTTACATTAGATGTAGAGGAAGCAAATGATAGTCGGACATAACGGTTGCCAAATCGACTATCAAAATCAGTACCTGGAGTAATAGCGAGCCCAACTTTGGTCAATATGTTTTGGCATAGAGAAAAGCTGTCGTCAGTATAATCGCTAACATCAACATATAGATAAAATGCGCCATCTGATGGCGCAAATTTTCTTAGACCTATTTTAGGTAACTCTTCTTGTAAGATTTTTCGATTTTCAGCATAACGTAAAACATTGATATCTAAGTCTCCCAAACACTCGAAAACTGAGACTGCTGAAAGCTGAGAAATTGTTGGAGGGGAGATAAATAGATTTTGAGCCAATCTTTCAATGGTTCTAACTAAACTATCGGGCACCACCATCCAACCTAGGCGCCAACCAGTCATACAAAAATATTTCGAGAAGCTGTTAATAATTATTGCATCTTCGTTGTATGACAGCGCTGTTTCAGCTTTTGCACCATATGTAATGCCATGATAAATTTCATCCGAAATTACTCTAACTTCTTTTCGCGAGCACCAGTCTAATATCTCTTGAAATATTGGCTTTTTTATCATACTTCCTGTTGGGTTGGACGGGCTGGCAATTATTAAACCATCTAATTTACAGTCCATACGTTCCAGTATTTCAATATTGGGTTGAAAATCTGATTCATGACCAACATGAATGTCTACAACCTCAACACCAATCGCCTTTAGAATATTTCTATATGCTGGATAAGTGGGGACGACGAGACCAACTTTATCGCCAACTTCAAACACGCTCAAAAATGATAACAAAAATGCCCCTGATGAACCCGTAGTAATTATAACTCGGTCTGAAGAAACAGCACAATTATAATAATCTTGATAATGGGCAGATAAACGCTCCCTTAAATCCATGAGTCCAAGCGCATCCGTATATCCAAGTAAACTTTGGTCCAACGCAGTTTTCGCTGTCTCCAAAACGGCTCTTGGCGCCGGTGTGCTCGGCTGACCAACTTCTAAATGAATAATATCTCTACCTGTCATTGAGAGTTGATTAGCCATACGCATTATATCCATCACTATAAAAGGGGAAACCTGCGAACGTCCTGCAACTTTTAAAACCATATTATTTTGTGGCTCCTGTGGCTAAGCCACTCCCTCTGGGGTCAGCCACAAACTGGCACACATCATCTCTTGGAAGACCACCTGGACAATAAATGGCATTTACTTGCCCCAAACTCGGTATTTTTAACATTTTATGTCCAGCATTTGATAAGTATTTTTGAATAACTTTATTCAAAGCTGGCTCATGAAAAGTAATACTCGGCATTCCACCATGATGAACTCTTGGCATATGAATCGCATCCCGAAGAGTTTTTCTATTAATCATTACCTCGGTCAATACTTGCATTAGCGCAGTTGTCGAAGGAGCGCCACCCGAGGCTGCCCCAGCAAAAAATAAATTCTTTGAATTCTTATTTCTGACTATTATTGGCCCCAGCGCTGAAGGTCCTTTTCCTATATTGATGGGAGCTGCGGCCAACATAATGCCTGTACCTCTAGCTATACGACCATTCCCGAAAATATTATTCATTGTGAAAGAGCATGTAACTGTTAAACCCTCTCGGTCTACCACCACCAACCCCGTGGCTGAGGGGTTTTCACTTCTATTACTTGTTCGTGCTAGTCTTGGATCTAGCTCAGCATATTTGTCTTTTTGAAAATTTTTCATTAATCGAATGGCATGTTCTCTAGAAATTAAGTCACGCACATTTCCAATCAATGCGAAGTCATCTGATAGCCAACGCTGCTTATCCAGGTTTACTCTCCTAACAGCTTCCGCCATGATATGTATTTGTTCTTGCTCAGTAGCATCTTTAAACAACCTATTATTATTTAATATTTGGAATACTTGTGCAGCTGTTACCCCACCATATGCCGGAGGCTGGACAAAATTTATTTCATTTAAACCAAACTTTAATGCTAATGTATCTCTCCAAACTGGTCGAAATTTTTTAAGGTCCCCCGCTTCTAAGGTTCCAGACGCATCTTTGACAGAATCTACAAGCCTTTTAGCTAACCTTCCATTATAAAAATCGCCTGGACCAAATTGCCTAATGTTAGAAAGGGAAACCGCTAAATCAATCTGACGGAAATAATCTCCTTCATTAATAATGTTACCATTCTTCTTCAAAAATATAGCTCTGCTGCCCCTATCCTCAAGGAGTGCTCCTTTCACCTGTCTTATATCTCTAATTAAAGTTCGAGAAGCTTGGATACCAAAACGTGCTAATTTCTCCCCAACCGATACTAAACTCGACCATTGAAAACGGCCATATCTTGAATGCAGTGCAAATAATCCAAGTGGATTCCCAGGTACGGCACTTGGTCGTGAACGAGTAGCTGGGATATCAGATGGGAGACGATTTAGAAAATCAAGTGATTCTGTTTTATTTGTTTTTGGATCATAAACGATACAAACCCCGCCACCACCGAGACTAGCCTTGGATGGCAAAGTAACAGCCAAAGTGAAATAGGCAGCAGTAGCGGCATCAGCGGCACTTCCACCTGCTGATAGAACTTTCTTACCCTCAAGGGCGGCCTTTGGTTCATCTGCGACAATACCCCCCATGAAACCTTTGACAAACCCCTCGTTGCCAAGTTCTTGGGGAATTTGAGAGCTACAAGATACAAGCAAAAATCCAGAAATTATTAATATAAAATATTGCAGATTTTTATAATTCAGCATATTCATTATTCAAGCACCTTGTATTTGACATAGTATATAATGACTCTAACTTAATGACATCGTAAGTAAAAGCCAAATGGCACAGCGGACAATGAGTCAAATTAAAAAAAAGGTGGAATAATCGCATGAAAATGAAAATCTTCGCTAGTTTCATTTTTGTTCTAATACAGTTGAATATTGCAGGCGTTTGCGCGAGAGGAATACCCATCCTTCGTGATGCTGAAATTGAGAATATCTTGTATGAGGCAACCCGCCCATTACTCAATGCGGCAAATTTAAATCCTAAATCGGTTAAATTATACTTAGTTAATGATCAGTCGTTAAACGCATTTGTCGCTGGTGGCCAAAAAATCTTTATACACACAGGCCTCATTTTAAATAGTTTAAATTTTGATCAAATTCTTGGTGTTCTTGCCCACGAAATGGGTCATATTTCGGGTGGCCATCTAATTCGCGCCTCTCAAGCCCGAAAGACATCATCTACTTCAGCTTTAATGGGCTTGATGCTCGGTAGTGTAGCGATTATGGCCGGAAGTCCAAATGCCGGTGCTGCTGCAATTCAGTTAGGAAGAGATGTCGGTATAAAAAAATACCTAAGCTTTAGTAGAATCCAAGAAATCGCAGCCGACCAAGCAGGTCTCAAATATTTAGAAAAAAGTGGGCAATCAGCAATCGGCTTATTAGAATTTATGGAAACACTTCAAAACCAAGAGCTATTGAGTAAAAATCATCAAGATCCATATGTTAGAACTCACCCATTAAATCAAAACCGAATACAATCAATTCGTTTTCATATAAAACACTCGAAATATTCAAATATCAGGGTATCAAAAAAATTAGAAGAAGATTATGAGGTTATGAAAGCAAAAATTTTTGGATACACAAAACCACTCTCAGAAACGCTGCGTATATACACAAAATTAAAAACGAAACCATTCAATAAATATGCGCACGCAATGGCTTACTTCCGTGTCGGGAATATGGATAAAGCGATTGAACTTCTGGGTCAACTGACCGAGGAATACCCGTCTAATCCCTTTTACGAAGAATTAAATGGACAGATTTTTCTTAAATTTGGGCAGACTCACAAAGCTTTAAAATCCCTAAAAAAATCGGTAAAATTAATGCCAGATTCGCCACTACTTCGCTCAGAACTTGCTGATGTGCAAATTCAAATAAACAAACCAGAATATCTGGAAGAGGCAATAATTCATTTGGAATATTCATTATTGACGGAACGTAACAATCCCCGCATGTGGCGTCAGTTGGGTATTGCATATGGCAGACTTGGTGATCTTGGTAAAAGTTGGCAGGCACTATCAGAGGAGTCATTCATCCGCGGGCAATATCAAGACGCTTTGCGACATGCCAAGAGGGCACAGCGAAAATTAAAAGCCGGGTCTTCAAGTTGGTTACGCGCAGAGGACATAAGCTTAGCTTCACAGCGACATCTAGAAATAGAAAAATGATAAAAAAAATAATATTAAAATATAATTATTTTGTGCTAATTTTTTTGGTTCTATTACCAGCAGGGTGTGCCCTTCCCAAAGCTCAAGTTACTCCCGAAGGTAAACTCAATATATTTAGTCCGGCATTCCCCTCTAAAAACCCCTTATTGAATTCTGAGTGGCTAATTGATACTAGTGCTTCAACAAATTTTTCTCAAGAGTTTACTCAAACTATTGTCAAAGGTGAGAGCTTAGCACTAAATTTACTAAATCATAAAAATCCTTACATTCTCGTTAAAAGAGTTGACGCAAACTTATTAGCCACTCCTTTCTTTTCATGGAATTGGAAAATTCCCGTATTTGAAAATCTTGATCATCCAGTATGTATTTTAATTGGATTTTATGGAGGTCAATCGGATACTAAACTTTGGACAGACAAATCAATTGCATACGGTGATGCCGGATATCCAGCCTATGATCGAGTACTTAAAATAATATGGCATCGCAATGCTTTGTTGCGAGGAACGTCGCAATTTAATGGTCGAATTCCCGAGTATATTGCACGGGGCGGCCTTGAAAATGTTGATAAGTGGTACTCAGAGAATATAAATCTTGAGTCTATTTACAGCAAAATTTGGCCGAAGGACAGTATCGTGAATACTAATATTGTTTTTATAGGATTCTGGGTAAAAAGTAGCAAGTCTTACCAAAATAAAGAGACCATCGCATCGTTTAATAAAATTATTTTATCTAAATAAAAACACTTAATCCATTCAAAGAGTATAGTGTATAAAGCAATTCAATTCTAATACTTTGAAAATACAAAATAAATTCAGGAGTCGTTTGTTAATGTTAATGAATATTTATAAGCTAATCAGCATATTATTAATTATACAATTAGTCTCGATATTGAAGTCCCCAATAATTTTCTCGCAACAATTACATAAAGCAGAGGTTCTAAATTCAAGTCAAAGAGAGGAAGTTAAAAATTTAATCAAAAGTTTTATTAGAAATAATCCAGAACTGATTGTTGAGTCAGTCCAGAAAATGCGTGAGAAAAATCAAAATCAAATATCTAATACCCACAAGAAGAATATTAAAAAATATAAAAAACTGATATTCTACGACCCGCAAACGCCCATAATTGGAAACCCAAATGGTGATATTACTATCGTTGAGTTTTTTGATTATAATTGTGGCTATTGCAAAAGTTCTCTCAAAGTAATTAAAAAATTATTGGAAGAAGACACTAATATCCGAGTCGTTTTGAAGGAATTGCCAATTTTAGCACCATCTTCAGAATTTGCGGCTCGGGTCGCTTTAGCAAGTTGGATTTACAATAAACCACTATATGAAAAATTACACAGTAGTTTTATGAGCATGTCTGGAAAACTATCCAAGCAACGTATTATGAGAGTAGTAAAATCT
>ENA-UOXV01006259-UOXV01006259.1-marine-metagenome-genome-assembly--contig:-NODE-6259-length-12598-cov-6.887906_pt1 | contig 12598 bp, 24 predicted proteins | sample MGYA00238165_ERZ766961 | MGnify/ENA primary metagenome ERZ766961 (study PRJEB28924, sample SAMN03173240) | marine metagenome | biome: Marine; feature: Water; material: Subsurface seawater | place: North... | reverse complement strand
GGGGGGGGGGGGGGGGGGGGGCGGCCGTCCGCTGCGGCGCGGCTGACACGGTGCGATTGTTTGAGCGCGCGCCCGGGCGACAGGATGCAAGCTGGTCACGCCCAGCATACCGCCCGTCCGGCCGGTTGGGATCGAAGAGATGTCCATGAGGCCGTCCTCTGCGCCTCAGCCGGCGTCCAGCGACGCCCCGAGCCGCGCCGCAGACAAGCCGCCTGCAGGCTATCCAGGTCGTGCATCTCCCTTTCAGCCTCGCAGTCAAAAACGCTTGCCACACGCTGTGATTGTGATCGCCTCACCCCGGAATCGATCCGCATGTCTACCCCAAATCTTCCGTGTTGCAGCCAGCCCTCTCGCCCCGTTGCGCCCAGCGCTGCCACTGAGTCCGGCAACGCCACAGGCCTGCTCAGCCCTGCGCAGCTTCGTAAGGAGCTGGAGACAGACAGCGCGGACGCTCAACAGCCACAAGTGATGCCGTGAAGTTGTGAAAAAGGGGGGCTGGATCCCATGATGTGGGCTGTTGCCGTGCTACACGAAGAATGAACAGTACTTACTTAATCTAACAACCTACTGAATCGTTTGCCACAGCTTGCGCGCCCCGTTTGATCTTTGGTTTCTGGCTTCTTCCATATTCTATGGATGCCTCGCCTCCGAGATTCCGCGCGGGTGATTGCGCTCGTGCGCCGAGAGCGTTAGCCTTGACCTCCCGGCGAGGAGAGTTGCAGCTTGAGCGCCTCTAGCTCCTGCACCGCACACGCCATGATTGGCTGATCCCAGGAGAGCATGCTCGATCGCTTCTGGCCTGCACTGGGCGGCCGTGCTGCAACGAACCCCTTCGATTTCCGGCGTTGCTGAAAGAGGCCACATCTTGTCTCTGCTCTGGAAGGAGGCCGGGGAGGGGAGGGACCTGCTCTCTCTCACGCACTTCACGCTGTGCAAGACGCTGTGCACTGCCTAAAAGCGCTTCAGCGACAGCCTTCGGACGTGTCCCAAGACAGTGCCTGCGCCGGTGGGGCCCGTAAGAACAAGTAAAATACTTGACCGACGATATTTGGGGATCGGAAGGCATCGAAAATGAAGCTATGCAGAGCTCTCTGCATGTGAGAGGTTGCAGGAGACGTGGAGGGCAGGTGGGACCCAAGTTTCGAGGCAAGGGCGTCTGCGCTCATGCTGGCAACCTGTGCAACGGAGCGCAGTCCGGCCTGGAAGGCGGGATAGCGGTGGTGTTACTTACGGTGGTGTTACTGTATCGCCCTGCCGCACGGCTGCTGCACGGGCGGGCCGGGACAGCAATTGGGGTACGGCGAACCTTGAGAAGCTGCCGGGCGCGGTGCACGCTGACGCGCTCGATCTCGCAGAGCGCGACGATCTCCGCGGAGCACCCGAAGGCCACGCGGTTCACTAGTGCCTGCCGCGCCGCGCGCGACTGTGACCCCGGCGCGGCGGGTGGACGCAAGGCTTGCCGGATGGGACTGTGACTGCCTCTGTCTGGAAGGCTCGTCGCGTATGCTCCGCGCATTGATGCAGTACGCGCGTTTTTTGGCAGGGGCGGGGCAGGGAATGGGCCTTGATGAGGCCCGCAAGATCTTTGAACCCGACATTGGCCGCGAAGTTACTAACCTGCGCAAGATGCGCCACATGGAGCTCAGGCGGTCATCAAAGGCTCACGGTTGTCACGCTGCTTCTGGTAGTCACAAAACAGATATTCGAGGCGGTGAATGACACAGACCATCAAGCCCATCGCAGCCGCCGTATTCTGAAGCTCTTCAATCGCCCCTCGATCCATTCTGCGCCCGCCGCCCGCGCTGCCGCCGCCACCTCCAAAGCGCCTGACGACCTCCGGCAGTGGGCGCTCAGCAACAAGCGCCTGCAGGATCAGCGCGGCCCACAGGCGCCGCGCCGCGCGGTCCTGCGCGATCACGTGCACAGACTCCTCGTCCATGCGCCTCCGTTGCGCGCGCAGGTTGACAAACGATTCCTGCAGCCCCACCCGCTCCGCCACGCGCCGCTCCGCCGCCGTCCTGCGCCCGTGGCCACGCCTTACCGAGCCGCACGGCTTCCCGAGACGTGCGTGCAAGGCACCATCACACGCGCACGCAACGCGAATGGTGCGGATGAGCAGGACAGACATTCGTTCGAAGGCGTGTGAAAGGGCGTCGTAGTTGGGCTCGCGCAGGCCGGCTGCGGGGGTCAGCAGGAAGAGCAGGTGCAGCTCGCCTGAGAGCACCACTCCCTGGCTCCCGCACGCTAGTCAGAGCTCCGCTGAGCCGTGTGGAATCGATCGAGTTGATGTGCGCATTTCAGTGTCCCGCACTCAAGCGAGGGTCGGCGCTTGCCTGCTCGCGCGCATGGCTGAGGTCCGCGTAGGTCAGAAGTGCCGCCTCGAGGCCCATGGCGGCGAAGTGGGCTGCGCGCCCCAGGGCTGTCGAGACGAAAGCGCCGCTCATGTCATTGTGGAAGGTTCCTGCGTCAATACCACCTCCAGCGTCACTGGCCGCCTTATTTTGGATGTCTTCGTCCCTGCCATCAATGCTTTTTGTATCCTGTCCACCCTGCCCGCCACAGCTACCACCCGATCCGTCTCCCTCTTTGCCCGCCGGTGCACGGGCTGCAAAGCCATTCTCCTCAAGCCACCCCAGCGCCAGCCGTGCTAGCGGGTTCAGCTCGTTCAATCTGCCTTCTGCAGCAAGCAGCGTGTTTGCTAGGTACGAATCGAGTCCTGGCACTGCAGCATGGGTTCCAGTCACATCGACCGCGGCATCGCGCACTGCTAGAAAGCCCAGCACAGCACGCACAAAGGCCTCGCCGCCCGCAGCCTCAAGCGTCGCCCCGGGAGTCGCAGCGGGTCCCGCCGCTACTTTGCCAGCGGCGATCGGGCGTGTTTTTGAGACGAGCTGCGAGATGACGTCCTCCGGTGTCGAGAGCAGGAGCGCTCGGCCGATCTCGCTGTCGCGCGGCCCCACGACCAGCACTGCTTCACCCGCAGTGTTGCCGAACCTGCCCGACGACCGCGCCAGCAATCAGCAGCGCCGCTGGCATCGCTGCGCGCGCGAGGGCCCGGGAGTCACCCCGGTCGGCCCGCACGCCCCGTCATCTGCTTGAAGCGTGAGGCGGAGAGTGGCACCGCCCCAACCTGTCCGGGTCGCGGGGCTAGCAACGCTCAGGAGAGGGAGGCGTGCCCACCGGCTGCTGGACGTGCCCGACGGTGCGCACGCCGCTGAAGCTACAGAGGGACGCGGACGGGTGCGGGAGTTCCTGCGTGCCACGGATGACGACTCGTGAGGCTGGGAGATTCACGCCGGCGGCGAGTGTCGTCGTCGCCACGAGCACATCCAATACCTACGGTCCAAGCAGATGGGACTCAGCGTAGAGGCACCTCCCGCACGCAGGTGCAGGCAGCGACGATAACAGCGCCCGTTGCTGCTTTATGGTTTCGGGCGCGTGCCCTATCGGAGAAAGCCTGCTCGATCCCTGCCAGAGACACGTGCATGGATCACGGGCGGGCGATGCGCAGCTCGCTGGTGGGCACGTAGACCGCGGACAGGGGCGTAAGGGACGAGCAGACACCCGGTTCGGGTCAGCGGACCTGCGCGCTCGTCTTGCAGCAGTCCAGCATGGTGAAATGCCACGCCGAGTGGCACCAGCGCGCGCAGCGCGTGATCACAAGTGCTCTGCATCCCAGCGCCACCGCCTCGCCCTTCAATGAATGAATCCGAAGAACGTGATGGAAAGAGACACGATGGACGAAATATTGAGATTCAGGAAGGCCAATGAAGCTGCTGGGGCAGGAGGACATGACGAATAGGGACGAGGAGAGGAGCAGTAGATAACGGGGTTAGGGTTTAGGGTGGAGCCTGCTGCTGGACCTCCTGCAACCGAGCGAGCAGTTCTCTACGCGCATCCATGATGGCCTGGGCCGTGCTGTGGCGGCCGGGCACCACCGACCCGTCGAGGTCAGGCACTGCCGCGCGATGCCGCGCAACCACTCCCGCGAGGCGCTCGCAGCCCGCTTTTGTCCCACAGAACACGAGCACCGCTGCGCCGTCGCGCCGCGCCCCTCCTCCGAGTTCCTCATGCACCAGCGCACACACGGCGTCGTCGCTGACGCTCTCTGCAGACGGCGGCTGGGTCCGCGTGCTGCCACCCGCGGCAGCCCCGACCGCCCGCGGCAGGACCCCGGTGACCGTGCGGACGACTTCTCCGCTCTTGTCGCGCAGGTCGAAGCTCGGTGTGCTACGCTCGATCGCAGGAGAGCGAGCTAGGCCCGCGGGACCGACTGCGGCCACAGCAGGGGCCGGGGAGCCAGGCTGCCGCATGGGAGTCGAGGGAGAGGCAAGGGGGGTCGGCGCGCGTGAAGGTGTTGGAGCGGGGCTGAAGCTTGGGCGCAGAGCCGCCGGCGACGCTACCCCCAAAGGCGCGGCACGTGAGGAAGAGAGATGCAGTGTGTGCGCACTCACAGGCGCACACAGGCAGGAAGCTGGGGAGAAAACAATATGGTGCGCGTTGCTGGGAGTAATCACCTTGCGTGGATCGGAGAGCGGGTGCAGGAGGAAAAGGGATGCAGATGAGTTCCGTAAGCGGAAGCGGCCGCATCTCGTGTGTAAACACTTCCGCTCTGAGCCAGCGGGCCAAAGTTGGCAGATTCCCGATCTGCGCGCGGGGAATAGGAGAAGGTTGTCGGCACTTTGCTGCTAATCTGTTGGCTCACGCATGTCGCTCAGGGGCTTAGCATGCGCACCGTTGCAGACATGCCGATGATCTGCGTGCCCGGCGCGAATGTGAGGAGCCGAGCGACAAGGCCCTCAAGCACGGCGCCGCGGTGCGATTCTCCTGCGACGAAACACGAATGAGTGAAGGCAATGCACACTGCTGCGCTGTCATGGGGTGTGGCCCAGGGCGTGCCTGCAAAGTGAAGCTCGTCGATCACGACGAGCCGGAGCTCGGCTGCGCGTCGCTCTGTGAGGAGCGACGTGACGATGCGATCCGCCTTCTCGATTGTGGCGACGCAGATCTGCGCAGACTTCTCGGGCAGCGGCAACTTTCCTTGCTGCCCCACAAAGCATTCGACCGAAATTCCCGTCTCCTGTTGCCCTCGCGTGAGCATCCAGGGCAGGGGTCGCGACTTTCGCGCGTGGAAACGCAGGCGTGGACCTTCGCAAATGGCTCGAGCGCAGTTGCCTTTTCCTTGCTCAGAGATACATACGGCTGTGACGCACGAGGCACCACACTGTCAAGGGTGCTGCCAGGCCTGTGAACACAACGCGCGTCCACCTACTTGGCTAGCAGCCTCGCACAGCTGGCATCCGGATGGACTCAGGTGTCCCCCATTCCACAGATGATGCACGATGAGAAATACATCACTCCTGGGGGGGGGGAGTGCATGGCTGATGCAGGTGCGGGGTGTTCCTGGATGATAAGGCACTTGCCGCTTTTCTTTCCCAGGAGAGCCTTCACGCACTCGAAGTCTGAAATGAAGCTCTTGCCCGCTGCTGTCGGGAGTGAGAGGACAAGGTTGCGCCCCTTGCGCAGCGCTTGGTGGTGTAGGCAAGCCACCTGCCATTCATATGGATGCTGCAACCCGCGTGCACGAAAGATCTGCACCAGGTGCGGCGGACACTGGATCGCCCGCCAGAGACCGTCCTCCCACTTGCGCCGCTGCATCAAGTTAATCTGCGCGCCACTCACGTCCTGCCTCCCTTTCCAGAGTCCAAGTAGCTCAGCCCCTGCGGCAACTGATTTCTCGAAATCTGGCGTCTGTTGCACAGCTGTTTCTACATCTGCTCTGACGCTCTGGGCGGCGCCATCAAGCTGACTTTCCGATCTGGTGTTTTGCATCCCGCCTCGTGGCTGAGGAAGCATCGTGCTTCGTTGAAGACTCGATGTGTCGTTTGGCGAGGGTGTCACATGCGGTGTGTTCAATCCTTGCGAACGGGAACCGTCGAGCCACCTGTACTCAACGAGAGGCGTGCTTCAGCCAAGGTTCCAGCACAAAATGCTGGTTCCAGGGCAGCACAAAATGTGGTCATCGCTTGCTCTGCGGTTTCGACACTCCTCGAAAACGCCAGGGACCTCGAAAAGGACTCATTGACCTGCTTTCATGCGCGATTTGGCGCTCTGTATCGTCGAATTCATCGTCGATGTGCCCTTCGAAGGGGTCAGAATCGGACGGCAACGGGATCTTTGCGACGTGCTTTGTGCCAACCCAATTCGCGCCCTGGTCTGCATACTTTTCGCATGCTCCTCCGCTCGTGACAGGGGCTGCCCGGCGCTTTGGCCCGCGATCGAATGGGGGTGGGGTAGAAGATCGCTTCTGCGCTCCGAATGTGAAGGACTGGCACTGGGCTGTCGCCGCGCTTTCGGACTCATCCGGCGTGTCCACCGCGGGAACCATGGTTCCCGGTCTAAATGTAGTTAGGAAGCAGGCTGATTCGCTACGCGTGATGACATGAGTATGGTCAAAAGTAGGCGAGAATGGACGACGCGGCAGTGCCAGCGTGTCCTGCTCTAGGTGGACTCCACACAGCAGGCATTTAAAAATCATATTTATTTCAAACATCGATCTCAAAACCCAGTAGACCCGTCTTTGTGAGCACACTCTCGACAAAGAGCTCATCCCTTCTTGAGCCTGCTGCATGTCATCCACCATGACCCTTTTCTCTTTCTCTCATGGCGTGCAGGTGTGCAAGGGTCATCTTTGCGAACTATCCCTCAATTGAGACATTCGAATCCGCCGGGAATGCCTGCCGTACAGAGAACGCATCAGCCGACAGCACAACCGGCGCTGGCACTAACAAGGCAAGAAAGAGGTGGCAGGGACAAGATGGATAGCAGTAGAGGTGTCACCATATAGCCGATTGCAACGGAGCCCCCAGCTGACATGCCCAAAATTCCAAGCGCGTCTCCCTCAAAAGCAGGTTTCACCATCGCAGCCTCTGGCTTCCCGTCGTACGGCAGGTCCATTTCGAACTGTTGCTTGATCCAGCCAGAATAGAAGGACTTGAGCCCTTGAACATGTCTGCTCAACAGCGCGTGCCCGTCCCAGCTGGTTAGAGAACCGCGCTGACGTCAGCTAGCTGAGGAGTACGACGCATGGGGGGGGCACTGACGCTAGTGCCGCGCCATGCTCTTCGAGTGATTTCAAGACCAATTCATCCTCCGCAGGGTCGTCGCCGAGACGCATCCCATTCGTAAGAAAGCCTTCATAAGCAGGACGTGGCATCACGGCGATTCCGGGCTTCGTCCCAACCGAGATGCAGAGCCCAATAGGATTCTCACGGATGGTCTTGAAACGAAGCTTGTCGAAGACTATGCGCGCAAAGGAGTCCTCGCGAAAGTTTCTCGCAGTTTGGAGTAGATTGTACGTAGTCACAATTGCGTGATCAAAGCCGACATGAAGCGTCCGCTCGGGGTACTTGCCCTCAATGTTCGGAAACGCCTTCCAGTGGGCTAAGTCACCAACTGCCCATACTCCGTCCAGCCTGCTGGCCCCTGACACTCAGTGCTCGACGCTCCAAAGGAACCCAAAGGCAACCACATGCTGCAATTCAAGTTTTGGTGGGCTCGCGACCCCGGCACCCTCATGTGCTCATCTGTGATCACGAAGCCATCTTCATCGAGTGCCGCAGCCATGTTTTTGTCTCCCCTGAGCATCCACGTGTTCGCAATCGGCCCGGTGCACATGAACACCTTGTCCGCAAATATCACGCGCCCTTTGTTTGTGGTGTGCTGGTGAACCTCGGGATCCGTGGAGACAACCTGCTTGTCGCGGGCATAAGTGCGAGCAAGCCGTCACACTACTTCTGTCGCTGAATCTACCAAGCGGAACACCTGTCGGCCCAGGCGTGCGGGGGACATGCCTCGAAGATCATTCTACTGAGGCAAGAGGGTGAGGTTCTACCTCTTCATCGAAGATGATCTCGGCACCGAGATCCTCGAGCAACTGCTTGGCGAGTTCACCCGCCTTTGGAGGGCAGCGCGGCAGCAGGGACTTTGCGCGCTGGACAACCGTCACTTTCTTACCCGGATGCTTAGAGAGAATTTCGCCAACTGCTCGATCCGTACCAGGCTCAGGTGAACAGATCGTAAGGGCATTTCAATCCCAGTTCTATCGCGTTCAGCAAACAATGTCCCAGCAGTGCTGCAAACACATAAACAATGCGAACAACGGGATGATGTGTGGATTACCGAGCTCCACCGCAACCAGCCCTCCACCGACAACCAGAACATGTTCAGAGGAGGCAATGCCTCTTGCAGTCATCTGCAGCAGCCGAGCTCCATATTCAGCGAGCATTTTGTGCATACAGCATGCCACGTCGAGCTCTAAAACACTTCCCGCTCTACGAAAATGGGAGGTTGGGCCCCTTGCACCTTCATTTGGCGCTCGCGATAGTCCATGGACGCATTGTTGGTTTTGATTGCGGAGGGGTAGTTTGAACCCATGGCAAGAATAAGATGGTCATACGGCACCACCTCCTTGCTCGGGCCCACTTCGATGTACTTGTTTGTCGTGTTGACGCCAACGACGGCGCCCTGCACGATGCGGCCGTTGCGCACAAAGAGGGTGTACTTTGACACAGTGCCTTTCCAGCGGTCGTTGGTGTCTGGGTCGGCAGCACAGTGAGGCATCAGCACAATGTCCTCATAGTACTCCTTGGGGTCGCAGAGCGTCACATGTATGTTTGGCACCGCGTCCAGGCGCTTTGCGATTCCCGATCCCACGCCACCCGCGCCTGCAACCACGACTCGAATCTGGTTGAGCCCAAGCGGTCGCACCACCTTCTGCTTCTTGGCCAGGAACTTGCGCAGCATTCGTACGGGCTTGGCCACCTCCCCAGCTACCGCCGCAAAGCTGCTGTCGAATGTGTTCAGCATAAGCGTGTCAAAGCCTGCATCATCCCCAACCCGCGCGCCCGTCAGCACATCGTCAGTCAATCACTAGTGTGTCGCAGGGCACGAGAGCAAAGTATGTGCTCCTGCTCTGAGCAATGAGGGACAGGGCGAGTGGCCTGGAAGCGGCGCGTCCTCTTTGTACATGCTCATCAGAGTCTGCCAGCTGTCGCGAGCGCTCTTTCTGTCGGCCTCTGACAAGGCACCGATCTTCATCGGACTGTCCTTCGACATGAAGTCAGCAACCAACCCGGCACCCTTGTTCTGCAGAACACGGACACGGTCCTTGTACTCGCCAGCGGCCTCACGCGCCAGCTTGCGCATGTTTGCGACGCGGACTAGCAAAAACACAGCGTCCTCGGTCACGTTTTCGAGGCGCTTGCCCCCTCCCTTCTTGACCGCGGGCGCATCCTGCGCTCGCTTGAGCAGCTGCCGCAAGCCCATCGAGAGTTCTTCGCTCTCCAACACCTGGTCCAGCGTGAGATCCATGGCCTGGGCTTTTTGCGCCGCCTGCAGCAGTTTCGAACTCACGTCTTCGTCGAGCTCGATCGCCTCGTCGTCTTCCTCGCCGGCCCAGCCCACCTCCTCTGGGGGCTTAGTGTCCTCCTCGGTCTGACCCGGCAGCGGCGCCGGGTTCTGCTCCACCGTCGACGCATCCGACACGTTTTTGGCGCGCCGCATCGCTCCCTTAAGGCCGAGAGCTTCCTTTGACAGCCACACCTTGCCGGTGATACTGGGGTCCGAAATCATCGTCTCTTGCTTGCGCCGCACCTGCTCGGCCCAACCGCACGCGTGCATGAGAGTGCACCCTTGCGAAGGCGGTGCAAATTGGCAGGTGAGTCTACCTGCGTCTCGCCACCGTTGAGGTGGAAGGTGAAACGGTTTTCGCGCAGGAAGTTGTACTCTGGCCCAGAGAAGTCGTCATCATCGTCATCGAGCTCCGAGTCCGAGTCCGGTTCCTCCTCCCGCCCCGTGTCCTGAAAGAACTCCACAATGCTCCGCCGGATCCCTCGCAGGGAGTCCCCTGCTTGCACCGCGCACATCAGCGCCCTCGACTGCAGGTATGCAAGCTTTGGATTGTAGCTTTGCAAGCCTCGGGAGCAGTCTGCGATGATGCGTGCAGGGGGTTCACGCACCCTCCTTCACAAGGACTAGTCCGATGCGAACCGAGTCATCCACTTCCTTTGTGGGTATCTTGATTGCGATGCAGTCACAAAAGGCCGTCTTGGCTGCCTGTTTCTTGCTAAGTTCAATCATGGTCTCGTGGATCATGCCCGAGGAGAAGTGCTCCGCGAACTTGAGCACGGTCACATTCTCGTTCTTCTTAAACAGAGTTTTCACTACGTCCGTCGCCTAGGCACCAACACCACACAGTTACGTGCTCATCCGGAAACATCATGGCTCCGATCGAAAAATATACAGGGCTACGAGCCTTGTCACGGCCACACACACATGCAGCGAGCAGTTCGCTGTTGCGCCTCCAGACCGAGGGATATCTGGCAACAAGATGAACCTGATGCAGTGCGTCCGCGTCGAGGATCTTATCGGTGCCTTTAAGTTTCGTCTTGCACTCGTAATTCAACGCCTCCACAAACCTGCCCAACAAGGCATCAGCACGCTGTGTGCACGGCCGAAAAAGCCGCAGATGAAATGGGCTGGACATGAGTACCGCTCAACAGAGATCTCAGAATCGTTGCCGAAGTGCTCTTCCCAGAAGTGCTGCTGGTGCTCGCTCTCCAGCATCATCGAAGGACGTCGCCGCAGCTTCTGGATCTGCGAGACCTGAGAGAGCATGGTGATGTGCCCCCGGAGCCTGCGGGGGCACATTTTGACGTCAGAGGTCAGGGATGACGCAACACGTGGATGTGCAGGGGGGGATGAGCCACCTCTCATCTGTGGCCAGCAGCTCGGCCTCCTTCTTCTTTGCCTTTCCGCCTTTAGCGAACTTGGCACAGCATCCGGCACTCTCTGTGAGCCGGAGTTCTTCCACCTCCTCGACGAGGGTCCCGAGGGTCTCGAGGTCCCTCTGAATTCCAGCTAGCGTCACCTTGGTGGAGTCATCGCCCGGCACATTTTTGACGATGCCTTCGATCTGCTGGATTGTGTCTAGGCACCGTTGCGATAGCTGCGGCAGGTTCTTCGCAGCCGCAAGGCGCTGTTTCGTCTCCCTCGTCGCAATCTGCTCGCGGGATACAACGGTGAGGGTCCCCGGGAATGACACCGCACAGGATAGGGCGGCACAGCACCTGGATGACATTGACCACGTCGATCACAAGGCTATCCATGCTGAGTTGTCACCGAGGGACGGATGCGTGGTGCGGCGGTTCCGGAAGTTTCCCGGAAATCGGGACAATGTAGAGATGCGTCCGTCCCAATGTGTTGTGCACAGACTTGAGTGTTCGAAAACCTGTCAGTTCGAATTCTGATATGTTCTCCTATGTCGCTCCTTCGGGCTCGATCTGTCTTACTATTCACCATTTTATAAATATAAGATATTAAAATTCACTGCTGAGCCAGGAGGGGTCCGCTCCGCGTGTGTGCGCGCAGGGAGGAGAGGACGGGGGCAGCGATGGTCGGCATTAATAAGCACGACGGTGTGGTATCAGCTGCAAAGACCGGGAAGAGCGGTGTGCAAAAGGGGGGAGCGCATGGGCCGACGGCTGAGGAGTCCAAGCCGCACGGCGACGGCGCCACCGAGAGCGGGGCAAACCCGCCTGCGAGGCGACGGATTGAACCGCTGCCACCCCAATCGAGAACCCAGACAAGAGGTGAGGTTGTGAATGCAGCTGTGGGCCTACCCATGGGCGGAGATGTGGGACCGATGCAGCTCCGCAACGTGTCGGTGGGGAGCTTTGATGCGATCAAGCCGATGAGCGGGCCAGAGGTAATTGTCATGTCCTCTAGTAGCCGTTCGTCGACGAGCTCTTCAGCCGAAAAGGAACACGCGACGCGCGAAGCGGGGTGGCAGAGCAATACAACGCCGGAAAGCTCCATGAATCAGCCTGGGGCTTCCATCTCGGTCGACTCCGGCTTGTACAGGAAGCTGCCCAAGGAAGTGGTGGAGAAGGTGGCGAAGGTGCAGAACTTTCGCGACTCGGTGGACGTGCGTCGCACCCGTGCAGTGGAGAATCGGCAGCGGCAGGCGGCAGCCAAGGAAAAAGAAAAGCAGGAGGAGTCTAGCCGCTGTGAAGAGGAGGAGGCCCGCCGCGCGGCGGCGGAGGAGGAGCGACGCCGCAAGCTGCAAGCCTCGAAGATCGCGCTAGAGGAGCAGCAGAGGATCCGGGATCTGGAGCTGGAGGTCGAGGCCCAGCATCGGGCGCTTCCGCCGCCGGAGCGATCGTCGCCGGCGTCCTTCGCTCGGCGGATGGGCTTTTCGAGCAGGATCATCTGACCATTCGTGTGAATCAAGTAATGGAGCGGTGACTGTGTGCGGAATCTTCGTGCTTGATCACGCCCTACCGTAGCGTGGTGTGAAAATGCAATAAAAGGCGAGATGCCTAGCTGCATGCGTCGCTGTTAGTCGCAGCGATGGGGATTTCCGTTCTCGCCGCATGACCAGTTCGCCCCATCGGCTCCAGCGGTGGAGCCGATGGATCTCCAATACGCATTTTGGCATTTTGGGCATATAGTACCAATACAGTGAGCACCGACTGTATGAGGGCTCTCTCTCTCTCTCTCTCTCTCTCTCTCTCTCTCTCTCTCTCTCTCTCTCTCT
>ENA-UOXV01006258-UOXV01006258.1-marine-metagenome-genome-assembly--contig:-NODE-6258-length-12600-cov-4.406058_pt1 | contig 12600 bp, 11 predicted proteins | sample MGYA00238165_ERZ766961 | MGnify/ENA primary metagenome ERZ766961 (study PRJEB28924, sample SAMN03173240) | marine metagenome | biome: Marine; feature: Water; material: Subsurface seawater | place: North... | reverse complement strand
GGCTGGCAGGTCCTGGATAATTTCGGCTTTATAAATCTCACCAAGATCTTTGAAATATTGAATCGCTTTATCACGACCCCATTCCTCGCGCTCAATCGTCTCATTGCGATCGACAATGTAGTGCATCCGTTTTTCAATTTTTTCGAGATCTTCCGGTGTAAACGGATCTTTGCGGGCAAAATCGTAATAAAATCCGTTCTCGATCGCGGGACCGATTGTCACTTGGGTATCGGGATAGAGCTCCTTCACTGCTTCCGCCATCACATGGGCGGCATCGTGACGCAAAAGTTCAAGCGCCTCTTCACTTTTAGACGTAATAATTGCAACCTCAGCATCCTTCTCAATAGAAAGATTGAGATCACGCAATTCCCCATTTACCCGTACAGCCAAAGCAGCCTTGGCGAGGCCCGGACCTATATCGGCCGCTAGCTCGGCACCACTGACGGCTTGGTCAAATTGACGGGCACTGCCGTCGGGTAAAGTTATAGCAACCATGATCTTTTCAATATTCCTTAGCGAGTGGTCAACGCACCTTAATAGGAGGCAATATATCTCTAACGGATGGGCAATGTAGTTTGAATTGATGCCCTGTCAAGCAAGCCCCGCGACCTGTAATTTTAAAGCATTTATCACTGTATCCAACGACAAATCTGCCAAGGAATTCTGGCGAAGGATTGTAACCGCCGGACCCCGTTGGGCACATAAAGCAGGGTCTGAATCATGTGAGTACAGTACTAATGTTGGGCACCCCGCCATACTGATCAAATGCATCGGCCCGGTATCATTGCCAATGGCACAGACAGCATCCCGGGCCAGCGCCGGTATCGCCAAGAAATTCGTGCGATCCCTCAGATCGAGTGCGCCAGGACAGAGAGAGCGAATCTCATCCAAGGCCTGGCTTTCAAGTGATGTTCCTAGCAAAACTGGTTGAATCGAGTGCTTAACCAGCCACTGTGCCAAAGCCCCATAAAATGACGCCGGCCAACGCTTTGCCGGACGGTGGCCCGCGCCGCCGGGGACGAGAAGAGCATAGGATGGGGAGAGCCCAAATTTTGAAAGGTCCGATTGTGCCCAAGAGAGTTCCGGCACTGGAATCTCTTCAATCCCCGCCATCTGAAGTTGCTCTCGCTGACGGTCGATCGTGTGCATCAAATCACGGTCAGGATTGCGATGAGGATGGGAGCAACCCGCCGCAATACCGGACCAATTTGGAAAGGGGGCCGGCCAAAGCAACCGATAATAAGAATTGCTGCGGTCGGATGTCTGAAGATCATAAGCCCAATTGAACTGAGCTTGGCGTAGGCGCTGGCGAAAATGAAACAAGCGGCTCAGTTGCCACCACGATGGTCGCGTATCGAGCCAAATGTCATCGATCAATTTTGACGATGAAGCAAAATCGGCATACGGCTTAGTTGTCAGCAATGTAATTCGGGCGTCAGGATGGTGGCGACGAATAGCCGCCATGGGTCCTAACGCTTGAACAAAATCTCCAAGCGCGCCGAGTTTAATAATGAGAACGCGATGAGCCACAGATGAAGCCATCAGTTACGTGCCCGGTTGAGATCCGAGTTGTAGGACCTCGTTATAAACATCAAGCGTTTTAGTGCACATCGTCTGTTTCGAAAAATGTGTGCGGATATTAACAATGGCCCGTGCCGCCGCACGGTTACGGGCGGATGTATCATAAGCAAGCGCTCGTTCAATTGCTTCTGCCAAAGTCGCTGAGTCGCCCGGTGGTGTTAACCAGCCGGTTTCATTTTCAATAATTTGTTCCCGGGCACCACCATGATCCGACCCCACCACGAGGCGGCCCAACGCTTGCGCTTCGGCAAGAACACGGCCGAACGCCTCTGGATCGGTTGAGGCCGAGACAACGACATCAGAGAGCATGTAGGCCGCCGGCATATCATCGCAATAATCGACCAGCCGCATCACTTCACCCAAATTGTGTTCTTCGATGAGGGCTTCTAACTCCCGGCGATATTCCGTACGGCCTTGATCGGAGCCAACGATTAAGCACCGAATATCACGCCGTTTGATTGCAGCAATGGCTTTAATAAAAACAGCATGCCCTTTCCAACGGGTCAACCGACCCGGCAACATGACGATGGGCAAGCCCTCGGTCAGGCGCCACTCATTGGCGAGTTTAATGACACGTTCTGCCGTTACTTTTTTTGGGCTGAATCGATTGAGATCAACCCCGCGGTGAATGATTCGGATTTTTGATGATGGAACGCCGTAGTGTTGGCGAATATGGCCAGCAATGAATCCAGAAATTGCAATCACCCGCTCGCCTTTTGTCATCACCGCGTTGTACCGGCGCTTGAGCGGATTGCCTATTCCATATGTGCCATGAAACGTGGTGACAAAATGAGCACCGGTCCGCCGAGCGGCAAAATAAGCACTCCATGCCGGCGCCCTGGATCGGGCATGAACGATATCGACGTCGTACTCCTTAATAATATGCGCGAGGCGGGCAATGTTGCCGTACATGATGAATGGGTTTTTACTGGCGAGTGGCAGGTCAATGTGTTCGGCATGGACCCGTTTTAATTCATGGGTGAGCCGGCCACCGCTGGATGCCACTACGGCGCAGCCGCCCGCTTCGGTGATCGCTTGAGCAATTTCAACGGTACCACGCTCGACACCGCCACCGCTTGTCTCCATGGCGGGGAGAACCTGCAAAACCGTCGCCAGGCGCGTTTTGCCGGCGGGGGCAGAATCAGGGCTAGAATCAGAGGCAGGATCATCGCCACGCCCCCCCTCTGTCTCGATGGTATTATGTTCTGTGTCTTCAGTCATTATGCTTAGAATGCCATGTTAGAAGTGACCAAACCCTTACCATTGGATAAACAAAAGTGAGCTGGCAAACATGAGTGGCCAAAAATCAGCCCCTTCGGGTCCTGCGATCATAACACGCGATGATGGGGCGTCTATCGCCTACCATCGTCTCGCGGGTCAAAGCCCAACTGTCGTCTTTCTCACAGGTTTTAAGTCCGACATGATGGGCGAAAAAGCGCTTTGCCTTGAATCGCTGTGCCGAAAGCTTGGATATGGATTTATACGGTTTGATTATTTCGGCCATGGCGAATCTTCGGGAGATTTCGATGATGGCACCATCGGCCGCTGGGCCGACGATGCCGTCTTTATCATCGACCAATTAACCGAAGGCCCCCTGGTCCTGGTTGGCTCCAGCATGGGGGGTTGGCTGATGCTTCTTACAGCTTTGCAACGGCCGGAACGGATTGCTGGCTTGATCGGCATCGCCGCGGCGCCTGATTTTACCGAAGACCTCATCGAAGCTGAGCTGACGGCGGAACAGAAAGGCGACTTAAAACGAGACGGCGTTGTCGAAATTCCAAATTGTTATGACCCCGATAGCCCGTATCGAATCAGTCAGGCCTTTATCGATGAAGGCCGCGCGCATTTGTTACTGCGCGATACCATCGCCATCGATTGTCCGGTCCGCCTGATCCATGGCCTCAAGGATGAAGACGTGCCTTTTGATACATCGTTGCGACTCGCCGACAAACTACGCACACCGAATGTGGAGGTCACGCTGGTAAAAGATGGCAACCACCGATTGTCTGAACCCCATGACATTGAACGGCTCTGTCACACCACGAAAAATTTATTATTGGAAATTGAAAAACAGTAACCTTAAGGCAGGCATAAAGCCGTCATATGCACCGCCGCGGTTTAATCTTCTTTTTCTTCTTTTTTTTCGGCTTCTAATATGCTTTCCAAACCCTTCTTGTAATCGGGGTAGGCAAGGGTCACACCGAGCTCAAACTTTAATCGTGAATTATCGACTTTGCGATGATCACGCCAAAAACTTTGCGCCATGGGTGTCATTGTCTTTTGCGCATCCTCAAAAGAAATCGCCGGCGGTAGTGCCTTCCCTAAAAGCTTACAGGCATAACCGGTCACATGAGCCGGCATCGCGGGCCGGTCATCACAAACATTATAAATCGCCCCGCCGCGGGGCTTTGCGATCGATGCCTGTAGAACGGTTGCAATATCATCAACATGAATTCGTGAAAATTTATGACCGGGCTTATTAATGCGCTGCGCCGTTCCACTGCGCACACGATCCAACGCACTGCGATGCGGACCGTAAATGCCCGCCAATCGAAAGAGGTGTAGCGGCAATCCCCGTTGATGCCGTAACGACATCCATCGTTGTTCTGCCAGAACGCGGCGGCGGCTTCGCTCGGTTGCCGGGTTGACGTGATCTCCTTCATCGACGGGCGTGCCGCCGGTATCGCCATACACGCCTGTGGTGGAAAGATAACCAATCCACTGTAACGTTTCGAGCGTGATCAAGTCCTCAAGGTGGCTATCAAGAACGGGCTCGCTACTCCCATCAGGCGCAATTGAACTCAAAATATGTGTTGCGCCACCAAGCATTTCCTTTGGCGATTCGAGTGGCTGACCGGTGTTAAACAAATAAGCATCGAAACCCTCATCAATCAGCTGGCGACGCTTTTCTTCTCGGCGGCAGGTTCCCGCGACCGTCCAGCCCTCATCGCGCAGTCGCCGCGCGAAAACCAGAGCGGAATAACCCAAGCCGAAACAAAACAGACGCCGGGTTTCTGCAGGCGCACGCGCGACACCATCTTCTTGATCGTTTTTAACGTCTTGTTCGTCGTCTTGGGTCATAGTGGGTTTTCCGGCGTCTTTGCTTTGAGAGGGACTTGTCAATTCACATGATAATGCTGAGTGTATATTTAGGATGAATATATTAAGAGCTCCTGAATCGAGCATCACGATATCTAAGGCCATAACTAAGGCCAGCTCTAAGACCCGGTCTAAGGCCCGTTCTAAGGCCCCGCTTAAGGCCAGATCTAAGATCCAACGGCCCCTTGTCAGAGGTATCCTCACAGATATCCTCATGGGTACGCTATGTTTTACGGTGTTCATCAGTTCCCTGGCCGGGCCCGCTTTCGGACAAAAAAGAACCGATCCAAAGGAACACTTAAAATATCAGCGGTGCATTTTATTATCTAAAACAGACCCGGATGCCGCGTTTGATATGTCGTTGGCTTGGCAAGATTTTGGCGGCGGTGAGGCTGCAGGACATTGCATCGCCGCCGCGCTTGTTGGTTTGAAGATTTACAATGAAGCCGCCTTGCGCTTTGAAACACTTGCTCAATCAAGCCGAAATGATGCCCCGGTCCGAGCGGGTATGTTGTCTCAGGCCGCCCAAGCGTGGCTCCTTGACGGAAATCTCGAGCGCGCTCAATCCGTTCTGAATGCGGCAATCCTCATTCAACCCGATGACCCTCAGCTTTATGTTGATCGAGCCGTTGTATATGCCGAGATGAAAAAGTTTAAGGAGGCTATTCAGGACCTAAGCGCGGCTCTTAAGCGTGATCAGACGCTGGTCGATGGATATGTTTTTCGCGCCAGCGCGTATCGCCGACTTAAAAAATTGACACCCGCAACGTCTGACATTGAGCAAGCACTGCGTCTTGATCCCAAACATTCTGCCGGACTGTTAGAACGCGGCATCCTTCGCCGCATTGCCGGCGATAAGGTGGGCGCACGCAAAGACTGGCTACACATTTTAAAAATTGCCCCCGGCACACCCGCCGCACAAAGCGCACAATCCAATCTCGAAAAAATGGATGTGAAAAAGTAAGATCAATCCTCAAGAGGATTCTTAAAAATCTAAATCGCTGTAATGCTTTGGCGGACGAATGCCAGGAATGCGGTCATCGAGTATGGGCCTAAAACTCGGTCGCGACTTAATCCGTGAATACCAATCTTTTACTTCGCTATAATCTTCCCATGGGATGTCATCGAGATAATCCACCGCAGAGATGTGTGCTGCCGCGGCAATATCGGCAAGGGAGAATTGATCGCCGGCCAACCATTTTCGGCGCTCGACGAGATACTTCATGTAATCCAAATGAATTGGTAAATTTGCAAAACCGGTTCGAATGATTTGTGCGTTTGGTTCGCCAAGGCCAAGAAATTTTTTCATGACCTTTTCGCCTACGAGATTCTCGGTCACTTCGCGATTAAATTTACGGTCAAACCAGGCCACCATACGGCGCACTTCAGCGCGGCCCATGGGATGAGACCCAATCAGTGGTGTTTCTGGTTGAATATCTTCTAAAAACTCACAGATCACATCACTGCCGGAGATCGCCGTGTTATCGGATTCGACCAATACCGGCACGTCGCCTGATGGGTTCAACACCAAAAAGGCATCGCGGCGTTCCCAAACGTTTTCCACCCGCATCTCGAAATCGAGCTTTTTCTCGTGCAGAACGATCCGAACTTTACGGCAATAAGGAGAAAGCCAAAGGTGATAAAGAGTCCGCATGGTCGCTCTTATAATCGATTTCCGCTGATTCGCCTAGCAGGGCACATGGCCCTGAATCCGGGCCAGAATCCGGGGCCAAGACTGTGACCAAGCGGGGACCATGCCGAAACCAAGACCGTGGCCTGCCAAACACCGTATTGGCGGTAAAAATTGCTAAAATCTCCCGGTTTTACCAAAATCACTCGGACTTCACCGGGATGTCATTGGACGTGAGGCTTGAGGCTTTATAGTCTTACAATTGAACACGGGGCTCAGGCTTACAGCTTATACGTTCTGCCCATACGCTTCTACAGATACGTTACAAATATACGTTGGCCGTCATTAAATTGATTTAAGGGATAGACCATGCTGATCAAGATGAAAAAAGCTTCTGATATAAAGTCTTCGGACATCACACTTGAATCGGCTTACCTCGATCGGCGACGCTTTTTGAGTGGCGCCGCGATTGCCGGTACGGGTCTTGCAGCATCCTCACTTTTGCTACCGAACAGGACCGAAGCGGCAACATCCAAAGCCGCCTTTAAAGACTTGGTGAAAAGCAAATATTCCATCAAAGACAAGCCGACATCCTTTAAATCCATCTCGACCTACAATAATTTTTATGAATTTGGCACCGACAAAGGCGCGCCGGCGCGCAGCGCTAAAAATTTCAAAACCAAACCTTGGAAGATCGTCGTTGAGGGTGAAGTCGGCAAACCCGGCACCTATGATTACGACGACATCATCAAGCCTCATAAATTAGAAGAACGAATTTACCGATTCCGCTGCGTCGAAGCGTGGTCCATGGTCATACCGTGGGTTGGGATTCCGCTGGGCGATATCTTGAAACGCTTCGAGCCGACGTCGAAAGCCAAATACGTTGCCTTCGAAACCCTGCACGACCCCAAGCAAATGCCCGGGCAACGTCGCAGTATTTTAGACTGGCCCTATCGCGAAGGTCTGCGCATAGATGAAGCCATGCACCCCTTAGCTATTCTTGGTGTCGGTCTTTATGGCCGGGAGATGCCCAATCAAAACGGCGCCCCGATTCGCCTCGTGGTGCCTTGGAAGTATGGTTTTAAGAGCATCAAATCGATCGTCAAAATTCGCCTCACGGATAAAATGCCGGATACAAGTTGGAACTTGAGTGCCCCGCGGGAATATGGATTTTATTCCAACGTAAATCCCGAAGTCTCGCATCCACGCTGGAGTCAATCCAAAGAACGGCTGATCGGTAATTTCCTGAAGCAGAAAACGTTGATGCTCAACGGTTATGCTGATGAAGTCGCTTCGCTTTATACGGGTATGGACCTCAACAAAAATTTCTAATCGGCTTTCATGAAGCGACAGCAAGAACGATCCTAATCATGCTCACTGACAAGACGCTGCGTTTTATCATCAAGCCGCTTGTCTTCGCGCTGTGTCTTGTGCCTCTCGCCCTACTCATATGGTGGGGCTTCACCGACAACCTCGGTGCTAATCCCATTGAGAAATCAAACCGCTTTCTGGGTGATTGGGCGCTCCGGTTTTTGCTGATTGCCCTTGCCGTCACGCCGCTGCGCATTCTCACCAATTGGGCCGGCGCGATACGGTTTCGCCGTATGCTCGGCTTATTTGCCTTCGCTTATGTCGTACTTCACCTCACCAGCTACGTCGTGCTTGATCAGTTTTTCGATTGGTCGGCCATCTGGAAAGACATCATCAAGCGCTGGTACATCACTGTCGGCATGACAGGGGTTGTGCTCTTACTACCGCTTGCCATCACGTCGACCAAAGGTTGGATCAAACGGATCGGCGGCAAAGCCTGGCAGAAACTTCATAAGCTGGTCTACCCGGCAGCCATCCTCGGTGTGTTTCATTTTTATATGATGTTGAAAGCCGATTTTCGTGAACCGCTCTTATACGCCGTGATCCTCAGCATACTGTTCGGCATCCGTCTTTATGACGCTAATCGTAAACGCAAACCGCGCACGGCTTAAACTTAATGGGCTTGATCCCAGTTGGGTCCCATGCCGACATCGACGGTTAAGGGCACATCAAGCCGAGCCGCCCCTTCCATAACTTCGCGAACGAGTTCAGCCGTTGCCTCGGCTTCTTTTTTGGGCACTTCGAAAATTAATTCATCGTGCACTTGTAGCAACATCTTGGCCTTGAGTTTCTTTTTGGCGAGCGCATCAGGGAGCTGAATCATCGCCCGCTTGATGATGTCCGCCGCGCCGCCTTGGATCGGTGCATTAATAGCGGCCCGTTCGGCAAAGTTGCGCCGCGCTGGATTCTTGTCTTGAATGCCGCCGGCATGGCAACGCCGTCCAAACAATGTTGTGACGTGGCCCTCTTTGCGAGCCGTATCGACGGTCCGGGTCATATAGTCGCGGATGCCGGGGTACTTCTCAAAATAAGCATCGATGTATTGTTTCGCATCACCGCGAGAAATGCTGAGCTGGCGCGCCAGACCAAAGGCTGAAATGCCGTAGATGATGCCAAAATTGATGGCCTTGGCTTGGCGGCGAATCATTGGGTCCATGCCTTCAACCGGCACACCAAAGACTTGAGATGCAGTTAGGGCGTGAATATCGAGGCCCTCGTGAAATGCTTGTTTTAAAACATCAATATCGGCGACATGGGCAAGCAACCGTAATTCAATTTGCGAATAATCCGCCGAGAGCAACACATTGCCTTTCTCGGCGATGAACGCGCCGCGAATTTTGCGGCCTTCTTCGGTCCGAATGGGAATATTTTGTAAATTTGGATCGTTCGAGCTCAGCCGACCCGTCGACGCCACAGCAATTGAGTAAGACGTATGAACGCGGCCGGTCTTTGGATTGATCTGCCCGATAAGCGAATCTGTGTAGGTACTTTTAAGTTTCGACAATTGGCGCCAATCGAGCACCCGCGCCGGCAACTCATGGCCTTGCACGACCAATTCCTCGAGTATATCCGCGCCGGTCCCGTAGGCACCGGTTTTGCCCTTTTTGCCGCCTTCAAGGCCGAGATCGTCAAAAAGAATTTCACCAAGCTGTTTTGGTGAGCCGATATTAAATTCACGGCCGGCAAGTTTGTGAATCTCCTCGCCGAAACTCGCGATGCGTTTTTCAAAATCGGCGCTGAGAGACTTCAAAAGTTTAGAATCGACTTTGATGCCCTCGAGTTCCATGGCTGTGAGCACAGGGATCAATGGACGATCAAGCGTCTCATACACTTTTGTGACGCGCTCTATTGCAAGCTGTGGCTTTAATAGTTGGTGCAGCCGGCCGGTGAAGTCGGCATCTTCTGCGGCATAGTCACACGCCTGATCAAGCGGCACTTGATCAAACGTAATTTGTTTTTTACCGGTTCCGGCGACATCTTTGAATTTGATCATTTGATGGCCGAAATGCAGACTGGCGAGCTCATCAAGGCCATGAGAATGCAGGCCGCCTTCGAGGACATAAGAAAGCACCATGGTGTCATCAATCGGCGTGATGGCAATACCGTGGCTCGCCAACACTTCCATGTCGTATTTAATATTTTGCCCGACCTTGAGAACGGTTAGGTCTTCCAGGAGTGGCTTCAATAAGGCAATCGCCTTCTTTAGCGGAATTTGTTCCGGGCCCTTACCGCCATCACCTGTTTTATGATTTCCACCTGATCCATCACCGAGATCAAGTGCGCCCTGTGTCTGCGGCGTCACATGCGCGAGTGGGATGTAGCACGCCTGGCCCGGCTCAACAGAAAGAGAAACACCAACCAATTGAGCTTGCGTGGCATCCAACGACGTGGTTTCCGTATCGACCGCAACAACACCTTTATCGCGCGCTTGATCGATCCACTTTTTGAGATCGGCTTCTTTCTGCACCAACGTGTAGTCTTTACCCGTCGGCGCGGCGGGCGGTTGTTTGGTATTCGGTTTGGATGACTTGGATGGCTTGGCACTTGATGCATCGGGCGCAGAGGGTTTCTTTGCAGAGCTCTTAGCCGAACTTTTGGCCGAACTCTTAGAAGATGCTGCCGCTTTGGCTTCTTCAGACGCCGGGCCATAACGGCTTTCCACCGCCGTGATAATCGATTTGAAACCTTGTTCTTGCAAGAACGGCACCAGGACATCCGGGTCCGGATCTTTCTTCAGAAACGTTTTAAGGTCGACTTCGACCGGCACATCATCTTTCAATGTTACCAATTGGCGTGAAAGACGCGCCGCATCGGCTTGCTCGATCAGTGATTGTCGGCGCTTGGGTTGCTTTACCTCTTCGGCACGTTCCAGCACGGCGTCGAGATCGCCGTATTCATTGATGAGAAGCGCTGCCGTCTTCACGCCGATACCCATGATACCCGGTACGTTGTCGGTTGAGTCACCGGCGAGAGATTGCACGTCGATCACTTTATCCGGTGGCACGCCGAAATAATCGACAACTTCTTTGGCTCCGATGGTGCGGTTTTTCATGGCGTCGTACATCGAAACGTTATCGCCGACCAACTGCATCAGATCTTTATCGGACGATACGATAATGACATTCATGCCTTGCTCGCGGCCAAGCCGTGTATAGGTCGCGATGAGGTCATCGGCTTCATAGCCAACAATGCCGACCTCCGCGATATTCATCGCCCGAGCCGCCTCATGGACGATATCAAATTGTGGAATCAGATCATCGGGCGGTGCATCGCGATTGGCTTTGTATTCGGGGTAAATATCATTGCGAAATGTTTTGCGCGCTTTATCGAACACAACGGCGACGTATTCGGCATCTGAATCATCGACAAGCTTTGCAATCATCCGGGTAAAACCATAGACCGCGTTCACCGGTGTGCCGTCGGGACGACTCATTTGTGGCAAGCCGTAATAAGCACGGAATAGGAATCCCGAGCCGTCGATCAGGAAAAGATCATCAAGTTTGGATTTTTTTGCGCTCAGTGCACAATCCTCAAGATTAAGGGCCTCAAGATTTCTGGCCTCAATATTACGGGTCTCATATTACTGGTCTCAATGACCAGTCGCCCCTTGAGCGCCTTCAGCGAGAATAAATTTATGACTGCAATAAGGGCAATCAACCTCGCCTTTTTCTTCGAGGTTTAGAAACACCCGGGGATGGCCTAAAGGGCCACCGCCACCGTCGCAAGAGGCCGTCACTGTTTCAACGTAACTGGTTTCTGATGTTTCTTGCGCTGTCATAACGCCCCCAAAGTCGTTGCCGTGTGATTTACGAGATGATACCGATTGCTACAATACAAGCAATACTCGGAATAAAGTACTCAAACTAATGTTGGACGACGCGACTTCAACGGTTGAGCAAGATGCGCCTGATTTCGCTGTCGAAATCGAGGGTTTGTCGAAAACCTATGGTGGCAACGGTCGGGCACCTGCCAAGGAAGCCCTGAAAAACATTTCACTGACCATACCGCGGGGCTCATTTTTTGCTCTGCTCGGGCCCAATGGTGCCGGCAAATCGACTCTGATCAATATTCTGGCCGGGCTGGTTGTGAAAACAGCCGGCCAAGCCCGAATCTGGGGCTTTGATATTGTCGAGGATATGCGGGCATCGCGGCGCGCCATCGGCGTGGTGCCGCAAGAACTTAATCTCGATCCGTTTTTTACGCCCCGGGAAATGCTCGAGCTTCAATCCGGGTTATATGGCGTGCCGAAGTCTCAAAGACGGGTTGATGACATCCTCGAATCTGTTGGCCTCCGCGAGCAGGCCGATCTTTATGCCCGGCGTCTCTCTGGCGGCATGCGCCGCCGCCTGCTGGTCGCCAAAGCCATGGTCCATAGCCCACCGATCCTGGTGCTTGATGAGCCGACCGCCGGTGTTGATATCGAATTGCGACATCAATTGTGGGAATCGCTTCGCGCTATGAACGAAGCCGGTATTACAATTTTACTGACAACCCATTATCTCGAGGAAGCGGAATCCCTGTGTGACCAAATTGCCATTATCAATCATGGCAAACTCATCGCTCGCGATTCGACTCGTAATTTATTGAACCATCTCGATTCAAAACAAATGTCGATCACCGTGGACCAAGACCTCAGCGCCATCCCCGCCGAGCTTGAAAGATTTGCACCGAAGCTGATCGGCGAACGGCAGATCGTTTTTCAATACCCGCCAAGCCGTATTGATAGCGGTGAAATTCTCAATGCCATTGGTGCCGCGCACTTAAAAATTATCGATGTATCAACGCGGGAAACCGAACTTGAAGATATCTTCTTGCGCCTAACACGCGAAGCAGCTGCAGAGTAACGGTCATGCGCGCCTCACAAAAAATTCTCCATTTTGTTTTTCTCTGTGGTTTCTTTTTAGGGGCCTGTGCGCCGA
>ENA-UOXV01006255-UOXV01006255.1-marine-metagenome-genome-assembly--contig:-NODE-6255-length-12603-cov-7.116433_pt1 | contig 12603 bp, 6 predicted proteins | sample MGYA00238165_ERZ766961 | MGnify/ENA primary metagenome ERZ766961 (study PRJEB28924, sample SAMN03173240) | marine metagenome | biome: Marine; feature: Water; material: Subsurface seawater | place: North... | reverse complement strand
TTTCGCCTGGGTTACTAGCTGGATTAGTTGGACTAGTCATAGCAGCTATCTCTTCGCCATCACTAAATCCATCCCCGTCAGTATCAGAATTAGCAGGATTTAATCCATAAAGTGATTCCAAGGATGCAGGTACACCATCTTGGTCATTATCAGGACCAGGAGCAGGTGTGCCTGGTTTGCTTCGAGGATCACGAGGGTTAGACATACCCTTAACTTCGTCGGCATCGCTCACACCATCTTTGTCTGTGTCACTGGATTGAGGGTTTGTTCTAAATGAAGCTTCCATAGCGTCACTAATTCCATCCTGATCAGAATCTGGCCCCTCTGGCTGTGCAGGAGCAGGTGGAACATAAGTTCCAATACCACCAAGTGCTGGAACAGCTTGACCATCCATTACAGCTTGTCCGATACCTGCACCAAGACCTGCGAATCCAGCGGCTGCACCAACTGCTGGGCTACCTATTCCAGCTCCAACACCCTGTGAAGGAAAGTTGTAAGCATATACTTCTGAACCTTCGCCAACCCCAGGCATTGTACCTTTTCCGAATCCAGCACCATTTTTATCAAAATTACCAACTGCCCCTAATTCTTCATCATCGAAATCTCCACGACGAGCATCAGGTACGAAATTTCCAACATTGACACGATTATTTCCACCGCGATCAAGACCTATATCTTTACGATCCAACCTAGCAACCAGATCATTATCCTCGATGACAAGCAAGTCTTCGTCATCTAAAACAGCTAGCCTACGGTCAAGCAGACCTACATCAACATCATCCTCTACTACACGAGTCCGACTGCCCCGAATTCTCCCGTTGCCACCATTTCCTCCAAATGCTCCACCACGAGTGTCGCCATGCAAGCGAAGGTGGCGATCGTTGTTATCAACATAAACAATATCATCATCATCATCCCCAATCACAGCGGTAATTTTCTCATCACCCAAAACAACACCTTCCAAGCGGTCATTGTAAGCGATATTTCCACCGGAAATAATTCCGCTCTGATTTACTGTTACAAACCTTTCAACCGAATCCATAACTTTACCCGTTTTAGGATCCTTGATCGTATAGATAACTTTATATTGACCAGGAGTATTAACATCAACAAAAGAAGCAGTTTGGACGAATGCAGTAAGGTCTTCATCTCCGACTATCGCTGAGTAGCCGGGATCAACCCAAAGTTTACCAGCAGGCCATGGTATGCTTCCTCCTCCGGTCAAAGTGATAACTGAATTTTCAGATACTGCTACATCAGCAGCCGAAACAATTTCACCTTCCTCTATAGTAGAAGAATCTGAAACAATTTCTTCAGAATCTGAACCAGTTAGCAAAAGTACAGCAAAGCCAGCAGCCAAAACATAACCAGCAATCAGACTTGAAATCGCAACAGTGCGATGATTTGGATTCAGTTGAGAGTTCTCGGTAGTTTCGTTAACAACCGATTCTTCAGTCGTCGAATCCGTCGGTTCCTCGTTCTTCTCTTCCTTCTTCTCTTCCTTCTTCATTGTCGATACTTTCGTTAGTAGTTTGGGTTGAAAGGTTTTTGTATTGATTAAATGCTAAGTGTGCCATGATAACTTGGCCCAAAATAATTGCTAATCCAAATAAAAGAAAGAATGGATTGGATAAGAGTGAAGATTGGACAATACCCAAAGCCAAGCAGCATAATAAAACTGCACCTAAAACAAGGGAAATGAGTAACTCTTTTGACATTGTAATATTTTTCAAGCAATTAATCGTATATGCAAGATAAAAGTACAGCGGCTTGAGCTGATATCGACAGTATTAATGAGCATTTAAAAATCATCACAGAATAACTGGCGAACATAAAGTGTAGTGTTTTATAGGCATTTATAATAGTTCTGCTTGAACCCACTAATTATGGACAAAAAAGATAAATTTAATGAAATAAACTTTTTATTGCACCTTCCAAGGTACATTATCAGATCGAAGAATTAAAGGAAGATCAGAAATCGGAATCCAATTATAATCAAGTTTTCTTAAAACTGCTTCATCTCGAATTTTATTAAAAATAGCAAAATTTTCTGAATCTGAATAAACAAACAGGTTCAAGAAAAAATCCTGCCGAACTGAGCGTGGAGCATCACGAACCGAAGAAAGAAATAAATCCAAGGCATCATCATTCATGGGATCCACTCCTTTATCTGGGTCAACTTTTACCTGGAAGCGATTATCCGGAGTTTGATTCCACAAAAGACCTTCCTCGTTTTTCTCGACAGACCCAATATTGATTGAAACCATAGGATACATTTTGCCATGAGCAACAATAACAGGCAGGGGTTTCTTCCGGGTATCCTTCTGCTGAGGAAGGCTTACTTTACGATAAGGCTTCTTCTTCAATTCCTTGCTTAATTCCTGATGTTCAAAAATTGCCTCCAAACGACTTAACTCTTCCTCCATCGACAGTCGCTCCTCTTCAATTGTGGATTCAATATCTAACATATCGCGTAGCTTTTCATTTTCCCGCTGTGCTAATTTTTCCAAAGAAGATGAATCGCTGTTCAAATCGTCCAAATTATCTTTTATCTTTTCTATTTCCTCCCGTTTAGAATAGGCATCGTCTTCGAGGTCTTCTAAAATTTCAATGTTCTCATCTTTCAAATCGACAAGGGAATTTTTTAGCTGCTCCCGCTCCCGAATAAGTTCGGAACGATTATCATCAGTCTTCACTAGTTTATCGTACAATTCGACACTTTTTTTGTTAACACTAAGAGCGAGAAGAAGAGCGATTAAAATAATCCCTCCAAAAGTGTTACACAGGGTATCGAGCAACATGTCCAAACTTCCCCCTTCTTCATCTTCTCTGGCCATAGTCTCAGTTTTTAAAAAAACAAATCATTAAAGTGGTATTATGGATTAGCAAAAAATTCAACAAATGGATCAGGTGTTTTATCTGTAAATAAAACTGCAGCTTCCTCATGAATCGGTTCAAACCCATATTTAAATCCAAGCATGCGGGTAAGATTATTTTTTGGATCACATAACAAATTAAATAGATTCTTTTGAATCATCCCATTTCTTCCTGGAACATTGGTTATAATTGTTTCACAAGCAGACGGACGGAAAAAATAAACAAAGAAATTTTTGTTTTTATTGTAAGAATTAAGAGCAGAGCCAAGTTGTTGATAATAACTAGCCTGGTTTACTGGAACAGTTCTTTGTTCGCCATTAAAAATGCCGATAGTGAATTCAGAGGCTCCAAGTATGACTAAAACCGGTTTTTCCCCGAGTTCACTTTCTTTAGGGATGACGCGCACCTCATTTTCAATTTGAGATTCAAGCTGCTCTACCTGACTATTAAGTTTCGAATCTAAATCTTCAAGTTCAAGTTCTGTGAGATTTTTTATTGAGCGTAAAACACGGGCATTAATTTTATCTTCAAGACCTTTCTTTTCCTCCTGTAATTCATTCTTTTGTACTTTTGCTAAATCTATCATTAATTCGAGGCTATCAATTTTCTTTTTGGTCTCCTTACTTTCATTTGAGTCCTCAATGCCAAGCTTTTTTTTAAAAATCTCAAGTTCAAGGTTAAGTTTTCTTAATTCCTCAGAAAGGGTATCGATTTCACTGTTTTTCACCTCTCTTTTAACAAGGAAATCTCTTTTTTCTTCAGAAATTTCCTGATGCAACTCGGCAATCTCGTCGATTACATCGGAAGCGTTAAATTCGCTTGCGACGACAATTGTGGCATTTCCACCACCATCCCTGCTTCCTTCGATCAATTCAACTGGTGCTGTATTATTCCCTGGATTATCCCCTTCATTTTCTCGCTTCGGATTAACCTGTAAAGCTAAGATCAAAGCAATAAGAACAAGTATACCGATAACCGCTGTTATGATATCCTGAAAAGCAAAGAAGCTAACCTTTTCTTCGCTATTCCGACTACTTCTCCCCATCTAAATTCCTAAATATAGGTTATTTACAAAAAAATTCAGAACTTTAAGATCTCCCTCTTCCAGATTTTTCAAGCTTGAGTTTAGCCAACACATAAGTTTGGCAGTACTCGTTGCACTCATCAAGAAGAAGGAACTCCTGCCTCTTACGAAAAGTCATGACCATTTGGACTACGATTGAAGCAACCAAGCCAAGAAGTGTGGTATCAAACGCAGTAGACAAACCGCCAGTAACATCGGTAAGAGAATTTTTCAGTTTATCCACATCGTCGGCTAATTGAATAGTAACACCAAACTCTCCTATCGCTGAACCCAATCCCAGAACTGTACCAATAAACCCAAGTACAGGAATAGCCCAATTGAATCCATTAATAAGACTGTAACTGGCTGAAACTTGATCTTCATCAATTGAAGCCTGTGCATTGGTTAAACTAGCAACCTCACTAATTTCACCAATATTTTGCAAGTTTGATAAGGCCACATCAATTCGATTGAGAAGCAAAAAATGCTTAGGATCATCGACTTGGCCACGAATTCTTAAAAGTGCGTCTCTAGCAGTGGCATTGTTGAGGAAAAAATTAGGATCTTGAGGAATTAAGTTCAGGGCCAAAATTTTTCTTTGAAAGCTAACTTTTCTACCTTTTACAAAAAGAATTGCTAGTGCCCAGAAAAAAAGCAATGTGATACCAGCTCCCATTAAATACCCGCCAATTCCACGGTTAATAAATTTATCAGCTAGGGCGACATGCAAGGGTATATCCCGCACCTGTTCTTCCTGAGTACCATCTTCGAGCGTGACCATTTCTGAGTTCAACTCTCTCCACTCTGCCGCAGTCCCGGAATCTCCTATTACAAACTCAAGCACCAAGAAAAAGAGTGTGGATAAAATTAGCCCCACTAAAAAGGTGAAGAATGCGTTCGTGTCAGTGTAACGACCGCCGCTAAAGCCAATCTTCTGCTCAATATCTTGTGTTGACCAACTTAACTCAGGTTCATCAAATCCTACTCCTCCGTCCATTTAATTTTGTCCTTTCATGTGATTATAGCATCGATCTTTTAATTATAAATTAATCTTCTTCATCCCTCTTGACAACTGTCCCGCAAGCCAAGTCATGAAGACCCTGACGTCGAGGGGTCAGAAAAACCATGAACGGTAAAACAACTGTTAACGAAAAAAGAATTTTTAAAAGAGCCCTTAGAGAAGAGACTCCAAAACTTGGAACCGCGTAATCACCAAGTCGAACAACTCGAATTTTAGACATTCTCTTCCCAATAAACCCGCCCGATTTTGAAGATTCACCCATTCCGTAATACAACCAACCAAGCAAAAAGTAAGCAAATACTCCAGCAACCATAAGTGTCAGGTCAAACTGAGAAACTGCTCCAGCAATACCCAGCAAAATTCCAACAACCGCAAGGACAATAACCCCATCAACCAATCCAGCCATTAACCTTGCCCCATGCGATGCGAAATCTTCCGTCCCAAGATCATTTTCACTCTGGGAAATACTAACCTTTTTTTCATCCTCATCAGGTTCATTAGTTACTTCAGAATCTTGCTTCACCTCTTTTTTAAGCAACTTCTTAGGCTCGATAAGGGAAACAGGAGAAAGAGGTGGAGCAGTCGGGGCAGCAGGAGCAGGAACAGGAGGAGGTTTTGGCGGTGGGGGTGCGGCAGACCCAAGGGAACTGAGTCCATCAGCTACCCCAGGTATTTTTGAAAGCGGCACCCATTCGGAAACACCTTCAAACCAAACCATATCACTGAATCGTAAATTACCCGCCTTTAAATATTCTTTCAATTCTTTCAATAGATAAGGGCCAAATTGAGTCCCAGCACGATTAATATGAATTTCAGTTGCCGGACCAGGTTCGGGAACCTCAATCTTTTCTGGTTCAGGCTCTGATTCAGGCTCAGGTTCAGGCTCAGGTTCAGGCTCAATTTCATCAACGACATCGGGTTCTTCAGGTTCGTCTTCAAAAACCTTTTCTAAATTCTGCTCGGGAAGAAGCCCTTTCTCATACTGATCAATAAAATCAGAAACCGAAAGCCATTCCTGCCCTAATTTAACTTTATGAATCGTGCTTATCTCTTTCATCCGCAAAAGATCTATAATTTCGGTTGCGGAAAATGGACCCGATACTTGGCCTCTTTTGGAAACTGAATATTTTTCCTGATAAACCATCGCTACTTTGAAAAATCCAGGGGAAGAAAATCACCGACAGCACCAAAGCTATCTCTGGGCAAGCTAGACTTTGCATATCCATCAGCAAGAATTTCCTCTAACTTAGGATTGGTTTCAATAATTGGGCTGTAAGGAACTAAACCAGAACCGATTGACTTGGTTATTCTTAATTTCCCTTTTTCATTAGATAATCCCCAACCTACACTTGGTTTTGGCCCCCTATATCTGGCTTCACCTTGTGAATCTGCGTGCCCTACATAAGAAAAATCAGCTTTTTGCAATGACTGAAGAACACCCAATGTAAATTTAGCTTCAGTAAAGTAATCCCTGACTCCGACTTGGTTATAAAAGTTACTAAGTTTAGCAGAGAGTTCGGCATTTAACTTTTTATCCATCCAATCTGTGGGACGTATCTTAATTTTAACTAAATTAATAAGACTCTCATAGTCTTTGAGAAGTTGATTACTCAATGCAACCCCCCAAGACGCAGGTTTATTTTTCATTAATTCAACAATTTCACGATGCAGGTAGGCCTTGAGTAGTGGGGATATTGTCTTTTCTGCGATTACTACTTCCAGCATTTCCATTAGTGGTCCGGGTAAACTTTTGGTGTTTGGATCAAGTCTGCGTTCAATCTGCCTCTGCAGGAAAGTTGACTCAGTACTCAATTCACCATCATCAACCGCAAGCCCTTTTGAACCGCCACCAAATACAGTAGATTGAAATTCTCGTCCCTCAACTTTTCCATTCCAATGAAATTCACCGATTTGTAATCGTGTGGTTACAGGGTTTGCAATCGGTTGCCCCTGCTCATCAAACTTTTTGGAAACCTCCTCCTCTTTAACGGGACCGTAAGCATACAATTCCATCATAGGCTTCTTTCGAGTAGAATAAATACCAGGTTGGTTAGTTTGCTGGGGTATACATTCAACTAACTTGTAACTCCAAATATTTCGAAGGTCTGGGCGGGAAAGAACAGCCATAATGTGATCATATTCTTGCCTCGAATCATTGGGATGTAGGCTAATTTCACCAGATTCGACTTTTTCCCATATCTCAATTGGTCCATCCACAAAAAGCTCGCTCCTTAATTCACCATCACCATTAGAAAATTTTTTGCGATGAGAAAGAACCGTTTTAATAAAATTACCCTTGGATTGCTCTAGTGCTTCATTTCTCAGTAGTTTCTCCAAGGCAGAAAAATAGTCAGGTAGATTTTCCACAGTGGCTAATTCTTCTTCAACTTCGCCAAGTTCCCCAAGTGCGGAAAGTGATTCTTTTTGCAATTTGACTAGTTCTTTAAATTCTCTCTCCTGCGTAGAGGACATCCGCTTTTGTTCGGTTGAACTTTGATTTAATTCGCTTATTTTTGACAATGCGTCTGACATTGACCTCAGAAGAGCCAGCTTTCCCTCTGGAGACTTACTTTGATTACTCTTTACTAAAAGAGAGTTTGCCTGCTTTAAAAATTCATCATAAGAAGATCCTGATTTATTTTCCACCTCCTTAGAATAACCTTTCCAAGTCTGTTTTAACTGCCTTACGGCATCACGAATCTCCCTGTAATCATTTGGATCTATTGCATCAGACCCGGAAAAACTACGGGTTTCAGTGTCAATTTCTTCAAGATACTTTTCTTGAGCCAAAATCCCGTGATCCTCTTCCCCAGTTTCCCTGAAAGTTTTCCAAGCTTTTAAAACCCTGTCGTCAAATGCAAGAACTTCCCTCCTTAATTTTTCAAATCGTTCGGATTTGCGATCATTCGTATCTTCAATCCGTGCCAAACTAGCAGCTATTTCCTGTAGTTTATCCAAAACATTTTCATTTTCCTGAAAACGGTAATAATCAACTTCAGTCAACGCTATGGGTACACCATTTACATCTTTTTTGACCCGGGGTGCATTTTCAAAACGCTCTAAAAACCTCTTAGCATCACGAACTTGAAAATCGGGATCACTGCTAATATCTTCCAATATCTTGTCGCACATCGAACCTACTATTAGTGCACGTTTTCGCTCAATATCTTCGATTTTGAGTATAGGTAACAATGCTTTATCCTGCGTCTTTAATAAAAATTCTTCCTGACTATCTGATATTAAGTTTGTTTCCGCATCGTTAAAAATTTTTTCAACCGCTTGATCAACATGCTTTCTGACCTCAATATCATCTAGGTAATCTCCATGATTACTAATAAATGCATTTAACTTTTCCCACTGTTGGCTAGGATTAGGCACCTCTAAAACAGATTCGGCAGCTGAGCGAGCATCCCAAAAACCTTTTAACCACCACAAACCTGCAACAGAAGCAATCGCTACTAGTACAAAAGCAAAAACACCTGCGATCCAAATTCGTTTCGTTCTGCCCCTCAATCTAAGTATACGACTTTTTACATGTGCCTCCGATTTTTGAAGGTCCATCATAATTTCAGGAGCAAGCGATTTACCTAAATCCTGAAAATCTTGCCTATATTTACGCAGCTCATTTTGTTCCTCTAAATAAATCTCCAAAGATTTTCCACCTTGGGAGTCAGCCTGATGCATTTCCGCCAGACGATTTTTAAAGCGGGAAACCATAGCCTCAAGTTCAAGTTCAGATTTTGCTTCATCAGCTAACTCGTCCGCCCATTCCTTGTATTCATTGTATACATTAATATCATCGGAGTCTAACTCACCTTCTAACCCGTGTTCTTGTGCCAAGTTAAAAAATTCACCAATCAATGCAAGTGACCCCTTCCAGTCATCAGCAGCTCGAAACGAGGCGATTTCAACTAGGATCTGCTCTAGCCTCGTCTTTGCATTTCTACGCTCAACTGCTTCTCTGACTGCCAATGCATTCTCCCATTCCTCCCCCTTGGGCATAACCACCCAGTCAGTATCCTCAATGTCAATAATTAGATCGAGGAACTCAGCTTCTCGACCAGCTGTTATCAAACTTGATAGTTCTTTAATTTTATCTTCTAAAATCTTGACACTTAACTGCCCGAAATGCCTCTTTGCCGCCCCGTGATCTGGGTTAGCCTTCAAAATCATCTTTAGAATTTTAAAGGTCTTTTCCTGATCTCTGCTTCGAGCAGCCGTACGATATTCCCGAAAAAGCGGACTATCTTCAGTAATTTCCTTATCGTATAACCCATTTAGCAAATCTACATGTTCATCCGCCCAAGTAGGTCCGGTATACAACCCTTTTTCATCACAAATTTTTCTCCACTTGCCATCGTTGGAAAAAGAAAGTTTTTCCATTAATGTTAAAACATCAGGTGGTTGCTCTGCTAATTCACGGGCAGCAAAATCTTTTCCGGAACGGATTAGAGTAACACAATGTTCCAACCTCTCATCAATTTGCGTCCGAAACTTGGCATACTCCTTAGCCAAAGCGTGAAATACTGGGTCTGTGGTCCCTTCCTCACGAAGAGCTTTTTCGATCCGATCAATGAGCCTGTCTATATTCACAATATTAAAAAATTAAATTAATTGATTCATTCAAAACATTATAACTTCGTGGGCGGTGCAAGCCGTAAAAAATCAGACTCCTTGACCCATTTACCGTCTAAGCCTTTTTGATAAATCGCCAAAGTCCAAGGAATTGATTTGAGGATATCTAATTTTCGATCTACGACCTGAAAATTAGGTTGGGTGATAATCTGATTTTGTTTATTTTGAATTTCGTTAATTTTCGATTTAATCATAGAAATTGCTTTTTTGTAACCAAGTATTGCATCCTTACTATCGAGATAAAGACTATTCTTACCAGGCTCAGATATCGTATTTAGAACGACTTTTAGTGAATTTAAGTTTAAGCTTTTAATTGGAATACAAGATTTTTTCATAGCCAAATAATTACTCCTATAATCATTAAACTGAACCCTTACTTCCGGATGAACTTTCTCCAACCGTGCAACTTCATTACTAAAAATAACAATTGGGCTATCATCATTATTTAAAGAATCGAGCGTTCCACGAATTTCCCTAAACCGATCAAGAACACCGCCTTCACTTACGCCATACAATTGCTCGATTTTCAAGATAAGTGTCAAACTTTCAAAAACCAGCTTCATATGCTTCTCCAGATCATCTTTTCTGTAATCAAAATTTTTGCGGTGAGCATTTAAAAAATATTCTTTTACTTCCTCTGTTATGGCGGACCAATAAGAAACCAAAAGTTCAGGGTTTTGCCCAAATTCAGGTTGTTTAAATCTTAAATCAAGTTTGTTCTTTAAATTTTGAAAACGTATATCGTCCCATTCAAAACTTTTCCGAATAAATCTTAAAGGGATATTGTAAAGCAAAGTTCCATAAGGTGAACCTGGCTCGTAGCTAGCGAGATAGGCATGATCCCGTGCATACAACACAAAGCTATTATATAGTTCAGCATTTGGATAATTACTTACATCATCAGGTAATCCACTTTCATATTGTGACTTCAACAAATTGAGCATTTTGGTTGCATCCGGAAAATAATCCAAGTCCAGTTTAATAATTCCTTCTAACTGACTCATCTCACTTAACTCTAAAATAGCAGGCAAATCATAAAGTCTACCTTCGTTAAGAAAATCATCCCTTGTAAAGTCTCTGAACATAACTTGAAGGTTAATGTCAGTCGATTCCTTCGCAGATAAAGAAAAAGTTTTTATTCGATTTCCGCTGTAAAGAAATTTAAAAGACTTCGGATTCAGTCTTTCATCAGAAAAGGACAACCGATTATTTTGAACTGAGTAGGAAAGTCCCAGTTCACTAGGATCTTCTGAAATTCCGTGTTTATTAGATAGTAGATAAATATCAATGCATTTATTATCCTCACCGACCAAAGGAATACGAATGATCTTTCCGTTATTAAGAGAATTCCATGCATGATTTGCATCGTATGAAATATCTACACTCACACCCTCATTGATTGCAAAATCAAAAGAATAACCGTTAGCACCATACTTGAAAGAAATCTCCCCTGATTTCACAAGATTTAATCGGTCAAAACTTTCTTGAAATTCATATGTAAATTCTTCCGTTTTATCTGCATCATGAAAGGGATTATCTTCAAATAATTTACCCATCTGATAATCTCTCATCCAGACCATCGGTCCATCAGACCCTTGGTGATAGGATTTAAAATTCGAGAAAAGTAGATTTGCGGTTTCAGGATCTTTGTATTCAAAAGATTTTGAAGATTGATCAATACGCCAACCAGTGGTTGATGATTCACCAGGAATCCAAAACAAAATTCTTTTGCTTACCACAAGATCTGATGGAGATAGTATTCTTGTTTTTTCCGGAGCATCTAAAATTTTTGGGATTTCAAATTCGAGTTGGGTTATTTGATCATCGTTAACCCTCACTCTTAATTCAATTTTCCCCACACCACTCTTAGAAAAATTGCTCAACTGCTCGATGCGGGAAGATTCGTCTTCCTTAAACAAATAATATTTTCTCTTTGTTCCTTCGACCGGCAAACCGATTCTCATTTGTTTTTCTTCGTAATCAAGAGTATTTTCTCCTCCTTCTATGGTAATAACTCTTTTCGTTCCGACTGGAGACCTTCTTTTTTGCTCATTTACACTGACCTGACCTTTCATTTCACTTGGCAACTCAAACAAATCAAAAAAAACAATCTTTTCACCTTCCGTTCGAAAGGTGAAAGGGATCTGTCTCCCAGATTCCAAGAGTTCGGCAAGTTTCTCTATTCTTGATCTCTTTTCCACTTCCGCCCTTCTGGTGTCATAATGAAAAGTTTCATTTCCCAAAGAGAGTAATATCTCGCTATTCGAACGCGTTAATTTAACAGGTTGTTCATCATCGAATGTGATTTCTTTTAATTTCCCTCGCTCGGAAGAAGGTGAAGCCCTTTTAATGTCTTCAAAGAAAAGACCCTTTTCATTTTTTTGGATAACAACTTTTAACTCGTCACCAACTTCAGTTTGTTCGAGAGCATTTTCAAATTGTACAAAATTTTCATCTTCAATAATTACCTTAACCGGTTCTCTTGTACCGACATCAACTTTTAACCATCTCAGATGAGATGGTTTATCTAAAACTCTAAGGTATTCAACCTCGTTTAATTGTGCAAATGCACCAATGGAGACCGGTTTTTTGATTATTTTTTTCTGCTCATTTTGTGCGGAATTGGAGACAATAGGTTTTTCCCGAGGATCTCCTCCATCCACTTCTTGATTAAACCAATCACCCAAATTATAGGCTAATCCCACAATTAAAGCTCCCAACAGACACAAAGCTGTTGAAATAACCGCTAGTTGCAAGAGCCATGGGCGTTTCTTTTTTGTCTTTTTAGACGAACTGTCCTGAGGTGTGACTGTTGATCCACTTGGACTGGCAGATAGAAAAGCGGAACTAGTTCCTTTGATTTTATCAACTTGTTGACCACTCAGAGGAGAGCGGGTGTTTGAACTTGCACCTTTCTTCAAACGTTTTGTAGGTGGTGCACTTGGTCCTTTCCTTGCAACATGAGAAAGTGCAGGATCTAAATCATCAGAAAGTGCACTGGCAGTCC
>ENA-UOXV01006253-UOXV01006253.1-marine-metagenome-genome-assembly--contig:-NODE-6253-length-12605-cov-6.172908_pt1 | contig 12605 bp, 17 predicted proteins | sample MGYA00238165_ERZ766961 | MGnify/ENA primary metagenome ERZ766961 (study PRJEB28924, sample SAMN03173240) | marine metagenome | biome: Marine; feature: Water; material: Subsurface seawater | place: North... | reverse complement strand
CCGCGTCCCTCACCCCGTACTAATCGGACACGCCGCGTCCCTCTCGCAGGTCCCGGCGCGCCGCGGCGCCGGAGGCGGCGCGGGAGGGTGAGACGCTCCTTGACATGGGTGCGCCGAGCGGGCCCCCGGTCTCGACTTCGCTTCGGGTGAACCAGACGGCGGGCCCGTTCTACACGATCTCCGAGGCGATGCGCGAGGCCAAGGTCGGGGACAAGATCGTCCTGACCAAGGGCAAGTACCTCGAGTCGGTGCGCATGACGCGCCCGGTGCAGATCATCGGGGAGGGCCACGTGCACGACATAATCATCGAGACCGCCGGGCGCGACACCGTCGTTTTCGAGACGCAGTTCGGCGTGCTGCGCGGCGTGACACTGCGGCAACGTGGGACGGGTTTCTGGAATTGTGTGGACATCGTCGCAGGGGAGTTCAAGGTCGAGGGCTGCGACATCATCAGCCAGAGCCTCACGTGCATCTCGGTTCACCGCAAGGGCACGAACCCGACGCTGCGACGGCTCAAGATTCACAACTGCGGGGGAACAGGGATATATGTGTATGATAGTGCGAAGGGTGCGATTGAGGACTGTGACATATTTGAGAACGCACAGTCGGGCGTCGAGATTGCCGAGGGCGCCGACCCCGAGGTCAAGTTCAACCGCATCCGCGAAAACGCACAGCATGGCATCTTGGTGCACGACAATGGCAAAGGATTCCTGACTGACAACGACATCTTCAAGAACAGGTGCGCTTACTCCCATGCCCGAACCCGTTCCCGCCATGAGGGCAGGAACAACGCTGCTGTCGCCGCGCGGTGAGCATGCAATCGTGCGGTGCAGGTTGGCCGGTGTAGAAGTACGCGAAAGCGGTAACCCGAAGATCCATCGAAACAAAATCTACGGGCACGAGACAAGTGGCGGGATTTACATACACCACCACGGCCGCGGCGACCTCGAGAAGAACGACGTGTACAACAACTCGCTCTCGGGCATCGTCGTGTGGCAGTCTGGAAAGCCGATCTGCAAGCAGAACCGCGTGAGCAAAAACGGCGAATTCGGAATACATGTGCGCGATGGCGGCTGGGGCACGTACGAGGACAATGACCTGCGCTCCAACGCGCGCGGTGGAATCCTTGTGAATGCAGACTGCAAGCTCAAGGTAATCGAGTCACGGAATTTGATCGATTGAGGCGCTCGTCGGCGCGGAACAGAAGGCATGTACATAGCACTGGTAAATTATTAATCACTGAGCTGCCTGCCCGAAAAGAGTCTCTACGCCACCGTAATCACTTTCGACTTGAGCTATCTCTCAGAGCATGAACTAGGCTAGTGAAACAGGCAGTCAGACCCGCCGCGTACACGACGAGCTTCGGGTCATTGGTCCGATACGCGACCGGGAGGCCGCATATCTGCACACACATCACCATTCATGAGCGTGTGCGCTGTGGGGCATGTTACGGGCGCCAAAATCACAAGGCGAGCCGCTGGCGGCTAGTGTGAAAGAAGGGTCCTTTGGGACTCACCCCGCCCGAAACAAGTCCCGCGATTGCCGAGTTTCCCCAGTCTTGCTTATTTCGTCGCCGCTGCACCGCGCAGTGGGTATACTGGTACAGGCCAAGGAATGCGGCGAATCCTGCCCCGTTTGCTGCGAGGTTGAGGGCGATGCTCGAGGCAAGCGGCCGCCCACGGACCCCGTCATACCAACCATAGTATGTCCCTTGAAAGCCGCCCCAGAGCACACCGATAACAGCTCCTCTCACTGCTCCATCAACTGCAAGGGTGTCGCATGGGCTCTTGTGAACAGATGACATGCTCCGCCCCAAGATCCGGTTGGGGCGGATCCCTTCTGAAGTTGACATTCCACTTTTGAGTTTCAGTCAACAGAGTGGTTCCGAAGGGTTGTGGCAGCGCCAGCGTTGGGGAGAGGGCCCCTCAGGCCGCAGTATCATGCCCCGCCTGGGGACCATGGCGCGGTTCAACGTAATCGCAGCACTGTTTATGTGCGCCGCTGTTGCTGTCGTTCTGCATTCGCAAATTACGGCCCGCGTGGCGCTTGCATCGAAGAAGGTGGGCGTCGCCGCCGGTGCGCGCCTGGAGAAGTACGGGGGCATCGTTGCGCACCGGATCTTCGATGGGATCCATGCAGAGCTAGCGGGTGGTTCTTCGGCAAGTGCTGCGCTCCCGAGCATGTCTCAGGTTCTCAAGGTGCGCCGAAAGGAAACGATGTTGCGTCGCCAGGAGGCGGCCCACGCTTCGAAGCTCGAGCACGCCAAGCTCAACAACTGCCACGGGAAATCGCTGGCAGGGTGCGACATGGACCTCGATGCTGTCGAGCTGCAGCGATTCCTGAAGCAGAAGCATGCACGGGAGGCAGAGCTGCTCCAGGTGGCGTCGACCCCGCGGGAACCGGGAATGGGGGCGCTGAAGAGCGAGGAGGCCCGGCTCGTTGCGCGCAACAAGGAGGAACGTAAGATTCACGACCTCCTGCTCGCGAACGCCAAGCTTGAAAGTGAAAATCAGGCGCTGTTGAGCAGCAAAAGGGGGGAGGGTGTGGCAGCTTCCGTTCCGCGCGGTGGCGTTCACTCGGGGAAGCAGCTCGCAGTTGCTGTCGACGAGACCACGCAGGGGAACCCTGGTGGTGTGCTCGAGGACGTTCCCGCGACGGTCCTTGCGAAGCCCGCGGGCCCGCACGACTGGGATGGGGTTGAGGCGGTTCCGGCACGGATCCCGGACATTGGGTTTGGGCCGTCGCTGCTGGACTCGGACGGAGTGGAGCAGCGCGGATCCTTCACCGCTCGCAAGAGCTCGCCGTACGGTGGGCTGCTGCTCCGTGTGTACGGCAAGATCAACCATGACATCGTGTGCACGCTGCGCGGTTATCGCCGCATCAATTCGGATGGGCAGGAACTGTCAAAGGAAACAGTGTTCACGGGGTACAAGCGCGAGTGGGAGGGTAAGACGACGATCATGTCAGGGGTCATTCCGCCGTCGCAGGACAATTTCGACTTGGTCACTTGCCGCGACAAGGACACCGGCGAAGTCCAGCATTTCCGCATGAACCCGCGCCCATCGCTTTGAAGGGTTGCAAGTGTGAGTTGAAGTGAAAGACATGTGTAGAGACACGCAGCACCTACTCACGAATCCCCGTGTCCTTACTCTCTCCACAACTCCCCTCGTCGCGCATGCACACGTTGCGATCGAGACCCCCACGACCATCGCCGCGCCCGTGCACACCGCGGCCCCGCAGTCCCACGCCCCCCTCCTACTTGCCTTGGTGCTTCTGCGTGAGGATGACAGCCTCCTGCTGCAGGCGCCGACGCGCCTGTACAGCGTCGTAGATCTGGCGCCGCGCGTCGTCCAGCGCCAGCTCAAGAGACGTCACCTGCACCCCAGATCGTCAGCACCGCGCGCCCAAGCGCGCAGGTGGCGGGCAGGCGGCTGGCAGGCGGCGGGCAGGAGCGCCGGGCGCCGGGCGGGGCGGCACCGCTTGCAGCAGGGTGGCCTTGCGGGCGAGAATGTCCTCGAGTCGCTGCACAGTGCCATAGGACAATCAGATCATGATTCCATGAACCGGGGCGAAGTGGCCGGTGGAAGGGGAGGGAGGTGTTGGGGCGCGGGGGTACCGCTTGGGGCGTGGCGTTGGCCGGTAGGATCGAGCCCGCTTTCTGCGACCGGGCGATGTTGCCGCACGAGAGGCCGAGCACGTGCGGGCAATTGGGCGAGAGCTTGCGATGCACTGCCTTGCAGTCGTCGGAGCGCTCCCAGTCGCCGAGCTGGAGGTCGCAGAAGAAGCACATCACGGTGTCGGGGTCCTGAGCCGTCGGGTTGAAGAAGAAGCCGTCAGACGCCAGCAGCCGCGGCGTCACGCCCGCGTGCGTCGCCTCCGAGTGCGGCCAGGAGTCGAATGTCCGCAGACGCTGGGTCTCGTCGTTCATCTGCCCCCCCATTGCGGATGTCCCTCGCTCGAGCGTTCGCTCTAGCTGCGCCACGCGCTCTTTCTTGGTCGAGAGGATCTCGCGCAAGCGGCGCGACTCCTCTTTTTCCTTCTCTAACTCCATCCGCATTTTGATGTTGGTGTCGTGCACCACCTGTGACCGTGCAACATACTCAGTACCGGGTCGTAGAATGGACCACGCTGCAAGGAGCGGTGACGCACCGTGCGCGTGCGGTCCTCGTCAAAGCTCCTGGCTGGGACCGCTCGCCGTAGCATGACTCGCTCCACCATCCCCGACGACGCACGCTTGAAGCCGAGCGTCACGATCGTGTTGGGCGGCCCGAGCATCATGTTTGTGAACGTCGATATGGGCTTGCGGAACACATCGTTCCCGTCGACCTCCACGACGCAGTCGCCAATGTGTACCTGGCCCGAGAGGTCCGCCGCGCCGCGCTCCTGCAACTGTCGCACGTAGAGAGCTCCGCTCGCGTCGCTCCGAAAGATAATCCCAACTCCGACCAGCTGCTGACCAGGAAGGCAGCGTTGCAGTGCCACCTGGACCAAAGGCGAGCGCGGATCTGTTCCTCTGTGAAACCCTAATCGCACTGCCGTCCCAGCAGGCCCAAGAAGCAGGTTCTTCACTGCTTCCACTGCGCAAGACGAGACGTAATCAGTGAGCCAGATCATACTCTGGTCTAGCCTTGTGATGCTGTGCGAGCTATCCACTTCCAAGTGGCCCACTTGCAGCTTTGCAGGGCTGACTTTGCCGCTCTGGCATTTCGCAAATGCATCGAAATCTCTACCCAACAAACGCGTGAAGAATCCTTGCTTCCTGATTATTCTGAGCGGGTGCAAGTCACCCGGCTGTCGAAAAACATCACGCCCATTGATCTCACACAAGCAGTCGCCCACATAGATGAGCCCAGAACGTTCCGCAGGCTGCCCCGGCTTCATCCGCTTCACGTACCTGCACCAAATCACCATCAAGAACGCAGAACCGACCCGGTTGTGGTACAATGCGCCAGTCATCACTATTTCCTCTACGCCGTTAATGCTTCCTCTGCGTTGCGTGGGAATCGGAAGGGATGGGGGAGTACAGAGTGCCGTCGTCCGTCGGCTGAAACACGATACCGACGCCCACAAGATCTGATCCCTCAGAGGAGACACCGCCTGCGTCGACTGCCATGCCAGAAGACATTGGCATGCTCTGTGGACCACCACTCATGCCAGCCGCTGACATCCTTGCCTTCTTGGCGCACCCTTCCTCGCCAGTCCGCCCCTTCTGCCGCGCCGAGGACCTTTGGTTTTGATCTGATATCGTGTAAACCATGCCTTAATCGTTCGCATTTCTCGGCACAAACTTGAGGTGCCCGGATCCGCTCGGGCACTGCGACGTGAGGAGCACAAATGCTGCGCACATGAAAAGGAACCTCGGTCTTCGCTTCTCGTGAAAAGTCGTCTGCCAGATGGGTGATATAGAAGGTAATTCAGCACAGGCTGAGCCGGGGCAAGGCGGTACAGTCGAGCTGCAAGTGGGTCCCCAGTCACTCGGCCCCCAACGGGCAAGGCGGCGCACTCAGCGACCGTCTTGACTAGCGAGATCTTTACTTGCTACAATCTATTTGCTTCTGTCCCACACAATGCGCGCGGCCCCAATGCAAAGGTTCATGTGCTTGCGCTCTTAAGGCCCAGCGACACAAACAGGGCCAAAGTCTGACATGGGGCGCCGAGATGTTGCAGGTGCGTCCACTGACGCGGGAAGATATCGATGATATTATGGCTATCCAAGAGATGGTTCCGATACCACCGCAGAGGCCTGCCTCATGGGGCCGCAGTCGCCCGTCTTGCTTGAGCCACTTTGTGGCAGCGAAGTGAAGCTCACACTCCGGCCAGGTATACGGTGAAGAGCTTCTTGAGGATCGCGCAGTATTTGAGCGAGCTATCTCTGCCGCAGAGTATCTCCATGAACAGTCTCCTGCGGTAAAGCCCTCTCCGAATGGAAGTGGGTGCGCGAGGGGTGCAACGGGACAGTCTGGATGGGGAGGTGCAAGGAGCGATGATGAGGAGACCGAAGAGGTGGACAAAAATGAATTCGAAGATCAGCAAGGACTGTGTCTTGGTGGATTCACAAGGTGTCGGAATGCCAGCAAACTTGTGACCCAGTCGTGCTTTTAGGGTGTCATTCGCCACGCGGGTACAACGGAGTTCCTGCGCAGCACAGCAGAGCCAGCGCTTTCACCTGATGTGACGGCTGGGCAGGTGCGAGGATTCCGCCGGTCATGCGAGCAGCGAAAAGCTGGTCGGATATATGATTTCACATCTAATGGCATCCGATCACATCCCAGCCTTTGGCGTGCCACCGCCCAAAGTGCAGCCGGCTGAGGCCACCGCGCTCTACATCCATGACGTGGCAATCGTGCCTGAGGTCGTTCCCTGTAACCGCACATACCACGGGATCCGCGTCTCCAGCACCGAACTGTCATGTATGCACGTTCTTCTGTGGAATGGTGCCTGACAGTCGGTGTGCCAACATCGGCCGCTTGGGCGCAGGCGCGCGGGACAGGGCTTGGGCGCAAGCTGGTCGAGGCGCTGGACACTGCAGAGCAGCCGCTTGTGTGCGTCGCGGTGCAGAACGCGCATGGATTCTGGGAGAGGATGGGCTTCGCGCGAAAGGGCCCCGCGGAGGAGTTCGGGTATGGCGAGGCGTCGGCGGTGATGGTCAGGGATGTCGATGGCACAGATGCTGGGAAAGGGGACGAGGGAGTCGCAGGGGCAGGGAAGGTGGCGCCATGACACTGGGGCGGGGTGCCTGCCGGTGCTATTTTAGTGTTGGTGGAGACGCTTGAATTGACCGAGGGTGATCTGAGCCTTGATTACGACGCCACAAATCTGGGCACACCGCGGCTTAGGCGGTCAGGTAGCACGTCGCCGAAAAACAGGCTGAAAATCCTGTCTCCGGGACCGGGCTGTTCAGGCCGTCCTCTCTCGTTCGCATCCCTACTTAGCACTTCGCTGCATGTGTCTCAGCAGCTGGTTGCATGTCCTCGACGCCCTCGGTCGAGCAAGCGTCCGACGTCGGTGGGATGAGGCAGACAATAAACGTGGAGGAGCCCATGTCGACAGTGTCGTCGATGTGAAGGCGATAGTCGCAGTGCTGCGGGATCACGCGTTTGTTGATAAACGTGAAGTTGATCCCCCCGACGTCGTGAATGAAGTAGTGTCCATTCCGCCGCAGGATCTTTGCGTGCTTGCGTGACACCATCTCGTCGTGGAGAATGCAAACGTTGTTTTGCCGCGAGCGCCCGAGCATGCACTCCCCCTCCATCGGCACCAGCTCACTGTCGTCCTTGCGCGGTCCTGTTCGTGTTTCGCGCGTGTCATTGCTGTGGCCTCATCCGTCTTCGCCACTTCCGCGCGAGCGAAAGCCTGGGAGGGGTCGGACCGCTGACGAAGTGGAGCTGGATCCGGTAGTTCAGCAGCGCTTTGTACATGCGCTTCCAGAAAGCTGGGGGGTCGCGCGGAACAGCCGACGTATAAGCCTCTAAAATCGTCTGAGACGTCGCTCCTGCAGAGCAGGTTCGGTAAGACGCGTTGTGTTTCACACCGTGACATCGGCCCGCCCGGGCCTACGGGCAGGACCGAATCGGGGTAGCAGTTGGGAGGCAAAAGGATGGCATAGCGCCGCTGCAATCACAGAACAAATGCTGCACAATGGGAAAAGTCCCTGGTGTTCCGAACGTACCGTAGTCAGCTATGCACAGTTTGTTCCAGAACATGTCTGAGGACGTCAGCAATGACAAGTCCTTCGAAACCTGTTCAAGTGGTCCTTCGTCAGCAGAAACTCTGCATTCGTCGCCGGGCAGGGTCCAACAGCGCGCAGCGATCAAGAGAGCGACACGGATCGCGCGCAAGAGCAGCCGAATCGAGGGCTGGAGATGGCCCGCGACAAGATCTCGTTTGACAGTTACAGCCGGGGCGACGGGTAGCGCTTGACGAGTCGCACCTGGGCTAGGGCGCACAGCTTTCCGGCGCTCAGAAACTTGAGGACATGTATGAAGCAGTCCTCCGGCACCATAAAGAGCGCGCGAGGTTTCGTTGTGGCGTCAATCTCCATGTCGACGGTATCCGCAGATTGCGGCCTGTGCTGCTCAGCCGAGTTTCCGCGCCAATGGTACCCGGGCGAATATGCACAATGTTCCACTTCCAACATCTCGTGGTCAAAGTTCTGTGCAGCACCAACCGAGGTCGGCGTTGCGCAGTCGTGATTCATCGCGCAAGCAAGTACAACCTGGCCTCGAAATCAAGCAGTGTTTCTCGGTTCGAGCCGGGAATCGAGTAATCACGCTTCACGAATCGACAGTGACCTCAGAGACCCGCCGTGCCCCGAAGTATGCGCTTCTGACCCGTTGATCAGACACACGCGCAGGAATAACCCCGCTGGGAGAACCGTGCAGGGCAGCGGATCGCCGCGACCTGCTCCGCGATGCGGCGCTTTTTGCTCACACCCGACTACAGCGAGCGGTGCCTCGAGAGTGCAGCTACGACGGCAGAGGTCGGGACCGAGGAGCGGGGTCTCTTTTCTGATCGGTAATGCCGGGCTGCCTCGTGGCGCGGAAGGAGCAGCGTCCCCACGGGCGTAGGGTTCCGGCGGATAGCCCCGGGTGGCGGGTAGCAAAAAGAACTTACCTTTCTCGGCGTGAGAAACTGTCCGCCTCCAAATGTCAACTTCAAAATGTAAACATGCCTCGCCAAGACCGACCTTTTTTGTCCTGATCGTCCTGTGCGGCAAGATCTAGGGTGTCATCAGATCTGAATGTCCTGTCAGCTCAGCGATGATCCCTCGGGGGACATTGACCACGGATGGACACCGCTGCACCACGCTGCTGCTCAAGATCGTGTTGAGGAGGTGCAAACACTTTTGGTCGCCGGCAAGTTCACGGAAACAGGAGACGAATCTGGACGGACGCCACTGCACTGTGCCGCCCAGTATGGTTCTATCGGTGTGCTGCAAGCGCTACTGAAGGCAGGCGCGAGTATAGGCGCAACGGATGATGAGCTCAACACCCCGCTCCACCTCGCTGCCGAATCGAGCAACGCAGACGTGGTAAGGGCGCTTTTGGAGGCGGGAGCGAAATCTGATGTGCAGGATACCATGCAAAACACTCCGCTGCACTGGGCGGCTATTTATGGTCGCGCAGAGGCTGTACGCCTGCTGCTTGAAGCGGGAGCGGACGCCAACGTTCAGAATGCGTGTGGAAAAACGCCTTTGCACCATGCTTGCGAGGTTAACCCCAGTATCGGACCGGCGAGCCATCCAGAGATTGTGCGTGCGCTAGTGGAGGCGGGCGCAAACATAAACCACATTGGCGGGTGCAAAGCAGAAATATGGGCGCCGCTTCACATTGCTGTTCAATGCGGAGCCATAGATGTTGTGCGGATGTTGTTGGCGTTGGGCGCAGAAACAGATGTGAGGTCCGAGATTGGATGGTCTCCGCTACATCTCGCTGTTTATCGTAATCACACGGGAGTTGTTCGGGAGCTTCTGAAGGCGGGCGCGGACGTGAACACAACAAACTTACGACACGACAATCGTACACCCTTGCACGACGCCGTCAGAAATGCGAACCCAGTATCTTTGGACTTGCTGTTGCAAGCCGGTGCGACCTGCGACGTGTCCGATGCCTCGGGAGCTACACCGCTACAGTATGCTATCAAAGGAGCGAGTGAAGAAGGGCATCACCCTGGAATTGTGCGTTCGCTTGTCCACGCGGGTGCAAAGCGAGTCTGCGAGTTTTCGCCGCTGCACTGCGCTGCCCGCTACAGCAATTCTGCCGTTGTGCAGGCATTGGTGGATTCGGGAATGGACAAAAATGTCCGTATCGACGTGAAACGCCCGGGCTACATCTGGGGCTACATCTCAGCCGTAGAGGGCTCGACGCCGCTGCACGTTGCAGCGCTCCGCCCTTCGAGTGAGGGTTTCGAAATCGTTCGCGTTCTCGTGGAAGTTGGCGCAGACACGGGCGCCAGGGACGCTCAAGGAAAAACACCGGAGGACGCCGCCGCGCAGCATGGCAGCTGGCCTGAATGCAAGAGGTCCTACAAATACTTGAGGCACTGGCGGACTGCGCGGGTCGTTGCGTTTGCCATGGGGCAGCACGAGCGGCTCGGGGGCGGTGCGCGTGTGCGTGCCCTTGATCCGAATGTGGTCCGCACGATATGTGAGGGTATGTGACGTGGTACAGATGAAATTGGGTTGCTCTGTACGCTTCGCCGCGATGCAGCCATGAGCCAACCCGCTCGCGCAGCAGGACCCCCACAAACTCTCGGCTTTCATTTCAAACTGCCGGGTTTCGCCACATGACACGGGCTTCCGTCACAGCCACCTGCCCCGCACCGCGGGCCCGCGCCAGATCAGAGCACGGCACGCGCGCCCAACTGTTGTTTACTCGCCACCGGCAGTCTGCACGTGTCTCTGCAACAAGCGCGGAGGCGGGCGCAGGCCCGGCGCCAGGTCGTACCTCCTTGTACACGCCCGCGCTGTGCAGCGGGTCCGCGGCAAGGAAGGCGTCGATCGCCTCGCGCCGCATCTTGACCTGGCCGGCGCTCAGGGCCTCAGCGAGCCGGGAGCCGAGGGCGGGGCGAGGAGCGATGCGCATGCGGCTGAGGATTCACGCAGAGGGCGCCGCTCTCTCAAGCTCGCGTCGCTGGGAAGCGCGGGAGCAGCGGGGGGCGGGACGAGACGTGTCCATTTAGTACGGGGCGAGGGACGAAACGTGTCCAGTTAGTACGGGAGGGGGGGGGGGCAGGGGATCGTGGGCGGGTACCTTGTACTGCACAGCCTGGCTGTCGCCTTCCGGCGAGAGCAGTGCGGTTACGCTCATCACATTCCCGCCGTGGATGCGCACAAAGGCGAGGTGCTCCGCCTCCAGCGCGACGAGCGCGCCCTGCTGGCCCTCCGCCACCGGGCACGTGATGACAAACGGCCGGCTGTCTCCGACAGCCGCGTCCTCAAACGACGACGACTCAAACGACCTGCACTCGCAGTGGAGCGGATGCCGCGTCACGTCGAGCTGTGTGAGTCAGCCGATAGGAGGGGGTCCGTGTGAGGCGCGAGATCAAATCTGGGTAGGGCGGCGTGGGTTTAGTGGCCAGCGGGCGGCGCACTGCCACTGCGACATCATGGCGTTGAGCCTTGTGTGGAGCAGCTGCTCTGTCGCGACAGAGCGCGTCCGCTCAATCTGCGGCGCGCCGCGCTCAGCGCGCTGCCGCGCTCGTTGCGGCAACGGATCAGACACGTGTGAGGACTGCGGGAGTTTCTGACAGCGTGCTGCAACGCGTCGTGATGCACCGCGCTGGGCCGTGAGAGTACCGTGTTAGGGTCGGTGGGCGCGGCCGCCGCGACCATAGCCTCGGTCAGGAATGTTTGGACGACCTGTTCAAAGCTGCGGCGGGCAGTGTCGCCGGGGCGCATTCAGCGTGCGTCGGGCGCTGTGTGCGCCTCTGTGGGGCGACGGGACGGGACGGGGGATGAAGGACGGTGTTGCATGCCTGTCCGAGTCGGACACGCCTTCGAACCATCTGCTGAGCGCGGCCTTGCCGCCTGCGCCGAGCGCGATCGGGCGCCTCTGCACCGACGTGACCGACGGAGACGACACCATCGACGTCATGGAAGAGGACGCGCCGCCGGGTGTGTGGGCGCCCGCTGACGTGCTCTCCTCCTCATCGTCCTCCTCTTCCTCCTCAACCTCAAACTCAGCAGCGAGCTCGTAGTACTTGGACGCGACCTTTGCCTTCATGTGCATCTCCGCCGCGCCGGCAGCCTCATTGTACAGCTCGGCCGCCTTGGCCGCGCTGCGCTTGAGTCCGTGCCCGCCGGCGCCGTACATCCCTGCGAGCTTCGCGAGGATGCGGTGCATCTCAAACTCCTCGTCCTCCGCGCCATGGCCGTCGTCCTCGAGCGCCTCGTGGTTGTGCACGAGCTTGTGCAGCCACGCCGCGGCGTCCTTGAACGACTGCCGCGCCGCGGGCGCCACGAACCCGGGCGCGTGCTCGAAGAACTGCGCGACCGTGTACCTGGAGCCTCGGAGCCGGGTCAGGCCTGGGACGCACTTGGCGTCGTGCGCGCGGCGTCATGTGGCTCTCGAATCCCCGGCAGGCTTGTACGAGGCTATTGAACTCATCATCCCTCAGGGTTGGAGGGGCGGCGGCAACATTGCGTTGAGGTCGCCGGCCTTGGCGGCTGCGAGCCAGAAGCGAAACGCCTGGTCGAGATCCTCCTGTGTGGGGGTGGGAGCGGGGCATCAGACGCCACTCGGGCGGGGCGGATCTGGGGTCCTCTCAGAGTCGACATTCCGCGCGAGGGTTGAGGACGTGGACTCAGCCGCGCGAGGTCTGGGCTGGCGTGTTGCAAGACCGCCACGGCGCAGCGAGGGGAGGGCGGACCTGCACGCGGTGGTCGCGGAGCACGTCCCTCGCCACGCCCGAGTACACCTTGGCCAGGACCACGTTCGCGGCGGCCAGCCCGTGCTCTGCGGCAACCTGTGCCGCCAGGGGGGCTCGCGGTCACTCCCGGCCTCCCCAACGGCACGGCGGCCGTGCCGGACGAGGTCTGAATGCCTCACTCCCGGTAGCCCGCGGGTGGCGCTGTGCAGCCCCCCCCCCCCCCCCCCCCCCCCCCC